>WNFR01007477.1_pt1 | contig 11101 bp, 8 predicted proteins | sample 5400221 | NCBI WGS metagenome assembly WNFR01 (sample SAMN13153357, study PRJNA577476) | soil metagenome | isolation source: 40 cm soil under Madrone tree | place: USA:California | collected 2016-06-14 | reverse complement strand
AAGAACAGGTCGAAGCAATCGCCCAGCGCCTTCTTCTCGTCTTGGGTCTTGGCGAGCGTCAGCAGAAAGGTATCGCGCAGGATCGTTCGATCGGAAAAGCCGACCTTCGCCACCGCCCGCATCGCATCGATGCTTTCGGCCGGCGAGAGCCGTACGCCCGCCCCCCGCGCCGCACGAAAGAAGCGATGCAGGTTCTCTCTCATCCTCTGCTACCCGAAGACGCCCTGGCGCGAGGCCTTGGCAATGAACGTGCTGACCTGAGGCTGTGCGGCCTCGATATCCGCCTCGTATTTCAACAGTACGTTCAGCGTGTCCTTTACCATTTCGTGGCCAAGTTCGGTCGCCTGCAGCAGCACCAGCACGCGCGCCCAGTCGATGGTCTCGCTCACCGACGGCAGCTTCTTCAGGTCCAGGGTGCGGATCTCGTGGATGAATCCGACCATCTGCTTGCGCAGCGTCTGGGAAATGCCGGGAACGCGGCTTTCAACGATGCGCTCCTCGAGCTTCTGCTCGGGGAAGCCGATGTGGAGGTGGAGGCAGCGCCGCTTCAGCGCGTCGCCAAGATCGCGCTCGCTGTTCGAGGTCAGGATCACGGTCGGCGGTGCCACGGCGACGATCGTTCCAAGCTCGGGAATGGTGACCTGGAAATCGCTGAGGATCTCCAGCAGCAGCGATTCGAACTCGGCATCCGACTTGTCGATTTCGTCGATCAGGAGCACGCAGCCCGCGGGCTGTTCCAGCGCCTGCAGCAGCGGCCGCGGTTCGACGAATTCCTTGGAGAAGAACACGTCGCCGAAATCGTGCAGCTGATCCAATGCGGCATGCAGCGTCGCGGCGCCGCCGAGCACTTCGCCAAGCTTGTCCTTCAGGATCTGGGTGTACAAAAGCTGCTTGGCGTATTTCCACTCGTACAGCGCCTTGGCCTCGTCCAGCCCCTCATAGCATTGCAGGCGAATCATCTTCAGCCCGCGCCAGGCTGCGATCGCTTTCGCAAGCTCGGTCTTGCCGACGCCCGCGGGGCCTTCGACAAGGATCGGTTTTTCGATCTGCTGCGCGAGATAGACCGCGGTCGCGATCTGCCGGCTCGCAATGTAGCCTTGCGCCGCGAGGCCGCTTTCCACTGCCTCGATCGAGGCCGAAGGCCGATGGTCAGCCACGAGTTCAACTCCGGATGTTGCAGAATTCAGAAGTGTTCTGCCTGCGTTCCCGGCAAAGAACAAGCCAAGTTTCAGCTGTCGGAGCGACAGGTTCCGGCATTTTCCGCGGAGCGCAATACCGGCCCGGTGCACTTGCCGGCCCGGGGAAGTCGCTGTCGGAAAATCGACCCGTTAGTTCACGCAGGTCGTCACGAAATCTCTGCGCTGCGGGCCCACGATCTTCTGGTCGATCGCCTGTTTGAGGCAGTCGAGACGTGCCTGCGCCATGCAGAGCTGTATCTGGTCCTGCCGGTCCTGCCCTTTCAGCGCCTGGGACGCGGTTTTGCACGCCATTCGTTTCCCGCTGGGTACTGGCACCGCGGCTGCGGAATTGCTTTGTACCGGAGCAGCCGGCGCAGGAGCTGGTGCTGGCGCAGACTGCGCAAATGCCGCGATCGAAAATACGATCGAGCCGGCGGAAACAAGGGCGATGACGGGAAGTTTCACGGAGGCCTCCTGTTGGAGGCCGAAGCTAGGTCTTGCTGTCTGAATGGGCCGTGAATACCCGCGTGGAACCAAACTTACGTCAGCACCAGCCCGGTCGCGGCCTCGAGTTCACCGATGGCCTGCGCGGCGTTGAGCACCTTGATCGTGGTCATGCCCATATCCCGTGCCGGCTTCAGATTGACGCCGAGATCGTCGAGATAGACGCAACGCTTCGGGTTCACCTTCAGCGTCTCGACCATCATCTGATAGATGCGCGGGTCGGGCTTGCGCAGGCCGATTTTTGCGGATTCGATCACATGATCGAACAGCACCATGACTTCGGCGACATAGAGCGACCGGCCGCTCCGGCTGCCGATGGCGTTGGCGGGAAGATTGTTGGTGATACAGCCGGTCTTGAATTTAGCCTTCACGCGCTTGAGCGCTTCGACCATTTCGGGCCGCAGATCGCCCGACAGCAGCGGCAACACATCCTTGCCGCGAACTTCTGCGCCCAGCGCCCGCGATTCGGTTGCGAACAATTTGTCGAACGCCTCGATGTCGACCTCGGCGCGCTCGAACTTGGCCCAGGCGTTTTCCAGATGATTGGCGGCATTGGTGCGCCGGATGATGTCGGCGGGCAGCCCGCGCTCGGTCTCGAACCGCGCGAACGCCTCGAATGGCGAGGTCGTCAACACGCCGCCGAAATCCCAGATCACCGCTTCGATCATGCTTACCCACCCATGGCCTGTACGCGCCCGGGAGCGGCTAACACGGAATGCCGATCGGGACCAGTCTGAGCCGCGGCTTGGCGACGCCTGTCGCAACGGCTATTTCTGCGCGATGAAATTCTCGATTCCAGTGATGGCGGGCCTGCTGCTGGTTGCCGCACCTGCCCACGCCATCGTCGGCGGCGGCGCGCCGTCGGCCGAGGGCGTCGGCCGTTCCGTCGTCACCATCGTCGGCTCGCGCGGCAATTTCTGCACCGGTGCGCTCATCGCGCCGAAACTGGTGCTGACGGCGGCGCATTGCGTGCAGCCCGGCGCCGATTACAGGATCGTCGAATATACCGCGGACAAGCCGCCGCAATTACAGGACGTCAGAACCGTCGCGGTTCACCCCGCCTTCAACATCCAGGCGATGCTGGGCCATCGCGCCACTGCCGACGTCGCGCTGCTGCAACTGGCTGAACCCGCCAAAGGGAAGATCCCGTCGGTGCTCGGCATGCCCAACATTCCCAGCATGGTCGGCGGCCGCTTTACGATTGCCGGCATCGGTGTGACGGTTCGCGGCGACGGCAAGAGCGGCGGCACCATCCGCGTGGCGGGGCTTGTCGCGACCGGCAAGCCGGGAACGCTGCAGATTCGCCTGGTCGATCCGGTGGGGCAGGGCCTGCGCGACGGGATGGGCGCCTGCACCGGCGATTCCGGCGGACCGGTGTTCGAGGACAAGCAGGCCGGCCCTGCCATCATCGGCGTCATCAGCTGGTCGACCGGGCCGAACGGTTCAGCCGGCTGCGGCGGCATGACCGGCGTCACGCCGCTGACGCTGTACCGCGACTGGATTTTGCAGACTGCGCGGCAGTGGGGCGCGGGGCTGTGAGTCAACGATTGCGTTGAAAATCGACGCATCCGCGAATTCAGTTCACCTCGCCCCGCCTGCGGGGAGAGGTCGAAGCCGAAGGCTTCGGGTGAGGGGGACTGTCCGCGAGTCAAAATGCGCGGAGAGTCCCCCTCACCCCAACCCTCTCCCCGCAAGCGGGGAGAGGGAGAAACATCTAATGCCCCGCCGCCTTGTTCGCCGCTGCATTGTTCAGCACGATCAACCCATCCACGGCGACGCCGAGCTTGCTGTTGATCAGGAACGGATTGACGTCGATCGACGCAATCCGGTTTCCGGCATCGGCCATCAAATTGGACAGGCCGACCAGCGCCTTCACGGCGGACGCCTCGTGTAGCGCCGGCTTGCCGCGATATCCCTTGATCTTCACGCCGGCCTTGGTCTTGTGGATCAGTTGTTTCGCCTCGTCGGCGTCGAGCGGTGCGCCTGCCAGCGCAACATCCTTCATCAGCTCGATATCGACGCCGCCGGTACCGAACAGCACCACCGGGCCCATTTCGGCATCGAGCGAGGCACCGACCACCAGTTCGAGATCGGCCTTGACCTGCTGCGCGATCAAGATGCCTTCGAGTTTCGGCTTGTTCTTGAGTTTTTTCACCCGCGCAGTGATGTCGTTGAACGCCTTCTTCGCTTCAGCGGCGCTGTTGATGTTCAGCACCACGCCGCCGATGTCCGACTTGTGCAGGATCTCGGCGCTGACCACTTTTGCCACCACGGGAAAGCCGATTTTCTTGGCGATCTTTACCGCTTCCGCGGCGGTCTGCGCGATCTCTTCCTTTGAAACCGGAATGCCATAAGCCTTGAGCAGCTTTTTCGAGGCGACCTCGTCGAGCGCCGCCGCGCCATTGGCGCTCTTGAGCATCTTCTCCAGCATGGCCCGCGCGGGAGCCTTCGAACTGGATGCGATATCCGGCACTTCCTTGCGCAGCGAAGCATAATCGATCAGCGACTTGATCGCGCCCACCGCGCGATCGAGCCCCTGCATGACCGCGATATTCGGCAACGACTTGCGCAAGCCCTTGGTGAATTCGGTGAAGCCGATCGACATCGTGCTGATGTAAACCACGGGCTTGGAGGCCGCGCCGGCCATGTCGTTGACGATGCGCAAATTGCGTTCGCGCAGTTCATGCGGCGCCTTCGGCAGTTCCGCGTCGATAATGACGATGTCGGTGTCGGGATCGTCGATCATGACCTTGATCGACTGCATGTAGACGGAGGGATCCACGACGGCGGCAAAGCCGGCGTCGAGCGGATTGCCGACGATGCTGCCGGGGCCCAGCATCTTTGCCAGCTTTTCGGTAGCGCTGGCGCTCAGCGGCGCAAAGTTCAAGCCGGCCGAATGGAAGGCGTCGATCAGAAGGCCGCGCTTGCCGCCCGATAGCGATACCGCGGCGAGGCGGTTGCTCTTCGGCGGATCGGCGTGAACGAAACATTCGGTGGTCTCGATCAGCTCATCCAGTCCGCGCACGCGGACCACGCCTTCGCGCGTCGAGATCGCGTCAAAAGTTTCGATCGAGCCGGCGAGCGCGCCGGTATGCGCCATCGCTGCGGCGCGGCCGCCCTCGGAGGCGCCGAGTTTTAGCGCAATCACCGGCTTGCCGGCCGCCCGCGCGGCCTTGCAGGCCTCGCGAAACACCTTCGTGTTCCGCACGCCTTCGAGATAGACCACAATGGCGCGGACCGAGGGATCGGCCGCGAAATAGGCCATCAGGTCCGGCGTCTCCAGCCCGGTCTCGTTGCCGGTCGTGACCATATAGCCGACGCCGACGCCGCGATCCTCCAGCGCCTGGCGGATCGCCATCACGATCGCGCCGGACTGTCCGGCGATCGCCACCGGTCCGGCTTCCATGGTGACGATGCGGTCGTCGATATTGGTGAACAGCTTTTCGCCCGCGCTCAAATTGCCGAGGCAGTTCGGGCCGGTCACGGCAAGGCCGGTCTCGCGCACCGCCCGCTGCAATTCGACCGCCAGCCGCTGGCTTTCCTCATCCTGCAATTCGCTGAAGCCCGAGGTGACGATGGTGGCGGAGCGGGCGCCCGCAGCGGCAGCATCGCGGATCACCTGCACGGCGAAACGCGCCGGCACCAGCACCAGCACGTGATCGGGCTTGTCCGGCAGGCTGGCGAAATCCTTGTAGCAGGGCACGCCCCAGATCGTTTCGCGCTTGGCGTTAACGGGATAGAGGCCGCCCGCGTATTGGTATTTGATCAGGTTGTTCCAGATGCGCTCGGCATAGTTGCCGGGCTTGTCGGTTGCACCGACCAGCACGATGTTGCGCGGGTGCAGCATCGCATGGATGCGTTTGACGATGTCGCTGGCGCCGGACGAAGGCGACCATTTTTCGGCCGAATGAGACGCGGTGCGTGCCGGAGCTTCCATGGAGTTTACCCTTACCCGTTGTTTCCTTCGGCCGTGACGATCGAGCGCAGTCGCCACCGGCCATGATTTTTCATTCTTTTTATTGAGACTTGAGCAGGGTGGCAACTCGCGAAGCTGCGCAATGTCCGCGGGGCTCCAGTGCCTGTTTCGGCGAGGGGCCTGCAGACACCGTGATATGCGCGATTTCGCGGTCCAGGAACCTGCCGTGACGTGGAATAAACTTGGCGAGGCATTTTCGCTTTTCGGTCTATAATGGCCGGATGTCGGACGATTACACACCGCCCCAGACGATTGTGCCGCTGCTTTCGATCATCATTCCCCTCGAATTCCATCGCGGCCAGTGGGATCGCGCCTGGCAGGGCTGGCAATCCCAGACCCTCGACCGGGCCAGCTTTGAAATCATCCTGGTGGTGCCGCCGGATTTCCCGGACCGCGATAAATTGGCGGAGCTCGGAGACCTGGCTCGCCTCGAGTACTCGAACCATTCGCATGACATCGGCCTTTGCGCGGCCGGCGCGGCAAAGGCGCGCGGCAAGTTCCTGTTTTTCACCGAGTCGCATTGCTGGCCCGAGCCTGACATTCTGGAGCTCTGCTTGCAGGCGTTCCACGCTCATCCCGACTGGACTGGATTTTCCTGCAAGTCGGTACGCGTCGTTCACAACAGATTGTCTGAAGCCGCAGCAGACATGTATGAGGCCGATACCGAATACGGCATGACGGTCCATCCGTGGCGGAAAATTCTCGACGTGTGCTTCGTGACCCGCCGTGAAGCCTACGAAGCATGCGGCGGTTTCAAACCCGAATTTGGACATTTCTCCGAATGGGCTTTGGCCGCGACCTATTTCGAAATGGGTTACACCATCGGCTATCTGCCGGAGGCGCGAATACATCATTACTATATCGGCTCGCTCGCCGAGCTGAAGACCTTCACGCTGGATTTCGTGCAGGGCGAAATCCGGTATTTCAGCGAGGGCGGCCGCGAGGGAGGCAGTTCTCTGCCGGAGATTCCACCCGAGCTGGTCTGCCAGGACAATCTCAACCGCGACATGGCGCGAGGGATCCTGCGCATGGTGGGGCGGGACATGCTCACCTCACCTGCAGCGAACGGCAGATCGAAGCAGGCGATGTGGGCGCTGGGGCGTTGGGCTTCTCCCGCGATCTTTGGAGACGGCCTCGTACGGGCCGAAGCCGCCGCGGTCGCGGTCTATGCATATCTTGATGCGGCGCTTGCTGCGGTGATCAGTTCGCGCCAACGGCTCGGTGTCGTGTTCAAGCGCTTCATCGCGGCGTTGATCCGGTATCAGAGGTTAAGGTGTATCCGGGCCGAACGCCTCAGCAGCCGGTCCCGGGACGCCATGACCGGATCGGGCGAGGACGCCGGCATTCTGGATCAAACGGGTTTCTATCCGCTGGAGAAATTCGATGGTCTTTCGTTTCGCTGGAGCGAGACCGCTGCCGCGGTCCGCCTTTGCGCCGAAGATGGCGATACGTCCATTCGTATCAAATGCGCGCCGGTCCGCGATCTCGCCAATGGAATCGATTTGCGCTTCTACCTCGACGGCAGGCGTATTCCGGACGGCGCCAACGCGATGGATATGGACCGATTCGAAATCCGGATCGATCTGCCGCAATCGGGGACCTACACGCTGGGCTGGATTTGCCGGCGCTTCGAGGCCAAAGCGGATCCGCGCCATCTCGGCTTACCCGTTGTCGGCGTCGAGTTGGTTGCGCGGACCGGCAATGTCATGACGCGGGACAACGATGCGGCGGTCGAGGACACGCGAAATCAGGAGTCCGGGCCGATCATGGCGGCATGAAGCAGATAGCGATCCGGCCCCGACGTCAGCGCATCGAAGGGCCAGCAAGTCGATAGCACCAGTTCGTATCCACCCGTCAGGGGATCGATTCCAGATGCGTCGAAACGCACCACGGAGGTGGCATCGGCCCGATAACGGAACTTGCTGCCATCGCTTCGCGTAATGTCGATCTCGTCGCCGATGGCGACATCTCTGAGAAATGAGAAATGCGTATCGCGGTGCGCGGAGTAGACGGCGACACCGCGTTCGCCGGCATCGGGCGTCCGTTCGAGATGGCCGGGACCGAAGGCCAGCGCCTGGCCGCTGCTTCCGGCCAGCACGATGGCGCTGGCATGGATCCGCTTCACCTCGATGCGCGCGACCGGCCAGGTGTCCGCCCATGACCATGGTTTTGTCGGAAGGCCGGTGGCGATGGTTTCGCTGAAGGCTCGCTCGAGCAGAATTTGCGCCAGCCGCGCCTTGGCGTGGATATAGGCGCCCTGGCCGAGCAGAATGAAGCCAAGGAGTGCGAGCAGGAGGGGAGCGGCGAAGCGGCGCATTTGAATCGGTACTCCCGTCATTGCGAGGAGCGTCAGCGACGAAGCAATCCATTCTTTCTTGTCGCGGCGAATGGATTGCTTCGCTTCGCTCGCAATGACGGTACCCGAAAAAGTCGCGCGCGCGGCCCTGGGGGACGGGTGGGCCGCGCGCGCTTTCAAGGAGGAGGTTGGGGCGCCTCCTCCATCTGGCGGCGTCAGCGCACGAACATCTGACGCCGGTTGAACACGAACAGGATCAGGCCGAGTGCGAGCAGGATCGAACCCGCGATCATCTTCAGCTCCGAGTCGGTTGCGGTCTTCGGCAGCTTGATGGTGTCCGGCATCGACACGGCCACGGGCAGCGGACGCTTCGAGGCCGCGACCTGAACTTTGGCGTCGCCGGCATCGGCACGCCTCTCCCTGGGCGCGACCGGCAATTGCGGGCGCTCGCCGAACACTTTTGCGAAATCCCATCCCGCGGGCAGGTTGATCGGCAACTCGCTGACCTTGAGCGGTTCGCTATCGGGACGGCTCGGCGTCTTGTCGACCGCGACCAGGCTGGTCAGCCGGGTGACGAGTTGATGCTCCAGCGCCAGCGCCAGGATGGTCTTGTCGGCGTCTTCCGGGCTGGCCTGTCGCGTGGTGCGCGCCACCTCGGCATCGCTGATCTTGCGGCGCGCCCACAGCTTCGACAGGCCCTTGCCCTCGGCCGCATTCGCAAGCGGAAGGGTCACGACCCACGGACGATCGCCGATGCGGCCCTTGATCTCGACCGAGCCCGCGAGCTTGTCGAGTTTGACGGCCAGCACCAGCGGTTCGTCGCGATAGAGGTCGGGGATCGCGGCCGGCGTGATGTCGGCCGAGGCCTCCGAGAACTTTGCGGTAAGACCGGTCACCGCGGGATTCTCCAGCTTGGCAAACAGCCCGCGCATGCGTTCCTCGACCTGTTCGACCGAGCCGATATGGGTGAAGGCGCCGCGGCCGAGTTCAGCGGCGCGCGTCATCAGATAGGTGTTCGGCGCCGAACCGATACCGACCATGAACACGCGCGAGCGGCCGCGCATCGCCGTGATGGTTTCGAACAATTGCTGCTCGTTGCCGATCGCGCCGTCGGTCAGGAACACGACCTGGCGGACGTTGTTGGCATCGTCGCCGGCATCGTCGGTCAGCGCCGCGCGCATCGCCGGCACCATTTCAGTGCCGCCATTGGCTTCCAGCGCGCTGACGAACGCGGTGGCCCTGCCGAGATGTCCGGCGTCGGCCGGCACTGACGCCGAGAACAGCACGTCCATGGTGTGATCGAAACGGATCACGTTGAAGCGGTCGCTGGGCTGCAGGCGGTCGAGCGCGTAGATCAGGCTCGCCTTGGCCTGCGCGATCGAGGTGCCGCTCATCGAGCCGGAATTGTCGATGACGAAGATCACCTCGCGCGGCAGCGGCTTTTTTTCGGTCTGTTCGACCGAGGGCGGCGTCACGAAGGCCAGCAGATAGTCGGCATTGCCGGCATGCTCGCGGAATAGTCCGACCGACGGCGCCTTTTCGGCCGCCGGTTTCCAGGTCAGCTCGAAATCGCGATCCGCCGGCACCGGGCCTTCGGCGAGCTTGATGATGCGCGTGTTGCCGTCGGGGCTTTCGGTCTTGATCGCGTGATGGTGACTCTTCACTTCGCCAAGGGGGAAGCCGGCCTGCAGGCGCACCGTGATGCTGGTCGGGTTGACCGGTGCGTTCTGTGCAGGGTCGAGCACCGGCGGCGAGATGCGGTCGCGATCAGGAACGGAATCGGATTTGGTCGCGCCCCAGCCGCCGCCGTCGGGCCGGAAGTCGACGCTCTGCACCACGGGTGCGGGATTGTAGCGCGGGCCGACCACCATCGGCACCCGCAACGAGAACTCGTTGCCGGATTGCTGAACCGGCTCCTGATATTCGATCTGCACCAGCACGGTCTCGCCGGGGCCGATATTGGCGACCGAATTGGTAAAGATGTTCGGCCGTTCCTGCTCGGTCAGCGCCGCCTTCTGTCCGTTCCGCGCCGCCTGCTCATAGATGACGCGGGCCTGCTGCCGCTCCTTGATGTCGCCGACCACGACGCGATCGCCGACCACCATCTTCAGCGTATCCACCGCGCCGCCCGAGGGCAGCGGGTAGACGTAAATGGCCTCGACCCAGTTCTGGGTCGGGTTGCGGAAAATCTGGGTGACGCGGGCGCGGATGGTCGGGCCCGAAACGGTGAGGTCGACATCGATGCCGAGCCGTGTCGCATCTGCGTAACCGTCTTCGGTTTTCATGAGCAGCGAGCCGGACCGCGCGTCGGCCGGCCGAAGCACGGCGGCCTGCGGATTTTCCGCCGACCAAACCGGCTCAAAGCTCAAGAATAAGGCCGCAAACCCGACTGCGAGTGCGGCGACGCCTTCCACCACGAAGAACAGCAATATTCGCATCTTGCGCGACAGGCCCGCGCGCCTGCCGGTCTGGATTTCAGCGCAAATCGTCATTTTTCGTCACTCCGAGCGAATGTTTCGCTGCCGGGAAGTGTTGGGGAGCGCGTGTTTTGGCGCGAGCGGAATGATCGGCATTGTTCAGCCGCCCCCGGCGAGGCGCGCCGTGGCCGGGACGGGTTTGTGCGGCTTTGTGCGCCATTGTGCGTCTGCTACACTGGGCGTGGTCGAACAGGGGTGACGATGCCGACGCCGGACACGCAGCTTTCCGCCGAGCAAAGCCGGCAGGTGGCCGAGACCATACGCGAGGAAATCGCGCGCCGCCGCATCTCCCGGCAAACGCTGGCCGAACAGGCCAAGCTCAGCCTGTCGACGCTCGAAAAAGTGCTCGGCGGCCGCCGCCCGTTCACGCTTGCGACCACGGTGCGGCTCGAGCAGGCGCTCGGCGTATCCTTGCGCAAGACGCCGGACGTTCCGGTGGTAGCTGCGCCGCCCGCGAATGGCGACGTCGCGCCGGATGGCCTCGGATCCTATTCGCGCCGCGCGGTCGCCTGGATCGAGGGGACCTATGTGACGATACGGCCGTCGTTCGGCGACAAGGAAGCGATCTTCGCCTACCGCACCGAGATTGCCTGGGATGCCGCCGCGTCGTCGCTCGTGTTCCACGAAAGCGAGCGGCAGGATGCGGCCTACACCCAATACGGTGAAGTGG
>WNFR01010867.1_pt1 | contig 11102 bp, 9 predicted proteins | sample 5400221 | NCBI WGS metagenome assembly WNFR01 (sample SAMN13153357, study PRJNA577476) | soil metagenome | isolation source: 40 cm soil under Madrone tree | place: USA:California | collected 2016-06-14 | reverse complement strand
CGGAGCTAGGACGCAGGGCTACCACGACCTCCCTGACCCCGCTGTCGCGAAGGTTATTGGCATGCGCGTGGCCCTGGCTGCCATAGCCGACAATCGCGACCTTCTTCGACTTGACCAAATTCACATCCGCATCCCGGTCGTAATACACCCGCATGTCATGTCCTCCGGTGAGGGGCCTTACGCTGTTGGTAGGCGCGCTAACGAAAAGCTCGCGGGACCGCGAGAGATCGCCGCCGAGCCAGTGCGCGACACCTCGACGAGCCCTAGCGGTTCCATGAGGGTGATGAAGGCATTGAGCTTTTCGCTCGAACCCGTCATCTCGAAGACAAAGCTTTCCGTCGTCGAATCGACGACGCGGGCGCGGAAGATATCGGCGAGTCGCAGAGACTCGATGCGCGACTCGCCTTTGCCGGCGACCTTGATCAGGGCCATCTCGCGCTCGACAAAGGGGCCCTCGTCGGTCAAATCGTGGACTTTGTGAACCGGGACGAGCCGCGACAGCTGCGCCTTGATCTGCTCAATGATCATCCGTGTTCCGGAGGTCACGACCGTGATCCGGGAAAGGCCGTTTGCTCGGTCCACCTCGGCCACGGTCAGGCTTTCGATATTGTAACCACGCCCGGAAAACAGCCCGACCACGCGGGCAAGGATGCCCGGCTCGTTGTCGACGAGCACAGCTATGGTATGCCGCTCGATATCGACCACGCCCGCCTCAGACGAGCACCATGCCCTCCTCGGAGACGGGCTTCTCGGCCTCGTCCTCGGGGCCGAGCAGCATCTCGTTATGGGCCGCACCCGACGGGATCATCGGGAAACAATTCTCGGCAGGGTCAACCGCGACGTCGAGGATCACCGCGCGGTCGATCGCCAGCATCTCGCGGATCGCCCCGTCGAGCTCCGCTGGGTCCTCGACCCGCCGCCCGACTGCGCCAAAGGCGTCCGCCAGCTTGACGAAATCGGGAAGCGCCGCGGTGTAGCTCTCCGAATAGCGGCCGCCATGCAGCAGCTCCTGCCACTGCCGGACCATCCCCATGTATTGGTTGTTGATAATGAATATCTTCACTGGCAGCCGATACTGGGCGACGGTCGACATCTCCTGGATGTTCATCAGCACCGAGGCTTCGCCGGCGATGTCGATGACCAGCGCATCGGGATGAGCGATCTGGACGCCGACCGCCGCCGGCAGGCCATATCCCATGGTGCCCAGACCACCCGATGTCATCCAGCGATACGGCTCCTCGAACTTGAAAAACTGGGCGGCCCACATCTGATGCTGGCCAACCTCGGTGGTGATGTAGACGTCGTGGTCGCGGGTCAAGGCATAGAGCCGCTCTATCGCATATTGCGGTTTGATCAGCCCGCGCCGGCTTCTGTCGTAGCGCAGGCAGTCGCACGCGCGCCAGCCTTCAATAGCCCGCCACCATTCGGCGCGGGCCGCGCCGTCGCTGCTGCGCAGAGCCGTGGGCCCGGCGCCGAGCATTGCCGACAACGCCTCGCCGACATCGCCGATGACCGGCAGGTCGACACGCACATTCTTGTTGATCGAGGACGGATCGATGTCGATGTGGATCTTCTTCGAGCCGGGTGAGAAGGCATTGAGGCGTCCGGTCACCCGATCGTCGAACCGCGAACCGACCGCGACCATCAAGTCGCAGCCATGCATCGCCAAATTCGCCTCGTAGGTGCCATGCATGCCGACCATGCCGAGGAAGTGCGGGTCGGCAGCGGGAAATGCTCCGAGCCCCATCAAGGTCAGGGTGCACGGCGCATCGGTCAGCCGCACGAGCTCAGCGAACCGAACGCATGCTTCGGGGCCCGAATTGATCAGCCCGCCACCTCCGTAAAAGAGCGGCCGCTTGGCCCTGCCGATCATCTCAACCGCTTCGGCGATGCGCGCCGGATCGGGCCGGAGCTGCGGACGGTAGCTCTTGTGACGCACCTCTTCCGGCGCGCAATAAGGGCCCGGCGCGAACAACACGTCCTTTGGCAGATCGACGACCACCGGCCCCGGGCGGCCGCTCTTCGCGACGTAAAAGGCCTCGTGCAGCGTGCGGGCGAGCTCGCTGACATTCTTGACCAGGTAGTTATGTTTGGTGCAGGGCCTTGTGATGCCGGTGGTGTCTGCCTCTTGGAAAGCGTCGTTGCCGATCAGATGGGTTGGAACCTGGCCGGTCAGGCAGACGATCGGAATCGAGTCCATCAGCGCGTCGGTCAGCCCAGTGACCGCGTTGGTCGCTCCCGGGCCGCTCGTCACGAGCACGACCCCGACCCGCCCGGTCGAGCGGGCATACCCCTCGGCGGCATGGACCGCGCCCTGTTCATGGCGCACCAGGATATGCCGCAGGGAATTCTGCTTGAACAGCGCGTCGTAGATCGGCAGGACCGCTCCGCCGGGATAGCCGAAAACGACATCAACACCCTGGTCCACCAGGGCCTTGATGACGATGTCCGCTCCGGTTGACGGCTCGGCCGGCATGTGAACCTCCTTCGGCAGAAAATCGGGCGCAGGCACACACTCCGCCGAGGGGGTTGACGCCAAGGGCGGGGGCGCGCAACGTAATCAGCTATTCCGGTGCGGTCAACAGAAACTGATCAATAAAATGGCGTGAGCAGCGCAGCAAACTTTCCGAAAATTGCGCCTCGAGTATCAGGTCCGGCGCGGCTTGATGACGAAACCAGGTGATCTGGCGTTTCGCGTAGCGCCGCGTTGCACGTTGCGCGGCGGTGATCGCATCGTCGAGCTGCACCTCGCCCCGCAGGTGAGACAAGAGTTCGGGCAGGCCCACGGCCTTCATCGCCGGCAAGTCGGGATCGATACCGCGGGCGGCGAGCGCCACCGCCTCGGCGAGCGCTCCCGACGCGATCATCCGGGCGAAGCGCGCGTCGCAGGCGGCATAAAGCCGGTCTCGCGGCGGGGCCAGCAGTATCGTCCCGAAGCGGTAAGCCGGCGGGCGACCTGCTCGCCGCTGCCAATCTCCGATCGGTACGCCGGTGGCCCGGACCACCTCGAAGGCGCGGATCAGCCGTTGCTTGTCCACCGGGAGGAGACGCTGAGCAGCGGCCGGATCGAGCTGCCCCAGGCGCTCGTGAAACACGGTGCCACCCAGAACGCGATGGAGCCCGACGGCTTCCCGCCTGATCTCCTCGGGAATTTCCGGAACCGGCGCGAGACCGTTTTCAAGCGCGCGAAGGTAAAGACCGGTGCCGCCGACAACAATGGGCAGGCGGCCTGCTTTCGTTGCGGCGGCGATCTCCGCGATGGCGAGGGCCCGCCATCGCGCTGCGGAGCCACGCTCGCCGGCGTCGAGAAAGCCGTAGAGCCGGTGCGGCACCCGCCGCTCGGCGGCTTCGTCGGGACGTGCCGTCAATATGCGGAGATCGAGATAGCACTGTAGGCTGTCGCCATTGATGACGACACCGCCCAAAATATCCGCCAGTTCGAGCGCGAGCGCCGACTTCCCGCTCGCCGTCGGACCGGCGATGATGAGGACCGTCGGCGCACCGCCACACCCCGCGCGAGCCGGCTTGTGACGGGGACGATTGGCGGAGTAGGACGAGGGCCCATGAGCATGGTCCTCACCTTGATCGCCGGCGCTCGCGGCGCCTCGGGCCTCCCTGGCCTTGTCGCGGCAGTCGCCGATGCCGTGGGAATCCCGGCCGAGCCGATCTGGCTCGCGCCGGGTGAGGCCTGCGATCTCGTTTTCGATGCCCTCGGCTCCACTGCGGTCGAAGGAGCGGCGCGCGCGTTGATCAAAAACGGCAACATCGATGTTCTCGTCCAGCCTCTGGCGGAACGGCGCAAACGCCTTCTCGTCGCCGATATGGAGTCGACGATCATCGAGAACGAGATGCTCGACGATCTCGCGGACTTCCTCGGGCTTCGCTCGCAAATCTCGGAGATCACTCGCCGTGCGATGAACGGCGAGATCGATTTCGTCACGGCACTCGATGCACGGGTCGCGCTGCTCGCAGGAATGGAGCATCGCATGCTCGAAGCAGCGGCGGCGCGCATTCGGCTGACACCCGGAGCGCGGGCGCTGATTGCCACGATGCGAGCCGCCGGAGCGGTTACCGCGCTCGTCTCGGGCGGGTTCACGATTTTCGCCGAACAGGTCGCTGCGGAGCTCGGTTTTGACCACGTCGTTGCAAATCGCCTCGACATCACCGCTGGGCGGATCGTCGGTACGGTTCGGCATCCGATCGTGACCGGCGAAACCAAACGGCAAACATTGCTCGCCCTCGCGGCCGAGCAGTGCATTCCGCTGGGGCGGACGATGGCCGTCGGCGACGGTGCGAACGATTTGCCGATGCTGGCCGCCGCCGGTGCCGGTATTGCATTCCGCGCCAAGCCGGTGGTCGCCTCTGCCGCGCGATGGCGGATCGACAATGCCGATCTGACCGGCCTGCTTTACGCGCAAGGCTATCGCAGCGACGAGATCATCCGGTAGCGCCGGGGTAGGAGACCTCCCCGGTTCAGCTCTGATCGAGACGAAGGGCGATGAAACGGAGGTCACCCTGACGCTCGACCAGCAGAAGGATCGATTTTCTGCCGGATTTCTTCGCCTCATCGATCTTGGTGCTGACTTCTCCCGGGCTTTTAACTTCTTCCTGCGCGGCTTCCATGATCAGATCGCCCGGGCGCACACCTTTGGCGGCGCCCGGGCTGTCCTTGGCAACGTCGACGACGACGACGCCTTTCGAATCACCAGCCAGCGAGAATTTCTCCTTGAGATCCGAGGTGATGCCCGAAAGCGTCAGGCCCAGGGTCTTGACCACCCCTGCGTCTTCCTTCGCGGTCTTCTTGGGGGTGTCCTGTGCGCTCGCCTGTTGCTGATCGCTCTCCTCCAGCCTGCCCACCGTGACCTGAACCGGGTGCTCTTTGCGCTTCCGCCAGAGGGTCACCGGGACGCTCCTGCCGACCGGCGTCTCCGCGACCAGCCGCGGCAACCGCCGCATATCGTTGACCTCTCGGCCATCAAAGCTCAAGACGACGTCGCCGGCCTGAATCCCGGCGGACTGGGCGGGCCCGTTATCGCTGACGCTGGCGATCAGCGCGCCCCTCGCCTTGTCGAGCCCGAGGCTTTCGGCGATTTCATCCGTCACCGCCTGGATGCGCACGCCGAGCCAGCCGCGATGCACATTGTGGTCGGGCTCGCTCTGCAGCTCGGCGACGACCGCTCTGGCGAGAGTGGAGGGGATCGCGAACCCGATGCCGATCGAGCCGCCGGACGGCGAATAGATGGCGGTGTTGATGCCGATCACCTGCCCGTCCATGTTGAACATCGGCCCGCCGGAATTGCCGCGATTGATCGAGGCGTCCGTCTGCAAGAAATCGTCGTAAGGGCCGGAATTGATATCGCGCTGGCGCGCCGACAGAATTCCCGCAGTGACGCTGCCGCCCAGTCCGAAGGGGTTGCCGATCGCCAAGACCCAGTCGCCGACCCGCGCGGCATCGCTATCGCCAAAGGTTGCGGCGCTCAACGGCTTGTCGGTCTTCACCTTGAGCAGTGCGATGTCGGTCTTGGTGTCGCGCCCAACGAGCTCGGCCTTCAGATTGGTGTCGTCATGCAGGATGACAGTGATCTCGTCGGCATCCGCGATGACGTGATTGTTGGTTACGACGTAGCCCGCCGGATCGATGATGAAGCCCGAACCGAGGGAAGTCGCCTTGCGCGGCTGAGCCTCGGGGCGGCCGCTCTTTGGCATGCCGTGGTCGAAAAAGTCCTTAAAGAACTCCTCGAAGGGGGAGCCCGGCGGAAACTGCGGGATCTCCGGCCCGGCATGCTCGCGACCGCGGTCGGATTTCAGCGTTTGCGTCGTCGAAATGTTGACCACCGACGGAAGCAATTTTGCCGCCAGATCGGCGAAACTGTCGGGTGCGGGCCGCGCCGCCGCGGGCCTCGACGCAACGGTCGCGGGAGCAACGACAAGGAAAGCAGCGACCACGCTCGCGACAGCGCGGGGAGCCAGCTTCGAGGAAAGGGACGACACCAGAGTCAACTCCTCGGGGAAGAAACGAATGATTATTTTCTACCGATCATTTGGGGCGTCCTTCTGACCGGCAGTCAAGATTACGAGAGAAGCCCCCCGCAAGCCAGCTGCTTTGTTGGTGACGGCGGCGGCGTCATCGCCGGACCAGCCAGACAAGGACAACCCCGGCGCACGCCGCCGCGAGCCCCGCCAGCCGCAATGTCTGCGGCGGAATAGAAAGGGCGCGTACCGCGGCCCGCTTCATGCCATCCGGGAACAGGGCATAGAGGGCGCCCTCGATCACCAGGACGAGAGCGAGCCCCGTCCACAGATCCCTCATCGCCCAGGAGATGGCGCGCGCAAGCCGCTCGTCATGCCGAGATCATCGGCGCGGTTCATGGCGAGCCGGCTTTCGCCGCAGGCGATGAGGCGTTGCCTGGGGTCCCGTCCGAATTCTGAAAGAAACGGAAGAACCCGCTGTCCGGGGTGAGCACGAACGAGGTGCTGCGGCCGGTCAGCGCGTCGCGATAGGCCTGCATCGAGCGATAAAAGGCGAAGAACTCCTTGTCCTGCCCAAAAGCGCCGGCGTAGACCCGGATGCTCTCCGCGTCACCGTCGCCGCGCACCCTCTGGGCGTCCCGCTGCGCCTCCGCGAGGATGACGGTGCGTTCGCGCTCGGCATTGGCGCGGACGGTCTGCGCCGCCTCGGCGCCCTCGCCGCGGTATTGGCGCGCCTGTTGCTCGCGTTCGGACTGCATGCGGGCAAAGATCGCCTGGCTGTTCTCTTCGGGGAGATCAGCGCGACGAATCCGGACATCGACGACATCGATACCGAACGACTTTCCCTGTGCGGTCACTTCATCGCGGATCTGGCCCATGATCGCCGAACGCTGATGGGAGAGGAGGGCCGACAAGGTCACATTGCCGAGCACGCGGCGCAGGCTGCCGTTGACCATCGCGCTCAGCCGGGCCCGCACGGCGGGCTCGGAGTTGACCGTCTGGTAAAACAACAGCGGATTGGTGATGCGATAGCGCGTGTAAGTATCGACAACAAGCCGCTTCTGATCCGAAACGATGACCTCTTCGGGTGGCGGCTCGAAGTCGAGGAGCCGATTCTCGTAAAAGATCACGTTCTCGATAAACGGCCACTTCATCTTCAGGCCGGGTTTGGGAATGACATCTCGCACCTCGCCGAACCGCAGCACCAGCGCCTCTTCGGTCTGATCAACGATGAAAAGCGAACTCATCGCGAAGATGCCCGCGGCGACGAGCACTACGGCGACGACGGTGAGAAGCCGACGGTTCACCATCACCTCCTTATTGACGGCCGCGCAGAGGAGGGACGGCAGGCGCTGACGGTTGCGACTGTGCCGCGCCGGCGTTCGGCGCCGGCGCCCCGGAGCCGGTCCCTGGGGTTGAAGCGCTCGGTGTTGCGTTCGCGCCGCCAAGAGCGGGTAGCGGCAGATAAGGAAGCACGCCGTTCCCGCTTTCGGCGGATTTGTCGATGATCACCTTATTGCTGTTCTTGAACACCTCCTCCATCGTCTCGAGGTAGAGCCGCTGGACCGTAACGTCCTGCGCCGCCTTGAACGCGCGATAGACAGAGGTAAACCGATCGGCATCGCCTTGAGCGCGGGCGATGATCTCCTGGCGATAGGCTTCTGCCTCCTGCTTGATCCGCACGGAATCGCCGCGCGCCCGCGGAATGATATCGTTGCGGTAGGCCTCTGCCTCGTTGCGCAGCCGCTCGCGATCGGCCAGCGCGCGCTGCACGTCTCGGAAGGCGTCGATGACCGGAGCCGGTGGGTCGACCTTCAGCAGCTGCAACTGAGTGACTTCGATCCCGGCGCGGTAGGTATCGAGGATGCCCTGCAGCAGGTGCTGGGTATCGGTTTCGATCTTTCCCCGCCCTTCCGAGAGCGCCTGCGCGATCGGGGTCTCGCCCACCACCTCTCGCATCGCGCTCTCGGCAGCGGATTTGACGGTCGCGTCCGGCGCCCGGATATTGAAGAGATACGACCGCGCGTCTTTGATTATCCAGAATACGGCGAAGTTGATGTCGACGATGTTCTCGTCGCCGGTCAGCATCAATGCCTCTTCCGGCACCTGACGGGTTGCCGGCCCGCGGGTCGTTGGACCTTCCGCGTTGCGATAGCCGATCTCGGTTCGGTTGACGCGGGTCACACTCGGCGTCAGCACCTTCTCGATCGGGCTCGGAAGATGATAGTTGAGGCCGGGCTGGGTCGTCCGATTGTAGGCCCCAAACCGCAGCACGACCCCGACCTCGTCCGGTAGAACGCGGTAGAATCCGGTCGCCAACCAGATGACGAGGATCGCGATCGCCACGATGGCAATCCCGGCTCCGGTACCAAAGCCGCCCGGCAGCACGCGCCGGAATTGGTCCTGACCGCGCCGCAGGAGCTCCTCGAAGTCGGGGGCTTGCGGGCCGCGCCCGCGACGGCTCGGCCCCCCGCCACCGCCGCGATTGCCGCCCCAAGGGCCGCCTCCACGCGGACCGCTGCCCCAAGGGCCACCGCCCTGACTTTGCCAGAACATCGACCTCGACCTTTCCGCCGTGTTGCCTCGGGACCGCCTCCGCCGCGATGCGGGCCCGACGCAGCGCGGCGAGATGCGCGACCCGATAGAGAGCGTGCGCGGGTGTTGTCAAGTCGGGTCGCCGGTCCCAAATCCCGCATGTCCGGCGGCGCTGAAGGCCAGGTCGCTGCGACGGAATGTTTTCGCGTGAACCGGCCACCGGCTTACTCGATCGCCAGTCTGCCTCAACCGGCGCTCCGAACCAAGCGCCGCGATCGAATGACCGTGCTGTTCCGCCCCGCTGGGGCGGGGAGAATGAGATGAGTGGCGTCACCGAACGACAGATCCTCGATGCGTTGGGCCATGTTGCCGATCCCGATAGGGGAGCCGCTGCGCAAGGCGGCGGAAAAGGCCGTCGAGGCGCTTCCCGGAGTGCTCTCCGTGACCGCGGTGCTGACCGCGCAGGCGGCGCCGCGGGGCCGCACCGCGCCCCAGCCGGCGGCGCCGGCAGCCGCTCGGGCGGCACGCGGTGTCGTGCCCGGAGTTGGTGCGATCGTGGCCGTGGCCTCGGGCAAGGGCGGCGTCGGCAAGTCGACGGTGGCCGCCAATCTGGCGGTGGGGCTGCGGGCGAACGGGCTGCGGGTCGGGGTTCTCGATGCCGATATCTACGGGCCCTCGATGCCGCGCATGCTCGGGATCTCGGGCCGGCCCCGCTCGCGCGACGGGAAAATCCTGATCCCGATGGAGAATTACGGGCTGCGCTGCATGTCGATGGGGTTTCTCGTGCCGGAGGACACGCCGATGATCTGGCGCGGCCCGATGGTAATGAGCGCCCTGCAGCAGATGCTGCGCGAGGTCGAATGGGGCGAGCTCGACATCATGATCGTCGACATGCCGCCAGGCACCGGCGATGCGCAGTTGACGATGGCGCAGCAGGTGCCATTGGCCGGCGCGGTCATTGTCTCGACCCCGCAGGACATCGCCCTGCTCGACGCCCGCAAGGGGCTCAACATGTTCAAGAAGGTCGACGTGCCGGTGCTCGGTATCGTCGAGAACATGAGCTACTTCCTGTGCCCGCATTGCGGCGGCCGCAGCGAGATCTTCAGCCACGGCGGCGCCCGCCTAGAGGCCGAGCGGCTCGGCACCGAGTTTCTCGGCGAGGTGCCGCTCGACCTGAGGATCCGCGAGACCTCCGACGGCGGCGCGCCGATCACCGTGTCCGAGCCCGACAATCCGCACGCGCTCGTCTTCCGCGGCATGGCCGCCCGCATCTGGGAGAAGGTCGCCGGCGCCGATGCAGAGCGCCGCCCGCCTCCCCGGATCATTATCGAATAACCGTGCACTCCCACGCAGGCAGGAACCTACAAATGGGGTCCGTGACTGCTGACCTCGTGTTGCCCCCGACGCCTGTCAGGGGGCAATATTCTGCGGGTTCATGCTCCGCAGCCGCCAAGGGGCGATACGAATGCCCTAACGCCCCTGACGCTACGTATTCGGCCGCAGAAATTCCTCACCTGTTCGGATCTCGCACCACCGGATCTACATCTATCATCCTGCGCTGAGTAATCACTTTGCCTCTGGACCAGGGCAGCCACCAGTCGACGGGATATTCCGCGAGTTGCTCATAATTCCGCCGAAGAGACCCTAGCTGTACGACGTAATCATCGCCGAGAACCCAATACCAATTCTTGTCGGGTTTGCTGACATAGTCGTCATCATAGAGATACCATCCGTTGAACTCGAAACCGCCATCGATGCGCTCCGGTCCCACACGGTAGCGGTGCATCGTATCAGTGAGCGCAGCCCAGCGGACCCGGTGCACTGCGAGGTAGTCGTGTGTCGCCATGATTGAAAAGGTGGCGGTCGCGACAAGAGCGGCCACACCTGTGACCAACGCCGTTCTGCATCGGCCGTAACTCGGAGGGACCCGATATGTTCCCGCGAACAACAGCATCAGCCAAGGTAGGTACACTATCAGGTAACGGTCATAAAACCCAAACCCGACGAGCCCGAGCAGGGGTAGCGGTGCGAATGTGGTGGCGATCGCCGCCATCGCGAACACGAGCACAGGCGGTTCCCGTGCTTCAAAGCCGATCCTGCTCGGAGTCAGAAACGCAAGACCTGCCCGGATTAGCCCGGCAACCAGCAGGATGGCTCCAAAAGAGCCCAGGAATGTCACCGCGAGCCAAAGCAGCCCTGGCGCCGGCGCCAGTTCCCAGCCGATGCCCCCGTTTGTGAGGATATTTGGATGAAGCGGCATACGTGTTCCATGGATCTTCAAGGTAACCGTCAACACCGCCGCTGCGCCGGCTGCTCCAAAGTAGAAAATGCACCCGCGCGAGCGACCACTCGCCCGATGCGCGACGATAAGGAAAGGAAGCAGCAGGAATCCCGTGTACACCAGCGTGTAGAAAATGATCGTCGTGGCGTCGCCGGCGATCGTGGCCCAAGGCAAAGATAGTCGCATTCGAAGGGTCTCTATCTGATTCCCGAACTTCGCCGGAACTCGATCGAGCCAGTGCAGCCACCCTTGATACGCCGTCTGAACGGCAAAACCCGTTGAGACGGGAATGATTGCTTCGACCAGCCGCCAGAAG
>WNFR01017889.1_pt1 | contig 11103 bp, 12 predicted proteins | sample 5400221 | NCBI WGS metagenome assembly WNFR01 (sample SAMN13153357, study PRJNA577476) | soil metagenome | isolation source: 40 cm soil under Madrone tree | place: USA:California | collected 2016-06-14 | reverse complement strand
GCCATAATTTCTTGCTTAATTGGCTGGTATTGTGCTTGTAAGTCTACTAAAGGTATCTGCATACACCTTCCTTCAATACCCTTCTTCTATCGAAAAAGGTGCTATCCCCCGATAATATCCTCCCTACACATGATAAAAGCTGGAAGTACTGAGAAGATAGTAGCAGCGGTTGAGAATAGGTGAAACTCTTTGTTCCGTGTTCAGGATATCCAACCGGACATGCACACCACGGCTTAAGCTTTCATAACCAGATGCACTGCTTCTACTCCATATCTACCTACCTTTACTCACCAGGTATACACCAGCAACGACTATGCTCTTCATGGAACAGTGGAACCAGGCCATTACCGGCAAGTTATTGTCGGATGACTGGATCAAGGGGGTACTTTCATGGTAATGCTTTCACCACCAACTCAGAAAGCCATTACTTTTGATCCCGTTTACCTCAGAACAAAACAGGTACTTGACACCTTTTTCACCTTACTGATCCTGCTTCCCTTATGTATTGTTTTGGTAGTCTTTGCGGTATTGATACGTTTAGACTCCAAAGGTCCCATTTTTTTTCGTCAGAAACGTGTCGGGCAGAATGGTGCTGAGTTTGAGATGCTCAAGTTTCGCTCAATGTATGTACATTCTGATGACTCAACTCATCGCGACGCCGTAAAGCTGTACATGAACGAGGGAGCACTCAATGGGAAGGCCGATGCAAAAAATCCATATAAGCTGGTCGACGACTCCCGCGTCACAAGGGTTGGATGCTTTATCCGTAAAACGAGTATTGATGAACTACCCCAATTCATCAATGTCCTGCGCGGCGAGATGACGCTGGTTGGCCCCCGTCCACCCCTTCCCTACGAAGTCGAAGCGTATAGGACGCGTGATCGCTTAAGATTGTCTGGCAAACCAGGCCTGACGGGTACATGGCAGGTCTATGGGCGCAGCCGGGTAACTTTTAACGAAATGGTGGAGATGGACATTGCCTATTTTCAACAACCGTCTATGTGGCAGGACCTCAAGCTGATCGCTCTGACACTCCCGGTCATGCTCCTGGGACGTGGAGGTGTTTGAGCTGGAGATCTTTTCCCCGGATAACACAACACTCTCGATACTTGTAAGACCCTCACCTCTGCCGGGTTTTCTGATAGGCGAGTAACATCATGATGATCGAACTTACCTGGAACTGGCGCTTCATGTCTAAGTAGTATGCCTGCTCTCTGGCATTCCGTGTCCTTGCATAAAAGACCTGCCCGTACCGCTCGATGCGTTGAATGAGTAAGTGCATCCTGGTGGGATCGATCAAAACAGGGAAAATAGCCCGCCCGGTGATGCTCCTGAGCGACTCGATCACGGAAGTATTTTGCCGGTCCGTAATGGCAACTGTCAGTACCCCCTGCGCAGAACCAACCACTATGCACTGGAACTGCTTCATGATGGTCAATGGCAGTATTCGGCGGTAGCGCATTGGCACACGCCTCAAGACATACAACTGGGGTATAAGGTTGCCGCGCACACTATCTGCGATATCCTTCATGTTTCCCATACTGCATATGGTTCCCCTTTGGCTTCTTCACCTGCGCGTCGTTGCGCGGGCCGCTCGTATCTTTAGAGCAAAGAGGTCAGCCGCATCAGTGCTGATGTCAGGGAGGCTTGTACCTTCGTCAATTGTACAAGACCGCAGTGCAGATGAGATAGTAATGCGTACGAAATTACGGTGTCAGAAAGACTGTAGTTGTGCTAAAGTCTTAACTTTTTTTCATCAAGGGAGCAAAAAAAGAGAGACGAAGGGAAACGATCTATTCCAATCCCCTCGTCCCCTGACCGCTTGAAATAAGTTGTGCTAACCAAGCCCGACTCGCGGGTATGCTAGAAAGAAACAGCCTGCAAGGTGCGTGTTAGCTCTTTGGGACTATACTTCGTCTCTTCGGAAGTATGGCGTATCAAGGTGTAGCCGACGCCCGGGACGGTGAGAATGTAGGTCGGCTTCCCCGGGTCCGGCTCCACCTTCTGGCGTAAATGGCGAATATGTGCCTTGATCAAACCTGTATCGCCATCGTTGCCGAACCCCCAGATGTGGGAAACAATCTGGTTGGCCGTACAGACATGATTCGCATTGACAGCCAGCAAATGCAGGAGCTTACTCTCTATAGGTGTGAGGCAGGCCTTTCTCCCATCCACGAGAACCTCATTATGCAGCGAATCGACACGCATAGGGCCAACGGTGATGATGGAAGCAGGACTCTGCGCGAGGGTGGAACGCCCTCTCCGGCTCAGGGCATGGATACGCGCTAAAAGTTGTGTGGGAAAGAAGGGCTTGCGTAAATAATCGTCTGCACCGGATTCTAAACAGCGCACTTCATCTTGCACATCCTTGCCATCGGTGATCACAAACACCAATGCATCATGCTTGTGTCGCATGTCCCGGCACATTGCTAACGCATCAACATCCTTCAATGTCGTATCCAACAAGACGAGGTCTGGCTCCTGTTCCTCCCACTCGATCTTTGCACGCTCTCCCGTATAGGCCCGGTAGACCTCATACCCCAGCGTTTTGAGCCAGCTCGTTAACATTTCTACTAAATCTCGATCAGTATCGACAATCAACAATTTCATCGTGCTCCCTCTTCCTGCTACGAAATACCCTGTTCCGTACCGCTGTGATTAGCCAGAACAACACAACATATATTATTAAAACATTAATTCTCTCGATTTACAATTACTCAAATGCAGTAGGCATATATGTATAATTACTCATCCCAGAAGATTTTCACCCCCTCAAATGAGGTATAAGAGACTGCCTGGGTCCTGTTCGTGACTCCCAGTTTACGCAGGATATTTTGCACATGCTTCCCCACGGTGTACGGTGAAATAGCAAGCTTCGCTGCAATCTGTTTGTTACTATGTCCGAACCTCAAGAGTTGAAAGACATTCGTTTCTTGCGGGGTAAGCACACCGGTAGCCGAATTCGTAGAGGCGACAACGCTGTTCAGCTCATCTTTTTGCGAAGGCGCTAGCTCGGGGCCATTGTGTGTAGATAATTCCGCTTCCACCTCGCTATGTCTCTTTACGAGCAGTTTAACAAGGTTGGTTGTCACCGCCGGCAGTAAGGCGAACTCGCCCCGCTGAAAGCCCTTCAGGGCTTTTACAATATCGCTTGCGGGCATCTCTTTGGTGAGGTACCCATGCGCCCCTGCCAGGATTGCACCAAGCAGTGTATCATCGTAGATGATCGCGGAAAGGATGATTACACGAGGTGGAGGTGTAACCTGCTGTCTGAGTTGACGCGTGACTTCGATACCATCTCCGTCCGGTAAATACATATCCAACATCACCAGGTCGATATGCCTCTCTTCTGCCAGCGCCAGCGCATCCTTGCAAGAATTGGCTTCAGCTACAACCTGAAATCCTTCTATACTGTCTATGAGGTCGCGCAAGCCATGCCGGAAGACCTCATGATCGTCAACAATCAATACACGTAAGGGTTCTTCTGGTAAGAAGCTCTCTTTATTCTCAGTAGCAGATACAAAAGCATTCATCATCTATCACTTTTCAAGAACAAGCTCCGATGCATGTAAAACGCTCATTAGACTACGCGTCTCAATAACCGCTCGACGCAGTGCTGCTTCTAGCTTGGCGACATCAGTGGCGTTTAATTGTAAAACGCCGTCCCCCGAGTTACGCATGATCATTACGCTTACCTGGAGCAGCAACGCGCTCAGTTCCTGCATAAGCCCGTCGTGAATCTCACGTTTCAGCGACTGGCGTTCATCCTCGATCGCCCTGGCGAGTTGCTGGGTAAATTGCAGTAGGAGTATATCCCTTTCGTGCTTCAAGCTCGCGAGCTCACCCTTACTCTGCAAGAAGCGTTTAGCATAACGGCTGATACGTTCTACCAGTAATGGCGTGGTACACGAGATAAACACAAGAACAACGAGTAATATGAATAGTTTGTCCAAAACGGATGCGTATATTACCGCCAGTAATAGACAAATGTCGCTCGCACCCAGGATCACCAGGCCAATAGAAAGCGGTCTCCGTTTACTCGCCAGCACTAATCCCAAAACAAGTAGTAGGAGGGCGATAGCAGGACGCTTAAATTCAGGCCTGCCACGCCCGCCGCGAGAAGCAATAGACTTTTAAAAAGTGTGTAGAGGGAGAGTAATCGAAAACGCGCTAACCATACAAAATCTGAACTATCGGCACGCTTTTGCCACATACGCGAAATAGTGCTAAGCCACGTGTGGAACGTTTGTGATGCTGATCCCATATTACTACTACTCCATACGCACTCTTCCAAAGCCCACTGCTGAATACCTGAAAGTGATCATCACAATCATGCGCTGGGCTACATGAGGAGATGTCGCAAAAGAACCCTGCGAGTTACTTTTGCATCATCATGTGCTCAACTAGGTAAAAAGTTCGCTGGCCGCTTTCGCATATGCAAAATAGGGGATTATCTTTTGCACTGCTCCACCCCGAATATACTATATCGCATAATTTGCTAAATTTCAATGCAATAGTGCACATTTTTGTGTGGGCTTTGTACTTCTGGCTTGAAACGTGATACAATCAGCTAAGGCAAGGTTCAATTTACGTTCAATCAAACTTGACAGTCTGAACAGTCCAAAAACAACCACTCATCTTATTGGACACGATTCAGATAGCCATGAAGTTTCAGGAAACTGTCAAGTGCATTTGAACCATGCCTAAAGTTTTCCATAACCCAGGGAAGGAATCTGCAATGGAGCCACCTGCTCATCCTCTTGTCATTCTCAATCCTGCTGCCAATCGCGGTAAGATGGACAGGCTTCGTGAAGTGGTTCGCAATCGTCTCCTACGTGAACAGGCCGACTATAGAGAAACCACCAAACAGGGTGAAGCAAAAGAACTCGCTTTAACCGCTGCCAAAGAGGGTCGCCCTGTGATTATCGTGGGTGGAGATGGCTCTGTCCACGAGGTAGTCAATGGTATTCTGGCTTCAGGAAGGCGTGTTCCCCTGGGTATTGTCGGCGCCGGCTCGGGCAATGATTTCGCATGGAACACACTCAAACTGCCTCACGATCCCACCGTTGCAATTGAACGTGCGTTTGACGGGCGGCTCGTTGAAGTGGATGCTGGTATAGTCAATGGACGCTACTTTGCCAACTCATTCAGTGTGGGCCTGGATGCAGATATCGCTGTTGCAGCCAACCGCATGAAGAACATTCCACTAATGAGCGGGTTGCGGCTCTACTATACCTCCACGCTCAAGCAGTTATTATTTGGCTACAACCGCTGCCCTTGGCTTTCATTCAAACTGGATGACGGCGAGCCAGCGGGCAATGCACAGTTCAGGCGCTGTGTGTTAATGGCTGTAACTCATGGCCCGACATACGGTGCAGGCTTTCGCATTAATCCCAGCGCCGATCATACCGACGGACTTTTTGATATTTGTACGATTGACTATATGCCACTCTTACGCGCGCTGAAGTTATTGCCAATCGTCAAGAAAGGTGAGCATGCAGGGCTACCGGAAATCACATTTTACCGGGCTAAATCGGTCTATATCGAAAGCCAGTACCCTGTGAATGTGCAGATGGATGGTGAAACGACAAGCGCGAAGAGCTACGATGCCAAAATTTTACCAGGTGTGTTGTGGGTGCGAATCTAAACTATGTTCTATACTGTTTTACGTTTGGCTCTCTGGGTATTCACTCGTTTGGTTTGTCGCTATCGTGTAAGTGGTCTAGAGCATGTACCTCTGCAAGGTCCCCTGCTCGTAGTTGCCAATCATCTCAGTTGGTATGATCCTCTCCTTTTAGGGGTGGTGCTGCCCCGGCGGGTCTGGTTTTTTACCAAGGTCGAAATGTTCCGCTGGCCTATCATTGGCCTGGGCTGTCGACTGACTGGACAGATTCCGGTTCATCGCGGCGAAAGTGACCGTGCTGCACTCGAAAAAGGACTCACCTATCTGCGCGAGGGTAAAGCGCTTGTGGTCTTCCCCGAAGGAACAGTTGCGCGGCAGGAGCAGATGCTAGCCGCTCATATGGGTGCAGCACTGCTTGCCATCCGCTCTGGTGCCCTTGTGCTGCCCATTGCACATACGGGAACTCGCCGGGTGCTGCGTTCTCTGTGGTTCTGGTTTCCTCGTGTAAACATCAAGATAGGCAAGCCATATACGCCGACCCTACCGGAAAAAGATTCCCGTAAAGCTCAGCTACAGGTGGTCATGGAAGACATGATGACGCGTATTGCTGCGATGCTGCCAGAGGAGAACCGCGGGGCCTATGGCAATCGTTAACCCGGTCCATTCACTTGTTCGCTATGAAAGCCGATGGACAGAGCTTCGCCAAACTACACTGCTCACACAATGGTTTGCGTGCGAGGCAGATGGCACGTCCGTGGTAGATCAACATGTGTGAGAGATGAAGCCAATCTTTCTGTGGCACCAATCGCATCAAATCCCGCTCCACTTTGACCGGGTCTTCATTGCTGGTCCAGCCGAAGCGTCGTGCAAGGCGACCAACGTGCGTGTCAACCACGAATCCCTCGACAATCCCAAAGGCATTACCCAAAACAACGTTGGCAGTCTTAAGGGCAACGCCAGGAAGCGTGAGTAAGTCCGCCATTGTGCGTGGCACTTCTCCATCGTAATCCGTGACCAGGCGCTGAGCGGCTGCACGAAGGTTTTTTGCTTTGTTCCGGTAAAAACCTGTTGAGCGAATATCCTGTTCCAGCTCTTCCTGGCTGGCTGTCGCATAATCCTCTGCGTTGCGATATTTTCGGAAGAGAGCGGGCGTGACCATATTAACGCGCTCATCAGTGCACTGTGCTGCAAGCTGGGTCGCGACCAGTAATTCAAGCGGATTAGAGAAGTCGAGTGTACACTTGGCATCGGGATAGAGGCGGCGAAGTTCTACTGTGATTAACCTGATCTGCTCTGGCGAGCCTGGCTGCGGCCCCGTATAGTTCATCCGTGGCTGTGATACAAGTTCCATATCTCATACCTCGTTTCTTGATCAACGAGGAATAGTATAGCACACTGTCCCTCTCAATTATTGCTCTCGCTGCCGTTGCAGGATAGCGCGCAAGGCATCGGCCTGTCCACGGTTATATGCAGCCGAACGTACTCCCGGCCCGGCAATAGGTAACGAACTCTTCTCACGTATCTGCGCGGCTCGTTCGCGCTGTATAATCTCATGCACCAGTTGTCGGTCACTTAATCGCCAGCCCTGCTGGCGCGCATATTCAGCAAATCGCATCACGTGGTCATATCCTGCCTGGTAGTCTCGCTCTGTTTCTTCTGTAGTTGGCATTTGTTGCATGATATGTATCTCACTCGTGAACACTAAGAGGTCTTGCGTCTACAGTGCATCATCACTACTGTGATTATGACAAAAAAGGCATAGCTGTGTCAATGAGTAGTTCGGCTGGTCGGGGCCTCTCAAAGAAGCCTTACGCACCTGATATGTGACCACTTCTGCTCTCACCGCTGCACGCGACTTGGATTGCTGGACAGCGAGCGTCAAAAGGGATGGGCCAACGGAAACGCGCAAAGCCTTGTCCGCCTTTCGCAGTCTCTCGACAGGAAATTCTCGCGTTTTTTGACTTCCTGCCGACGCGCTTCCCCAAAGGCTTTGTGGAAGGGAAGAATAATCGGACCAAAGCCGTGATGCATCAAGGTTATGGCTATCGCAATCGACGCGCCCCGCGACTGGGTTTTGCGTTCTGGAACTTGGGGTGGGACATCAGAGGTAGCAGTTACCGGGTCAATCATGATACACCTGCCGTCTGGCAGGCGTAAGGTATGCACTAGAGAAGCCAACTGCCGCCAGCACCGCCGTGTAGTGAGGGAAGAAAGCAGCTACAGCCGGGCCATGCAATTACTTGCATTGCAAGCGCCAGAGCCTGCCGCTTTGGGCTTCAGCAACGACCCCCCGCTCCGCATGCATTTCGAATTGCCCAAAGTCGAGGATGTAGAGGTCTCCATTCGTAGGGTGGAAGCGGACATCAATTGGTCTTGTAAGTGGTTCTGCCACAACGGTATGCAGGCTCCAATCCTCCGGGTCGATCCGCGCTACCGAACGACCCACATGGGGACCCGGAGGCGCAGTCATAGGAGCTTCGTCACCGAAGAGCGCAAGGAAAATCTGCCCGGCCAGATACGGCAAAGTTGGAGGCGCCACGTCAAATTTTACAGCGGCAGCGTGTGGGGGGAAACGCAGTAACGCTTGTTCGGGAGGGGGAAGCTCATGATGGTTTGCCAGTACAAACGCCGGCGCAGGCCCTCGCGCCGGGAGATACTGTGGATCGGTGATGGGATCACCGCTAATAAAATCGGGCCAACCGTACCATGCGCCCTGACGCACCTCAAAAAGCAAGTCTGGTACATTTCCTACGGGTCGGCTCCCACGGTCATCCGCGCCCTGGTCAACGGCGAGCATTCGGCCATCAGGCAAGAAGCCAAGCGCGTAAGCATTTCGCAGCCCCCAGGCAACGAGCTCGAGGTCACTTCCGTCGAGATTACAGCGCATCACCGCTGCCGTGCAAGGCAGGTGTGCCGCAACGCGCTGTCCATACTCAGTAGAAGTGCCAAATGGAGCAAACGCCCCCGTTCGAGTCCGCGCTCCTGGTTTGACGTCTAAAGGATTACTTGTTTCAATGTTGATGCCTGCAAGCATGATCTCGCAGCCGGGCAGATCATGCGCGTGAGGCAGACGACGTAACCAGCCCAATTCGTAGGCATCCAATCCGACGATGCCTGTATTCGTCATTGCTCCCTGGCTAAAATAGAGTTTCCCACCTGGTCCGAAAGCGACCATATTTGTATGGTAGTTGCCCGGGCCTGGCAAGTTGTCTAAGATGATCGTTTGCTGCCCATCGAGGTCGAGCCGGCTGATCCGTCCGGGATGGCCCCCTTCTGAAACATAGAGACTACCCCGATAGTAGGTAAGACCGTTGACCGGATGTCGTAGTCCGTCGGCCAAAAGCGACCGATCGCCATCATGGTCGATCCGCCAGATGCGACCGCCTGGTCGCGCTCCACCGAACGGAAGACCCGCTTCGGCTATGTACGTTGTACCTTCTTCATCAAATGTCAGGCTCGTTGGAAATGAAAAGCCAGTCGCCACGAGTTCCAGGCGACCGCTGTCACTGGCAGACATCACAAATCCTCCTTAGAGAAACGGCACAAGTGCAGTCAGGGAGAGACTACAGCTTTGCATCTGGGCCAATCTGGCGCTTGAGATCGCTTACATCGTAGTAGATTGATTCTCGCACAATCTTGCCATCGTGGCGAATCGTCACCGTGACGCCGCGCAGCGTAAAGGGATGGCCCGTAGCAGGCATACCGGGAAGATCGCCCGTATGGGTACCGGTAGCAACCCATTCGGCGCTGAGCTGGTTTCCATGAGCCATGCGGTTCGTAATAGTAATCTTCAAGTCGGAAATGGCGGCCATGCCTGTGCCTTTGCGTGCCATAATAGCCTCTCGGCCAATGAACGCCTCAGGATACATACTATCTTCGACCACTGCATGTGGCGCATAATCTTCCTGTAATGCGTGCTTGTTCCCCTGAGACTGGTGTGCGATATGCTGTTGGTGGAGTTGGATGTGAGTATCTGGCTGCTCGCTTGGCTGTACTGGCACGGATGGTTTGGAACTAGATGCATGCGATGCCGCAGCAGCAATAGCGCTCACACCGGCTGCTGAAATGCCCATTGCGCTGAGAACCTTCACAAATCTGCGACGAGGCATTTTTCCAGCACGGACATCGTCAATCATTTCGGGAATACTTTGAGTATTTTCTTCCGGCATATACCCTCCTGAACAGGTCTGGAATTTTATAAAGAAGACTGCCAATATCACTCACTTCAGCATACAGGTACTCTTTCAAACATGCTCATACTTTAGCGCATGTGAATGCGTAATTCAGCAGCAAACGGGTTAAGAAAAGGGGGTAAATTGCAGAAAGTGGTTATAATCTGTTAACTTATCTCATCCTGGTGGAAGGATTCCCACTTTTCATATGCAACTACTTTACTCGTTCTCCTCCTCTGTCACGCGATCTCCCTTCAAAGAATGATCTCTCCCGAGTCAATTCGAGGAATCAAGACATAAGCACTTTTCTATCTATTGACAATGTAAGGCAAGCGAATCATTTCATAAAAAAGAGTTATATTACAAAATTATCATAATCGATATATTTCAACTTATTAACTGCTCCGAGTGTTTCTTAACCAATTCTCAACTAGATCTCAATGGGTATGAAACGCAATAGCGATACAATCATGATGAAGATTCATTTGAGGCATTTAATACAACAAGGCCGATGAAGTGCCCCCGGTGTCGTGGAAATGTTGGAAAGGAGCAAATCTCTCATGATATCTGAAATAACCCCAGGTCATCTCTATTCTAAAAGCAGTAAGTCGTCTCAATGCGGAGCCAATCGAGAAGAGGATATTGGTCATTGAAGACTTTGGGATCAGTGGTAAGCAAGATCGGCAGCCAGAGACGGCTTTTGTATGTTTAGTACTCATTTACCGTCAGATTGTTTATCCCGTTTAAGAATAAGCTCATCTTTCGTCTGAGAACTGTGGTAAGTCGATAATAGATTTGAATGTATCGCATACGCGGACTTGTATACTCGGCATTCATTCTGGTTCTTAACATACTCAGGGGAGTTGAGATATGAATTCTATTCAGAAAAATAGCGTTCTACTCATACTGGGGGTTATCCTAATAGTCAGCGCCAGCCTGGTGTTTCTGTTTACAGCAGGCAAAGCTTTATTATGGCCAGTCGCTGTTGTGACGCCAACGCCGAAACCGCTCTACACTCCCCTGGCGGAGTTGTCAGACTCTCGCCCATCGAAGCCGTGCGGCTCGAAGCAGCGCGATTTTCAGATGGGGATCGCCTTTCCGCAATGGGGGCCCACGGCCTATGGCGAGAATGATACAAACTGGCTCGCGGAATTGCCGGACCTGCAGACGCAGACCTCCGCGTGCTGGGTAGAGATGCCGGTGCTCCTGTACCAGGCATCGCTCATCTCGACGACGGTAACGCAGGGTCCTAGTACCCCCTCGGTCTCGTCGTTTAACTATGGCGTCCATCTTGCCCATGCTCTGGGA
>WNFR01013270.1_pt1 | contig 11103 bp, 9 predicted proteins | sample 5400221 | NCBI WGS metagenome assembly WNFR01 (sample SAMN13153357, study PRJNA577476) | soil metagenome | isolation source: 40 cm soil under Madrone tree | place: USA:California | collected 2016-06-14 | reverse complement strand
CCCCCGGCGCCCCGCAATTACAAGGAGCGCGCGAGCGAGACGCGACGCCGCGCGCGGCGCATGAGCGTCGCTTGTGCCGACCGTGGCCGTTCCTCCTTCTTCGGACGCACTCGACGCCAGGTCCCGTCGGCGACGAGCTCCCACAAGAACGCAGTGTCCGAGAGCAGCGTGTCGAGTGTCGCCGCGAGCTCGGACTGGAGTCCGAGGGCTTCGATGGGTGCGACGACCTCGACGCGATGGTCGAGGTTGCGGGGCATGAGATCCGCGCTGCCGAGGAACATCGACGTGTTGTCCCCGGCCTCGAAGACGAACAAGCGGCTGTGCTCGAGGAAGCGTCCCAGCACGCTGCGTACGCGGATGTTTTCGCTCAACCCCGGCACACCGGCGCGGAGCGAGCAGATGCCGCGCACGACGAGGTCGATCCGTGCACCGGCGTTCGATGCCGCGTACAGCGCGTCGATCACTTCCGTGTGCGTGAGTCCGTTCACCTTGATGCGTATGCGGGCCTTCTTGCCGGCGCGCGCCGCCTCGCCGACGAGCCGAATCTCCTCGATGAGCCGCTGGCGCAGTCCGAACGGCGCGACGAGCAGCTTCCGGAAGTGCGCCGGCCGGCCGAAGCCCGTCAGGTAGTTGAAGAGATCCGCGACGTCCGCTGCGATGTCGGGGTCGGCCGTGAAGAGACCGAAATCCTCGTATGCCCGCGCCGTCACGCTGTTGTAGTTCCCGGTGCCGAGGTGGACGTAGCGGCGCAGCCCTCCGCTCTCGCGGCGCACGACAAGTGTCGTCTTCGCGTGGATCTTCAGCGACGGGAAGCCGTAGACGACGTGCACCCCCGCCTGCTCCAGCGCTCGCGACCACTCGATGTTGCGCCGCTCGTCGCCTCGCGCCTTGATCTCGACGAGGCAGACGCTCTGCTTTCCCCGTTCCGCGGCCTCGATCAGCGCCGGCACGAGCGGTGTGTCGTCGCCGGTGCGGTACACCGTGGACTTCAGCCCGATCACCTGCGGATCGGACGCGCTCGCGTTGATGAACGACTCGAAGCTCGCCGCGAACGAGTCGTACGGATGATGGACGAGAACGTCGCCGCCACGGATCACCGCGAACTGCTCGCTCGCGTCCAGCGAGACGAGCGGCGGCCTGGCCAGCGGAACCCACGGATCATTCTTGAGGTCGGGCCGGTCGAGCTTCACCAGCTCCGCAACGTCCGCGAAATCGAGCATGCCCGTGATCGGGTAGACGAGCTCGTCGGCGACGCCGAGTCCCTGCTGAAGACGCTCGCGCATCGACCCCGACATCGAGCCGCCTACCTCGAGCCGCGTCACCTCACCGAAACGGCGGCGGCGCAATTCGAGCTCGACCGCCTCGAGCAGGTCGTCCGCCTCGTCCGACACGTCGAGGTCGGCGTCGCGCGTGACCCGGAACAGTGACTGCTCGACGAGGTCCATGCCGGGGAAGAGTGGCGGCAGGTAGTGCCCGAGCACGTGCTCGAGCGGAATGAGCCGCTGCGTATCGCCGACGACGAAGAAGCGCGGGAGGCCCTCAGGCACCTTCACGCGCGCGAAGCGCTCCTCGCCGGTCTCGGGATCCCGGGCAAAGACCGCGAGGCTGATCGAGAGCGGCGAGATGTACGGGAACGGCTGGCCCGGCCCCACCGCGAGCGGTGTGAGCACCGGGTAGATCTCCTGTTCGTAACGGCGGTCGAGCTCGATGCGCTCGTCGTCCGTCAAATCCTCGACGCTCGAGACGACCGCGATCCCCTCTTCCGCGAGCGCGGGGCAGAGCTCGCGCGACCAGACGCGCGCCTGCGCGGCGGTGAGATCGAGCACCCGCGCGCGCGCCTCGGCCAGCTGCTGCTGCGGGGTTCGCCCGTCGGGCGATCGGAGCGTGACGCCGGCGGACGCCTGGCCGATGAGACCGGCGACGCGGACCATGAAGAACTCGTCGAGCATGTCCGCGCTGATCGACAGGAACCACACGCGCTCGAGCAGCGGCACCTCCGAGTCCTCCGCGAGGGCAAGCAAGCGCGCGTCGTAGTCGAGAAACGACAGCTCGCGGCTGATGAGACGGTCAGCGGCGGCCATCGCTCGTTTCTTGGAGCGTACGGTGGCCATCCTCGGGCTCACTATCTTCGCTTCGGGCGCCCGCCGCCAGGGTGTCGCTCCGGTGACGGACCTGTTGAGTTCAGGTTACGCGAAGGCGAAATACAGCGCCGCGGCGCCGCCGGCGAGAAAGCAGTAGATCGCGAACGGCGTGAGCGTGTTCCGCTCGAAGTACCGCATGAGGAAACGCACGGCGACGTACGCGGTCGCCGCGGAGCAGAGCGCGCCGACGAGCGCAGGGCCGCGCACGCCGTTTCCGGCCGAGCCGGCGAGCTCCGGCAGCTTCAGTGCCGCCGCGGCGCCGATGATCGGCGTCGCGAGCAGGAACGCGAAGCGCGCCGCATCCTTGTGCGAGAGCCCGACGAGGAGGCCGCCGCCCATCGTCGCGCCGGAGCGCGAGAGACCGGGAATGAGCGCGAGCGCCTGAGCCCCGCCGACGAGCACCGTGTCGCGCCAGCTGACCTGGCGCGCGATCCGCGTGTCGTCGTCCTCCGCGACAACCGGCGCGCGACGGCGCAGCAGCTCTGCGCCGTACAGCAGGAAGCCGTTGAGGCAGAGGAAGATCGCTGCCGACTGCGCGGACGCGAAGACGCTGCGCAGTGCATTGTCGAGCAGCAAACCGAGGATCCCGGCGGGAATCGTGCCGACGACGAGCAGCCAGCCGAGCTTCGCGTCCGCGTCGTCCGGCGCGATCCCGCGGTCGCGCAGCGAACGACCGAGCCCCTTCACGATCCGCACCCAGTCGCGCCAGAAGAAACCGAGCAGGACGAGACGCTGTGGCCAAGACTGGAGATCGGGAAGAGCTCGGAGACGCCTTGCAGCAGCCCGAGCATCGCGCCCTGGAAGTACGAGATCGGCAACGCGCTACGCGGCGGCGCGCGACGGCCGCTCGCCGCCCGTGTTGAACCAGGCAAAGACGAGGCAGGCGAGGCCGACGAGGAACGACGCGATGCCATGCTTCGTGTGGTGGTGGCCCGACCCGGCCTGGTGACCGGGGAAAAACGACGGGAGCGAGCGCGCCGGCTCGGCCCAGTAGACGATCGCGATTGCGATCAAGGCGATGCCAACGAGGATCGCCAGCGCGGCGAGGAGCTTGCGGTTACCCACGGAGGAGAAGTCTAGTGCCTCTTCAGGTGATGCCGTCTAGCTTCTGGGGCGCGAGCACCAAGCGATGTAAGGACGCAGGGCGGATTCAACTGGTCGTCGCAACGCCTCGTGATGGAGGTGGTGGGCGATGGGTGGTGGCGGGCGTCAGAGGGCGGCCGGTGCGATGCGTGGTCAGACCTGGTCGCTGGGTCGGCCGTCGGCGGCGCGGCGGGAGGATCGTGTGCGGTTCTGGCAGTCGATCGCGGCCGGCGTCTCGAGCACGGATGCCGCGGTTGTTGCGGGCGTGTCGGCGGCGGTTGGCAGCCGGTGGTTCCGCGACGGTGGCGGGATGCCGCCAATCTCGTTGGTACCGCTGTCGGGGCGTTATCTGTCGTTTGCTGAGCGCGAGGAGATCGCGATCCTGTACGCCCAGTGTGTCGGGGTGCGTGAGATCGCTCGCCGTCTGAGTCGTTCCGCGTCGACGGTCTCGAGGGAGCTGCGCCGCAACGCGTCCACTCGTGGCTACGCGCGCGTGTATCGGGCCACGGCGGCGCAGTGGCACGCGGAGCGACGCGCCAGCCGCCCGAAGGTCTCCAAGCTCGCCGCGAACGAGGCACTGCGCGAGTACGTACAGGAGCGCCTCGCCGGCGCGATCGCCAAGCCCGACGGCGAGCCAGTGCCGGGGCCGGATGTGCGCTGGGTCGGTCGTCGGCATGGCCGCCGCCGCGACCGGCGCTGGACGAAGGCGTGGAGTCCGGAGCAGATCGCGAACCGCCTCCGGATCGACTTCCCCGATGATGAGTCGATGCGGATCTCCCACGAGGCGATCTACCAGGCGCTCTACGTTCAAGGCCGCGGCGCGCTCAAGCGCGAGCTCGTCGCCTGCTTGCGCACCGGCCGGGCGCTGCGCGTGCCGCGTGCACGCAGCCGGGCGCGTGGCAAGCAGTTCGTCAGCTCCCAGGTGATGATCAGCGAGCGTCCCGCCGAGGCCGCCGACCGTGCTGTGCCGGGCCACTGGGAAGGAGACCTGATCCTGGGGCTCGAGAGCTCAGCGATCGGAACGCTGGTCGAGCGGACGACTCGCTTCACGATGCTGTTGCACCTGCCACGCATGGGCGGCCACGGCGATCAGCCGCGGGAAAAGAACGGGCCGGCGCTGACCGGGCACGGCGCCGAAGCCGTCCGCGACGCGATCACCGCCACCATCACCACGCTGCCCGAGCAACTGCGCCGCTCCCTGACCTGGGACCAGGGCACCGAGATGGCCCAACACGCCCAACTACGCATCGATACCGGCCTCCAAGTGTATTTCTGCGACCCGCAGAGCCCCTGGCAACGCGGCAGCAACGAAAACACCAACGGGCTGCTACGCCAGTACTTCCCCAGAGGCACCGACCTCGCTCGCCACACACCCAACGACCTCGACGCCGTCGCGCACGCACTCAACAGCCGACCACGCAAAACGCTCGCCTGGAAAACACCGGCAGAAGCCCTCGACGAACTCCTATCCTCTACCCAACAAGCCGGCGTTGCCACGACCGGTTGAACCTGCACTGCGTCCTTGCATCGCACGCGCCCATCGCGCCCCGTCGGCGCGTGGTCATTCGGCTGGAAGCTCTAAGCTCCGCGCGTGGCCATCGAGATCGACCTGAGCGGGCGCGTCGCGTTCGTCACCGGCGGCTCGCGCGGCCTCGGGCGGGCCGACGCGCTGACGCTCGCGCGGGCAGGCGCCGACGTCGTCGTCGCCGACCTGCTCGTCGAGTCGCAGCTTTCGGAGGAGACCGACCGCTACGGCGCGCTCGCGACCGTCGCCCGCCAGCAGGGCCTCGTCCACACCGAGGAGACCGTGCGCGAGATCCAGGCGATGGGCCGCCGTGCGCTCGCCGTCCGCTGCGACGTCACGAACCGTGCGGAGGTCGACGCGGCCGTCGCCCGGGCGGTGGAGGAGCTCGGGACGATCGACATCCTGATCAACAACGCCGGCACCCTCGACCACGCAGCGCAGTTCGACAAGCAGTCGCCTGAGCTCTGGCAGCGCGACCTGCAGGTCAACCTCACCGGCGCGTTCAACTGCGCGCAGGCGGCGTGGCCGCACCTGAAGGAGGGCGGCTGGGGCCGGATCGTGAACATGGCTTCCGTCGCGGGCACGCTCGGGGGGTTCGGCCAGGCGAGCTACTCGACGACGAAGGCCGGCCTGCTCGGGCTCACCCGGACGCTCGCCATGGAGGGCGGCCGCCACGGCATCACGTGCAACGCGATCGTCCCGGGCGTGATCGCCACCGAGGCCTTCAACATGGCGCTCCAGAAGATGAACGACCGGATCGTCGCGCGCACCGTGCTGAAGCGGCCCGGCGAGCCGCAGGAGATCGCGAACGCGATCGCGTTCCTCTGCTCGGACCTCGCCTCGTACATCACCGGGATCGAGCTCAACGTCGCCGGCGGCGTCGAGCTGTTCGTCTTCTAAAACCACGGCTACGATCCAGCGGTGCTCAGGCGCGTCGCGTTACTCGTTGCGGCTCTCGTCGCTGCCTCCGTCGTGCTCGGGCTCGTCTTCGCGGGCTCGTCGAACCGGCTCGCGAGCGGCGTCCGCATCGACGGCGTCGACGTCGGCGGCCTCCAGGCGAAGGACGCCCGCGCCCTGCTCGAGCGCCGCTCCGCGCAGCTCGCCTCGCGTCCGGTCGTCTTCGTCGCCGCCGGCAAGCGCTTCCCGATCGCGGCGAGCGCGCTCGGCGTCGAGTCGGACTGGCGCGCGGCCGTGGCCTCGGCCCAGCGCCAGGGCGACGGCTTCGGTCCGTGGCGCGGCTTCAAGCGCCTCGACGTCAGCTTCTTCGGAGCGGACGTCACGCCGCCGACCACCGCACTGAGCGGCGCGCTCGACTACGAGCTCGGCCGCATCGCGCAGGTGGTGAACCGCGCGCCGCGCCAGGCCGCGGTCGTCCGCCGCGGCGGCTCGTTCGTCGTCGTCCCGGCCCGGACCGGCGTGGCCCTCGATCGTCAGGGTGCTGCGCCCATCGTCGTAGGCGCGCTCGCCTCGCTCGACCGGCCCGCGGGCCCCGTCTCGCTGCCGCTGCGCATGCGACTGCCGACCGTCCGCGCCGCAGCACTGCTCCCCGCCGCCGCGCAGGCGCGGGTCGCGCTCTCCGGGCCGGTCGTCCTCGAGCTCGGGCCGACGCGCTGGGTTCTGCAGCCCGCGCGCATCGCGCAGCTGCTCCAGCTTCCGGCCGGCGGGCGCACCTCGCTGCGCATCGGCGGTCCGGCCGCCGACGCCTGGCTCCGGCGTCTCGGCGCGCGCGTGGCGAAGCCGCCGCACGACGCGACGTTCGTCGTCCTCGGCGGCGGCAAGCAGGTGCGCGTCGTTCCCGACCAGCCCGGCACCCAGCTCGACGGGCTGCAGAGCGCACGGGCGGTCCTGCGTGCCGTGCTCCACCGCCGTCCCCGCTTCCGCGTCGCACAGCTCGCGGTGGGAGCGCAAGAGGCGAAGCTGACGACGGCGAAGGCCGAGGCGATGGGGATCCGCGGCGTCGTGTCGACGTACACGACCATCTACGGTGGCGTGCCGAACCGCATCCACAACGTCCAGCTCGTCGCGCATCTCGTCGACGACAAGCTGATCTCGCCGGGCGCGACGTTCTCCTTCAACAAGACGACGGGTGACCGTAATGCCGCGAAGGGCTTCCTCGTCGCGCCGGTGATTGTGAACGGCGAGGTCACGACCGGTCTCGGAGGCGGCGTCTGCCAGGTGTCGACGACGGTCTTCAACGCCGCGTTCGAGGCGGGCCTGAAGATCACCGAGCGCACGAATCACGCGCTGTACATCAGCCACTATCCGCAGGGACGAGACGCGACGGTCAACTACCCCGACGTCGACCTCCAGTTCGTGAACGACACGGGCCACTGGCTGCTGTTGCGCACCTTCGTCGGGCCCGGCTCGCTCACCGTCGGGCTCTACGGGACGCCGACCGGGCGAAAGGTGACGAGCACGACGACGCCGCTCGTGTCGCGCGGCAAGCCGCCGGTGAAGAAGACCGTCGACCCGACGCTGAAGCCGGGCGCGAAGGTGATCGACGATCCGGGGCTTGCCGCCTTGACGACCAGCGTCACGCGCAAGGTCTATGAACGCGGCGGCAAGCTGCTCTACGACAACACGTGGTACTCGTCGTATCGCGCGTTGCCGGAATTGCTGCGCATCGGGCCGAAGAAGAAAAAGCCGAAGCCGCCCGTTACGACAACGGCACAGACGTCGACTCTGCCGAGCGGATAGCGTCGGCCAGCCAGCCGGGGACGCGCGTCGGCTTGAACGTCGTCGAGTCGACGCACGCATGCGCCGTCCAGCCGTCGGCCATCAGCGTTCCGTCGTCGCGCACGATTGCGTACTCGAAACGGAAGCGCGCACCCTTGAGGTCGACGCAGCGGGCGTGCAGATGCAGCAGGTCGTCGAAGCGTGCAGGCACGCGGTAGCGGCAGAACGACTCGAGCACGAGCGCCTCGATGCCGAGCGCACGCAGCGCCTGGTAGCCGCCCGCGTGCTCGCGCAGATATTCGACGCGCGCGACCTCGAACCAGACGAGGTACGACGCGTTGTGCGCGATCCCCTGAGCGTCCGTGTCGGCGAAGCGCACGCGGACGTCGGTCGAGAACGTGAAGCCCTCCACGGCCGCCGCGCTACCCGTTCGCCCGGAGTGACGCCGCGAAGATCGCCTCGCGCAGACGCCCGTTCAGCGGTGCCGTCGCGAGCGCGAACACCGGCACGACGCGCTCGCCGACATACGACACGGAGAAATAGTCCCCGACCATGCGGCCGCCGTCGGCGCGCGGGATCCAGGTCGTCGGGAACGGCTGCGCATTGAGGCGCCGCGGAGTCGACCACGACGCCCCGCCGTCGGGCGACGTGATGAAGCCGATGCCGAGCATGCAGTTTCCGCCGTTGCACGTGCTCGTGTCGTACGACGCGTAGACGATCGCGAGATGTCCCGGCTGCGCCGGGTCGGCGGCGAGACCGGGAATGAACACGTCGACCGTGGAGCTTGCGGCGACGATCGGCACGCGCACCGGCACGCTCCAGGTGTTGCCGCCGTCTGCCGACGTCGAGAGCACGAGATCGTTCGCGGCGCACGCCGGCCGGAAGCGGCAGTCGTGCCACGTCGCGTAGATCGTGCCGGCGGAGTCGACGTCGACCGAGGGCAGCGCGATCGCGCGCATCGGAGTGTTGTCGTGCTCGTGCAGGCTCGAGACGACGGCGCGTGTGAAGGTCGCGCCGCCGTCGGTCGAGCGCAACGCGACGATATCGCCGGTCAGCGCCGCGCCGCCGACGTAGTCGCCGGCGACGACGACGAGCGAGCCATCCGCCTCCACCACCGGCTGCGTCCCGACGAGCATCGACGATGCGCGCACAGGCGGCGACCAGGTCACGCCGCCGTCGTTGCTGAACTGGCTCACCGTCCAGCTCTTCTCGTCGTCCGTGTACTCGGCGTAACAGCGGCCGCGGAACGGGCTCGTCGCGCCGTTGTCGCAGACGAGCCAATCCTTGTCGAGCAGCGGGCCGCTCGAGACGTCGACCGGCGCCGACCAGTGCAGTCCGTCGGTCGAACGAGCGACATAGACGTGCGAGCCGTTCGGCTCGAGGGTGAGCGTGCCGACGAGCCAGACCGCGTGCACCGCGTCGAACGCCACCGACGGATCCGAGGCCGCCGTCTCGGGGCCCGCGGGATTCGAGGAGCTGGTCACGCCCGGCAACAGGCTGCGGGCCCAGGTGCGGCCGCCGTCACGCGAGACGGCTGTGCCGATGTCCGCAGCGGCACCGCCGGAGCGGCGCCCGACCTGGAACGCCGCGACGACGGTCGAGCCGAAGGAGAAGCTGTCGGGCTCGACCGCGCTCTCGTGCTGGCTGTCCGGGTTCGCGAACGGATCGACCGAGAGCCGCCGTGAGACGGTCTCGCACGTCGCGGCGACCTTGTCGCCGAGGTCGGCGCTGACGACGTTGTGACCGGCGCCGCATGCGACCGAGTCGACGCCGCCCCAGGCGACCTGCACGAAATGGTTTCCGGGACCCGTGACGATCTTGTCGGCTGCCGGCGTCCCGACGATCAGGCCGCCGCGGGCGGTCCCACGGATCGTTCCCGCTGCGGCGGGAGCGACGAGGACGAGAGCGAGCAGGATGACGAGACGGCGCACCGGGCCGCTCAGCGTACCGGCCGCTCGCGCGCAGTATCCTCGCTTCGGGTGAAGGTGCACGAGGTCGACGTGCTCGTGATCGGCAGCGGGTTCGGCGGCAGCGTCGCCGCGTTGCGCCTCGTCGAGAAGGGCTACCGCGTCGCCGTGCTCGAGGCCGGCCGGCGGTTCGGGCCGGCCGACTTCGCGCGCACGAACTGGAACCTGCGCCGGTACCTCTTCATGCCGCGGCTCGGGCTGCGCGGCATCCAGCGGCTCACACTGCTCGACGACCTGCTCGTGCTCTCGGGAGCCGGAGTCGGCGGCGGCTCGCTCGTCTACGCGAACACGCTCTACGAGCCGCTCGACCCGTTCTTCGACGACCGCCAATGGGCGGACATCGCCGACTGGCGCCACGAGCTCGCGCCGTACTACGCGCGGGCCCGAGAAATGCTCGGCGGGGTCGAGACGCCGTTCGAGTCGGAAGCCGAGCGCGTCGTGCGCGAGGTCGCGAGCCGGCTCGGCGTCGCCGACACGTTCCGGCGCACGGTCGTCGCGGTCGACTTCGCGCGCTGCACGCGCTGCGGTGGGTGCATGGTCGGCTGCCGCTACGAAGCGAAGAACACGCTCGACCGCAACTACCTCCGGCTCGCCGAGGCCGCCGGCGCAACCGTGCATCCCGAGCGCGAGGCGACGCGGCTCCGCCGCGACGGGAGCGGCTGGGTGGTCGACACCGTGCATCCCGGCGCGTGGCTACGCACCCGGCCCGAGCTCTACCGAGCGGAGCAGGTCGTGCTCGCGGCCGGCGTGCTCGGCACGCTGAAGCTGCTGTTCAAGTCCGGTCTCGGCGGCCCGAACGTCGGCCTGCTCGTGCGCTCGAACTCGGAGGCGATCGTCGGCGCGGGCGCTCGCGACACATCGGTCGACTACTCGACGGGGATCGCGATCGGCTCGTCGTTCCGCCCGAACGCCGAGACGCGCATCGAGCCTGTCCGCTATCCGAAGGGCTCGAATCTGATGGGACTCTTCTCGACCGTGCTCGTCGACGGCGGCGGTCGCGTTCCCCGCCCGTTACGTTGGCTCGCCGCGGCCGCGCGTCATCCACTGAGGCTCGTGCGCAGCCACTCGGTGCACCGCTGGGCGGAGCGGACCGTGCTCCTCCTCGTGATGCAGGCGCGCGACAACTCCGTGCGCGTGCGCTGGACCGGACGGCGCCTTCGCACAGGCCCGGGGCACGGCGAGCCGTCGCCGTCGTGGCTCCCCGAGGCGAACGAGGCAGCGCGCGTGGCGGCGGACGTCATGGGCGGCCTGCCCGGCAGCGGCTTGAACGAGGTGCTCGGCCGCCCGTTCACCGCGCACATCCTCGGCGGTGCGCCGATCGGCGCGACGCCGTCGGACGGCGTGCTCGACGCGTGGCACCGCGTGTTCGCCGAGCCCGGCCTCCACGTCGTCGACGGCGCAGCGGTCAGTGCGAACCTCGGCGCGAACCCGTCGCTGACGATCGCGGCGCAGGCCGAGCGGGCGCTTGCGTTCTGGCCGAGGCGCGGCGAGCCGGATCCGCGGCCACCACTCGGCTCTCCGTACGCGCGGGTCGAGCCCGTCTAGGCGGTGGCGCGACGGAGCGGGCGCTCGGAGAGCACGCGCTTGCAGGACACGCAGACCGTCCGCTCGAGTTCGTACGGCACGCCGGCACGCTGTACGACCACATGCGTGCTTACGGCTCGATGCCGGTGGGGAAGCCTGAGCTGAGGACCGTGTCTTGTCATCTCCT
>WNFR01007474.1_pt1 | contig 11104 bp, 10 predicted proteins | sample 5400221 | NCBI WGS metagenome assembly WNFR01 (sample SAMN13153357, study PRJNA577476) | soil metagenome | isolation source: 40 cm soil under Madrone tree | place: USA:California | collected 2016-06-14 | reverse complement strand
ATCCCACCAATGGGTAGCGAGTGGATCTAACTCGCAGTCACTCAGGCGACGGTCCCATGAGGTCAGTACCACCGTGCGGGTAGCCGGTGGGTCCTACTCGTCATCGCTCGTGTGTGTGGACAGCGAGACCCACCCGCTACCGCACGGTGGTACTGACCTCATGGGACCGTCGCCTGAGTGACTGCGAGTTAGATCCACTCGCTACCCATTGGTGGGATTTCTGATTTTTTACTCACTTTCTACCGCGGGGTGGCACTGACAGATCAGGAACCTAACCGAATGACCTCCGTGCGCAGTCTGTCGTGCCGCTGCATCAGCTTCACATAGTTCGATTCATTGCTGCTCGCCTTTGCCTGAATGACGCGCACCATGTCCCTCTTTTCAACCGCGCTCCATTCCTTCAAATCAGGTATCAAAGAAAGCACAACTGAGAAGTCGCTGAACACCTTCTGCTGAGTTTCGTTCCACGAACCTGTGCTCACGCCAAGGGTGCGCGCAACCGTTTTTGCCGCAGCCCCAAGCATTGCCTGCGCGTCTCCGCGAAACCTTGTCGCCATATGTTTCTGTACCACAAGGCCCACGTTGCGAATTTGGAATCGATCCCAATCACCAGCTTGTTTCTGATTGAGTTCAAAAATCATTGGCTCGGCCGCCAACTTTCGGAGCGTGGTCGCTGGTGTTCGATATGATTTGCGGCCGGCAATCTTTCGCTCCTCTAGTTCGGTGAGTTTCATTAGCGCTGCTTTAGCCGGACGGAAGCCCAGCTTGCGATAAAACCAGAACGCTCCTGACTCGATTCCTTCCTCGTTCTCATGTCCAATCTGGTACGGATCGAGAGAAAAGGTAGTGACTCCGAGCAGATGCCGAAACACGTTGAGCGTACGCGCATAGATCCATGCCGTTTCACCTTCGCGAAAGGTGTAATAGAAATTGAATCCGCTTTCCATTCGCTCAAACAGGGAAAGTCCTTCGAAGTACCCAACCGGCACTCTGTTCTTGTAGATCATTGCTGCGTGGTACGCCCTTAGCGGCAAACGTCTCTCTGGTGGCAGGCTCACCAGCACAAGATCAACGCCGCGACCGAGGTTTGTCCTAAAGACGAGCTTAGGATCTCCGTGGGTAAACCCGTAAAGCTCACGATACCGAATAGTCGAAGCTTCGCGCGCCATATCAAGCGCAGCCTCGCCCTGATTTGCTCTAAGCTTCTGTAAGGAGGGAGGCGCGTTTTCCAATTCCTCTCGGAATGAAATGTCGCGACGTTGAATCAGCGGCGCTTGATGATAGAAGATCTTCCGCACCGGCAATCGGAGACCTGTACGGGTAGCTCGATATGGAGGGGACCAACGCACGTAAAGCTTTTGTGAGTTGTAAAGCTCGGACTTCTCCTTTGCGCTAAGAGGCAATTGGACGAAACGGTCAACCAGCCAGGGCAGCTCTCGCCGGCCATCTCTGGCAGCTCGCAGCCACTTCATGTAGGGGACGTTTGCCTCCACAAAAGCGTCTTCCTCCAATAGTGTCATGAACCTGGGCCAGGTTTCGGCCAAACGATTCTCATCCTCAAACCAATCCCAATAAAAGGCTGACCTACCTGGGAAACGTTTCACCAACCAGCGAACAATGTCGAAGCTGAACGTATCTGTGACTGCCATGCCTGCAATGCCTGAGACTTCCGGATCGCCGAGCGCTGACAGATCCGCACCGTGGTCAGAAAGGCGCACAACTCTTTTCGGAAAGGTTCGAAGCTGGGCTTCGGTCACGCGAACAATTGCCGGCGACTGTGGATAAGCACGGAGGAACAGGAGCGTTTCGTGAAAGTGAATGAGCGATTCAGCGTCGGAGAATTTGTGCCGCGATAGACGCCGCAACGTTGCTTCGATCTTCTGAGATTCGCAGGACCCGAACTGGTGTTTTAGTGTCTCGATTTCGTGGAGCAATCGATGAATAGCGAGGCTCATTTTCCGGTCCTGTTCGCGACATGAATGACTGCGAATTACAAAGGACAAATGATCACGGACCTACGCCCTTCTTATAAGCTTCGCCGCGACCCAGCCAACGAGAATTAATATCGACAGAATGATCCAGTTGTAACGATCGCCATAAGTGACTCCGGGAAAATGATTGCTGATCATGATGAAAACTACAGGGACGGCCATGAACGTGTTCTGCTTTGATCGCAATTTTGCCTGGGCCGCAAGACGCTCGTCCGGTTTCCGACCTTCTTTTAGCGCGGCAATCATGCGTCGTTGCGCGGGTAGAATATGCATCCAGACGTTGGCCGCCATGATAGTGCCAAAAATCGCCCCGACGTGGATGTAAGCTGCACGTGCGCTGAATACTCGCGTCAGACCATAGGCAACTGCCACTACCAGACAGTAAGCAATAACCGCGAACAGTTTTTCGTTACGCCCCAGGGGCGACATCATCATAAAGTCGTAGGTAGCGCCCGCGGCGACAATCACACCAAGGCCAATGCCAACCGCCGCCCCGAGACTTATGTTGCAAACGTCCGGATCTATCAGCGCGCCACCGCCAAGATAGAAGAGCAGGATTAGGAGAGCCATTCCACTCAACCAGGTTGTCGCGGCCTCCCAGCGAAACCAGTGCAGCGTACGCGAGACCAGATCCGGCACTTTGCGTTTTTCCACCACATAAAAACCGCCGCTATGGACCATCCACAGTTGCGCCGTGGTTCCGGTGTTAGCGACGGCTTTTTCTTCTTCGCTCAGGCGCGCATCGAGCCACGTAAAATAATAAGTAGTGCCTACCCACATGATGCCGGCGAAGACGTGGATCCAACGGAAGATGAGATTGAGCCATTCGCTTACGGTGGGATCAAGAGTCATCAGTGTTCAGGAGGGTTTGTGCTTTGCACTTTGGGCTTTGGGCTTTGTGCTTTGTACTTAGTTCTTTGTTCTTTGTTCCTAGTAAGACAATATTGCAAAGTACAAAGCACAAAGCACAAAGTACAAAGCACAAACTACAAAGAACTAACTTCCCCGGTAAGTAGAATAGCCGTAAGGGCTAATCAAAAGCGGCACGTGATAGTGCTGGGTCGTGTCGTCAATCTTGAAGACTACGACTACCTGTGGATAAAAGGATTCGACTTGCAACCCGGAAAAATAGCTTTCGGTATCAAAACACAAGCGATAAATCCCGCCAGACAGTTGTTGCTCCACAAGGAAGAAAGGCTTGACACGCCCGTCGTCATCGGTCCATGCATGGCTTAACTCCGTCCAGCTTTCGTCGGTGTCTTGCACCTCGAGAGAGACTGCAACGCCACTGGCAGGTGCCCCGCGTGATATGTCGAGGATGTGTGTTGAGATGGTGCTCATGCGTGAATGTCACTTGTCAGCAGATAGCTAATCGAACTTTGTACTTTGTTCTTTGTACTTGGTTCTTGTGGTCCAGATTCTCGGCAAAGGAAAGCACATTACCAAGAACAAAGTACAAAGCACAAAGTTCCAAGAACAAACTACCCAAACGATATCTCATCGTTGACGACGATGAGTTTCATCAATCTCAATTCAGTAATCTTAGCCTGTTCCGCGGCCGCAGTGTGTAATTCTTCTGCTGCATCATTTTCCAACCGAACCTGCAGGATTGCCAGCATCTCTTCAGAAGATTTCCCGGTGGCGCAAACTATGAAGATGTAGCCAAACTTCGCTTCATACTGACTATTTAGCTCGACCAGAGAATCCATGGTCTCCTGTTTGGCGTGGCGAACACCGGCCTGCTCCTGTTCCGGCCACCTGTCGGACGTGTCGTCATCGCCTATTTTGCTCTGGTTGGAAACCCTCCGCTTGTTTTCTCCAATCTTCGGATGACTACGAAAAGCCTCAAGCCAGTCGTGTGGCTCGAGCGACCACCAGACCTCTGTTGCCTTTGTAAGCAGCTCTGCCGCGCTTGTAAACGGACGTTCTGCCGCCAATTGACTGGCCCAATGCATTGAGCCACAGCATTTCAGTAACTCTTCGGTGGCTTCATCTGGCGGCAGCAAGTTTAGCCACTTGAGATCAGGAGGCAAGTTTCCCATAGACTCGTAAACGACTCACGCCTCCGTCGGGAAAAATATTGAAACGCAGATGTGAAGCAGTGTCCGAGTCAAGCAGCTCCTGCTCAAAAAGATGGCGCGTGTGCGCCTGGAGCTTTGTCCGGGGCAGGATGCTATTCCAAGGTACGGATAAATCGGTCAACTTTTCCACACTCAAGTCGCCGGCGTTGCAGGCCTCCAACGAACAGCTCTCGGGAAAATTTCCTTTGAAGAAGGACGTGTCGACTTCGACGCGATGGACCTGGCCGGGCGCTCCGAGCCTGATGATGACCCAATCATGGCCTGGACCACGACGCCTTTTTGTTTCCCAGCCATCGCTCATGTTTACAGCACGCCCGGGCATAATCAGGTTGTGACGGTGACCAAAAAACATATCGCTGCACGCTAGCACCAGGCCACCATTCTCAACTGCTGCCAGATCGATATCGCCACCCAGGCGTTTAAGTCTGGTCCAATCCGGCAGAACCTCACCGTAGACTCGAAGTCTTGCCACGCCGCCGTCGGGGTAAATCATGAAACGCAGGTGTGTAAACCTCTCATCGTTTTGGATGGGAAAGGAATTTTGCGTATCTCCCGCAAGTGGTAACTGCGGCATGATCGGAACCCATTGAATGGAATCATTCGTCAAATCATCGGGCGTTGCCTGGCCCTCGATTGCGCAAGCTTCGAAAGAGCAATGCTCCGGATAATTCCCACGGAAGTAGCTGGTATCGACAACGATCCCGCGAATGATGCCGGGCAGTCCGAGTCGAATGATGCACCAGTCGTGACCTGGAGTGCGGCGGCGACGCGTTTCCCATCCATCCATCCACTTACCGCGTTCGGTATACTCGCCTTCCAGGAAAACCGGCGTGGTTGCTTTCAGAAGGTCCTCTTTGGGCGCGAAGAACTCGTCGTTCGCGACGAGCACCGCGCCACCAAGTTTTTCTGAAGCTAGATCGACTAGTTCTGTAAAATCCATTGGGTGTTCCGCCACAAAAAGGCACAAAAAGCACAAACAGCAAAGCAGTTTTAAAAATCAGCAGAATTCTTCACTCCGGAGGAGTGCGATGTTTATAGATCGGAATACCACAACAACCAAGCGCCGTTCGGAGGAGCGGAACTCAACTTGAGCAGTACCGGTCTAGTTACATTCCGCTCCTCCGAACGGCGCCGGAGGGGTAATGGCTCGCGAGCTATAAACATCTCACTCCTCCGGAGTGAAGAACGATCAATAAGGCGTGGTTCCAGAAACTCCGCTCCTCCGAACGGCGCCGGAGGGGCGTTGGCCCGCGAGCTATAAACATCTCACTCCTCCGGAGTAAAGAATCCCTTGCCCATCCAATGTCGCTAATATACCGTCTCCGCATTCAGTTTAACGAACCAACCGCCCCGACGTTCGCGGCAAGAACAGTCCCTGAGATAATCTCAGATATTCGCCGTTGTCATATACTTTCTTGCCACGCAGAAAAGTTTTCTGCACGACACCCCGCAGAGTTTCGCCCTGATAGGGGGTCAATTTGTGGCGATGCTGAAGCATGTCCGGCTCAACCTTAAATTCTTGTGTCGGATCCCAGATTACAATATCGGCGTCGCACCCGGCAGCGATAACACCTTTGCGTTTCTCGAGTTCCACCAGCCGCGCTGGTGCATTGCAGAGCCATCTGCCGATATCAAGGAATGAAAAGCCGCGCTGGTGCGCTTCGGTCCAGACCACTGGCAGACGTAGTTGGAGCGAAGATATGCCACCCCAGGCTGCGAGAAAGTCGCCGCTTTCGGACAGCTTCATATCTGAAGGACATGGTGAATGGTCGGAAACCACGATGTCGAGTGTGCCATGGGCCAGTGCTTCCCATAACTCTTCACGATTCTCCCGTTCACGAATCGGCGGACAGCATTTGAACTCCGTCGCGCCGTCATGAATTTCTTCTGCCGCGAAGTACAAGTAGTGAGGACAAGTCTCCGCTGTAATCCTGACACCCGAAGCTATCGCCGCACGCAACATTGGCAGTGCTTCCGCCGATGAAAGGTGGACGATATGCACGCGCGTATCAAACTCACGGCTCAAACGAATCATCATCTCTATTGCCTGGTTCTCAGCTTCACGAGGGCGCGAAGCGAGAAAAGTTTTGTAAGCGGTAGAGCCAACATCTGTAACTGTCCGATCTGGTGATAGCGGACCGCCAGGAATGCCTGCCATCTCAATCGGTCCAGGCAGTTCGGCGTGCACAATCAGCAAGGCGCCGCGGCGCGCGAGCTCGGGCATTGCCTCGCGGAGGTGTTCTTCCGTCACATGCGGAAACTCATCCACGCCGGAAGGGACCAGGAAACATTTGAAACCAACTACTCCTGCGTCAAGCATTCCGGCCAATTCACTGGTGTTCCCCGGCACAACGCCACCCCAGAATCCAATATCGACATGGCAGTTACCGCGGGCGGCTTCCAGTTTCGATTTGAATCCCGCCAGCGTGGTCGTCGGTGGAATGCTGTTGAGCGGCATATCGACGAGTGTCGTGACGCCACCAGCTGCGGCCGCGAGAGTTGCCGTTTTGAATCCTTCCCAATTTGTGCGTCCAGGCTCATTGATGTGAACGTGAGTATCAACCAGGCCGGGCATCACTACCGACTCTTCGTCCGCTTCGATCACCTTACAGTTTGGCTCAACTTCGTCGTAAGCATCGACAGATGTAATGCGGCCACCCTCAATATGTATTGAAGCGGGAACGACTGCCTCCGGCAACACAACCTTCCGGCCACGAATGATCAGATCCGAAACAGCCATGACAGGTCAGGTAAACGTCGGCGGTGGTGGAGGTAAGTTGGAGATGGGCTCGCCAAGACCAAACACTTGCTCGTAGGCTATGGCGACCGCGGCGAAGGTAATAGGAAATACCAGGAGTATGCCAACATAACACAAGATGACGCCGCCGAATCCCAACAGAGCATTAAGCAGAGACAGACCGAGCAACCTCCAGAAGTTTGCCAGCGCTGCCCTGAAGCTCAACTTCACCGCGTCAATACCGGACAAACCGCGATCGACGATTAGTGGGTAGACAAACGTGAAGCCGATGGAAATCAGTATGATGGCTATAATGACTACGAGCCAAAAAATAATGAAGACACCAAGGAAGCCGAAGAGAACTCCCGGGTTTGGCTCACCGCTTTGTTGCTGCTGCAGCATCGTCAATATGAATCCAACGTAGAAAGCGATGTAAGCGGGAATGACGATAATGATTATTGGCACCACATGAATCAACGTCGCGATGAGGCTCTGGCCAAAGTAGTCGAAGCCTTTGAAGAGATTGCCAAACTCACTTGGCTTTCCCCGACGCCTTTGAAAAAGCGAGTAATAGATTCCACACATCATTGGTCCAAGCAAAATCCCGAGCGGCACTGCGTTGCCAATCAGCATCCCAACCAGGCACATTCCAACAAATAGCCAGTACTGGTCTTTCACCAGGTTCCAGCCCTCTGACAGACAGTTCATTGGTTCAACTGCCGCAGGCTTGAAGGAGATTGGGGGATAGTTTGTCATTAGTTGGCTCCTGTTAACTAAGTGTGTTTATGATGCGGCTGTGATGTTTTCCAGAAAATCGGCAAGCAGGTTCTGGGATATTCGCAGTCGATAGTTCTTAGTGGAACGAATGTCATCAATCGGCGCGATCTCGCGAGCTAATGTTTCCTTGCCTGAGGCAATCACAGCCTGATCTATTTCCTGTCCGCGCAGCATGTCTTCAGTTCTAACGCAGCGCAGCGGCACAGGGGCAATGCTTCCAAGGGCTATTCTCAGTTCATCGATTCTTTTGCCGTTAGTGCGAGCGACAGCGGCAAAGCAAACCTTGGAAATCGCCTGTGCCTTGCGCGTACCGACTTTGCGATAGTAGTGCTTCAGAGGTTGAGTTGTACGTGGCAAGCGTATGCGTGTCAGCAGTTCGTCTTCGCGCATTTGCATTTGCTTATAGCCAGTGTGAAAGCCCTCGTAAGGAAGCCAACGTGAGCTTTCCGCGGAGGAAAGTTCAAGCTCCGCGTCGTATGCGAGTAAAGCAGGAGGTGAATCGGCGGCCGGAGACGCGTTTACGATGTTCCCTCCAAGGGTACCACGATTCTGGATTGCTAAACCGCCTGTCTCACTGGCAGCCTGGCAGAGCATGGGAAACTCTGCGCGCAGAATTTCGTTGGCTTGCAAATCAGTATAGGTCGTCAGTGCACCGACAGTTATGTGCTGTGGTTCTATTTCGACGCTTCGCAGTTCGTCGAGTTTCCAGATGTTGATGTAGTTACGGTGTGGTAGTTTTCCGGCTTCGAGGAGAACCATCAGATCCGTGCCGCCGGCAAAGGGTTTCCACACGCCCGGTTCACGCGCTAACAAAGCAAGTGTCTCGGCAAGTGATGCGGGGGTCGTTAGTTCATAGTCTGGAATGTAGGCTCTCATCGTGTGCTTCTTTTCCTAAGCTCTCATTCACACCGTGGCTTTAGCCCGGTGATATCGCAGCATACGGAAGTTCTGGAACCGTTTTAACGGTTTCTCTTGCGGCAACTTTATTGGCCCGTCGGAAAAAACCGTTGAAACGGTTTCATTAGTTCCGAGTGAGCTTTGTCCACCGGGCTAAAGCCCCGGTGTGAATGAGAGTTTCTGAAAACATATTCGCGGAAACCTCTTTAAGGTTTCTTACGACAAACTCACTCGGTCAATTCGGCGATAACGTCCCTTCGGGGTGAACCTCATTTTGTCTTGCAGGCTCGGACAACCGATTCGAAGATCTTCATATACCCGGTACAGCGACATAAATTGCCGGCGAGGCCGTTGCGAATGTCAGTTTCAGTTGGATTTGGATTTCGTTCCAGCAGATCCACGGCGGCCAGGACCATGCCGGGGGTACAGATTCCGCACTGTGCGCCACCGCAGTCGATAAATGCTTGCTGAACGGCGTGAAGTTGATCGCCGCTCGCCACACCTTCAATAGTCGTAATCTCGGCACCATTGACTTGCGCGACTGGAACAAGACAACTGTTTACAATCTCTCCGTCGATAAATACAGTGCACGCTCCACACTCTCCTTCGCCGCAACCTTCCTTGGTGCCTGTCAGTTGCAACTGCTCACGCAGCACATCGAGCAGCCGGGCCATCGGGTGGGCCTCGAACGTTTTTGCCTCGTCGTTGATGATGCAGTTTACTTGAATTGTGTTCCCAGTCGTCCCCATTAAATTTCAGATTCGAGTGCAGTTGTCACTCCGTTAAGAGTGAGATGTTCATGGCTCTAATATTTTGTCGAAGAAATGGTTATTCTCTGCGTAACCTTTGCCTACTCGGCGTCTCGGCGGTGGAATTCCGGCTAAGAACTGACTCACCGCAGAGACGCCGAGTACGCGGAGGAGGCGCAGAGTCTTTTTTCCGACAGGCCGCGTCCAGTGCCAACCTATTAAACGCAACACATGGGTTTGCTTCTCACTCCATCCCAGGTTCTTTTTTTGGGCCCTACCGCTCGTGGTTCTGAAGTTCCACCTCCGCCATCATCGCCTCAGGCATCAGCGGCACATGAGTAAAACTCACGCCCGTCGCATTTTCGATAGCATTCAAAATCGCCGGCGCGGCGCCGTCCATCGGCAGTTCTCCGATGCCTTTTGCTCCGCCTGGCCCGTACGCGTATGGGTTCTCCTCGAAATAGACGCGAATCGGTGGAATATCAGCGGGCGTAGGAATGATGTAGTTGGTCATCTGATTGTTTGCCATTCTCCCATTTTGCCAGACCACATTCTCGAATAACGTAAAACCGATTGCCTGAGCCACTCCGCCTTCGATTTGTCCCGTCGCCAGCACGGGATTGATTACGCGACCGACTTCCTGTACCGCTACAAAATCATCCACGTGCGCCTCGTAGGTAAGTTCATCAAAAGAAACCTCGGCCACATAAACCGCCCAGGCATAAGCTCCATATGCGTCGCCTTGATACTTCTCGTCATCCCAGTAAACGTTAGGAGGCGGCTGATACTTACTGGAAGCTTTAAGTGGACCAAATCGCGCAACGTATTCCCGGCAAGCTGTTTGAAAATCCGACTGACTATAGCCGTCTTTCAAGAGTCCGCTTCCAATTAACGTCTGCTTTAAGCTCAAGACAGCCGATTCAACCAACTTCCCGACGACCATTGAGGTGCGCGAGGCGACTGTTGGTCCACTGTTTGGGACCTTGCTCGTGTCAGGTTGAATGACTTCGATCGCATCGTAGTCGAGACCGAGTGCTTCGGAGGCGATTTGCGAAAAGATTGTGTTTGTGCCCTGTCCAATCTCGGTGCTCGCGGCAAGTATGAGCACCCGCCCTTCAGCAGTTGCTTCCGCGTCGACTATTGACTGCAGATAAACCTCACCCGATCCGGTGAAGCCGGCGCCGTGCATGAACGACGCAAAGCCAATCCCTTTCTTAATCGAAGAGGTTTTGTTGTCGCGCTCAAAGCGTTCCCGTTTGGCGTGATAGTCAGTCAACTCCAGAGCGCGATCCAGCAGGTGGTCCATATCAACCCGTTCGCGGATCACCTGGCTTGTTGCCGTCGTCTCGCCTTCATGGATAAAGTTACGTCGCCGAAATTCTTCGGCAGTTAGACCGACTGCTCGCGCTACTTTATCCATGTGTCGCTCGAGTGCAAAGATGCTTTGGGGCGCGCCAAATCCTCTAAAAGCACCGTGCGGCGGCACGTTTGTGGCAACCGCGCGACTGCTGATGCGCACGTTTGGACAGTTATAAGGACCTGCGGCGTGAATCGTTCCGCGCGAAAGGACGACGGGCGACAACGTGCAGTAGGCGCCGCCATCAATCGTAAATTCGATCTCCATCGCGAGGAGTTTGCCATCTTTCGTTACCGCGGTCTTGTGTCTCGTAAGCGACGGGTGTCGCTTGGTGGTTGCCACCATGTCCTCGGCACGGTCGTAAATCATCTTCACAGGTTTACCGGACTTCCATGCCAGCAAGGCCGCATGACCGGCAATAAGAGATGGATATTCCTCTTTGCCACCAAAGCCGCCGCCCGTTTCGGTTTGAATTACGCGAATCTTGTCTTCCGGCAAACTAAACAACGCCAGCA
>WNFR01007473.1_pt1 | contig 11104 bp, 13 predicted proteins | sample 5400221 | NCBI WGS metagenome assembly WNFR01 (sample SAMN13153357, study PRJNA577476) | soil metagenome | isolation source: 40 cm soil under Madrone tree | place: USA:California | collected 2016-06-14 | reverse complement strand
AGGGCAGCTTCTCGGCTGGCGCACGCAGGCTCCAGCGTGCGCAGTCGGTAGTCAGCGAACTCGTTAGTAACCTCGAAGCCCGACTCGGGGTGGTTCTTTTCGATCGTTCCGAGCGCTACCCAAAGCTCACGCCCGCCGGCGTCCTATTGGTTGCCGATGCGCGCAGTGTCGTGGCCAACGTCGGTCTGCTCAAGGCCCGCGCCAAAGGGATTTCCGGTGGCCTCGAGTCGGAACTCTCGGCAGTCGTGGACGTGCTTTTTCCGATTCAAGCGATTGCTGAATCAGCCACGGAATTCAGAGACCGCTTTCCACACACACCCTTACGACTGTATGTCGAAGCGCTCGGAAGCGCCTACCAACCCGTGCTCGACGGTCGCTGCAGTTTCGGAGTGGTGGGGTCACTGCCTATCGCACCGGACTCTATGACCGTCGAACGACTGCAGGGGGTTGACATGGTGATGGTCGCAGCACGCGAGCATCCGCTAGCACTGCTCAACCGTGTTGTCCCAAAGGCAGAACTCGCCAAGCACGTGCAACTGGTCCTTACCGACAGATCCGAACTGTCCATCGGGCGAGAGTTTGGTGTGATGTCGCCGCTCACTTGGCGACTGGGCGACTTGTATGCAAAGCACGCGTTTCTTCTCAAGGGACTGGGCTGGGGCGGCATGCCGTTGCACACCGTAAGGGAGGACCTACTCGAAGGTCGACTTGCCAAGCTGTCGATCGAAGACATGCCGGACGAGAGCCTGATATTGCCGATGTCGGCCGCATACCTAACCGCCAACCCACCCGGTCCTGCGGGTCGCTGGCTCATCGAGCGCTTGAGACAGTGCTCCGGTCAACACGCTGCGGGCCAGAAAATTGCGCAGCCGCACAATCTTGAAACATCCTATACCAAGACTTTCGGCGCCCTTCGCGCGAAACGCGCGAAGCGTCCGTCGATCTCATCCCCATTGAACCGCCGCAAGCACAGGTAAGCCCGCACTCCCGCCGGTATCGGAGTACCCGCGAAAGGACAATCGACGCCGTATTGACAGGGCTGGTGGCGTATTTTGCGAGTGACGATGCAGCGATGGTAATTCGGCGTTATTATTAGTTTGGGGCCAGCACATGCAGCAGCGGTGTGGCCAGTTGCGAATCTTGACCCCAAAGGTTGGTGCCCGCTTGAACGCGCCAGGCTGTGGGGATTGGGAATACTGTCAGCAAGGAGACTCACGATGAGCAAGCGTGATGTGGTGGTTTTGGGTGCGTGCCGATCGGCAATTGGCACATTTGGCGGTGCACTGGCCGAGATCGAGCCGGCCGAGTTGGCCGGTACGGTGATGCAGGAGGCGATCAAGCGCTCTGGTGTCGACCCTAAATCCATTAACTACGTGACGGTTGGCAACACCATTCCCACCGAGAGCCGGTTTGCTTACGTGGCGCGCGTAGCTTCCATCCAGGCCGGACTCCCGATGGACTCGGTCGCGATGTCGGTCAATCGCCTCTGTTCGTCGGGCTTGCAGGGGATTGTAACCACGGCGCAAAACATACTCCTCGGCGACTGCGACTACGGGATCGGGGGCGGCGTGGAAGTGATGAGCCGCGGCGGTTACCTGTCCTCGGCGATGCGCACCGGCGCGCGGATGGGAGACAGCAAGCTGACCGACATGATGGTCGCGACGCTGACCGACCCGTTCGGGGTCGGCCACATGGGTATAACCGCCGAAAATCTGGCCACAAAGTGGGGCATCACGCGCGAGGAGCAGGACGCTTTCGCAGTCGAATCGCATCGGCGGGCGGCTGCGGCAATCGCCGAGGGACGTTTCAAGTCGCAGATCGTGCCCATCGTCAAGCAAACGAAAAAGGGCGAGATCACCTTCGACACGGATGAGCACGTAAAGTCCGGCACCACGAGCGAGACGTTGGCCAAAATGAAACCCGCCTTCAAGAAGGACGGGTCGGTGACCGCGGGCAACGCCTCAGGTATAAATGATGGCGCGGCCTTCTTCGTCTTGGCCGATGCGGCGGTGGCTGCGGCCGCCAGGTACAGGCCTCTGGCGCGCCTCGTGTCGTATGCGGTAGCCGGAGTACCCAACGAGATCATGGGCGAGGGGCCTATCCCGGCGTCGAAACTCGCGCTCAAGAAAGGCGGTCTGACCATCGACCGAATGGACGTCATCGAGAGCAATGAGGCGTTTGCGTCGCAGGCGATCGCGGTGTCCCGTGGGCTCGAGCTCGACAGCGCCAGGACCAACCCGAATGGCGGGGCTATCGCGCTGGGCCACCCCATTGGCGCCTCGGGCGCCGTTCTCGCCACGAAAGCACTCTATGAATTGCACCGAACTGCTGGCCGCTATGCACTCGTGACAATGTGCATCGGCGGCGGTCAGGGCATTGCAGCCATATTCGAACGAAATTGACGCGTTTGCTGCTGCTTCGAGTCCGAGGGGCAAGTCGCCCTCCTCCAGGGAGCTCCGTTGTGCCGATCCTCGCGCATAGATGCACGGTGACGGATGCCTGTCCGCAGCCTGATGCATAGCTTGCGAGGCGCGCGATTTCCGCCACTAGCTGTGCCTCGGTGATGCTGGGGGCTTGTTGATTTCCGTATTCAACGCTGGCCTCGGTCACATGAGCATGGGGGTACGCAGCGGAGTGCAGCGTGTTGAATTCGTAGCGACGACTCACGCCATGCTCCTTCTTCATATAGGTGATGAATCGCTTGATCGCCTCGGCTGACGTCCGCAAGGCTGGATCTTTGAACCACGTCCTGTTGGTTTACTGGGCGTAGTTCATTCAAATCGTGTCAACAAGCACGATTTCGGTATCGGCGAGTACTTCGATCCGCAACTCAGGTTCATCCTGAACGGCGGCTCCATCTCGGGCTTCGAGCACAATATCGTTGAGAGTGATTTGCCCGCTGGTCGCAACCATATAAGCCTTGCGTCCCGGCTTCATTCTATAGAACAGGCACTGGCCGGCGCTGAGCGTCGCCCCGAGTACGCGAGCGTCGGCACGAATCAACAGAGCGTCCGCATCTTCCGCAAAGCCGCTGGCGAGCACCACAAATCGCCCCGTGTGATCCTTCTTTGGAAATGGCTTAGTTTCCCAACGGGGCTTGCCACCGCGTTCGCGCGGGTGGATCCAGATCTGGAACACCTTGGTTCGCTGAGCCGGCGCAGCGACTTCTTCATACTCGATTCCAGTTGCCGGAAGAGGCCGTCATCGAGATGATCCGCGAGGCGCGCTTAACCCGCATTCTTGCGGAGTGGCATTCCGACGACGTGACGGTTCACCTCGTATTCCCCACCCGTCGTGGCCTACGTCCTGCGGCCCGGGTGCTTATCGACTATATCGCTGCGCAAGTCGGCATTTCGGGGCAACCATCTGATGTTTGACTGCTCATGTCCGATCATCGAACAGCCGCACGCGCGAAGCCCGCGCCCCGTGGGCGGCGGGCGGACTTGGCTTTCCCGGCTGTCAGCCGGGCCGAGGGGACGAGGGAAACTTCAATACGGGTTTGATGACTTTGCCGGCGGCGGTATCCGCGAGGGCATCCGCAATCTCTGCAAACTCGTAAGTGCGTATCAGACGGTCGAATGGAAACCGGCCTTGCCGGTAAAGCGCAATCAGCTCGGGTATGAACGCCTGGGGCACCGCATCACCCTGAACGATTCCCTGCAGACGCTTGCCGTTGAAGAGCGTAGCGGCGTTGAGTATGGCCCCCGAGTTCTCGGCGAAGGCCACAAAGCCAAACCGTCCACCCTGTGCCAGGGACGCCAGACCCGCGGTGAGACTGTCTTTGTGACCGCTCGTGTCCAGAATGACATCGACGCCCCGAGGACAAATGCGCTTGACTTCCCCCGCTACATCGACTTGTCTGGCATCGAGGCAGTGCGTGGCGCCGAGATCCAGGGCCAGCGCAAGTCGCTCGGGATGTATGTCGACTCCGATCACGACTGCTGCGCCACCCAAATGGGCCGCCATGACGGCAGCCATCCCTACAGCGCCGACACCGAACACCAACGCCGTCTCGCCGCTTTTCATCGCCAGGGCGCGTAGAATCGCGCCCGCGCCCGTCTGGATACCGCAGCCCAAGGGTGCGAGCAGTTCCAATGGCAGATCGGCGGGCACCTTGACGATGTTGCGCTCGGTCGCCAACGTATGAGTCGCGAACGACGATTGACCGAAGAATCGCCCGCCGACCGGTTCGCCTTCAGCCGTGCGGAGGCCGGCACTGCCGTCAGCTCTCATGCCACTGAAGTTGGCGGCGAACAAATTGTCACAAATGGCGGGATGCCCCGACCAGCACGATGGACAGTGACCGCACGATTGATAGGAGAGTACGACAGGGTCGCCGGGGGCTACGGACTTCACGGCGGCGCCGACCCGCTCGACGATGCCCGCCCCCTCGTGCCCCAAAACGATTGGCACGGGAGCGGGGATATGCCCTCTGCACACGTGCAGGTCTGCCTGGCAGACGCCGGTGGCAACCATCCGCACCAGAATCTCGTCCGCGCGAGGCTCTTCCAGAGTCAGTTGCTCGAGCCTCAGCGGCTCGCCGAACTGACGTAATACCGCCGCGCTGATCTGTGTGGTCATGGGTGCATACCGGGTGTGGTCATGGGTGTCAAAAATGAGCGCTTCGGGATGTAGTTGACGGCACCGCCCGTGGAGTTCTCGCCGAATAAAGTGCCCTGTGGCCCCTTCAGCGTTGCAGGTCGAGCGAAACGCCTTCGGTCATCCGAGCGAAGGGCAATGGGATCTGGTCCATGTAGACGCCGACCGCCGGCGAGATTGCGATCGCCTCATCGTAAGTGCCGATCCCGCGCAGCGTGTAGACGGGACCTCCGTAAGTGCTTTGAGTGAAGTTGAATCCCGGCACGAACTTGGCGAGTCCCGCGGGATCCGTGATGCGTTGTTCGCGGAGGTCGTCGCCGGTGGCGGCCGTGATGGACATCGGGACGTCATTGATCCGCTCGGACCGCTTCTCGGCCGTAACGATGATCTCTTGAAGGGCGCCGGTGTCGGCGGTACTAGCTGTGCTTTGGGTGTCCAGCACAATCGCATCCGCTTCACATCTACCTGAGCCGAGCGACATAGTCAACAGGAGCGAAACAAATGATATTCTCTTGTTAATCAAAGTGATCCTCCCCCTTACATCTTGTCTAGTCACACCTGTCCTAATCCCGGTTCTTCGGGTGGGTCGAAACCCGGCCCGGTGTGCTCGTGAGAACGATGTATCGACTAGGAGCTTTTGCGATAGCCGTTTTGCGCAGCGACCGCCGTGAATATCCGAATTGCGCGCTTTTGACAGCTCGCAGCGGAGCGAGCGGCTCGATCGGCCCGTGAAATGGGGTGGTCATCAAGCGCGGCTGGAGGGTGGTTTCAGGAGACGGATGAGAGTGGGGCCGGGCCTCACGCGCGGCCGCACGCGGCGCAGCTGGAGCGGGCACCCCTGGTCTTCTCGGGTTTTTCGGCTATTATTCGCCCAGTGGTCGCCATTCCATCATGCTGATCCTCAATTCGCATCGCCTCAGAATGTTGACGTCCAGCGACCCCGCCGAGACGGTGAGGCAGATGGCGCCCTATCTGTTCGGCGATTACAAGATCAGTCCCGTCGGGCGGCATGGATATCTGGCGCGAGTGGGGGGCTTCAAGTTCGGGTGCTTCTCCTTCGCTCTGATAGAGTCGAATCCGCCCGTCATCATGGAGGGCCAGACAAACACCAACTGCTACATCATGAGCTCGTGTCTGCGCGGGTCTGCCGATCTGCGTGTTGACGGTAAGGTCATACGGATAAGGGAGGGAACCTGCTTTGTCTCGCGGCCGAGGCGCGTAAGTGCATCCTTCTCGAGCGATTGCATACGGCTGGTCGTGCGGCTCGACGGGAGTGTGTTGCGTGATCTGACGCTTCCGGACGGCAGTCTATTCAGGTTGAGCAACCCCGGCATGGCGGCCTGGCTCGGACAGGTGCAAGGCCTGCTCTCGTGCCCTTCTCTCATGGAGGCCATCGGGCATGACGCCGGAACGTGCTCCCACATGGAGAAGCTCCTGTCCGCGCTACTGCGGTCCGGGCAGGATTCTTCGTCCGAGATCGAACGAGGAACGCCCGTCGCCAGCCGCGATGTCAGGCGCGCGGAGGCATTCATTAGATCTCACTCACATGATGATATCTCGCTGGCCGACATCGTCGCCGCAGCCGGCGTCGCGACGCGGACGCTGCAGAATAACTTCATACGTTATCGCGTGATGACTCCGATGCAATGTCTGCTGCGCATCCGGCTCGAAGCGGCCAGGGAACGGCTTATGGCGGGCGATGAAGCCTCGAATGTCACGACCGTGGCGCTCGAGGCAGGTTTCAAGCACCCCAGCCGCTTTGCCTCGTTCTATCGGCACCAGTATGGGGAGCTGCCGTCGGCGACGCTCCGCCGGTACGCTACCACTCGGGCCGCAACTTGCGGATTTACTCCGGCCAGGCGACTGCCCGGTCGAACCCCGCTCACCTGATAATTGCGCAATTAGTATATTGGCTCGTCCGGCTTGCGCCTGACGGATAGTGCGCGTCACGTCCATGACCTAATTTGATCGGACCAGCGGCACCGACGGTGCACGCACGTTCCGGGGATTGTGATGAGCGAGCCGCATTCAACGCATAGTGCAATGAACGGAGGCGAGGATCTCGGCGCCACGATCATGATCGTCGTCGGCGGTATCGGAGGGCTGACCGCCGCGCTTGCGCTTCAGCATTTCCGCGTGACGGCACGCGTGTTCGAGCAGGCAATCGAGCTTCGGGAAATCGGGGCTGGAGTGACCATTACACCGAATGCGATGCACGCCTCGGGATTTCCTCGGCGTGGGAAAACGGATTGCCGATGAAGCGCGTCCGGTACCGCTATACCGGGTTTGTACCTTCAGCAACGGCAAGGCGCTCGAATACGGTCCCGATCCCACCACGATCGAGGAGAATTTCGGGGCCGGGTACTACAACCTGCATCGCGCCGACCTGCAATCCGCTCTGGTGGACGCCATCAACACCAATGACCCGGGCTGCATCGTCCTGGACCACCGCTTCGAGCTTCTCGAGCAACACGGGGATCACGTACTCTTGAAGATGCAAGTATGAAAACCAACCGTTAGGCAACTATCATCATGACCCAAGCACCAGCTCGCTCACTTCAGAACCTCATTGACCAGACTCCGGATCTGGTCAAATACCTCTCCAACGAGACCCTTTCTCCGATGTGGCGGGCTAGGATCGGGCTGCTCGCTCAGTTCATTCCACCGGAGTTCACTAATTGGCGAGACGAGCAGAATGCTTGGCGAGAGACAACGATCCTCTGGGACCAATGCCATCACATGCCGGAGCTGTATATCGATGGACCCGACGCGCTCAAACTGCTCGAGCGAGTCGGTATCCAGAGCCTCGCCAACTTCACGCCCGACAGAGCCAAGCAGTTCGTAGCTTGCACACCTCGCGGATATGTCGTGGGGGACTGCGTTGCGTTTTGCTTGCGCCCTGAAAGCTATGTGTTGGTCAGCGGCATGCCCGTTCTGAATTGGGTGCACTTCCAGGGCCAAACAGGCGGATACAACGTTGCAATCCGTGTCGATCATGCGAGCGCCTTCAATAAGAGCGGCGGGCGCACTCATTATCGGTTCCAGATCGAGGGCCCCAATGCTGGTAAGGTCTTCAATGCACTGGTTGACGGAGGTGCGCCGGAAATTCCGTTCTTTCGCTGCGCGAAGGTGCAGATCCGCGGCCACATGGCCACCGTGCTAAGGCACGGAATGACCGGGCATATGGGAGTTGAAATCTTCGGTCCCTACGAGCAAGTCGAAGCGATCCGCGCGGCGATTGTCGCAGCCGGCGCGCCCTTCGGCATGCGCCAAGGTGGTACCAAAGCTTATTTCAGCTCGGTATACGAATCGGGGTGGATTGCCTATCCGTTCCCAGCCATCTATACCGGCGAGGAACTACGCGCGTACCGCGAGTGGCTGCCCGCCGATTCCTGGGAAGGAAATCTGCAACTTGCGGGCAGTCTGCAGTCGCACGACGTTGAGGACTATTATCTGAACCCGTGGGATCTTGGCTATGGGCGTCTAGTCAAGTTCGACCGTGACTTCATCGGGCGTGAGGCGCTCCAGAAAATGGATAAGCTACCCAAGCGACAGAAGCTCACGCTCGTGTGGAATCACGAGGATGTGCTCAAAGTCATGGGCTCGCAGCTTGGATCCGGGCCGCGCTACAAGGCGATTGAGTTGCCTCACGCAGGTTATGGCTGGCCACAGATGGATGAGGTGCGGGACGAGAGCGGTAAGCCGGCCGGCATCTCCACACACTGCGGCTACAGCAACAATGAGGGCGAGGTGGTTTCACTCGGAGTCATCAACGAAAGTCACGCGAAGTTGGGCACCCAGCTTGTTCTAACATGGGGCGAACCGAACGGCGGATCGGCCAAGCCGCACGTCGAGCGGCATGCTCAGACCACCATCCGTGTTACGGTCGCACCTTGCCCCTACCCAAAGTCTGTGCAGAAGCTCCAGCGCATCACCATCAGTAAATAAGTACCTCTCGTGTCCTGAGTCATTGCCAAATATCTGTTTATGCGAGCATTTGGTGAACGACTCAGTTTCGATGCCCCCAACAATGCCCCTCCCAATTGGCGGCTGCCCCTGAATGCCGCCGGATTGATTTCGGCGAGGCAAGACTGTGCTGCTGGAGACGTTCTGGGTGCTGCGTTTGGTTTAGGACTTCGACGATACGGCCATCGCACGTGCGATCGAGGGATCGTTGGGTTTACCTAGGGTGCAAGTTGAAGATTCTGAGCGAGTCAAGCTGGCGCTTGCGGCCGTTGCAGACCGTATTGACATCGCCGACGCCCTTCACGTTGCGACAACACCCGGCGATGCTCGCGCCTTCGCAACCTTCGATCGAGACCTCGCGCGTCGCGGCAAAGGGCGACTGGGTCCGATCGAAGTCCTTTAGTCTGCGCACAGAACGAACCGCAGTGTCGTGAAGTTTCTTGTAAATGGAACGACCGAATTCGCCACCATGAGTCTTTTGCCATACTTGGCGCACGATCTTCAGATCAGTGAGCCGGTCGCGGGGCATGTGATAAGCGCCTACGCGTTCGGCGTTGTGTAGCTCTTCGGTTACGAATGCATCCGACCGGTCGATCACGGTGTCTCCTCGGATTCGATTGCCCGAGAGAGAAGTGGGTCATAAATTGTTCAACGCCCGATGTGCGCGGGCCAACGCGCTTCCGATGAACGTAGATCGCAGCTTGCACCCGAGTACGGGACCGGCCGAAGGCAGCTGTTCGTCGCCTACGATAAGCTGACTCCGATGTTGGATGAACCGGGGAGAACACCGGGGTGCGCGATTGTGGTTGGGCTCAGTCGTTGCACTTTATCGAGATTCTCGTATCGCCTATTTGGTAGTTAGAAGCGCTCCTTTGATGCGCGATTCAAACTGGTTATGCTTGGACTGCTCAAAGGACACTTTCGACGAGTATTACGGAGTGCGCAATCATCTTTGGAGACGCGCCGTCGATAGGTCCCAGAGACATGGCATGCTCTGCCTTTCATGTTTAGAACGCAGATTGAGTCGATTCCTGCGATTGGAAGATTTCAAACCTCCCGTTAGTGAGCGGCGTGCTGCGTTCACTGGTGATATCTACGTGCCGATTCGGGTCCCGGTTTTTCGATTTGCAGCTATCGTCGAAATTTTCTATCCAGAACTAAGTGAGCGTGCCAAGGATTTGGATTCACGAGTCACGGCTTACCGCAATATTTTGATCGAGATCGCCGCCAACAAGATGCAGCGCACGCAGATGACGGAGCCTTTGATGGGGCGTTTGGCCAAGAACGCGGAGAGTTGCCTGTTGCAATTGGGCAGGCCATTGCGGATGCCCGGAATGCGGTGCGGTCGCAATTGGATGAGTAATGCGTTCCGACCTTCAGAGCGTTGGACTTCGCCGGTATACGAGCTTCGCGTTCAACGTATGCGCCCGCAGATTCTTCACATCGTCCTTCGACCACGCCACTAATTTCCGCCTCGCCTTCGACTTCGCCATGTTACAGACCTCTGAAAAAAGCACGCATCATAGCGCGGGAACACGACTGTTCTCTATTGGGTCGGGCCATTCGGGCTCCTGCCCTCGCCCGCCCACGGCGACTCAGAGACGCGCCGCCAAGCAAACGCATTGCATCCACCAGCGGTCCGGCCGTCGCTCTCGCTCCGGCGTTCGCCGCGGACACGCTGACATTCAGTCAGCGCGTTGGGAGCCGCGCTCACCCAAGTCGCCTCCCGCGGTCTGGGGCGCTACACGGCGCCGTCCGTACACTCCGTTCTCCTTGAGCTTTGGACGCTGCATTCCACGGCCGACACCCAATCTTAAAGAATGAGCATCAGCACTACGGTTTCGGTGGCCCTATCGGGCCCCGATTTGTTGAAGACGAGAATGGATCGAAGCTTGTCGGCACGCTTGCACCCTCTCCACCAAAGAAGCCGGGACCGCCCGACAAGCAACGGTAGCCCTCCGGCCGCGTAACGACTGTGCTCGCCCAACACGGACAGATACTATCCCATCATGACTGGCGCACCGACCGGGATCCGTCTCATCAATGCAAGCGACCAATCGCTCGCGGACATCAACGAATTGATCGCGCACTCCAAGGCGCATTGGACATGGCCCGAGGGGTATCTCGAACAGGCGCTCCCGTTGCACACCATCACCCCGGAGTACCTGCGAAGCAACCATTGCTTCGAGGTCTTGGACGCGCACAATAAACTCATCGCGTTTGTCTCCATCGTGGTGGGTACTGCGAGAGTCGTGCTCGACAACCCCTGGGTTACGCCCCAACTGATCGGCAAAGGCATCGGCCGACGCGCATGCGAACGCGTCTTTCAGCTGGCGCGCGAGCGGAGGTGGGCGGAGCTCTGGGTGCTCCCTGATCCGCCAGCGGAAGGCTTCTATGTGAAGATGGGATTTTCAGATACCGGCGAGCGAGTACCCTCCCGCGTACCCGGCGGCCCGACTTTTTCCACCTATCGCATTCAACCATCGAATGCACCGCGATCACCTTAACAATTTACGTCCGCCGCTTTACAGCACTTTCG
>WNFR01022267.1_pt1 | contig 11107 bp, 15 predicted proteins | sample 5400221 | NCBI WGS metagenome assembly WNFR01 (sample SAMN13153357, study PRJNA577476) | soil metagenome | isolation source: 40 cm soil under Madrone tree | place: USA:California | collected 2016-06-14 | reverse complement strand
CCCACACTTAAGATGCCCCTACTGTAATCTTCAGCTTTCTCGATTTCTCTTCCACGCTGTTCGCCAGCTTTTCCCTGTGTGCGGCCAGCTTCTTCTCCAACGGGGCACTGGAGAGCGCCAGAATCTGCGCCGCCAGTATGCCTGCATTGGTGGCCCCGGGCTTGCCGATGGCGACCGTCGCTACGGGAATGCCGGCAGGCATCTGTACGGTGGCCAGCAGAGAATCCATGCCTTGCAGCGACGTAGATGGAATGGGCACTCCGATGACAGGAAGCGTAGTGTGAGCGGCGATCACGCCCGCCAGGTGAGCCGCACCCCCGGCGCCGGCGATGATCACGCGGATCCCGCGGCTGGCCGCTTTGCGCGCGAATTCAGCGGTGCGTTCAGGAGAACGATGCGCCGACGTGACATCGATCTCGTATTCGATCCCGAATTCCTCCAGCGCTTTCGCCGATTCCCGCATGATGTCAAGGTCGGAATCGCTCCCCATCACAATCGAAACCCGAGGCTTAGTGCTCATGGAGATCCTTTACGCATTTGAAACTAGAAACAAGAAACCAGAAACTATTTCTTAAGCGCTCGGACCGCAATGTCCCTGCGGTAGTGCGCTCCTTCAAAACCGACCTTCGATACAGCCGTGTACACACGATCAACCGCAGCCTTTAAATCCGCCGCGCGCGATGTCACGCCCAGCACCCGTCCACCGGCGGTGAAGAATGCGCCATCGCGCCTGGTGGTGCCGGCATGAAAAACCCTCACCCCTTCTACCTTGCCCGCGTCTTCGAGGCCAATAATCTTCTTGCCTAACTCGTAGATGCAGGGATATCCCCCGGAAGAAATGACGACGCACACGGAGGCGTCCCGCGACCAGCGGAAATCTCCCTCGCTGACCCTGCCTTCAATCGAGGCTTCGAGCGCTTCCAGCAGATCGCTTTCGAGGCGCATTAGGATCGGCTGGGTTTCGGGATCGCCGAATCGGCAGTTGAATTCCAGCACCATGGGCCCGCGCGCGGTCATCATCAAACCGCAGTACAGGATACCTTTGTATTCCGCGCCTTCGGCCTTCATGCCAGCCACCACCGGCCGGGCCACGTGCTGCAGCAGCCACTGGGTCATCTGCTCGTCCACGATGCTGGCGGTGGAATAAGCGCCCATGCCGCCGGTGTTGGGACCCGTGTCGCCGTCCCCGATACGTTTGTGGTCCTGGGCCGCCACCAGCGGCGCTACTCTCTCACCATCGCTCAGAACCAGGAACGAAAGCTCGTCGCCCTGCAGGAATTCTTCCAGAACCACTCGCCGGCCCGCTTCGCCCAGGGTCTTTCCGCTGAACATTTCGGCGGCCGCCGAGGCCGCATCTTCCTTCGTGCGGCAAATCACTACGCCCTTGCCCGCAGCCAGGCCGTCCGCCTTAACCACCACGGGAGTGGAAAAGTGCGGCAGGGCGGCCAGAACTTCGTCAATGGAGTCACAAATGGCAAAATGTGCCGTGGGAATGCGATGGCGCTTCAGAAATTCCTTGGCGAAGCTCTTACTCGACTCCAGACGCGCCGCCGCCTTGCTCGGTCCGAAGACGCGCCAGCCTCGGCGTGTAAATTCGTCCACCACGCCCAGAGCGAGCGCCAGCTCGGGTCCCACCACCGTCAGGTCTGGACGGATCTGTTCTGCCACTGCGACCAGCGACGCAACGCTTTTCACGTCGGCGGCCACGCATACCGCTTCCTCCGCGATCCCGCCGTTCCCGGGCGCGCAATAAACCTGCGAAACCCTCTGCGACTGGCGCAGCTTCCACACCAGGGCATGCTCGCGTCCGCCGCTTCCGATGACAAGAACTTTCATAGCCGGAGACTGACAAGGTTAGGGGGACGTGGAGGCGATGTCAAACCGGGAAAGAGGATTTCAGATTGTCGCTTTTAGATGGCAGATTTCAAATCGCCTGGGATGCGTGCAGTGCCTCAGTTTGAACGCTTCCATAGCCGTCTATACCAGAAGATTGCCCGGCGTGCGCCAAGAAAACGCCAATGACGATCAATACTGCTGCGGTTACAAGACTCCCAGTACTCCGGGTTGGCGATTCACCCTGAGCGTACCCCAAACACCATCCCTAGCGAAGCAACGACAGCGCCGACGACAATTTGAGCAAAGTAGGCAAAAGGCGTTGAGTTCTTTTCCAGCTCGTAAGTGTACAAGCCAATCCCTGGCTTCTGGGCTTTCTTGTGCGGCTGCACCAACACCATATTGCCACGGAGGGGATGCGGCCGCCATTGAAAATCTAGAATCTGCAAGCTGAAATCTCCTTAACTATGCTTAACGTATAATGCTGTTCAGATGATCACCGTCTCCAAAGAAGACTACCTCAAGGCCATTCTCGAGGCCGAAAGTGAGGGCGAGACTGTCATCTCGGCGACGCTGGCACACTGGCTTTCGGTTTCGCCGCCCGCGGTCACCATGGCGGTACGTCGTCTGAAGAAAGACGGCCTGGTTCGGGTACAGAGCAGCGGGGAAGTCAGCCTCACGGCCGCCGGACGCAAGATTGCGCGCAAGCTTACCCATCGGCATCACTTGATCGAACGCATGCTGGCGGAAATGTTTGGCATGGAATGGTACAAGGTGCACGACGAGGCGGAGCGACTGGAGCATGCCGTGTCCCCTGATTTTGAGGCCAAATTGCTGGCCAAGCTGGGACGCGGTGGGGCTTGTCCTCATGGCAATCTCAGTGAACTGGAAAGTCCCACCAGCCGCCGCCGGCGCGGCTTGCTGCTCCTGGCCCATGCCGAGGCCGGCGGCAATTACCTGGTGAGTGGCATTTACGAGCGCGACCGCCGCCTGCTGGAGTTCCTCGAGCAACGCGGCATCCGTCCCGGCGCCCAGGTGCACGTTTCCCGGCGAAATTATGATCACACCCTGACCTTGAACACCGACGCCGGAAATGTGGCGCTGGGCGGGTCTGCGGCGGAGAAGGTCTGGGTGACGCTGAATGGAGGACGGGCGTCTCGTCCGTCTAGCCGGGCGGGACGCCCGTCCTCCACCACCTCCATCGCCGATGCCAAAAAGTAATTAACCATAGTTTACTTTTCTGTGTATACTTACGCTAATGTTGTCGCCGCCGGAATTGCCCGTTATTTCCAGCCCCGAGGCCAGCCTGGACCAAGGCTGGCGGCACGTGGTCGCTCGTCCCAGCCTGCCGGAAATCTACCGCAGCCTGCCCATCCCGCAATCAGCCGGCTTTCTCCGTAAACTATTGGCCTTCGCCGGGCCCGGCTATCTGGTTGCCGTCGGCTACATGGATCCGGGCAACTGGGCTACGGACCTGGCCGGCGGCTCGAAATACAATTACTCGCTGCTTTCGGTCATCATGATGTCCAACCTGATGGCCATCCTGTTGCAGACCCTGGCCATTAAGCTGGGCGTAGTCACGGGACGCGATCTTGCCGCCGCCTGTCGCGACCACTTCAGTCGCCCAGTATCGTTTGTGTTCTGGATCGGCGCAGAGATCGCGATCGCCGCCTGTGACCTCGCCGAAGTGATCGGTTCCGCTATCGCACTCAATCTGTTGTTTCACATTCCGCTGCTGTGGGGTGTTTGCCTCACCTCGCTGGATGTTCTCCTGATCCTGTTCCTGCAGCAGAAGGGTTTTCGGCTGGTCGAAGCGCTGGTCATCTCTCTGATTGGGGTAATCGGCGTTTGCTTCGGGCTGGAGATTTTATTTTCCAAGCCGAGCTGGCTGGGCATCGCCCACGGATTCTTCATTCCTTCCGCGCAAATTATTCGGGACCCGGGAATGTTGTATATCGCCATCGGCATCCTGGGGGCCACGGTGATGCCGCACAACCTCTATCTGCATTCGGCGCTGGTTCAGACCCGCAATTTCGAGCGTACTCCGGCAGGCAAGCGCGAGGCGATTCGCTTCGGGACGATCGATTCCACCATCGCGCTTACCTTCGCCTTGCTGGTCAATGCAGCCATCCTGATTGTCTCGGCAGCGACGTTCTACAGCCACGGCTACAACGACGTAGCCGAGATCAACGATGCCCACAAATTGCTTACACCGCTGCTGGGAGTGACGGGAGCCAGCACTATGTTCGCGCTGGCCCTGTTGGCTTCCGGCCAGAACTCCACCTTGACCGGCACGCTGGCCGGTCAGGTAGTCATGGAAGGCTTCCTGAATATTCGCCTGCGACCCTGGCTGCGCCGCTTGATTACGCGCTGCGTGGCGATTATTCCGGCAGTCATCGTCACTGCATTTTGGGGAACCGGCGGCACCGCGAAACTACTGGTATTTAGCCAGGTGATCCTGAGCATGCAGTTAAGCTTTGCCGTCTTTCCCCTGGTTATGTTTACCAGCGACCGGCAAAAGATGGGTGAGTTTACCAACGCCTCGTGGCTGAAGATCCTCGCGTGGTTCACCGCGATCTTGATCGCAATCCTGAACGTTTGGCTGCTGGCGCTGGCCTTCCGCGGCGCCTGATCTGTGGATCGCACAAGGCACGTATGTTCCGAGACACAATTGCGCTCTTACTCTTGCTGGGGTGGGTCGCAGTGCTTCCAAGCTGCACCGACCGCAACTCGGCCTCGGGACGAGAGATTGCGGGTAAGAGTCCGAATAGTCCGCTGGGAGCGACTAAGGATGCGCCAAAAGATAACAAAGCTCCCGTGCCAGGAGACTTGGAAAAACTGGAGCAGAGTTTTGTCCTCGCGATCAAAGCGAAGGACACAGAAGCGTTTCTCCGATTGGTTTCCGATGGTGGCATGTATCTCGGCGTCGATGCCGAGAAGTCATCCAAAAAGGCAATCGCAAATCAGATTGGGGCGAGGAAGGGGGTTTATTGTCTGCTATTTGAATCAGCATGCCTCAGAGCTGAGACAAGGCGTGACACATGCTCCTACAGCCAGCTTCTTTCGGATGGCGACGAAGAGCACACGAGCACAAGCTTGGGCAACTTTGACAACCGCGCACAGGCTGAACTCACTGTGATGGTTCGCAATGACAAGTGCAACTCCGGGCCAGAGTCGTTAAGTTTTATCTTCAACCATGAACCGTCTGGATGGAAACTGGTGGCGATTCCATACACATGAACAGCCAACAAACCTAGGGCCAACGAGCTACATCCCTAAGAAATTCTTCACCAACTTCTTCCCCTCATCGGTCAGCACACTCTCGGGATGGAACTGCACACCCTCCACGGGAAACTTCCGATGCCTCAAACCCATGATTGTGCGTGACCCATCACGCTCCGTGGTGTAGGCGCTCACCTCCAGATCGGCGGGCAGGTTTTTTTCTTCGACGATCAGGGAGTGGTAGCGCGTTGCCGTCATGGGAGACGTCAGACCACCGAAGATTGTCTTGCCGTCGTGCTGTACCTGACTGGTCTTGCCATGCATCAGATGAGGCGCCCGGATGACATTGCCTCCGAACGCTGCACCAATCGCCTGATGTCCCAGGCAAACGCCCAAAAGCGGCACTTTGCCGGCGAAATGATGGATCAGCGGAATGGTGATTCCCGCTTCCTGAGGCGTGCACGGGCCGGGCGAGAGCACGATCCGCTCCGGACGCATGGCCTCTACTTCCGCAGGCGTTACCTGATCGTTGCGTCGCACCTCGACCTCGGCCCCCAGTTCACCCAGATATTGCACCAGGTTGTAGGTGAATGAATCGTAGTTGTCGAGAACGAAGACCATAAGCCGGAACGCCACGCTCTAGATTATACCAGAGTTCCTGCGGACCCTCCGAGGTCGCCTCCGCCAGCTTGTCGCCACGTTATTGGAGGGTATTTCGAATCCCAACCTGCCGAAATACTGGCTTGACACGAAGGACTCAAGACGCCATGCTATTGCAGTTTTTAGGAAGAGCTCATGCCCGAGTCTGAACCCGAAAAGCGTGCTACGCGCCGTTTTGCACTGCGGCTGCCCGTGGCCGTCACCTACTCAGACAACGGATCGCAAGAGAAGACCGCCCAGACTCGAGACGTGAGCGCACGCGGTATTTGCTTTTATGTGGATTCCGCCATCGCTCCGGGGTCCATCATTGAATTCACCCTTACCCTCCCGCCTGAAATTACTCTGACCGAGGTCCGACGCCCGGGGTCCGACCTTGGTTACTTCTCCCAACCCAGCCTCAGTGGTATCGTTGCACTAATAATCCTTGTCTCCGGAAGTGAAGTCTTTGCCCCGTATCGGCTGCCAACTTACTCGGCTTTGTCTACTGGCGGCTACGCTGGGCGCCAGCTTTGGTCTGGCGCAGACACCCGATGACCTGCCTGTCCGCAAGGGTCCCGCAGCGGTCCTGCGTTCAGTGAAAATGATCTCCGACGCGGACGGTCCTGCGCTCGAGATCATCTCCAGCCAGCCTCCTGATTCCAGCATCGAATTCCTTGACACCCCGCCCCGACTGGTCATCGACCTTCCCAATACCAAGGTCTTGTTGCCGCGCAAACGGATTGAGGTTGGAAGCGAGCGGGTACGCACCGTGCGTATCAATCAATTTCAGCAAACGCCGCCGGTGACTCGAGTGGTCGTTGATCTGGTTCAACCTGTGGGTTACAGCAGCGACAGCCAGGGCGAACGCCTGCTGGTGCGCATGCACCCCATGGCCGAGGCCAGGCGGAACATCGAAACCCCGTCCGTACCCGCTCTCACCAAGGGGTCTGAGCCGACCTTCGTACCGGTTGCTCCGGGGAGCTCCGGTGTAGTGGTGGAAGCGGCGGGCCGCCTGTCGGCTGATTCTGCCCTGACGGCGGGCTTAGAAACTACGATCCTGCGCCTGGCCCGAGGCGGCGAAGTGCGCGTATGTCCCAAGACAACTCTTTCTGTGACTCCGTCGGAAAATGGCCGTGACCTGATGCTGGGTATGAGCACCGGTGCGCTCGAAGCGCACTACACGCTGAACTCCTCAGCCGATTCCGTGATCACGCCGGACTTCCGCATGTTGCTCTCGGGTCCAGGTGAAGTGAACTACGCAATTAGCGCCAACGCTCGGGGAGATACCTGCGTCCGCGCCTTACCGGGAAATTCGGCTTCGGTAATCGTTTCCGAGCTGATGGGCACTGGCACCCACCAGGTAAAAGCCAACGACCAGGTTTTCTTCCGGGCGGGACGGCTGGACCAGATGGAGACTACAGTGCCCGACGACTGCGGTTGTCCGCCGCCACAAATCCCGGCGATGCGCGCCGCGGTGCCTGCGCCCACGGTTTCTGAGAAAGACCTGCCCCCGGCGGTGCATCTGGCACAGCCTGGAGAGCAAGCCAGGCCGGCGCCGCCGGTTGAGTCGGCCGCCAGAATGCCCCAGCAGGAAGCACCTCAGTCGCAGGTCACGCTGACCATTGCTCCTCCCGAGGTGGCCGAGTTACCAGCCCCTTCGCCCAGCGCGGCTCACGTGCAGGTGGACGCCCCGTTCGTCTTCCGCGCTACTGAGTCGCCGCTGGCACCAGCCGTGCCTGTGCCAGAGCTGGCATCGCAGATTTTGCCCCTGTCGCGCGCTTCCACTCCCGCGCCGCTGCTCACCACGGCTGAGCCGCCGCCCAATCTCGAGCCCCGCAAAGGGGTGATGGGAAAGGTCAAGGGTTTCTTCGCGTCCATTTTCAAGTAAGGGCGTGAGACTTCAGACCTCGGACGTCAGCTCTTCTTGATGGAGCACGGGCGCCCCACCCGTGCTTGCGTGGGAAAAACAGGGGCGAAAATGGGCTGGAATCCTCGTCGCAGGCTGTCGTCCGACGTCCGAGGGCTGAGGTCCGTGGTTAGCGGCGCATGGCCTTGGTCAGGGGAGCCACTTTCTCTTTAACCTGGTCGGCGATTTCAGCGCCGCGTTCCATGGCTTCTTCGGCAAACTCCTTAGCGTCGTCCGTCCAGTCGTCGACCGTTTCCCGGGCGCTGTCGAATTTGCGACGCAGGTCTTTTCTCATCTGCTTGCCCGGTTTTGGGGCGAGCAACATGCCGAGCAGGGTGCCAGCGCCCAATCCGATCAGCAGGAAGGTCACAGCAGTTCCCGCGGCGCTGCCGCGATCTGAAGCTTCGTAGTTTCCAGTGCGCATAAGAATTCCTTTCAAACTCGATTTCGTTTGCACTTCCGTTTGTCTGATTCTAGCCGTCCGCTCCGGGTTGGCGGGCTTCTTTCTGCGTTTTCTCGGTGACAATTTGGGTGCTGTTCCCAAATCAGCTCAAGCCCGTGTAAAATAAAGAGTTGGAACCTCGTATCCGGCGGAACATGTGGCCTGCCCGCCTTCCGCCGACGTAATCGCAACCGCGTAAGGAGACATACCCAGCAATGGCTATCCCCGCCACCCAGCTTCGCCCCGGCATGATCATCAAGCACAACAATGATCTGCACTCCGTTTTCAGCGTCGAGCACCGCACTCCCGGCAACTTGCGCGCCTTCATCCAGGCCAAACTGCGCAACCTGCGGACCGGCGCCATGTTCGAACACCGCTTCCGCTCGCCTGATCCCATCGAAAAAATCACCGTCGACGAGGTTGAGATGGAGTTTCTGTACGCCGACGGCGACAGCTACTATTTCATGGACACCACCAACTTCGAGCAGACCCATCTCACGCGGGAGATTCTCGGCGACGCGGTCAACTACCTGATTTCCAATTTGACCATCAAAGTGGAATTCTTCGATGGCAAAGCAGTGGGAATCGAATTGCCTCAGACCGTGGAGTTGACGGTGGTCGAAACGGAGCCGGGACTGAAGAGCGCCACTGCCTCCAGCGTCACCAAGCCGGCCAAAACCGAGACCGGACTGGTCGTGCACGTTCCGCCCTTCATCAACGAAGGCGAAAAAATCCGCGTGGACACGGCGGAAGGCGCATATTTGTCACGGGCGTAGTGTCATCCCGAGCGCAAAGGAAAGTTCGCTTCGCGAACTCTCCGCGGAGTCGAAGGACCCCTAGAGTTAGAATGCTGCCGGCGAAGTGGGAGTTTTTTCCGTACCGCTAGCGACAAAAGCCTGAGATTAAAGCACCGCTTAAGCTCATAGGGTTCTCTCGACTGCGCTCAAGATGACAGCTGGTTGGAGTTAGAGATGACTTCTGCCGAGAAAACGACGGAAGCCCGCCGCTTCGTGGTCCGCGGGCGGGTGCAGGGCGTCGGCTTTCGCTGGTTCGTGGAACGCGAGGCGTATCTTCTTGGCATCGCGGGTTGGGTTCGCAATAATGCCGACGGCAGCGTGGAAGTTCTGGCCATGGGATCGAGCGATCAACTGCTCGGGCTGAGATCGCGCCTGCGCGCCGGACCCCGGGCGGCCCGCGTGGATGATGTCGAGGAAGTCGAAACCAAGCCTGTCGCCGGCCTGACAACTTTTCGCATCGAAGGAGCCTGGACTTAAGGACAAGCTGGGCCTCGCCATGCTGATCGACGCCCTCTCCGAACACTATCTGAGTGCTGGCATCGATCTAGTGCTGGGCATGGAAGCGCGCGGCTTTATCTTTGGCCCGGCAGTCGCCTATCGTCTGAATGCCGGCTTTGTCCCCCTGCGCAAGCCCGGCAAGCTGCCTGCCGCCACCGCGAAATTTGACTATGCCCTGGAGTATGGCACCAATACTCTCGAGATCCACAAAGACGCGATCCAGAAAGGCCAGCGCGTGCTGATTGTTGACGACCTGCTGGCCACGGGCGGTACCGCCGAGGCCACCGCCCGGCTGGCTCATTCCCTGGGAGCGGAAATTGCCGGACTCGGATTCGTAGTCGAACTCGATTTTCTCAAAGGCCGGGACAAGCTCGACGGATACGACGTATTCTCGCTGCTGCACTACAGCGAATAGAGGTAGCTTGGGGATTCAGCTCTACCGGTTTGCCGAGGGGTGGTTCGACTCGGTGAGAATCAGTACGCCTGTCTTCGGCAAATAACTCTTCCTCCGGAACCAGTCTTCCATTGCTGCTTTCAATCCCTGGACAGGGACATGGGTTCCGATTTCCATTACCCCGTCGGCCACGGGGAGAGTGTTGTCGAACACGCTGGCGTTGGTGAAATTGCGCATGGAAAAACTGTCCAGCCACTTCATCGGGCAAGGCACGCGCCGGCCATTCTGTTCGTACTCCACGCGAATCCGGCGGGCAAACATCTGAAGCAATTTAACCACAGTCTTTGAAATCACCCCGATCCACGTAGGGGCAGACCAATAGTGGTCAGACCACTGGCTTGACAGGCCGCTCTCCCCGACATACGCTTCCGCGGCGTATCTGGAGGGACTTATGTTCGTTGGCGGCGGCTTGATCTACATCATCGTGGTGGGGCTGATCGCGGGTTGGGCAGCGGGCAAGATCATGAAAGGCGCCGGCTACGGCGTTCTGGTCGACATTCTGCTCGGCATCGCGGGCGCCATTTTCGGCAGCTGGGTTCTGCGGCTCCTGGGCATCTATACCAGCGGCGGGCTGATTCCCAGCATTCTGGTTGCAATTCTGGGCGCAGTATTGCTTGTGGTTATCGTGCGCGCCTTAAAGCGAGCTTGAGCACACTAGTCTGACCCTCCAGAACCGATCTGGACCAGACCGGCAGGGGTCGATTGCGTACGTTCGCCCCAGCGATACGGATTCACCGAGCCCGATCGCAGCCGATTTATCAGCGAACCCACGGCCATCGAGCCCCGGACCAGGTGGCCGATGCTCAGCGGGCCTACGAGTCTTCTCTGCTGCACATGATGCAGTCCGCTTGACGCCACGCAACCGCACTGGCTGCAATCCGGCGTGCCGCCGAAAATGCAGGGCTCGACCCGGGTTGTCAGGTCAGCCGTGAAATTCGTGGACATCTTGGAGAAAAGACACTCCTGCGGATTTTTGGGCGGCTCCACCAGAGCTTGCGCGATACCCGGATTCATCAGCAGCTTCGGATAAGCTTCCCTCAGCCCCGGCAATTCCCGCGCCACCCGTTGCCGCTCCTCCATCGTGAGCATTTCCGGGCTGTACTCGCCCTGCTGTGGACTGTAAAGGCTCACCCAGATCCGCTTCACCTCGGGTTGGGCCTGCCAGAAGGCCAAATATTCTTCGAGATATCCGGGGCGCTTCATCATCGGTCCCGTGATCGTCCAGTGAATGTTTACTTCGCGGCGGCGGATGTTTTCTAGGATGCGATCATAGGTCGCCGGCTTGCGGCGCGGGTCATGGTGCTCGGGGAGACCAT
>WNFR01007470.1_pt1 | contig 11107 bp, 14 predicted proteins | sample 5400221 | NCBI WGS metagenome assembly WNFR01 (sample SAMN13153357, study PRJNA577476) | soil metagenome | isolation source: 40 cm soil under Madrone tree | place: USA:California | collected 2016-06-14 | reverse complement strand
GTCATCTCGCGCGTCGAAGTCGCTGTGACTTTCCTCGCCCTTCTGGAATTGATTCGCCTTAAACAAGTCCGCGCGATCCAAAGGAGCATCTTTGACGAAATCGAAATCGCACCGACTGCAGCGTAAACGTGCAAGTCGATGCCGCGCATTTTGATCGCCGGATGCGGTTATGTTGGGCAGGCAGCTGCGGATTTGTTCCACGAGGCGGGCTGGACGGTGGAAGGCTGGACGTGCTCACCAGAATCAGCTGGCGTGCTTGCCGGTAAGGGTTATCCGGTTTACGCGGTCGATATCACAGACCGGACTCGGGTTAACCAACGCACCGGGACATTTGATGCCGTAATCCATTGCGCCAGTTCCGGCGGCGGCAACGCCGATACTTATCGGCAAATTTACTTAAATGGCGCAAGCAATCTTCTCGATCGATTCGTTGGATCGATAGTCGTTTTTACAAGCAGCACCAGTGTCTATGCGCAAACTGATGGATCGTGGGTCACCGAAGAGAGTGAGACCAAACCGACGCGCCAGACGGGTCGAACACTGCTTGAAACAGAAAACCTGCTCCTCGCCCACGGCGGCATCGTCGCGCGACTCGCCGGAATTTACGGACCCGGACGGTCGGCGTTGCTGAGCAAGTTCCTATCCGGCGAAGCGACTGTCGATCCGGAAAGCGATCGGTTTATTAATCAAGTGCATCGAGACGACATTGCCGCTGCCCTCTTTTTTTTGTTAGATCGACAACCTCAAGCAAAACAAGTTTACAACGTGGTCGACGACCAGCCTATTCGGCAAAGCGAATGTTACCGCTGGCTCGCGAGGAAATTGAATCGTCCTTTCCCGTCTGTCGGAAAATCGACGCGGCGATACAAGCGCGGCGACAGCAATAAACGTGTTAGCAATGCAAAACTGCGCACCCTTGGCTGGACGCCGCGATATCCAACATTCGCGGATGCGATGGGAAAAAGCGTTTTGCCAAGCTTCTGTCAGTTTTGACCGTCTCGTTCCGAACTGGCTTTGCCAGCCCGCTCGCCGAAAAGCTGGCGGATCACTTCTTCGACGGGCACTTCCTGGACGTTGATATCGCTGACATAACAAGCTTCGAGCAGTTGCCGGCAGGTCTCGGTGACTTTGGCGCGCGGCACCTTCAGTTGGATGGAAACCGGCGTTTGTTCGATTACTTCGCCAAATGCGGAAAAGTCGCGCGCGGCCTCCTTCTCGAAGGTCAGACTGACTAGTTTGTAGCCGGAGAAGCGATCGATAATCTCCGTGAGCGGCCCGTCAAAGAAGATTTTGCCGTGATCAATGATCAGGACGCGATGGCAGAGTTCTTCGATGTCTTGCATGTAATGGCTCGTTAGCAGCGTAACGATGCGATGCTCCTCGTTATAGATGCGCAGAAATTCCCGGACGCGCTTTTGACTGACGACATCGAGTCCAATGGTCGGCTCATCGAGAAAAAGAACACGCGGCTGATGAATGAGCGCGGAGATGAGCTCCATCTTCATTCGTTCGCCTAAGGACAATTCGCGCACCATCACATTCATTTTGTCCTGCACTTCAAGGAGCTCCGATAATCCGTCGACGACTTTTTCGAAGCGCGTGCGATCGATTCCGTAGATGGCGCGATTGAGTTCGAGCGATTCCTGGGCGGGCAAGTCCCACCAGAGCGCATTCTTCTGACCCATCACGAGACTGAACTGTCGCTTCATTTCGTTGCACCGTTCCCAAGGAACGAAGCCGAGCACACGCGCATCACCTGAGGTGGGATTCAACAACCCCGAGAGCATCTTGAGCACGGTGGTTTTGCCAGCGCCGTTTGGGCCGAGAAAGCCAACAAACTCGCCTTGCTCGATTTGAAACGAAACATCGTCGGCCGCCCGCGTTTCGTCGTGCCGTCGCTTCACGAGGCCCTTAATCGAACCCCAAAGACCACCCTCCTTGCGGTAGGTGCGGTAGATTTTGGTTAACCCGGAAGCTTCGATCGCAGGCATAAGGCGAGGATAAAAGATAAAGTATAACGTTTGAAGCTACGCCGCGATCGTTGTGAGGAAAACCGGAACTGGAAACCCTTTCGGAAGCGAAGGTTCCTTCGCTTTTAATTCGGATCGCGCGCGAACATTTCACTATTAAATTTCGTCTTGATCAATCCGATGCCTTCCGAATTGCCGCCTGAAGAAGATCGTCCTGGCGTTCCCATTGCGCCGCCGCTTCTGTTCGTTGTGCCGATCCTCGCGTCGCTCGCGTTCGAATGGCTAGTTCCGACCAGCTTCGCGCATGGCGCATCCCGATGGACACTTGGCGCCCTGATCTTCGTCGCCGGAATCGCGCTGAACGTCGGCGGATTTGTTGCCCAGAAACCCGCCGGCACTGATCCTATTCCCTTCAATCCAACCACGCGCATCGTTGCGCACGGACTTTATCGCTTCAGTCGCAATCCGATGTACCTCGGTTTCGCTTTGTGCACGTTTGGGCTGGCGATCCTGGTGGATTCCGCTTGGATGCTGCTGGCCCTGCCGATCGGTCTTGTGCTTGTCGATCGCATCGTCATCACGCGCGAAGAACGCTATCTCGAACGCAAGTTCGGAGACGAATATCTCAACTACAAACGCCGTGTCCGTCGCTGGCTCTAGTGTTCACCGCGCTGAAAGAATTCTGCTTATCGCCATCAAATATTAAAGGCGTACGAGCCGGCTAATTCTTCGGCCCCAAATTACTGCGATCACCCGACCAGCTCAAAAGCACTTTCACAAACAATCATCGAGACAGTGCAGCAAATGCGCAACTGTCTCTTCGGTTTCGTCGCCCATATTGGAGAGGCGGAAGGTTTTTCCCTGAATTTTGCCGTAGCCGGGATCGATCACGAGGTGGTGCTTTTCTCGAAGTCGTTTCGCGAATGCAGGAACGTTGAATTTTTCTCGATTGTTCTTCACGCAGGTGAGCGTTTTCGACCGAAAACCTTCTTCGGCGAAGAAATCGAACCCGGTTCGTCGCACCCAATCGTGGACGAGCGCGTTGGTGCGGGCGTGTCGATCGAAACGCGCGTCCAAGCCTTCCTCGAAGATTTCGTCGAGCTTTGATTGGAGCGCGTGGATATGAGCGATGCTTGGTGTGCTCGGCGTCATCCACTCGGCCTGCTGTTTTTTGAACTCGAGGAAATCGAAATAGAAACCGCGGTTCGGCATTTTCTTGGCGCGGGCGAATCCCTTTTCGGAAACGGAGAAGAGCGAGAATCCCGGCGGCAGTGCGAGCGCTTTCTGCGCGCCGGCGAGCATGACGTCGATGCCGAGCGTGTCCATGTCGATCTTGACGCCAGAGAATGATGAAACAGTGTCCAGGATGAGGACCACGTCGGGATATTTCGCGAGGACGCCGCAGATTTCACCGAGTGGATTCATCGCACCGGTCGAAGTTTCGTTGTGAACCAAAGTCACCGTATCGAACTTTCCGGTCGCCAGATGTCGATCCACCGCCTTGTGATCGATGTGTTTACCCCAATCGACCTGCAATGGCTCTGCGTTTTTGCCGCAACGCTTGGCGACGTCGAACCATTTGTCAGAAAACGCGCCGCACATGCAATTGAGCACTCCGCGATCAACCAGGTTGCGGATTGACGCTTCCATTACGCCCCACGCCGAGGAGGTCGAGAGAAACACTGGCTGCTTCGTGTTGAATAATTTCTGAAGACCTGGGTGAATCGCGCTGTAAAGGTTTTTAAAATCGTCTCCGCGATGGCTGATCATCGGCCGCGAGAATGCCGCCCACGTTTTCGAGGAAACCTCGACAGGACCGGGAGTGAAGAGTTTGTCGTGCGGCTGCATCAATTAACGTCGAACGCTGAACCCGCCTTCGCAAGGCCACGGTCTGGCAGGCGCTTAACGTCCAATATCGAATTCCGGCTCCGTGATTATTTGCAGATGAAGCTGATTCCACCGCTGCGTTCGAGGCGTGCGCTTTGGATGCGCTTGAAATCGTCAGAGTGCAAATCGAGTCGCAAATCTTCCTCGAGATCGTGTCTCGTAATGTGGTTACCCCGCAACCCCCGCTGCACCAATTCCCCGTCGTGGATGAGAATCTCCTCTGTGCCTTTGATGAGATTGCCGAAGCCATGCGAATAGAACGCAATCCAGGCTAGCAATCGATGAAACGCCACCATCGCAAACCCGCCGCCGACCGTCGGGAGCAAATCCGCTGATCCATTGATAGCGCGCGCGAGTACAGACGCGAGGATCACGAGAAAGACGCTGTCGAAAACGGTGCGGCGCGCGAGCGATCGGCGGGCGCTGATTCGCACCATCAAAAGCGTGAACATGAAAACGATGATTCCGCGCAGTGAAATTTGCACGAAGGTGAGTGTCTGCGGCTCAGCGCCGAGGCCGAGAAACACGCGGACCGGGTTCCAATATTCTTGCCAGAGGTTCATGCCGTAGAGTTAACACTTTCCCCAACACTGCGCGCAAGGCCGTGTGCGATTAGCAATACGAATTGATGATGGACGACCACTCCAACGAGACGATGAATGCTCAACACGAAAAGGGGCGGCTCGACCCGGACAAGATCGAAGCGGAGATTCTCGCCAACGAGCGGACGTTTCTTGCCTGGGTGCGGACCAGTATCGCGGTGATGAGTTTGGGGTTCGTTATTGCGCGATTCAGCCTTTGGATGCGCGAGATGTCTTACGGCGTGAATGCAACCATGCGCATACGACAGACCGGCATCTCCGAAGCGCTTGGAGAGTGTATGATCGGCCTCGGAGGAGTGCTGACGGCTTTCGCGGCGTGGCGATATCGCGTCGTCAATCGGGCAATCGAACGGGGCAAGATTGAAGCCGATCCGCGCATGGTCATGGCAATCACAGCCATTATTCTGGCTGCTGCTGTGGCTGTGATTGTCTATATGATCATTTCGACAGCCGCGGTATGATCTTTGCGAGCGAACGACTGCGTAGCGCTTGCGCAAAAAACTTTCGCGTGGCATAAGACGGCGCTCGCGCGGTTCGAATCCCCGAGAGCAGCAGTTAATATCGAGTTTATGCCGACGGCCACGCCTCCTTCCCGAGATGCAGCGCTTGAAACGCGTGTCTTTTGGGAGCGATTCAAAACTGAGATCACCGCAGTGTTGATCATCGCCCTGCTCGCCATCGTCGGTTTCGCAGGTTATCGCTTTTATTCGGATCACCGAGCTGCAGCAGCATCGGCTTTGCTAGCCAGCGCAAAGAGCGCGGAAGCATATCAACAGTTGATTGCGAATTACCCGAACACGCCCGCAGGCGCGGATGCTTATCTTCTGCTTGCCGAAGCTCAGCGCAATGAAAGGAAGTTTACGGAAGCGACCGGGACGCTCCAGGTTTTCATCAACAAGAACCCGAATCACGAGCTCGTGAGCACGGCAAAAATGGCGATGGCCGCCAATCTGGAGTCGATGGGAAAAAACGATCAGGCATTATCGATCTACCAGCAGATCGCATCGATCTATCCAAACAGTTTCAATGCGCCGCTGGCGCTGCTTTCACAAGTCTACCTTTTGAAGTCCGAAAACCGAATTGAGGAAGCGCGCCGGATCTGCGAGACGATCTTAACTCGTTACCGGGAGAGTTTTTGGGCCGGCGAAGCGGCGCAGGAATTGCGCTTGTTGAAACCAAATGCCTCATCGCAGGCACCATCAGCGCAGACAATCCCGCCACTCTTAACTGCGCCGAGCTCAACGCCAGCGGACGCGCTACCTCCGAACAGTCCGAAGCCGAGATAGGCGCTGCAGGGGCGGGCGTGTTGCCTCTACGTGTGAGATGGCAGCTGGTCGGGCCGCCATCGGAGCGAACCGCTGACTATCGTTTCGAGAACTGGAAACGTTTCCGCGCACCCGGTTGGCCGGATTTTTTTCGTTCCTTCATGCGCGGGTCTCGCCGGAGCAAACCGTCGGCCTTCAGCGTGCCGCGCAAATTAGCGTCCACTTGAAGGAGGGCGCGCGAAATCGCTAGCCGCACCGCGCCAGCCTGGCCGCTCGCACCACCGCCGGTCGCGTTGATCGAAAGGTCGTAGGAATTGACAAGCTTTGCCGTTTGAAGCGGTTGCAGGACCACGTTCTGTAGTGGCCCGGTTGGAAAGTAGTCGTCAAAGCTACGCCCATTGATGTCGATCTTGCCTGTACCCGGCATCATACGGATGCGCGCGACCGAAGTCTTACGGCGACCGGTGGCGATAAATTCCTGGGTTTGCGGCATAAGATCAGTGGCTAGATAAGTTTGACGGCCTGCGGCTGTTGCGCGGTATGCGGGTGAGAATCGCCGCGATAGACCTTTAATTTTCGATAAACTGCGCGACCAAGCCGGTTGTGCGGAATCATTCCACGCACGGCCCGCTCAACCAACAATTCCGGATGGCGAACACGCCGCGCCCGGGCATTCTCTGATTTGTGGCCACCCACATACCCTGAAAAACTCATGTAACTTTTCTGATCTTCTTTCTTTCCAGTCATTCGCACTTTCTCAGCATTAATGACAACTACAAAATCCCCGGTGTCGACGTGCGGGGTCAAAATGGTCTTCGCTTTTCCGCGCAATAAGTTGGCCGCCTTCACCGCGACCTGGCCAAGCACCTGGTCCCTGGCGTCGATCACCCACCACTTGCGTGTGACTTCGGTGGCTTTGGCGGAAAAAGTTTTCATTAGAGCGGAAAAGGCACGAAAACTACGGGACATGCTACGGAGTGTCAAATACTCGCGCGAGACCCGTCTTGCTCTTTCCACTGTGTTTTGCTTGGTCTGGCCTTCAGTTCTTTCGGCCGCTGAGTATCATGCTGCGCCAAAGGGCGAAAGTGTTTCGGCCGGTGCCGTCATTCGCGAGGTGAACCTTGCCCGACAAAACCCCTCTCTTTACGCGATGTATATAGAAGAGTTGTGCTCGCGTTTCGATGGCATTTCTGTCGTTTTTCCGGGGGAGGCGAAATGGCGGATGAAAGAAGGACTGGACGGGATTAAAGAGGCCGTGCGCTTCCTGCGCACGATTCGCGCTGAACGACCGCTCGCGCTGTCGCCGGGGATGTGTCGTGCGGCGGCCGATCATTGCGCGGATCAGGTTGCCGGCCGTACGGGACATCGCGCCAGCGACCGGAGCAGCGCCGGCGATCGCCTCAGGCGCTACGGAATCTGGACCGGGTTTTGGGGCGAAAACATTGCCTACGGTAGAAAGACCGCGCGCGCGATCATCCTTGCGCTCATTATTGACGATGGTCGCCCGGCGCGAACACATCGCAAAAACATTTTCGATCCCGGCTTCAATTACGCTGGCGCAGCGTACGGCCCGCACGCGCTTCACGGCAGCGTTTGCACGATCGATTTTGCCAGCGGCTACACCGAACGGCCTACCAAGGCGCTCATCGGACGAAGTTTTTAGCTGCTGGCAGCAAATGGCTACTGGTCATTTGCATCGTGGGAGTTTAATTGTTCCCCCTTCCCGCATGGCAGAACCCGTAGATTCTTCCCGGAAAACCGCGATTACGCCGCGGCGCGAGGAAGATTTCCCTGAATGGTATCAGCAAGTGATTCGCGCAGCCGAACTGGCTGAGGCTTCGGAGGTGCGCGGCTGCATGGTGATTCGCCCGTGGGGCTACGGCATCTGGGAAAATATGCAGCGGCAGCTGGACGCGATGTTCCGCGCGACAGGCCACCGCAACGCATACTTCCCGCTTTTGATTCCGCTGAGTTATTTCGCGAAGGAGGCGGAGCACGTCCAAGGCTTTGCAAAAGAATGCGCAGTCGTCACGCACAGCCGCCTCGAAGGCGATGCCGACGGAAAATTAAAGCCGTCGAGCGCACTGACTGAGCCGCTCGTGATCCGCCCGACTTCCGAAACAATTATCGGCGCGAGCTACGCAAAGTGGGTGCAGTCGTACCGCGATCTTCCCATTCTGATTAACCAATGGGCGAACGTCGTCCGGTGGGAAATGCGGCCACGCCTGTTCCTGCGCACGAGCGAATTTCTCTGGCAGGAAGGGCATACCGTTCACGAGACCGAAGCGGAAGCGCGCGCCGAGACGAGGCAGATGCTCGAAGTTTATAAGCGTTTCGTGTGCGAGCATCTCGCTATTCCGGTTTTCAGCGGCGAAAAATCGGAGAGCGAGCGTTTTCCGGGCGCATTGCAAACCTTGTCGATTGAAGCAATGGTGCAGGACGGTAAAGCGATCCAGGCGGGTACCTCGCATTTTCTCGGCCAAAATTTTTCGCGTGCGAGCGGAATTCAATTTCAGGACCGCGAAGGCAAGCAGGAATTCGGGTGGACCACCAGCTGGGGTATGAGTACGCGCCTCGTCGGCACGCTGGTGATGGCGCACGGAGACGACGATGGTCTTGTGTTGCCGCCACGCATCGCGCCAACGCACGTCATGATCCTGCCCATTACGCCAAGGGAAGAAACCCGGGGTGCAGTGCTCGAAGCTTGTGACAAACTCGCCAAACAATTGCGCGAAATTCGATATGTCGATCTTCCGATTGAAGTTGAAGTCGATCGGCGCGACCTCGGCGGCGGCGTAAAGAATTGGGAGTGGATCAAGAAAGGCGTGCCCCTTCGTCTCGAGATCGGACCACGGGACCTCGAATCAGCCCAAGTGACGGTGAGCCGCCGCGATCAGCCAGTGAAAACGAAAGAGTCTACATCGATACAGGAGTTCGTTTCGTGCGCATCGGAGGTTCTTGACTCGATTCAGCGAAATCTTTTCGAGCGCGCGAAGAAATTCCGCGACGAACACACACGCGTCATCGATTCCAAACAAGAGTTCTACGATTTCTTTACGCCCGAAGACGCGGCGAAGCCCGAAATTCACGGCGGCTTTGCCGTCGCACACTGGGACGGCTCTCGCCAAGTCGAAGAACAAATCAAGAACGATCTCAAGGTCACGATTCGAGTTATTTCATTCGACGATTCCTCCGAGCCTGGAAAATGCATTTTCACAGGTAAACCAAGTTCGCGCCGTGTGATCTGGGCGAAGGCCTACTGAAACGACGGCTGTCAGGTTGACGCGCTCGAAAGGGACAGTTTATTACCGCGTCTCAATGGAATTAAGGCTTTACAGTCGCGAATGGTGCTCGTGGTGCATTGACGCGAAGGATTATCTCTCGGAGAAGGGCTATCGCTTCGACGTCGTTGATGTCGGCAAAGATCGACACGCCTACGAGGAGATGAAAAAACTTTCCGAGCAAACGTATGTCCCGACATTCGTGGCGGGTGCCAGAGTTCTGGCCAATTTCGATACCGATCAACTGAAGAAATTTCTGAACGAGCACCAGATCGATCCCTAATGCTCTTTGGTGTTTTTTTAACGCTCGGCGTGGCAATGCTCAGCCTCGGGCTGCGCAGTTTTCAAAACTCGTACACACAAAAGGCGGGTGCGCTTGGTATTCTCATCGCGTCATTCCTGGCGATCTTTTTCATAACCGGCAGCTGGATGCTTGGTTTGGCCGCCGCCATAAGCTGGCTCTTTCTGCCGTGGCTTGAAATTCTTACGCGCATTCGCGCGCTTCGGCTGCCGAAGGAAAAACAGCTTCGGCCAAAGAATCCGCCTTCCTCCGATGCCTTCCCTGCGCTAAGCGAGATCACGCGCGAGATCGAGGACGAAGGTTTTGTGCAAGTGGGTGACGCCGGGTGGGACTGGGAGGATTATCGCCAGTTCTTCCGTTTGTTTTACAAGGCGGAGGACCGAGCGCAGGCCGCGATTTGTCTGAACGAGCAGCACGATCTCTCGTTTTATTATCTGCGAATCTCGTCGCGTGCGAAGGGCGGGACGATTTGGACGACCTGGAATTACCCGCTCTCCTACGGCCTGAAAGTGACTCCTCACTTTCGGATTAACCGTCAGCGCCCGGATCAATCGTTTTGGCGGCTTTATCAAAGCCATCGCGAGTTCCTCCGTCGAAACGGCGTGAAGGCAGACGCGATCGATATGTTGGATGAAGAGCGCATCGAGACGGAAATAGAAAACGATCTGCGCGATCAAATCGCGCATAACATCGCCAAGGGCGTGCTCAAGCAGACGGCGGCAGGCGATGTAAAATATTCCTGGCGCGGGATGATTTATCTTTGGTGCCAGTTCCTGGTCGATCTGGTGCGGCTGTAGCGCCGTTAGCTCTTAATTAACTTAATTTCGGCGGTCACAGATCGCCGCTACAACGATCGTCGATCTGGTGTGCGATCACACCTTCATGATCTCAGCTTCCTTGTGCTTGAGATGATCGTCCACCGATTTGATAAAGCGATCCGTTAGTTTTTGCACTTCGTTTTCTAAATCGTGCAATCCGTCTTCGCTTAGTTCGCCGCTGGCTTTGAGTTTCTTCACCCCGTCGAGCGCCGTGCGTCGGTTCGCGCGCACCCGCACCCGCGCTTCCTCCGCCATTTTGCCGAGTGAGCGGACAAGATCTTTGCGCCGCTCTTCCGATAACTCTGGAATCGGGAGCCGGATAATCTTTCCATCGACGTTCGGGGTAATGCCGATCTTGGATTCTTTGAGCGCCCTCTCGACATCTTGCACTGTGCTAGCATCAAACGGCTGAACGACGAGCAAACGCGGCTCGGGCGTCGTGATCAATGCAAGCTGCTTTAACTTCATGGTCGATCCATATGCTGCAACATCGACGTTCTCGACGAGCCCCGGTGAGGCTTTTCCGGTACGCACGGCGGCAAATTCGTGCGTCATATAGTCGACACTTTTTTCCATCGACATTTCGGCTTCGAGAAGAATGTCGTCTCTGCTCATGCGGGTAAATCTTTACTTCGGTTGCGGTTCATCGCAAACGAGCGTCCCGACTTTTCGCCCGAGCACGGCATCTCGAATGTTGCTCGGTTTATTCATATCGAACACCACGATGGGGATTTTGTTGTCCATGCAAAGACTGAACGCGGTCGAATCCATGATTTGCAATCGTTTCGTGAGCGCTTCGGTAAAAGTAATGCGTTCGTAGAGCTTCGCACTCGCGTCGGTATTGGGGTCGCGATCGTAAACGCCATCCACTTTCGTGGCCTTCAGGATGACATCGGCCCGAATCTCACTGGCACGCAGTGCCGCGGTCGTATCGGTTGAAAAGTATGGATTCCCGGTCCCGGCTGCAAAGATAACTATCCGGC
>WNFR01008088.1_pt1 | contig 11109 bp, 6 predicted proteins | sample 5400221 | NCBI WGS metagenome assembly WNFR01 (sample SAMN13153357, study PRJNA577476) | soil metagenome | isolation source: 40 cm soil under Madrone tree | place: USA:California | collected 2016-06-14 | reverse complement strand
CGCTTCGTCCACGCGCGGGTTCGCGTTTAAGCGCGGGTCTGACATGACCCGGTCGATGAAGTCATCCACCACCGTGGCGATACTGTACACACCGCCGAGCCGCTCGTAGAGAGTGGGTTGATTGCTGGTAGCCATCATTTATCTCCGTCTCGGTAAAGTCGCCTCGTCTTGAGTTACGCGGCCCGCCTGACAGAATCACCGCGTCGAATTGTGCCACCCCGCACGACCGCCGCATACACACCAACCTGGACGCGGTTGTGTTGTGCCGCGGTGCGAAGGATCCCCGGATCTTTGGGGAGGTCCCCTTGCGCCAGGGTCGTCATCACACAACGACCGCATGGACCCGTGATGCTTAAGCGAACCTCATCCCCGATGGCGAGCGTATGGCCGACCCAGCTGTTCTCTATAAAGCCCGTCTCACCGGAAGCCGGCAGTACTACGATATTCGGTCGAAATCGCCGAACAGCCGGCAGAGCGAAATCGGTGACGGTATCGCGAAAGTCGAGGCCTTCCATGTCGGGCCAGTACTCTTCGGCGTTGGCCGTGCGGGTAGCCGACGATGTGTCCTGCTCTTCACCTCGTGCCACAGACTCCAGCGTAACCTCTCGCGCAAGCGCCCGCGAAAGGATCTGATCGCAACTATCCTGCACGCTGGTGATCATGGTTCCATCAGGCAGAGTAACGCGGATGAAAGCCGCCTGCGATCCGGCGACCGCACGCTCGATCAAGTTGGCGCGGAAGTCGAAGAGGTGTGGCCACTTACGGGGGTTCTTGGCGGTTGCGACCTTCCCGTCCGCGCGGTCCACGAGGGCGTAGCCACGATCGCCGCGCAATCCACGATCCGTCACCTCAGCGGCGTTCAGCTCCTCTCCCATCATCGACTTGACTGGATATCGCCACAACGAGCCCACCCCACCAAGCTCAATTTGCGTTGTCATGTTGTGACCTCCGGTTGTTATATGCCGATTACTTACTCACTATAATCAACCCTACTTCATATAAACTCAACATCCTGGACTGAACTCATAGGTTGAGACACTCAGAAAAGGAACGCTTAGGAGAAAGGAGCTGCAGTGACAGACAAACTAGTGGGATGGTATTCGAAGGAGTTTCGGCTGATATGCGTTCAGCGGGCTGAATCAATACGAGAACATCGTTAACCTTTGCATTAGTCGTCGATTTTGATTAGCCCGGTCCTGATTGCGAAACGAACGAGGCCTGCGACATCAAATATTTGCAACCTCTCCATCAGTTGGGCCCGGTGTGTTTCTACCGTCTTCGCGCTAATCTCCAGGGTTCGCGCGATATCCTTGGTTGAATATCCTTTGGCGATCATTTTCAGAACTTCTCGCTGGCGTGGAGTGAGTTCGACGAATTCCGGGCTTACGCCCGCACCTGAATGTTGGTCCGTCACAGCGTGCTTGGAGATTTCGGGCGATAGATATCTCTCCCCACGCGCAACTGTCTTAAGTGCCAGTTCCAATTCTGCGCTGGCCGCGCTCTTGGGTACGAATCCCGCGGCTCCCAACCGCAACGCGTACATCGCGTATTCTTCAGTCTCATGAACAGTAAGAATAATGACACGCAACTCCGGAAAATTAGCCGTCGTTTCTCGCAGCACGTCTAATCCACTTAGGACCGGCATGGCGATGTCCAGCAAAATGATGTCGGGGTGTAGTTCCTTAATTAGCCGCAAAGCTTCCTGGCCATCTCCAGCCTCAGCCAGGACTTCCACACCACGTATTCTTTCAAGCAGTGCACGAATACCAGCACGTACCAGGGCGTGATCGTCCGCGAGCACGACCCGAATCGGGTTGGTTGGTTTTAGTTCTTCTTTATCGGACTTCGCCATTCTCCCTAAATGCCTGCTCGAGCTTTGAGTCATCGAATACTGATCACCGCCTGTGGTCTGATGCTACCCGTTACTAGTGTTGTCCACTCAATTCTGGCTCTGAACCGGGCGGTTTAAAAGCAAACTCATTTCCGCTGCCTGCATGAACAATGGGAAAGCTCGCTCGAATTTCCGTACCCAGAGATTGCCCTGAAAGAATGTCAAGCCGTCCAGCAACAGCCAGCGCACGTTCTTCCATCCCGCGCAACCCAAGCGCTGTAGACTGGTCGCTGCTGTTCTGCAAACAGGTCGTCTCGATACCAACACCATTGTCTTTGACGGACAACTGGAGCGTGGAAGCGAAGCTACGCAAAGTGATCGAGACGTTTTGGGCTTGTGCGTGGCGCGCCGCATTCGCGAGCGCCTCCTGGAGGATCCGAAAACATGCTGTTTCGACGTCGCGCGACAATCGTATCTGTGAAATTTCAGAATCGATCTGCACCTCAGCCTTCATTGCAGCGCGACTTGTATAACGATCTACATACCAGCGCGTGGCTGCGGCCAGTCCCAAATCATCAAGCAACGACGGGCGCAGCTCAAACGACAGGTCACGCACGCGCTTAAGGGCCTCGTCAATTACGAGAATATCTTCGGCTACCTGATTTACAATCGAGCTCTCGTCGCACAGTTGCTCCAGACTCTGCAGGTTGATCCTCACTGCAGTCAGTACTTGCCCGATCTCATCATGAAGTTCGCGCGCGATGTGCTTCCGTTCCGATTCCTGCGCCTCCATCAACCGGCGCGAATAGCTTCTCAATTCAGTTTCGGCTCGTCTACGTTCGGTAATATCTTCCGCAATTCCCGCCAGTCGATAAGCTGTCCCCTCCGTATTACGTATCGGAAACGCGCGGGTTCGAATCCAGCGTACTGAATCATCCGGTCGTCTGATCCGAAATTCCAGACTTCGATAATCGCCTGCTAAGCATCGCCGCAGCATGGTTTCAGTCTTCTTGCGATCGTCGGGATGAACCGCCTCCAAAACTGATGGTATACGAGCATAGGCGCTCTCGCAGGAGCGACCCCAGATCCTCTCGTAAGCTGGATTGACATAAAGCAGATTCTGTACGCCGAGGTCGACCATCCAGATAACTTCGTCGATGTTTTCGGCGATTTGACGAAATCGCTCTTCGGATTCGTATAACGACTGCTCGGCCTGAATACGATTCAGTGCTTGCCCGCAAATATCCGCCAACGACTGGAGTTCATCGAGAGAAGCCGGTGAATAAGGATGCGGTTGATAACTTTGAACTGAGAACAAGCCAATAATGTTTGGCCCATGCCTGATTGGCACCGACATAATAGTCGCCGAGGCCCTGGCGGTGTCACCAAACGGTATCGCGCCCTTCTCGAACAAATAGGGAACGTCTCTAACAATCAGCTCTGCGCCTTTTTCAATTACTCGTCTGGCCCTAAGCGTGGGAGGCTGCCCGGTAAGAAATGAAGTGATATCCTGTCGCTCTCCGCCTATGGTATCGATATTCAGGATGGGCAGGAGCGCGTCCTTTTCGCCATCGTACAGATCAAGAGTGCATGAATCCCAACCAAACAATTCATCGGCGGTCTGGACGATCAATCTCGCGGCTTCGAGAGGCGATCGCGCACCACTTAGTCCATGGGCCAGGGCGGTAGACGCAGCGCTCAGGTGTTCTAATCGCCTCTGCTGCGTGATGTCCTTACCTATTCCTATGCTGGTGCCATTCGACAATTGTATCCTGGCCCAGGAGGTGTCGATTGTCCGGCCATCCCTGGTTTTGGTTTTGAAATCTACCCACTTATCCTCAGATTGAGCAACAAAAGTCATGACGCGTTTGCGGTAGTCTGGGTCGGGGTAACATTCAGTAAAGACATCCACGTTCTTATCAAGTATCTCCCTTAAGGTCCAACCGAGCGTACGTTCCCATTCGCCGTTTACGAGATCCATCCGACCATTCTCATCAACGAAACTAATCATGAGCGGAATCTGATCGAAAATCTTCTGCAGAATCTCTTTCTGTTTTGTAAGTTCAGTCTCGGCCCGTTTGCGTTCGGTTATGTCCTCCGCGATACCCTCGTAATACAATACGGTCCCATCCTCTTTAAGCACCGTGCGTACACTGTCTGATAACCAGATCCGGCTGCCATCTTTTCGGTAAGCTTCATATTCAAATCCGCGCACGACGCCGTGTTTTTCCAATTCGCGTTTGAATGTTTCTCGCTGCCCGGAGTCGGAATATTGCTGAGAAGCAAGGTTTGTACGTTCGCCAATAAGCTGCTCCACAGAATCAAAACCCAGTATGCGAGCCAGTGCTGGATTCGCCGTGAGGAACCGGCCATCGGGTGTGGTTTGGAAGATACCCTGGTTAGCGTTTTCAAAGATGTCGCGGTATTTTCGCTCCGCTTCCAACTTTGCTTCTTCGGCACGTTTGCGTTCGGTGATGTCGTCCGTATGAATCATCACCAGATCAGGCGGCACCCAGACAAAACTCACGTCGAGATGTTTTAACTCTCCGGTACTCAGCAAGCGGAAGTCGCCTGTCTTTCTAATAGGCTTCTTCTGATTGAAACACCTCTCCAGCCCATCGATTACTTCGGGTGTATTCATGTACAACTCTGACGCTTTGCGACCGAGAAGGTTGGCAATCCAGTGAGCAGTCATGCGATCGGCAGCATCGTTGAAATCCACCAGCATGAAGTCGTTGCCCACCCGCCGCCACGAAAAGATGGGAACCGGTGTTGCTCTAAACTGCAAACGAAATCTTTCTTCGCTCTCCCGTAGCGCTTCCTGAGCAATTTGTCTTTCGCTAATGTCCTGGCACAGCGCAAGAATGTTGACGGCCTTTCCTTCCCGATCGCGTAACAGAGACACGCTGTCTTGTACCCATACAAGTTCTCCACTCTTCTTAACGTATGGCTTTTCCAAAACAAACGCGGGAACCTGCCGTTCCATCATCTGGTTGATGAACTTAGCGTGCCATTCGCGATAGTCAGGATGTGTTATTGACAAGAAGTCGAGCGACCGAAGTTCAGCACATGAATAGCCAGTGATTCGGCAGAAGGCGTCGTTGACCCCGACAAATCGACCGTTGAGATCGGTGATAGCCATGCCGACAGCTGCGTGGGCAAAGGCGCTCATGAAACTGTTTAGTTCGTAAGGTGCTTGCATTGTGTTATTAAGTGCCCTTGACGATAGGAAGAATCTCTCAGGACAGATTCCCCTACCTGTAATGAAGATACAGGCAGGAACGTTTCGTATGTACCAAGTAAGCGGAGAAGGTGATCGCGGTAGCTATGCTCTGGCGCAGTCCAGACCGCAGAGTCCAGCCAAAATCGAGCTGTGGCGGAGCGCAGGTCAAAGCATAACTGTCAAACGACTGGCTTCAGCGGGGCGAACGCTAAGGATCCCGTAATGTTAGAACGAGACGTGGCAGGTTGCAAAGAAATTTCTCACCTTTCGAACCGAGGCCTGTAGTCGCCTCGCACAATCTGCGTGGCGTCGCGCTTAATCGCCTGGTTGGAACCGGTAACCGATCCAGGGCTCAGTGAGTATGTATTTTGGGTTTGCCGGATCAGCTTCGATCTTTTTTCGTAGCTGGCCAATGAACACGCGAAGGTATTCCGTCTGGTCAGTATAATTGCCGCCCCAGATAGCACCCAGGAGCTTGTGATGCGTCAGCACTACGCCGGGATGTTGGACCAGATAAACAAGCAACTCAAACTCCTTTGGCGTGAGATGGATCTCACGGCCTTTCACGGAGGCCTTGTGTGCTTCGGGATCGACTCGAAAATCCCCTATCTCTCTAACCGCAGATTCTTTACCCGCGTGTACTGAGTTTCGTCTCAAGGCAGCGCGTATTCTCGCCAGCAGTTCATCCATACCAAAGGGTTTGGTTACGTAATCGTCGGCCCCCGCATCCAGCGCTTCTACTTTAATGCGCTCCTCGCTTTTCACAGACAGAACAATGAGCGGGACATCAGATGTCAGTCGTACGCGACGGCAAAACTCCAACCCTCCCATGTTCGGCATTGAGAGGTCGGTGATTACAAGTGCCGGGTGCCAATCATTAAAGAGATCCAAAGCCGCTTCGCCATCCGCGGCTACGCGCACCTCGAAGCCGTGAGTCGATAGGCCAGTACGCATCACACGGCCAATCTGCGGCTCGTCATCAACAATCAAAATGCGCGGTTTCTCAGCCATCTTATTGTTAGTGTGGGATCTCTTTTCCTATTTTCTCCCGACAATTCTCCTCAATATCTCCGGTCGGTAAGACCACAACAACTCTAATACCATTGGAATCACCTGAGTCCTCAATCGATATATGGCCACCATGCGCTTCCACGATACCCTTCGCGATTGCGAGGCCCATTCCAGTTCCTGACTTACTCTTATCACCGTCGCGCATCGCTCGAAAGAACTTGTCAAAAACACGTTCACGGAGCTCGACCGGGATGCCCGGGCCCTGATCTTCAACGACCAACTGTACAGAGCTTTCCTCTCCACCTTTCGCCAGGACTCTGATTACTGATGCCGGCGGTGAATACTTGGCAGCATTCTCCACCAAAACGTAAACAACCTCCGACATCGCTCGCTCGTCCACACGTACTGCCGGCAACTCTTCATCAAGCCATAGTTCGACGCGATGTGCGCGGGTGCGAGGCTCGGCTCGTTTCATTGCCGCAACGATAATCTCATTAAGCGAACTCCATTTCCGGCGCAGGTGCATTTCGCCGGCTTCTATGCGAGCCAATTCCATCAGTCCCTCGATAAACCGATCGAGTCTATCGGCCTCCTCGTCGATTACTTCGAGCATTTCCCGCCGGCCCTCGTTGCCAAGCTGCCCTTCAGCCGCGCCGCGTTCACGTGAGCGCTCCCCATCAAGGAGTGTGGTCACTGAAGCCTTTATGGATGTCAACGGAGTGCGCAAGTCGTGCGTGACTGCATCCAGCAGCGCCGACTTTAAACGTTCACTCTGCTTTAGCGCTTTTGCCTGACTCGATCGCTCGAACGAATCCTGCAGCTCATGATAGAGGCGTTCGACTTCTTGTTGCGCAGCGTAAGCTTCCTCCGCTCGGCGCTTGGCGCGTGCGGAAAGTTGGCCTGCAGTGATTGCTGTGATCAGAAAAGCAAGGAGAGCAATCCAGTTATGCGGATCGGCGATGTTGAGGGTTCCGACGGGCGGAAGGAAAAAGTAGTTGAAGCAAACTCCACCAACCAATGAGGCGACAACTGCAGGACCTGAACCAAAAGCAGTAGCGACAAAAAGAACGACAACTAACAGGGCCAGCGCCACTGTCGTAGCATTGATGTTGCCGTCAAAAAGTTTCAGGGAGATGGTAACGACAATGATCCCTGCAACAGCCAGGGCATAAGCAGTCCATCTCCTGGTAGAAGGCATATCGAACTCACCCGGCGCCACCTACTGGGAAAACGTTACACCTGATTACTGATTACTTCTTTACTTGAGTCTGCGTTCAGCGCAGCTTGCGCCGATGCCAAACGCGCTACAGGAACGCGGTATGGTGAACAGCTCACGTAGTTAAGACCAATTTCATTACAAAAAGCGATTGATTGTGGATCGCCGCCATGTTCGCCGCAGATACCCACTTTGAGATTTGGCTTCACACTGCGTCCGCGTTCCGTCCCCATGCGTACGAGCTGGCCCACACCTTCGCGGTCAAGCACCTGAAAAGGATCATCAGCCACAATCTTTCGTTCAATGTAATTAGGTAGGAAGCGGCTCGAGTCGTCTCTGCTCAAGCCGAAGGTAGTTTGGGTCAGATCGTTTGTGCCAAAGGAGAAGAAGTCCGCGTGAGCAGCTATGTGATCCGCCATCAAGGCTGCGCGTGGCAACTCAATCATGGTGCCCACGTGATATTCGATGGTCATCCCATGCTCGCCCATCACCTGCCGAGCCACTTCGTTGATTAGTTCCGCCTGTTGCCGCAACTCTTCACTAAGCGACACGAGCGGCACCATTATCTCGAGCTCGACTTTTTTCTTTTCACCCTGGACCTGGCAGGCCGCTTCAAATATCGCGCGACACTGCATTCTGGTGACTTCTGGAAACAACAAACCCAGTCGACACCCGCGAAATCCCAGCATGGGATTCGCCTCGCGTATTCGATTTACCTGGCGCAGGAGCAACCGCTTCTCGTCGATATCGTCGAGCATGTGATCCATATCGCCCAGTGATTCGGCGCGTTTCAGCGCCATCTTCAACTCGGCCAGTTCGCCCGTGAGCTCCTCAACATTTGGCAGAAACTCGTGCAGTGGGGGATCAAGCAGCCGTATTGTTACAGGCAAGCCGGCCATCTCGCGGAAGATACCAATGAAGTCTCCGCGCTGAAGCGGCAAAAGTTTTTCGAGGGCCTTCTCGCGAGCGCCGACTCCCTCGGAAAGAATCATTTCTCGCATCGCGGCAAGCCGCTGATCGCCAAAAAACATGTGCTCCGTACGACAGAGTCCGATTCCTTCCGCACCAAATTGCCTCGCCGTCTTGGCATCAAGCGGCGTGTCAGCATTGGCCCTGACACGCAGCCGGCGAAACTGATCGGCCCAGGTCATCAGCTTGTAGAAATCATTGCCAAGCGTCGGTTGAATCGTGGGTATCTGCCCGAGAAAGACGCGGCCCGTTGAGCCGTCTACCGTGATCCACTCACCTTTCGTTACCACTGTTCCGTCAACCGTAAACTGCTGCTGGCTATAATCGATGTTCAAAGCGTTGGCGCCGCTCACGCATGTTTTGCCCATGCCCCGCGCAACTACGGCGGCATGGCTTGTCATTCCTCCACGCGCGGTGACAATCGCCTGCGCCGCAACCATCCCGTGGAAATCGTCAGGGCTCGTCTCCTGCCGGACAAGCACAACCTTTGCGCCCTCACGCGCCAGTTCCTCAGCATCGTCAGGACTGAATACCACCTGACCTTGTGCAGCGCCCGGACTGGCCGGCAGTCCGGTAGCCAACACCGTGGCGTTGGTCTTGGGATCGACCGTTGGATGCAGCAACTGATCCAACTGTTCCGGCGTAACGCGCTGGACTGCTGTGGCGCGATCGATCAGTTTTTCGTACTCCATCTCAACGGCGATACGCACGGCGGCCGCACCGCTGCGTTTGCCTGTGCGTGTTTGCAGCATCCAAAGCTTGCCTCGCTCGATCGTGAATTCGCAGTCTTGCATGTCGTGATAGTGCCGTTCGAGGAGATCGGCAATGGAAGCGAACTGCTCGTAAACCGCAGGAAGTTCTTTTTTGAGCTGGGAGATCGGATTAGGAGTACGGATGCCGGCAACAACGTCTTCGCCCTGGGCATTCAGCAAATACTCGCCATAGAGTTCCTTTTTTCCCGTGGACGGATTTCGCGTAAACGCGACGCCGGTACCGCTGCCCGCGCCCATATTACCGAAGACCATTGCCTGAACGGTCACGGCTGTGCCCAGCGTATCGGGGATACGGCTCACGCGTCGATAGTCGATAGCTCGCCGGCCCATCCAGGAGTTGAATACTGCGGCAATCGCCACTCGCAACTGTTCGTAAGGATCCTCGGGAATCGCCTGCTGCTCAGTCAGAATGATCTGTTTCTCAGCCGTTATGATCTCACGAAGGTCGGCGGCTTTAAGATCCGTATCGCGGCCGCCAGTGGTTTGGGCTTTGAAACGATCGAGCACGCGTTCAAACTTCGCGTGCGCGACACCCATTACGATCTCACCAAACAACGAAGCAAAGCGCCTGTAAGCATCGAGGGCGAAGCGGAGGTCTCCGGTTTGTGTTGCAAGTCCTTGCACGGTCACTTCATTCAGACCCAGGTTAAGGACCGTATCCATCATTCCAGGCATTGAAAACGCAGCGCCGGATCTGACGGAAACCAGTAGGGGATTTTTTGAATCACCGAAACGTTTGCCAACCTTCTCCTCGATCTTCTTCAGACCATCTTTGACTTGTTCCCACATGCCGTCGGGAAAGTTCTTGTCGTTTTCAAAAAACGCATTGCATGCTTCAGTAGTGACAACGAGTCCGGGAGGTACTGGCAGTCCCGCGCGTGTCATCTCACAAAGCCCGGCGCCCTTTCCGCCCAGCAGCTCTTTGTTGTCTCCGGGCCCCTCTTCGAAAAGGTAGACCCACTTATTGGTTTTTTCATCCATTACTTCGGTTGCTTCTTCAGTCACAGTACTCATTCTTAGAGACTCTCTTTGCTGAGTTTTTTATCGAGAACAAGAATCGAAACACACATCTCTCACACGGAGCAGACCAGTGGTCGAGCAGTGTATATGCCGTTGCAAATTATCTCACTTTTGGCAGTTTAGGGAAGGGGTCATGCGAACTTTGGCCAACAAGAGGTTAATTTAAACCCGTCGGTTTACTGTCGAGTTGAAGAAAGTGGCCCCCCGTCTCAAGCTTGAGAGCCGCTGACCAGCAAATGAACATCCCATCTCATCCACCTCTCCGGTTGGGAAGGCGGACCCTGTCCCCGCCCAAGTTTGAATGACATTCACCATTGGAGTAAATCACTCAGTAAGACAACTGAAAGCTCATGATCAAGCTTGGTCTCAACGGTTGCTGAGATTTGAGTTATTGATTTGCTGGTGATTGGCATTCAAACTTGGGCGGGGACAGGGTCCGCCTTCCCAACCTGAGAGGTTAATTAGGATGATAGGTTGAATTTGATGGTGAATGGCATTCAAGCTTGAGAGCCTGTTCAAATAACAAATGGAAAATCTTCACTCCTGGTACTACAATCACGGACAAATCTCGAATCCAAAACCGAGGCAATCCAATGGCAAACATCACTACTCTAACCGTGAACGGAAAGAAGCTGCCGTTAAATGTCGGACCTGAAGTTAGCCTGCTCAGCGTCTTGCGTAACGATCTGGACTTGACGGGCACGAAGTATGGTTGTGGCGAATCTCAGTGCGGCGCGTGTACTGTGCTGGTCGATGGTCAACCGACTCGCTCGTGTGTCACTCAGGTTGGCAAAGTTGCCGGCAAGCAAATCACTACCATTGAAGGCCTGGAGAAAGACGGTCGCTTACATCCTCTACAGGAGGCCTTTCTCAAAGCGGACGCCATGCAGTGTGGCTATTGCACTTCGGGAATGATCATGTCTGGCGTTGGCTTGCTTAACAAGAACGCACGACCTACAAGAGATGAGATCGTTCGTCATATGGACGGCAATGTCTGTCGTTGCGGCACCTACCAGCGAATCGTTGCGGCGATCGAAATGGCCTCCGGCAATCCAAAGGAGATCGC
>WNFR01007467.1_pt1 | contig 11109 bp, 9 predicted proteins | sample 5400221 | NCBI WGS metagenome assembly WNFR01 (sample SAMN13153357, study PRJNA577476) | soil metagenome | isolation source: 40 cm soil under Madrone tree | place: USA:California | collected 2016-06-14 | reverse complement strand
TTTGAATTGCCGCTCAGGAGTATCTTTAGGATCTTTCCATTCTCATGTATGTACCAGACTGGATAGACGTCCCAGTGTTTCTTCATCAAATCCCAGTACCTTGCCGACTTCACGCGCGGCTGAACGCCCGCGATAAGTGATAACATTCGCGGTCATCGCCGCGCCCAATTTGCCGTAGCGTTCGTAAACATATTGAATGGCCCGCTCGCGCTGATCGCCGCTCGGCAGATCGAGATCAATGTCCGGCCATTCGCCACGCTCTTCAGAAAGAAAGCGCTCAAATAAGAGCTCCATGCCAACTGGATCGACTGCGGTAATTTCCAGGCTATAACAAACTGCACTGTTCGCCGCCGAACCGCGTCCCTGCACCAAAATGCCGTTGCGTTTACAAAACTGAATGATGTCCCAGACGATTAGAAAGTAACCTTCGAGTTTGAGTTTTTCGATCAGGGCCAGCTCGTGCTCGATCTGTTTTTCGGCGCGCGCGAAAGTTGGCGAGCCATTCTGTCCCGCATAACGCCGCCGCGCGCCTTCATAAGTTCGCTGCCGCAGAAAGGAAGTCATCGTCTCGCCCGCAGGAACTGGATAACGGGGAAACTCATAGCCAAGGTCTGCGAGCGTGAATTCAAGCCGAGACGAAAGTTCTAATGTATTAGCGATCGCTTCCGGCAAGTCGGCAAATAAGTCCGCCATTTCGTCCGGCGATTTCACGAAACGCTCTGAACTGGTCGAGAGCAAACGCCCCGCAGTTTCCAGTTGCACATGGTTCCGTATGCAAGTGAAAACATCGGCCACTTGTCGCTGTACCCGAGTGGCATAACAGACTCCATTAGTCGCCAACAGGGGTAATTTTAAACGCCGGGCAATCTCGATCACCGCATGGTTCCAAGCCTCTTCATCCCGATTGAAGTGGCGCTGCAACTCCGCATAAACATTTCCTTTGCCAAAGACATCGATCAGCCATTCTGCATTTCTCTGCGCTTGCGTAAAAGCATCGGAACTGTTTAGAGGCGGGCGTTGCCCGTCTCTCGCGCGAGCAACGCCCGCGCCTAAACTATTCATGATGGTTGATGGCGATAAAGCTTCCCCTAATGGCCCGTCACATGCACCAGTCAAACAAATCAATCCTTCGGCATGCGCGGCCAACTCATCCGGCGTTACGGCACACTGGCCTGGTTTCGCGTGTTTGGGCACGCGTAACTTCATCAGGGTTATCAGACGGCAGAGGTTCTGATAGCCAGTGCGATTCCGCACAAGTAGCGGGATGGATGTAACTCGCGAGTCTGACGTTTTTTTGTCCGGTGTTGGAATCTGGATCCTGGATGTTAGATTTTGGACAGTAATCTCAGCACCGATATGCGCTTTGATATCAAGTTTCTTCCCCGCCAAATGAAACCGGGCCGCGCCATATAAGCCGTCTTGATCCAATAGCGCCATCGACGGCATTTTTAATTCGGCACAGGTCGCGATTAATTCTTCCGGAGTCGAAGCGCCTTGCAAAAAACTAAAGGCAGATCGTGCATGAAGCTCAACGTATCTGGCCATTATCTCCATTTCTTCCTTACTGCTTTCTGCCTACTGACTGCTGCTTTCTTCAGTCATAAATCCCTTCAACAAACCAACGGTCACTCTGCACATCACGATAGATCCGGCACAGAACATCACTTTGTTTTGAATTCGAATCAGCCACGGCTATGTCCCATTCATCTCTGGCCCAGACGTCGGGGCGCCACCAATCACCCGAGGTTCGCCAAGGCCCTGAGGCGCAGGTAATTTTGCCGCGCACCAGCCTTGACGACGAAACATCGTGCACGCTGATGCGCGTAGGGCGTCCCTGCATGGTTTGCACCTCTGCGCCGCGGGGTGGCCGAAAAACTCTGAATCCCATCGTGCATTGCCGTTTGCCGATTGTTGATTGCCGATTGCGTCGTGATTTCTGTCTGGTTGAAAGACTGAAACGCTTCATGCGAAAGGCGTCGGGTCTATGAGTATCTAAAATCTCCGGCGAACCAACCTTGTCAGCTCCGATTAATTTCGCCAGACGCGCCAAGGTCACTTCGAGTTTTTCCGGTTCGGGAGCTAAAGGAATAAACAGGCCCGTCTGTGCCACACGTGGCTTTACCGGCTCGGCACTAATTGTTACCGAGACAACGGCCGCCTCTGGGAGCTGTGATTCAATTTCGAATAAAAGCAAACGCAGAAGAGTCTTCGGATTGTGCATTGGGACTGGTAAGGTAATCGCCCGTTCCTGCTCTGTTTTATCTTCCAGTTTCAGGCGCAGCCGTAATTCATTTGTCGCCAGAGCATGCGAATACAAATTCGCGCAAAGCTGATTCAGCAGACGAGACAGAATAAAAGAGAGCGGCTCGAGTTCTTTTAAAGGGTGCTCCAGCTCAAGCGATTGCTCAAAGCCGAGGGGCGGCTGCACCAAAACCATTTGACGATCGCTTCTACCCTGGGCGAGTTTTTGCAGACGCACGCCTGCTGGTCCGAGTCTCTGCGCTACCCCGGCCAACGGCAATCCGGCAAAATCATTAAAGGTGCGCAGTCCCCAAAGCTCCAGCGTCCCAGTTATTTCTTCAACTCTCTCTTTCTCAATACCGGCCAGGGAATAATCAAGCAGCTTTAATGGCAGGTTTCCGAGTTGTAAAGATTCTTTTCCGGCAGGAATGACGGTCACTCCTTTGAAAGATCGTGCCGCGTTGATCGCCGCGTCGGGATTCGCGGCCACTGAGACATTCACTTTGAAACCTAACTGGGCCGCATACCTGACAATTTCACTAGCCAGGGCGCGGACAGAATCGATCTCGGCATTATCACCTGCGGCCGATGCATGATTGACAGGCGAGCCAAACAACAAATTCTGCCCGGCAACATCAAGCACTACAGTGTCAATCGCCGTTTGCTCGACTAAAGGAGAGAAAGTGAAAGCCAGATCGATAAGCAGTGATGCTCCGTCATCGCCCTCAAGTCCGGATTTTGGGATAGCTCGTCCATAGATGCTCGCAAACATAATTCACTCTGGGTTGGACAAAGGTTCAGGTAAGACGAAGATTAGCGAATATTAGCGAATACTGCAAGACGGCTTAAAGCAAGCGCGTTCTGAACCTGGCAGGTTCGATAGTCCAGACAATGGGCCGCTCCTGATTTACGGCGACGCGACTTCCCTGAAGCAGATGTGCATGGGTTAGAGGCAGTAAGGAACAATCCACCGGTTGGGCCGTCTCAGGAACCAGCGAAAGATAAGGGGTCGAATGCTCCCTACTTTCCTCCATCGTTAACTTTGCGCCATTATTTTCTAAAACGAATGACATGGTGCTGGGCCAGACTAGTCCTTGGTTCTTTATTTCCAAAACCAGTGCAGCGCATGAACGAGTGCAAGGGACGGGGGTAACGACAACCAACGCGGTGGACGTGTTTTCAATTGTCCGCCGGAAACGAAACCACCATGATGTGATTATGCGGCGTGTGTATTTTGCGGCCACATCCGCCAGGTTAAGCGCGATTAAGCCAAAGCCCCCGCTTTGCAGCAAAAGATCGGTTGCCTTGAAAGCGCGCTCCAGGTTGCCGCTACAGCGAACCCACAATAAGCGATCACAATCAACTTGAGCGTTTGACGCGGAGGAAAGATCGAAAGTATCGGTGGTATCTACTAACGCGCAGGTTTCTTCCTGCATAGTGGCAACCGCCAGAGCAGAAAGTAACAGGCTGGTTCGCCCGGAGGAGGCTGTGCCATGGATTTCAGTAATCGCGCCGCGAGGAAATCCATTTAAGCGCGCATCGATTTCCCCAATTCCTGTGGGCACAATTTCAGCCGGCTGCTTCTGATGCCGCTGGAAGACAGAGCCAAACCGATGGGCCAGCGCCAACTCGATCTCTTTTTTTGCGACTGCTGATTTCATAGTTGCATTGAACCTTCATCGACAGGAGATATCTACTGTGAATAAAGACCAACCACCAGATCCCGCCGAAGAGTTTTTTCCATCACGAAAAAGCTTAAAAGCTTTTCGCGAGGCAGCTGCCGATTGCAAAGCTTGCGACCTCTGGAAGCGCGGCACGCAAACCGTCTTCGGAGAAGGCACTCGCCACGCTGAAGTATTTGTTGTCGGTGAACAACCCGGCAACGAAGAAGATCTCACCGGCCGACCTTTTGTTGGGCCAGCCGGCCGGTTACTTAACGATGCACTTACCGAGGCCGGCATCGATCGCGCGCAGACTTACGTAACCAATGTGGTCAAACATTTCAAATGGGAACCGCGTGGCAAACGACGCATTCACAAAAAACCGAATTCCAGTGAGATTACAGCCTGCCGACCCTGGCTTGAAGCCGAGATTGCTCTGGTTAAGCCAAAAGTTATTGTTTGTCTCGGCGCTACCGCAGCCCAGGCTTTGTTGGGTCCCAAGTTTTTGGTAAGCAAACAACGCGGCCAATTTATTGAATCAACTCTGGCGCCTTACATCATGGCCACAGTTCATCCGTCTTCAATTCTACGGGTTCCGGATGAGGAAACCCGGCATGCTGAAAAGCGGCGGTTCATTGATGATCTGAAAAAAGTCGCCCGTGTTATATCAAAGATCTAATATGGGTAAAGTGGCGCCATCGCAAACTGGAAGGGAAATCAAAGATTTGAAATTTCAAATCTGAAATTCACAAACGGAGGTTCAATGCTTGTATTTGCGAATCACTCCCACTACAACGCCTTGAATCTGCACGCGCTCCGGCGGTCTAATCACGATTGGTTTGTAACGCGGATTAGCTGCTTCCAAACGCACCTGATTGCGACCACCATAAAAGCGTTTGACCGTCGCATCACTACCATCGATCAATGCTACAACTGTTTGGCCGTTGTCCGCAGTTTGCTGTGATTGAAGAACGATAAAATCACCTTCGCGAATTTGCTCATCAATCATTGAGTCACCTCGAACACGGAGTGCAAACATTCGTCCCGGTCTTAACATGTCCTGCGGAATAGAAACGGTCTCGTGATTTAATATCGCTTCAATTGGCGCGCCGGCCGCTACTACTCCGAGCAGAGGAATCTCGTAGTTATCTTCGGCGGGTTCATCCTTCACCAGTTCGATACCACGGCTAACATTTGGAATCCGCCGAATTAATCCTTCCCTTTCCAAAATCGAAACTACATGATGAGCACTGGCCGATGAACTCATGCCGAATTCCTGGCCAATCTCAGCTATGGTTGGGGCTTCCTGATGCGCGTCAAAATAATGCTTGATGTAATCAAGTACTCTTCGCTGTCTTGCTGTTATCGGCATCGGCCTCTCCTCGCATTGCGAACGCGTGCGAACATTATCGAATATCGGCAAAGACTTGTCCAGTACGAACTCCACCAAGCCTGATTTATACCTATTTAGCGGGAAGAGATGAAACTGACTCAGACAGATCCGTCGAAACTCCCTTCACGGAAATCCTTATTGACAGCAATAGCTTTGATCGTTAGAATTGGCGTTGCAACGATGTTAGACGTCGTTGTATTGCTCTGCAGCTCACAAGTTCGCACCCAGAATTAGGGCTCGATCCCACCACTTTTTAACGTCTTAAGCTGGATAAGCTGGAAAAAAATACCCCAAAATGTCAGCCAAACTCGGCGAAATTCTCGTTCGCGAGAACCTAATTAGTCCGCAACACCTCCGCCAAGCGCTGGATTATCAGCGCGAACATGGTGGGCGGCTCGGCTTCAATCTGGTCAAGCTTGGCCTCGTTTCGGACGATACGATTACCGCAGTACTTTCCCGACAGTACGGCATCCCGTCAGTAAATCTTGATTTATTTGATATTGAGGACTCAGTTCTCCGCTTGATACCGCAAGAGGTCGCACAGAAATATTCCGTCCTGCCACTGTCACGCGTAGGCGCCACTCTCACGCTCGCGATGGTCGATCCTACCAACGTGTTCGCAATGGACGACATCAAGTTCATGACCGGCTTGAACGTCGAGCCGGTGGTTGTCGCTGAAGCCAGCGTGCAGACGGCAATCGCCAAGTATTACAGCACTTCGCGCGAGATCGAACTGGCAGCGGTCGCACCGGACATCTCGGTTGAGGGTCTCAACGGCAATGGCTTCTCTCAGTCTGATCTCGTTTCACTGGACAGTCTCGACTTCGATCAGGAAACTCTCGCGAGCGAGGTCGAAGTCTTTGAGGACAATGACGAAATAGATCTTTCCAGCCTCACCCGCATGAGCGAAGACGCGCCAGTTGTGCGTTTGGTCAACGTCCTCCTGGTTGACGCATTGCGCCGCGGCGCTTCTGACGTTCACGTCGAGCCATACGAAAAAGAACTACGTATTCGCTTTCGCATCGACGGCCTCCTTTACGATGTGATGCATCCACCATTAAAGATGCGCGATGCCCTGATATCGCGCATTAAAATCATGTCGAAACTGGACATCTCTGAAAAGCGTTTGCCCCAGGACGGCCGCATCAAGATCCGAGTCAAGGTCGATTCGCGCTCCCGTGAACTCGACTTCCGTGTTTCGACTCTGCCGACCCTCTTTGGCGAGAAGATTGTGCTCCGCCTGCTCGATAAAGAGAAGCTCATGCTCGACATGACTAACCTCGGATTCGAGGCAGAGTCTCTCGTAAAATTTCAGCGAAACATTTCCAAGCCTTACGGAATGGTTCTAGTCACCGGACCTACGGGCAGCGGTAAAACCAATACTCTTTATTCCGCACTTCAATCTCTCAACAAGGTCGACACGAATATTATGACCGCTGAAGATCCAGTTGAGTTCAACCTGCCCGGCGTCAATCAGGTGCAGATGAAAGAACAGATCGGATTAAACTTCGCCGCTGCCTTACGTTCATTCTTGCGGCAGGATCCGAATATTGTCCTGGTCGGTGAAATTCGCGACTTCGAAACCGCCGAAATTGCTATCAAGGCCGCTCTTACTGGCCACCTGGTCCTCTCAACCCTCCACACTAATGATGCTCCCTCGACTATCTCACGGTTGATGAATATGGGAATCGAGCCCTTCCTCGTAGCTACCAGCGTGAACCTGATACAGGCTCAGCGCCTGATCCGCCGCATCTGCAAGGACTGCAAGAAAGAACATCCCACTCCCATGGAAGCGCTGGTTGAAATTGGCTTTACGCCCGAAGAAGCCAACAAGGTGAAAACTTACAAAGGCAAGGGTTGTCCGACCTGTAACGATACCGGCTACAAGGGCCGGATCGGCCTTTATGAAGTCATGGAAATAACCGATGAGATTCGCGAGCTGATTCTAATTGGCGCGTCGTCGCTCGAGCTACGGAAGAAGTCGATCGAAGACGGCATGATTACGCTCCGCGAGTCTGGTCTGCACAAGATACGAAATGGAACTACCACCATCGAGGAAGTTCTCCGCGAAACGGTGGCTTGAAAGGGGTGAGTTCATGTTGCGTCGAATCGGTCTTTCATTAGGTCTCCTGGTTTCTATAGTGGTGATGCTGCCCTTTGCCACCTCCACCGCGCATAACCTCAGATCTCAACTAGCTGCGCGTTCACATAGGTTTCATCATCACTCGCGCGCCTGGTGGCGTAGGCACCGCGCCCAGATTCGCCGGCGACAGGCCATCCTGGCCAGACGCCGAGCATTGGAAGCTAATTCGCGACCAGCACCGGCTAATGCGCGATCAACAAAGGCTTCTGACAATCACGCTGCCCTGCCCGGGGCAATTGCCTTTCCTGAGGGCTTATATCGGGATGGCGCCTTTTCGATGTTACTGCCGAGTGGCTGGTCGGCAGGATTAACAACCAAGAGCGCGTCCAGCTTTCGCATCGCTCCCCCGAACGGAATGCCGGAAGCCCAGGCGACACTCGCGGTCGTGGCCGTAGCACCGTCGAATCTTGATCAGTTCGTTGGTCGCGAGCAGAGGAGAATGCTGGGTGGCGTGTCGTTTACAGATCTGCGACGCTCAGTTATTGACCGAATGATCAGCATTGGCGGCTGGGTAATCAACGACCGGCAGCGAGAGATCGGCGGCCACCGTGTATTCGAAGTGATTGCCCAGACTCCCGCGACCAGCGATGGAAAGCCCGAGCAGTTGTGGAATTATTACTTCACCGAAATCAATGGGCGAGTTTACTCTCTAACTACCCGAACGAGTGGCGGTCTTACTCAAAAAATCGCTGGGGATGCAGAGAAGTTTCTTTCTGATTTCCGACCGACGGGAGTAAGCAAGTAACCCTCTTGCGGGCCAACCGGAACCCTAGCTAATCCGCTGAAGGAAACCAAGACAATGGAAAATCCACCACAAATTTCGTTATCAGAGCTGCTGCACAAGCTAACCGAGCTTGGCGGCTCTGATCTTCATATTACAACCGGTACTGCGCCGTTGGTTCGGGTCCATGGCGAGATCCACCCTCTGGATGGATACCGTCCGCTGAGTTCCTCCGAAACGAAACAGTTAGCCTATTCCGTACTAACCGACGCGCAAAAGCATCGCTTTGAAGAAAACCTCGAGCTCGATTTTTCGTTTGGCGTAAAAGGCCTTTCGCGCTTTCGCGCCAACATCTTCAATCAGCGCGGCGCCGTCGGAGCAGTTTTCCGTGCTATTCCTTACGAGATCAAGTCGTTTGACGACCTGGGTCTAGCGCAAGTGGTTAAGGATCTTTGTAGTAAGCCCAGAGGGCTCGTACTTGTCACCGGACCCACCGGTTCAGGTAAATCGACAACCCTGGCAGCAATGATTGACAAGATCAACAAAGAACGCCACGAGCACATCCTCACCATCGAGGACCCGATCGAGTTTCTTCATAATCACAAGAACTGCATCGTCAATCAGCGCGAAGTGAATGCTGACACAAAGGGCTTTGCCGAGGCACTGCGCACGGCACTGCGTCAGGACCCTGATGTAGTGCTGGTCGGCGAAATGCGCGATCTTGAAACGATAGAGTCGGCGCTGCGAATCGCTGAGACGGGCCATTTGACGTTTGCAACCCTGCATACCAACTCTGCCGTATCAACCATCAACCGCATCATCGACGTATTTCCTTCCATGCAACAGGCTCAGGTGCGGGCACAGTTGTCTCTGACGCTCGAGGGCATACTGTGCCAAACATTACTACCACGCGCCGATGGTCGTGGCCGGGCTTTGGCAATGGAGATTCTGATTCCCAATTCAGCTATCAGAAATTTGATTCGTGAGGACAAGGTCCATCAGATTTATTCAATGATGCAAACGGGCCAGGATCTCCACGGAATGCAAACCTTTAATCAATCGCTGGCCACTCTTTTCCACAAGCGCATGATCACCCGAGACTTGGCGATGCAGCGCACCTCGAACGCTAACGAACTGCGCGACTTGATCGATCGCGGAGCTGGCTTGAACAATGGGAACGGCTCATTAGGAAAGCCAGGCATGCCGCCCGCCTATTCGCAATCCGGCCGTGGACTTCCGCGAAAATAGCTGCCGCTAATCAGCATCTTGCCGTGTACTAGAGATATCGACAGAAACGGAGCACCGAGAAATGCCAACCTACGTCTTTAAAGGCCGCAACCGCATGAACGAGATCGTGGATGGTGAACGCGTCGCGGACAATCGCGAGGCGTTACGCCAGATACTGCGCCGCGAGCAGGTCACGCTCACTTCGGTGAAAGAAAAAGGCCGAGAGATTGGAATACCCAAACTTGCCGGGCGCAAGAAGGTCAAATCAAAAGATCTAGCCATCTTTACACGTCAGTTCTCAGTGATGATTGATGCTGGTTTGCCCCTTGTCCAATGTTTGGACATTCTTTCCCAGCAACAGCAGAGTAAACACTTCCAGCAGGTTCTAGCGCAAGTAAGACAAGACGTTGAGGAAGGCTCTACGCTGGCGGCTGCAATGAGCCGACATCCGAAGGTCTTCGATCAACTCTACTCGAACATGGTGGAAGCCGGTGAGACAGGCGGTATCCTGGACCTGATCTTGCAGCGGCTGTCTACGTTCATTGAAAAGATTGTTAAACTGAAGCGAGACGTAGTTTCCGCTTTGATTTACCCGGCCGCGGTTATTCTGCTGGCAATTGTTGCCATAGCCGTGATCATGATTGTGGTAATCCCGCAGTTTCAGAATATCTTTATGGGTCTACTCGGACCCGGCGAACCATTACCGCTGCCAACCCGCATCGTTGTCGGTTTCAGTAGCTTCCTGGCTGGATGGGGCGGGCTGTGCTTGCTGGTAGCGATTATAGGCGCCGCCGTGGCGGTGTCCTTCTACTATAAGACCCCCGGTGGGCATAAGCTGATAGATAAACTGTTGTTGAAGCTTCCCGTCCTTGGCCCTATCTTTCTGAAGATCGCGATCGCCCGGTTCTCACGGACGCTCTCGACACTGCTATCGTCCGGTGTCCCGATTCTGCAATCGCTGGATATAACAGCGCGTACGGCCGGCAATGTAGTTATCGAGGAAGGTATAAACGGCATTCGCACGGCCGTCGAACAGGGAAAGAGCTTCGTTGAGCCACTCCGTGCCGCTGATATCTTTCCGCATATGGTATCCCAGATGGTCGGCATCGGCGAGCAAACTGGCGCTCTGGATGCGATGCTTGGCAAGATTGCAGACTTCTATGAGCAGGAAGTGGACGCAGCCATTGCCAACCTTCTAACTCTTATGGAACCAGTGCTAATTGGATTCTTGGGAGTTACGATTGGCTCGATCGTTATCGCAATGTATCTGCCAATGTTCTCGCTGATTGGCAAGCTGTCGCAGGGCCACTAGAGGACCTCGTCGTTGTTGGTGGCGGACTAGCTGGCCGAACCACGGAAAAGATATCTCCTAACCTACAGGATGTAGATTGCGGGTCAACAATTTCTAACTGTGTCCACGCATGAGCGAGCGCGAGAGCGCGCCCAGAGGTTCAACTGGCTGCTGTGCTGAAGCGACTGCTACTCCACCAATCAATCGTCGAGCGCAGACCTTCCTCAAGCCGGATCTGTGGATTGTACGCCAAAAGCGAGCGGGCGAGACTTAGATCCGCCAAACTATCGCGCACATCACCCGTTCGGGATGGAGCGTACTGGGCCTGCAGGGTAGTTCGACCGGTAAGTTTCTTAACCATTTCAAAAACTTGATTTATCGTTACACGCTCCCCGTTGGCAATGTTAATTACGTGTCCGACTGCCGCCTCGG
>WNFR01007466.1_pt1 | contig 11110 bp, 10 predicted proteins | sample 5400221 | NCBI WGS metagenome assembly WNFR01 (sample SAMN13153357, study PRJNA577476) | soil metagenome | isolation source: 40 cm soil under Madrone tree | place: USA:California | collected 2016-06-14 | reverse complement strand
AGATTTTCTTCCGGCTTCTCACTGGCGGCTTCGCGTCCATAAACCTCCAGCCATCCGGGCGCGACGAGAATTTTCCCCTCCGTCTTGAACGGCTCGCCTTCCACGCGGGTGATCCGAGTTGTGTTCTCGTATTGCGCAGGCGGAAAAAACACAGCCACGAAGCGCTTGGTCACCATGTCGAAAAGCGCCTGCTCGTGATTGTCTAGCGATCGAGGAAGGGTGCCGGTCGGAATAATCGCAAAGTGATCGCCCACTTTCGCGTTATTGAAGATGCGCTTGTTTGGCTTAACCCAATTATTGGCGAGCACTTTTCCCGCGAACGGATTTTCGATCTTACCCAACGTCGCTCTAACTGTCGGAAGATAATCTTCCGGCAAAGCACGCGAATCTGTGCGCGGGTAGGTAATGGCCTTGTGCCTTTCGTAAAGTGCCTGCGCGATTTGCAACGTGCGTTTCGCGGAGAACCCGAGGCGATTATTCGCCTCGCGCTGCAAGCCAGTGAGATCATAGAGCTGAGGAGCTACTTGCGTACTCGGTTTCTTTTCTTCCAGTTCGACAACACCCTGTTTACCGCTGCACTTACGCTGGATCGCCTCGGCGATCTCGTAGTGCCACAATCGCGGCGCGGCACGATGTTCGTCCCAGAGCGAGCCATTTTCAGAGTCCAAGCGCTTCTCCGCATCGGGCAGATTCAATTCAAGCCGGCGGATCAGTCTGTTGGTTCTCTCGCGTTCATCCTCGTCTTTTTTGAATGCTTCATCGAACCACCGGCCCGGATATTCGCCGGCAGCGGCCCGGAACGTGCCAATGATCTCGTGCAAATCGCGCGGCTTGAACTCCTGAATCTTGTTCTCGCGCTCGACGATGATAGTCAGTGTCGGCGTCTGTACACGGCCAAGTGAAGTTACCGTGCTCCCGCGGCCGCCGCTCAGACGCAAAGTAAACGCGCGCGTTGCGTTGATGCCGACCAGCCAGTCCGCTTCATTTCGGCTACGGGCTGCGCTGGCCAGCGGTTGCATCTCAGTATCGCTGCGCAAGCGCGCAAAGCCCTGGCGGATGGCCTCCGGCGTCATCGATTGTAGCCACAGACGTTTGATCGGCTTTTTCGTGCCGGCGTATTGGATGATGTAACGAAAGATTAATTCGCCTTCCCGGCCGGCGTCGCATGCATTGATGATGTCGGACACGTCCTTGTCTTTGATGAGCTTGCGAAGCACATTGGCACGACCGCTCATTTTCTCGGCCGGCTCGAGCTCGAATTCGACCGGCATGATGGGCAGCTTTTTCATGTCCCATTTGTCCTGCTCTTTCATGGAAGCAGGCACTGCGAGCTCAAAGAGATGACCGACCGCCCAGGAGATCACATATCTCTCGTTGTCGTAGTAGTCTTTGCCTTTTGTGAAGCCGCCGAGTGCCTTGGCGATGTCGCTGGCAACCGAAGGCTTCTCCGTAATTATGAGGGACTTGGACATGGGGCAGGAATCGAACCCAGTTAGAGCGTGTTTGCAAGTCAGAGCAGTCTTGCCTCCGCCGCATACGGCGCAGTAAGTCTCTGGCCTAGCCCAGCTTGACGAAATGTTTTCCCGGCAACTGCTTGACCAGGCGTTTCAATTCCAACTGTAACAATGTCGACGAAACGACCGAGCTCGGCAATTCGCTTTTAGCAGCAATATCGTCGATCGCCGTCTCTGCCGCCTCAATCGCGTCATACACGCGGCGCTCGTCGTCAGAGAGCGGCGGCAACGGGCGCGCAGCGGCCTGTGGCGATGGTTTTGTTTCAGGAAGAAGAACTTGCAGATCTTCCAGAATATCGCTGGCGTCCATGACGAGCTTGGCGCCCTGCTGGATCAAACGATTCGATCCCATCGCACTCGGCGCGTTGATGTGCCCGGGAACCGCGTAAACTGAGCGGCCTTGTTCCAGCGCCTGCGCTGCGGTGATGAGTGCGCCGCTGTTAAAGCCGGCTTCGACGACGAGAATCCCGTGGCTCCACCCGGAAATAATTCGGTTGCGCATCGGAAAAGTTTGTCGATCTGGCTCAATTTCCATTGAAAACTCAGACACGATTGCGCCATTTCCGTTTCGGATTTTTTCGGCCAGCGCGGCGTTCTCCGGCGGGTAGAGCTTCGCCAACCCCGAGCCGATTACTGCGATCGTGCGCCCTTTTGCCGCGAGCGCGCCTTGATGGGCAGCGGTATCGATTCCGCGGGCAAGTCCGCTGATAACAGTCAATCCCGCATAAGCCACTTGGTAAGCCAGCTTCTTTGCCGATTCCATTCCGTAATGTGTTGTGCGGCGCGCACCGATAATCGCTATGGCATGATGATCGCGATCCTGCAGTTCGCCCCAAACGTAGAGCACGATGGGCGGCGCATGAATTTCGCGCAATGGCCGGGGATACGACGGCGATTCCTGGGTGATAACACTCGCCCCAAAATCGCGCACCCGTTGCAGCTCGGCGGCAAGATCGACAGTCGATTCCCAGCGTGAAATCTGGTCCGCAACCTCGTTGCCGATTCCTTCGACCTTGCGAAGCTCACTCCGTTTTGTCCGCAGGATTTCTTGGGGTTCCTGGAAAACTTCCAGCAATTTGCGCAGGCGCACCGGTCCGACAGTCGGCAGCATGTTGAGCGCGATGCAGGCTTCAGTCGCGTTCATTACCTAACAGGCTGTCATTCTGAGCGAAGCGAAGAATCTCTGATACTTTCTGGACGATCCCCGGAGAAATGGACTAAGATGTTTCGCTTCGCTCAACATGACAGTGCCATTCAAGCAGAGCGCTCAACGGTTGTGAACGTACTTGGAGAGTAAATATGCCAGCCTGGGATTGGAAGGGCCTGAAGTTGGCGTCTTAAACTGACCACGCCATTTGCCAACGAAGCTATGACTTGACGCAGGCTTCGCTCGCACGATTGCTCTGCGACCGACGGCCAGGGTGGGTTTCGTTTTTCGTTTCACAGTGCACGATGTGTTTCACCTGCGTGTTTTGCCAACGACTCACAGGCGTGAGGCTACGTCAAAACGGGATCTCGTCTTCGTCCGGGGCGGCTGGTGCTGAAGGCTTGGGCGGGGCGCTGGCTTGCCGACTATCTCCACTCTCAGCGGCGGCGCCAGCTCCGCCGGGACGACCACCCAGCAACTGCATGCTCTCGCCCACGACGCGCAGCTTGGTCCGCTTCTGGCCGGTCTGTTTGTCGTCCCAACTGTCCATCTGCAAACGGCCTTCGATGAAAACTGGCCGTCCTTTCTTCAGGTATTCGCCAGCGATCTCCGCCAGGCGCGCCCAGAGCACAACATCGACAAAAGTAACTTCCTCGCGTTTTTCTCCGCTGTCGATGGTGTAAACGCGATTGACGGCAATACCGAGATCGCAAACTGCGCTGCCCTTGGGCGTGTAACGCACTTCGGGATCACGGGTGAGATTTCCAAGCAGAATGACTTTGTTAAAGCTGGCCATGTTCGCCTTATAGCGAAATCACTTTCATTTGGCCACCTTTTTCGCCGGCTTCTCTTTCTTCTCGGGCAAGCGTTCGTAACTCTGGCGATATATTTCCGGATCGAGCTTAAGTTTCGCCTGTAGCTTCGCGATCACTCCCGGATCAGCGTCAAAAATAAAGTTCACGTAATAACCGGAATCGAGCGGGCCAGCCACATAGGAAAATTGGCGCTTGTCCATTTTTTGCACCTGTTCGATTTGAGCTCCTTCTTTTTGAAACTCCGATTCGAGCCGCTCGATGATTTCCCTGATGGTGTCTTCCTTGCCCTGAGCGTTCAGCACCAGCAGCGCTTCGTAACGACGGTTCATACTTCTTCGGTTTTGTTGAACGTGTTCATCGTGGAAATGAGGCCATTGTCAATCGCGCATTTCACCGCTTCTACCGCGCGAGTGATCGCAGATCTAGCAAGAGGTTTCTCCTCGTCAAGAAATCGGTCCAATACGTAATCAACCGATCCTTCACGCGGCGCCTCGCCGATCCCGATACGCAAGCGCGGGACTTCTTCGGTCCCGAATTGCATGATAATTGATTCAAGACCATTGTGACCACCCGATCCGCCCCGAGTGCGCAAGCGAAGGCGACCCAGCGGTAAGGAAAAATCGTCGAGTACAACCAGCATTTGCTGGAGCTCGATTTTGTAAAACTGCGCCACCGCAAAAATTGGATAGCCACTCCGATTCATGAAGCTCATCGGCTTGAGCATGAGAACGGCACCACATTTTGCCAACAGCGCGTCCCATTTCGACGATTTTTCCCATGTCGATCCAAATTGCGCGGCGACCTGATCTACCACCATGAACCCCACGTTATGGCGCGTGGCGGCGTATTCGGCGCCAGGATTTCCAAGACCAGCAATTAGGCGAATCTGTGAAGCTGATTCTTCCACATGTGATCAATCGACAATCGCCAATTGGCAATGAAAGCTACTTCTTCTGCTCCTTTTCTTTTGGAGCCTTTTCCTTTCCGGCCGGAGCAGGAGCGGCAGCTTCGCCCTCTTCCTTTTTCTCGGTGATCACCTCCGGCCCAGCAGCCGCTGCTTCCGCTTCTGCCGCAACCGGCTCTTCTTCAACTACGGGCGCGACGACCGAAAACGCTGTGAGATCGGCCTGCGCTTTCGCTGTGACACCGGCAGGAAGTTGAATGTCCCGAACATGAATGGAATCGCCGATGTTCAGTTGAGAGACATCCACGGTGATCCGGTCCGGCAAATCGGCCGGCAGACATTCAATCGCCAGAGCGCGCAAGCTCTGCTCAAGCAATCCGCCAAAAGTTTTGACGCCAACTGCTGTGCCCGTTGATTCGAGAGGAACCTCAGCTTGAATCATCTGGTCCATTGAAATCGCGTGAAAATCGACATGACGAATCTCACCACCGACCGGCGAGTGTTGCACCTCCTGCACGAGCGCAGTGCGACTGGATCCTTCGCCGGCAACCTCAAGTTCAACTAAAACGTTTTCTCCGGAAGCGTGGCTCATCATGGCGTTAATCTCGCGCGCCGCGACTTGCAACGGCTGCGGTTTGTTGTTGCCCCCGTAGATGACCGCAGGAATCAATCCACGCGCTCTGAGTTTGCGCACGGCGGAGCGTCCCACATTCGTCCGTGGTTCTGCTTTGAGCTTAACTTGTTTTGCCATTTTTTTCGTTCTCGATGTTGAACAGCGACGACACCGACTCGTCGTTGTGTATCCGTTTGATGCCTTCTCCGAGAAGCTCGGAGACGCAAAGCACTGTGGTTTTAAATCCTTCCACGGTGCGCACGGGCGTGCTGTTGGTCGTTACTAATTCCGTAATTTTCGATTTTTGCAAACGCTGGACCGCCATATCGACAAGAACAGCGTGCGAAACGCCCGCATAAATCTTCAAGGCGCCGCGCTTTTTCAGAAGCTCAGCTGCGGAAGTCAACGTGCCAGCCGTCTCAGTAAGATCGTCGATCAGGAGCACGTCGTGGCCTTCCACCTCACCGATCAGGTACGCTGCCTCGGTCTCGGTGGCGCTGCGGCGTTCCTTGGCCACGATTGCAAGATTTGCGCCCAGCGCTTCTGCGTACGCCGAAGCCATCTTGAGTCCGCCGAGATCCGGCGAAACGACCACCGTTTTCCCGGTAAGCTGTTGTCGCAGATATTTAATCAATACGGGGAGCGAATAGAGGTGATCCACTGGAATGTCGAAGAAGCCCTGCACTTGCTGTGCATGCAGGTCCATCGTCAGCACGCGACTCACACCAGAGGCATGCAACAAATTCGCGACGAGTTTGGCGGTAATCGGGACGCGCGGCTGGTCTTTGCGGTCCTGCCGCGCGTAACCAAAAAATGGAATGACCGCCGTGATCCGATCTGCGCTCGCGCGCCGCGCTGCGTCCACCATGATCAGCAACTCCATCAAGTGCTGGTTGGTCGGCGGACATGTCGGCTGAATGATGAACACATCGTGTCCACGAATATTTTCCTCTATTCTCACATACGTCTCACCGTCCGGAAACGAACTGATCGTTGCCTGTCCAAGCGGTACACCGATGTATTTGCAAATCCGCTCGGCCAAATCGCGGTTCGCGGAGCCGGTGAAGACTTTTAATTCGGGTTGAAGAGCGAACATTTGGGGCGCCTAACTTAGGCGGTGGGAAACCGCGTTTGCAATCATCAAAACTTGCCAGCCACGATTTCTTTGACGAATAGTTTAAATTCGAGGATTTCCCCTGATGAAGACCGACCCAATCCGAATAGAACGCCCGAGCACCAATTCAAAGCTCTTCGCGCACACGCGCTGGGACGCTGTTCCGGCTGCGGCGGGCCCTTTTCGTCTCGCATATCACTGATTGTTAACGACGATCTGCGGCGTAGAGCGACTCATTTTCTAGTCCGCCACGGGACGGACTCGCTGTGGCGAGCTGTGTGCTGACTTTCTCAATTTTTGAATCCTGCTCTTTCAGGCGCGCAGTTAACACTGCCACTTCTTTCTTGAGCTCCTGCACGGTGCTGTGCTCTTTCAAAAATTCATTTAGCAACATCGCATTTACCTGATCGTAGCGCACGCTGTACGGCTTTCCGTCTTTGTCGCGCACCACTAAATCGGGATCGACCTTTTCCACTTGTTCGGCCACAAGGCCCAATTGTCGCCTGCATACGGGATCAATTGATTCTTTGTAATGGAAGGTAACTGGCTGCAGTCCAAACAGTGCTTCGCTCGCCGCGTTCATCGGCACGATGTCCTGCTTGAAACGCTTTGATGACGTTTGTGTCCCAAGCTGGCCGTTTGAATCAACGTAAACCGCCGTGCCAGAGACAGTGCTGTTGGCGATCCCGCCAATAAAGCAGGCCTGCATAGCAAAGTCAGGATTCGAGCTGTCACCGATGTGTATGGTGTTATCCTCAACATTGCCGAAGACGTGTGCGCCGATACAGATGTTATTACTGCCATAGACGTAGGAGCCGGCCGCATCGCCGATGGCTGTGTTGTGGCTTCCGGTCGCGTTGCCGTAGAGCGCTTGATAACCGATGCCCGTGTTGAAGCTGCCAGCGGCGCTGAAGTAAGTGCTGTTGGAATAGAGCGCGCTGTCACCGATGGCCGTGTTGAAGCTGCCGGTGACGTTGCTAAAGAGCGCTTCATCACCGATCGCCGTGTTGTTGCTGCCGCCGGTGTTGCTCGTGAGCGCGTCGAAACCGTCGGCGGTATTGAAACTGCCGCCTGTATTGCTACCGAGGGCGTCACCACCATTGGCCGTATTGAAACTGCCAGTCGTGTTGCTAAAGAGGGCAAACCCTCCATTGGCCGTATTCGCGAAGCCAGTGGTATTACTCAAAAGCGCTGCGGCTCCGGTGGCCGTATTTCCATCTGCGGTGTTCGCAACGAGCGCTCCAGCGCCGAGAGCTGTGTTAAAACTCTTGGTAGTGTCGCTCCTGAGCGAGAAGAAACCGACCGCTGTGTTGAAGCCGCCGGTCGTGAGGTTCAAAAGCGCATTCTGTCCTTCTGCCGTGTTGCCGCCCGGATAGCCGCCGTCCGGTGCCGGGCTGATCGCTTCCACTCCTGGCAAAAGCGCAAAGCCGACAAGCAGGAGTGAAACGAAACGCAAGGCAGACGGTGCAAGCAAACAGTACACGCGATATATGGATGGATTCGTTCTCATGGAACGAGTCCTACGAAATCACGCGGGAATTTACGAGACAAAAGTCGAAGTCACGGTTGCCAATTTCCCTGATCTCCACGAAAATCACGTTGTCCCTGATGAAGACCGACGCGATCCGAATAGAACGGCCACATACCGATTCAAAGCTCTTCGCGCACACGCGCTGGGACGCTGTTCCGGCCGCGGCGGGCCTTTTTCATCTCGCATATTTTGTAGGCCTCTTCTTCCTCTACCGACACGCGCCGCTGTGGATGATGCTGATCCTCGGCTTCATTTATGCGCTGATGGTCAACGCAAACATCAACGGGGTGGGGCACAATTTCATTCACAACCCATTTTTCCGCTCAAATTTGCTGAATCGGCTGTTTGGAGTCACGCAATCAATCGCGTGCTGTTTCTCACAGACGATGTACGACGGCGTCCATATGCAGCACCACAAAGGGAATTCGGATCGGCAGAATGAAAACGGCGACACGCTTGATTGGTTGTCGATCTATCGGCATGGGCACGACGGCGAACCGGAAAGTCCGTGGAGGTATGTTTTCCTCAGCTTTTTCCGCGACGATGTCGGCGCCATCCGTAAGGAACTGCGGAAACGCGGCAACAATGACGTGTTCTGGGGAAATTTCGAGTTGGCAGCGTTCGCTACGACGCTGTTCGTGATGTTCCTCTTCAACTGGCGCTATGTGATTTTCTATTTTCTGCCGTTTTGGTATCTCGGCCATTGCTTCAGTTATTTGAACGGTTATTACCGCCACTACGGCGCGAATCCCGACAAACCGATCGCGTGGGGCGTGAGCAGCTACGGAAAAATCTATAACTGGCTTTTCTTTTATAACGGATATCACGCCGAGCATCATTTCCGGCCCAAAGTCCACTGGACGAAAATGGAAAAATTTCACCGAAGCATTGCCGATTTACAGAAGCAAGAAGGCGTTCGCACGATCAAACGAGCGCACATGCTAGGCTTCCTCGATCCCGATTTGCCGAAACGCGGAGCGCGCCCACCAGTAGTCCCAGAAAATTTAACCACGGATTACGCGGATAAAACGGATAACCAACCCGAATTTTCATCCTGATTTCGTATCCGTGCTATCCGCGTGATCCGTGGTTCCCCTCCTTCTAGGCGGCTTTATTTCGCGAAGCTGGCGCGCAGTTTTTCCTTCTTCGCTTCGCAGTCGTCCTGCAGGCGGCGGGTTTCTGATGCAAGCTGCTTCTCGAGTGATTCCACTTCCTCCAACTTGCCGGCACTCTGCACCTTGCGGATCTCGTTCTTCAGGAACAATTCTTTCTCGGCAATCTTCGCTCGATAAGTAGAATCGATTTCCGCGAGTTCTTTTTTCTGATCCTCAGTGAGCGCGAGCGAAGGGGACGCCTTCTCCAGCCGTTCCATCGCCAGTTCGTAAGCCGATTTCATAAGTGGAAGATAGGCTTCCCAGCCTGTCCCGGCTAGCAGGCTTCCAGCCTTTCTAAGAGTTCGGCAGGCAAGATGCCCGCCTGCCGAGTCAGGCAGGAAGCCTGACCTCCGATCGTGGCGAATTGCGTGGCGGAGATCAATTCTTAAATTGCTCTTGAATGCATTCGCGAATCAAACTGCTGAGTATCGATTTTGATGGCACACTCGTGTCGCGCGTTAGCGAACCAGTTCTCGACACGCAGTGCATGAAATTGATTCGCGAATTGCAGAGCGCCGGCGCGATCTGGGCGATTAATACGGGCCGTTCCGTTGATCTCCTCGAATCCGGACTCGCCGATTTCGCGTTTCCCATTCGACCGGACTTCATTCTCACAACGGAGCGAGATGTTTTTCGTCCCGGCCAAAACGAAGACAAATGGGAGCCATTTGGCGACTGGAACGAACGCTGCGCGCGCGATCACGCCGAATTATTCTCTTCGGCTAACTCGGTCCTCGCCGAAGTCGTAGATTTCGTGAGCCAAAAAACGAAGGCGCGTCTTATTTACGAAGGCGAGCGGCTCGAAGGGCTTGTGGCTGAAAACGATGAAGAAATGCAGCGCATCGTCGAATTTATCGAACAAGCACGCGCCGAGCACCCGAACCTGGATTACCAGCGCAACACAGTTTATCTGCGGTTTTGTCACGCTGATTATGACAAAGGGGCGGCGTTGGGTGAGCTGGCGCGTTTGCTGCAAATTCCGCGCGAAAATATTTTCGCATCGGGAGACCATCACAACGACGTCTCAATGTTGGACGGAAAGGTTGCCGCCATGCCGTCGTGTCCAGCCAATGCAATTCAAGAAGTGCAAGATGCCGTGCGCAACGCAGGCGGTTACGTCGCGCAGAAAGATTTCGGCGCGGGCGTTCATGAAGCGCTGCTGTATTTTGTAAACGGACGAAAATTGTAGTGCGTTTCTGCGAAACGCAATCCCATAGATTGGCGTCTGACACAGACGCCCTACAATATCGGCGCTCGCCACCCCATCAGATCACCAGTGGACGCTTCCGGCGGAGCCAAGCGGCCCGGGCGCATAGCGTCCGTCGTCCGACATTCTTTCTCCAGGAACAGTTGCGGTGGTCTGAGAGGTCGAGTGCTCCGTGGTGGTCGCTTCGTCGGGCGAAGCACAGGCAGAGATCAGAAATACGATTGCCAAAAAGAAAAGAGCACACCGCGCAAAGCGTTTGATCATCGGGACGAACCTAAACACTGCGATGTTTGATGCAAGCCGCGCTGGCCAGTAGGCTTTAACGTGACGAGCATCGGCAATATCGACATCAAGTCTCTTCTGTTTAACGAGCTTGAGGAGGAGCTCCATAAACTGGGCGAGCCTTCTTATCGGGCCGGCCAAATCACGGACTGGCTTTACAAAAAGCGCGTTGATTCGATCGAGAAAATGACGGACCTGCCGCAGTCGGTGCGGGAGCGTCTCGCGGTAAAATTTTCCTTCAGTAAGATCGACGTTGTGCGCGTGCTTGGGTCGCGCGACGCCACACGGAAGTTTCTCTTTCGGTTGAGCGATGCAAATCTAATTGAATCCGTTTTGATTCCGGCGTCGCCCGCGTTTTACGGGGAAAAATCGGATCGCCGGACAATTTGCATCTCGACGCAAGTCGGTTGCGCCTACGGTTGCAGATTTTGCGCAAGCGGTTTGGAAGGATTTTCGCGCAACCTGCGCGCGAACGAAATTATCGATCAAATCATCGCGATCGAGCGCGCAAGCGAGGAGAAGATCGACAACATCGTTTTCATGGGAATGGGCGAACCTCTTGCGAACTTCGAGAACACGATGCGGGCGATTCGGATCGTTAATGCGCCATGGGGTCTCGGCATTGGAGCGCGACGCATCACTGTCTCGACCAGCGGCCTGGCGCCGCAAATTAGAAAACTTGCAGACGAACCGTTGCAAATTCGTCTCGCTGTTTCTTTGCACGGCGCGACCGACGAGGTGCGCAATCAGATCATGCCGATCAACCGCAAATACAACATCGAAACGTTACTTTCAGCTTGCGATTACTATACCGCTCACAAAAACCAGC
>WNFR01007465.1_pt1 | contig 11110 bp, 11 predicted proteins | sample 5400221 | NCBI WGS metagenome assembly WNFR01 (sample SAMN13153357, study PRJNA577476) | soil metagenome | isolation source: 40 cm soil under Madrone tree | place: USA:California | collected 2016-06-14 | reverse complement strand
GCCGGCGTCGACACGGGCGAGGCCACCGCCGCCTTCGGCGCCTCGACCGCGCTCCAGATCGCCACGACGCTTGCGCTTCCCGTCTTTGCGGTCCCGGCCATCATCGGCGGCGCACCGATCGACCACAGCCTCGCGACGGCGGCGTATCTCGGGATCGGCGTCCTCGTCCTGGTCGTCGCGGCGGGCATTGCCGCGTTCGCATTCGACGAGCCGCTCGAGGTCGCGGGCCGCGCGCTGCAGTGGCTGCTGAACAAGACCATCCGTCGGCGCCAGCCGGTGACCGGGCTTCCGGAGGAGCTCCTCGCCGACCGGGACTTCATCCGCAAGACGCTCGGCTCCCGCTGGATGTCGGCTCTCCTCGCCGCGGTCGGCAGCACGGGGTTCGACTACCTCGCGCTGCTCACAGCCTTACGGGCGGTCGGCGCGAATCCACAGCCATCGCTCGTACTCCTCGCGTACACCTCCGCCGAGCTGCTCGCGCTCATCCCGTTCACGCCCGGCGGCCTCGGCTTCGTCGAGGCGGGGCTCGTCGGCACGCTCACCCTCGCGGGCGTGCACGCCTCCGACGCCGTCACCGCGACGCTGCTGTACCGGATCGTCGCCTACTGGCTGCCGATCCCCGCCGGCGGCGTCGCCTACGTCCTCTTCCGCAGGCGGTACGACGGAATGCGTGATTTCCGCACGGAGTCAGCCGCGTCTCCGATTTCCAGCGCCCCGAGCGGCGCCACAGTGAAGTCGTCAAAACGCTAAGTAGGGAGGTTCTTCAGATGGAGTCCGTACTCGAACGGGCCCAGAAGGCGACGGGGACGCAGCTGACGAAGTTTCGGTGGGCCCTCGGCATCAACGGGCTCTTCGCGGTCGCAGCCGGCGTCGTCATCCTCGTCTGGCCCGGCATCAGCCTCTTCGCCCTCACGATCCTCTTCGGCGCATGGACGGCGGCAAACGGCGCCGTCGGCCTCATCGCATCGCTGAGCGGGTCGATTCGCGAGGATCGCGGCTGGCTCGCGTTCACGAGCGTGCTCAGCCTCGCCCTCGGCATCGCGGTGCTCGTGTGGCCGTCGATCTCCGCGCTCGCGCTGCTGTACGTGATCGGTGCCTACGCGGTCGCGCTCGGCGTGTTCGCGGTCGTCGGCGCGTTCTACCTGCCGCTGGACGGCGGCGACACGGCGCTCATGATCATCAGCGGCCTCGTGTCGATCCTCTTCGGGATCGTCATCTTCGCGAAGCCGGGCGACGGCGCACTCGTGACGCTCGCCCTCATCGCCGCGTTCGCGCTGATCACCGGCATCACCGAGCTCGTCGTCGCCATCGGCGGCAAGCGGCTGGTGGAGAGCCAGATCAAGCGGTCGTTCTCAGCCGCGGCCAACCCGCAGCCGTCCCACTAGTTCCCTCCACATGCGCAGGCGGAGGATCCCCTCTCTCCGCCTGCGCCTCCAGGAGCGCACACACATGAGCCGCTTCCGCCTCGCACCGAGCCCCGGTGCCGTCGTAGTCGTCGCACTCGCCCTCGGGTATCCGCTCCTGTGGGCGCTCGCGCGGCCGGCGGGCCAGCCGACCGGTCGCTACATCGGCGAGGTCTTCGGGACGGAGGCGGTCTTCCTGCTGTGCATCTCGCTCGTGCTCGTCACCGTGCTACCCGCGATCGAGCGAGCGTTCTCCGGCCTCGACCGAGTCGCGGTCTGGCACCGGGACGTCTCGACGATCGCCGTGCTCCTCCTCATTCCGCACTGGGTGCTCGCGACGTCGTCGCCCGACAGGTACGCGCACGGAGTGGGGCCTGCGTTCGGCCAGATCGCCCTCGTCGGCCTCCTCGTCGTCGCCGTCTGGGCGCTCGCGCCGAAGCTGCGCGCTGCTCGCTGGCCCGGGCCGGTGCGGCGGCTCGCGCGCGTGACGTACGAGCGCTGGCTGACGGCACACCGGCTTGCCGGGATCTTCGTCATCTCCGCCGTCGCCCACGGCGGCCTCGTCGATCCGGCGCTGCACGCATCGACGCTCCTCCGCGTCGTCTTCTTCACGACGGGCGGCATCGGGATCGCCGCGTACGTCTACCGCGAGCTCTTCGCACGCTTCGTCATACCCGTCTACGACTACACGGTCGCCGCGGTCCGGCGCCCCACCGACGCGACGCTCGAGGTGTCACTCGAGCCGGTGCGCGCGGCCGTCTCCTTCCGGTCCGGCCAGTTCGTCTTTCTCGAGCTCGGCGGCGAGCTCGGTTGGCAGCGTCATCCATTCTCGGTCGCAAGCGCGCCGTCGGCGCGGCGGCTCGAGCTTGCGATCAAGGCCTCGGGCGACTACACGCGCGACCTTCATGACGCTCTGCGCCGAGGGACGCCGGCGAAGGTGATCGGCCCCTTCGGCGGCTTCGACTACCGCAGCGGCGGTCACGAGCAGATCTGGATCGCGGGAGGCATCGGGGTGACGCCGTTCATGAGCTGGATCCGTGAGCTCAACGGTTCATTCGACCGCGACGTCGACTTCTACTACTCGCTCGCACACGACACCGACGCGATCTACGTCGACGAGGTCGAAGCCGCGGGCGCACGTTACCCGACCCTCCGGCCGCACGTCGTCTACTCCGACCGGGACGGGCTGCTCACGCCCGACCAGACCCTCAGCGGTCAGACCGGCAAGGATGTGTGGGTGTACATGTGCGGTCCCGCGCCGATGATGGACGCGTTCTCGAAGGGTTACGGCCGACTCGGCGTCCCGCCGAGCCGGGTCCGGCACGAGGAGTTCGCGATCCGATGACCAGAACAGACGTCATCCTCTTCCTGACCACCTTCGTCGCCAGTGCAGTCGAAGCGGTCGAGGCGCTCACCATCGTGCTCGCCGTCGGCGTCGTGCGCGGCTGGCGCTCGACGCTCTACGGTGTCGGTGCCGCCGCAATCGTGCTGGCCGCGATCGTCGCCGCGCTCGGCCCGGCGCTGCGCCTCATCCCGATCGAGACCCTGCGTTTCGTCGTGGGGGCGCTCCTGCTCGCGTTCGGGCTGCAGTGGCTGCGCAAGGCGATCCTGCGCGCGAGCGGCCACAAGCCGCTGCACGACGAGGGCGCCGCGTTCGCGCGGGAACGCGACCAGGCGGATGCCGCCGGCCACGTCGAGCGGATGGGCATGGACTGGTACTCCTTCACGGTCGCGTTCAAGGGCGTCCTGCTCGAGGGGCTCGAGGTCGCCTTCATCGTCATCAGCTTCGGGACCGCGCAGGGGAAAGTCGGGCTCGCCGCAGGCGCCGCGGCCGCCGCGGCGGTCGTCGTCGTCGCCGTCGGGCTCGTCGTGCGCGGGCCGCTCGAGCGCGTGCCGGAGAACTCCCTCAAGTTCGTCGTCGGCGTCCTGTTGACGAGCTTCGGCATCTTCTGGGGCGGCGAGGGCGCCGGCGTCGACTGGCCCGGCTCCGACCTCGCCATCTTCGGTATCGTCGCCTTCCTCGCCGTCGTCTCCTTCGCGCTCACGCGCGTGCTGCGCAGGCAGCGTCTCGACCCCGCACTCGCATGAAGTACCTCCGCTCCTTCGCACTCTTCTGGTGGAACTTCGTCGTCGGCGACGACTGGCGCGTTGCCGCCGGCCTCGCTGTCGCGCTCGGAGCGACCTGGGCGCTCGCGCACAACAACGTCAACGCCTGGTGGCTGCTGCCGGTCGTGGTCGCGCTCATCCTCGTCGAGTCGGTCCGGCGCGAGTCGCGCAGCGGTGGCTGAGCCCGGGAGGGCGCATCCGGTCGGCGCCCGCGTCGTCGCGGGCGGCGTCAACTTCTCGGTGTTCTCCGAGAACGCGGATTCGGTCGAGCTGCTGCTCTTCGACGGGCCGACCGCTCCGGAGCCTGCGCGCGTGGTCCCGTTCGCGCGCGACTTCCACTTCTGGCACGTGTTCGTACCCGGCGTGGGGGCGGGTGCGACGTACGCCTTCCGCGCAACGGGCCCCGCGGGCGCGCCGTTCCGCTTCGACGGGGACAAGGCGCTGCTCGATCCGTATGCCCGCAGCGTCCAGACTGCGCTGTGGGATCGCGGCCGAGCGGGCGCACCCGGGGACAACGTCGCACAGTCGTTGCGGGCGACGGTCGTCGACCCGGGCGCGTATGACTGGGAGGGAGACACGCCGCTCGCACGCCCGCTCGACGAGACGATCGTCTACGAGCTCAACGTCGGCGGCTTCGCCCGCCCCGGGACGTTCGCAGGGCTGCACGAAGAGATTCCTTACCTCGTCGACCTCGGGGTGACCGCGATCGAGCTCATGCCGGTGTTCCAGTTCGACCCGACAGACGGCGACTTCTGGGGCTACAACCCGATCGCGCACTTCGCCCCGCACGACCGGTACGGCACGGTCGACGAGTTCCGCGACCTCGTCAAGGCGATGCACCGCGCGGGTCTCGAGATCATCCTCGACGTCGTCTTCAACCACACCGGCGAGGCCGGCGGAGACGGGCCGACCATCAGCCTGCGCGGGCTCGGGAACGAGGCGTACTACATGACCTCGCCACAGGACCCTGGAGTGCTCCTCGACTTCACCGGCTGCGGCAACACGCTCGACGTCAACGATCCGATCACGGCCAAGCTCGTGTTCGACGCTCTCTGTTACTGGGTGGAGGAGCTCCACGTCGACGGGTTCCGCTTCGACCTCGCCTCCGTCCTGACGCGCGACCCGACCGGCGCCGTCATGCAGTACCCGCCCGTCGTCGCGCTCGCGGAGCTCGCCGACCAGCTCGGGGAGACGAAGCTCATCGCGGAAGCGTGGGACGCCGCCGGGCTCTACCAGCTCGGTTCGTTTCCCGGCCGCCGCTGGTCGGAGTGGAACGGCCGCTTCCGGGACGACGTCCGCCGCTTCGTGCGCGGCGATCCCGGGCTCGTCGGCGCTGTGGCCACGCGCATCGCCGGGAGCTCGGACCTGTACGAATGGTCCCGCCGTCCTCCGCTCGCGAGCGTGAACTTCATCACGTGCCACGACGGCTTCACGCTCGCCGATCTCGTCTCCTACAACGTCAAGCACAACGAGGCGAACGGGGAGGACAACCGCGACGGCGCGAACGACAACATCAGCTGGAACTGCGGGGTCGAGGGCGAGACCGACGACCCTGCGGTCGAGGAGCTCCGGCTGCGTCAGATCCGGAACTTCGCGGTCGTGCTCCTCGTGTCGCAAGGCGTGCCGATGATCCTCGCCGGCGACGAGATGCGACGGACACAGCGCGGAAACAACAACGCGTGGAACCAGGACAACGAGATCTCCTGGCTCGACTGGGACCGCGCCGCGGAGAACGAGCCGCTCCGCCGCTTCTGGAAGAAGCTCATCGACTTCCGCAAGCGGTATCCGACGCTGCGGCGAGACCGGTTCCTCGAGGCCGGCGACGTGCAGTGGCATGGGTGCCTCCTCGGCGCGCCCGGCTGGTCGGATCCGTCGTCCCGCGTGCTGGCGTTCACGCTCGCCGACGTGCACGTGATCCTGAACATGGACGACCGGGATCTCGACTTCGAGCTGCCGTCGCGTACGTGGCGGCGCGCCTTCGACACGTCGCTGCCGGCGCCGTTCGACGCGTCAGAGGCGGGGGCCGAGCCCGTTCTCGACGGCGCCGTCTACCGCGCGCGTGCGCGCAGCGCCGTCGTCCTCGTGGCGTAGCAGCATCGCGACGAGGCCGGTCCACCCGGTCTGATGGGAGGCGCCCAGCCCGGCGCCCGTCTCCGCATGAAAGTATTCGTGGAACGGGACGAGCCCGTTGAAGTCGGGATCGTCCTGCAGCGCGCCGTACGAGCCGAGCACGGGGCGACGGCCGTCGTCGCCGGCGAGGAAGATCGAGGTCAGGCGCCGGGCGAGCTCGTTCGCGGCCTCGGCGGCGGCGGCGTCGCCGGCTATGGCGGAGTAGGTGCGCAGCCCTTCGACCGCGAGGTAGTTGAGCGGCATCCAGACCGGGCCGCGCCAGTTCGAGTTGCCCCCGAAGAGCGGCGTCGTCGACTCCGCCGGCTCGTAGTCGACGCTCGCCCGCACGCCGTTCACGTCGATCGTGAACGGGAACTCGCGGTGGTAGCGCGACAGCGACCGCAGTCCGTACGGCGAGAGGAACTCGTTCGCGTCGAACGCGCGCGCAATCACTCGCTGGAGCCGATCGGACGGAACGAGCGCGAGGATCCTGCGTCCGCTCTCGTCGCGTGCGATCGCGCGGCCGAGCTCCGGCTTCGCCCGCTCGAGCCGGTCGAGCGCCGCTGCCAACATCGGGAGGCGCTCGAGCTGATCGGCGGAGATCTCGGCCGCCGCGAGCAGCGGGATCAGACCGACGACGGAATGGACGCGCAGCAGCGTCGAGGAGCCGTCCGGCAGTCGCAGCCGGTCGTAGTAGAAGCCGTCGCCCTCGTCCCAGAGCTCGTCGATCGCGGCCGCGATCGCAGCGAAGCGGGTCGCGAACGCCGTCGCGAGATCCTGGTACGTCGGGTCGCGTTCCGCGAGCACGAGGGCGATGCGCAGCAGGTCGAGGCAGTAGCGGGCCATCCAGCCGGTTGCGTCCGCCTGCTCGAGCCTCTCGTTCGGCGGCAGCATCGACCTGTTGATCGGGCTGATGTTGTCGAGGCCGAGGAAGCCTCCGCCGAAGACGTTTCGCCCCTCACTGTCCTCCCGGTTGATCCACCAGCCGAAGTTGAGCGAGAGCTTGTGCAGCATCCGCTCGAGGAAGGCGAAGTCCTTCGAGCCGTCGAGCTCGAAGACGCGCAACGACGCCCACGCCTGCACCGGCGGGTTCGTGTCGGAGAAGTTCCACTCGTACGCGGGCAGCTGTCCGTTCGGATGCATGAACGGCGTGTCGGTCAGCAGCAGCAGCTGCTGCTTCGCGAACTCGGGATCGACGAGCGCGAGCGGCAGCGTGTGGAACGCCAGATCCCACGCCGCGTACCACGGGTATTCCCACTTGTCCGGCATCGAGATGAGGTCGGCGTTGACGAGATGCGTCCAGTCCGCGTTGCGCACGTGCCGTCGCGACGGCGGTGGAGGCGGCTGTCCCGGATCGCCGTCGAGCCAGCGCTGGACGTCGTAGTTGAAGAACTGCCGCGACCACAACATCCCCGCGAGTGCCTGGCGCAGCACGAGGGCGCGGTCGCCTGTCGCGTCAAAGCTCGCGTAGAGCGCGTCGGCGTCCGCGCGCCGCGCGGTCATGACCTGCTCCCACCGGTTCCCGAGCGGACGCCGCTCGGGCGCGAGCCGCAGCCGGATCTCGACCGTCTCTCCCGCGGCCGCCTGCAGTCGGTAACGGAATGCGGCCTTCGTCCCGGTGCGGTCGGGGTTGACCGCCTGCGCGCCGTGGACGACGTGGTCGCCGATGCCGTCCTTCGGGAACGGCACGCCCTCGGTGTTCCAAAGGCGGCGCGCGTTCGGCTCGTTGTCACAGAAGAGCAGCTCGGGCGCGCCGGCGCCGCATAGGACGTACCGGCCCAGCGTCTCGTGCTCGGCGACGATCGCGCCGTCCTCCTCACGCAGCGTGGGCGTGGGAATTCCGTCGCCCCAGCGCCACGTGTTCCGGAACCAGAGCGTCGGCAGGACGTCGAGCGTCGCCGCAGCCGGCGACCGGTTGCGCGCGGCGAGTCGGATGCAGATGTCGTCCGGACCAGCCTGTGCGTACTCGACGTCGACGATCCATACGCCGCCGGCGAGCACGCCGGTGTCGACGAGCTCGAACTCCGGGTCGAGCCGCGTGCGGCGCGCGTTCTCCTCGACCAGCTGGGCGTACGGGAACGGCGACTGCGGATAGACGTAGCGCCAGGCGAGGCGGCTCGAGTCCGGCGTTGCGTCGAGGTACCACCACAGCTCCTTCGCATCCTCGCCGTGGTTGCCCTCCGGGCCGCTCAACCCGAAGATGCGCTCCTTCAGGATCGGGTCGACGCCGTTCCAGAACGCGAACGCGAAGCAGAGCCGCTGCTCGACGTCGCAGATTCCGGCCAGCCCGTCCTCGCTCCAGCGGTACGCGTACGAGCGGGCCTGATCGTGCGTCAGGTAGTTCCACGCGTCGCCGTCGGCGCTGTAGTCCTCGCGGACTGTTCCCCACGCGCGTTCCGCGAGGTACGGGCCCCACATCAGCCGATGCCGAAGATCTTCAGGACGACGACCGCGAGTGCGAGGGCGCCGACGGCGGCGACGCACACGGTCGCGACCGCGCGATACATCGGGCCGTTGGCCGCTGCGCCGAGGACGCTCCGGCGGTTGGCGAGAATGAGGACGAAGACGAGCAAGGCGGGGGAGATCGCCCCGTTGATCACCTGCATGTTCACGACGAGGGAGATGAGGTTACCCGGCGCGAGCGCGATTGCGGCTCCGCCGACGAGCTGCAGAGTGAAGAGCCCGAAGAAGAGCGGCGCCTCTCGGAGGCTGTTCGAGACGGAGCGCTCTGCGCCGACCGCCTCTGCGATCGCGTACGAGCTCGAGAGCGGGACGACCGCCGCCGCCAGAAGCGACGCGCCGAGCAGCCCGATCCCGAAGAGGGTCGGCGCAGCGGAGCCGACCGCCGGGCGCAGCGCCTCGGCCGCCTCGCGCGCCGTCGAGAGCGGACCGTGGCCGCCGATCGCCGCGGCGGTGGCGATGATGATGAAGATGCTGACGACGTTCGAGAGGATCGCGCCGTTCACGGTGTCGACCCGCTCGGCCGGGTACCCCTGCGGGCCGATCTTCTTGTCGACGACGGCGGACGAGACGTAGAACTGCATGTACGGCGTGATCGTCGTTCCGATCAGCGCGACGGCGATGACGAGGAACGCCGTCGAGTGCGGGAACTGCGGCGTGAACAGATCGCGCATGACGACGTGTGTGTTCGGATGCGCGAGGATCGCGGCGACCGGATATGCGAGAAAGGTCAGCGAGAGCACGATCGCGATCCGCTCGCCCTTCGAGTACGTCCCGAACACCGTCATTCCCCACAGCAGCACGAGCGCCACCGGAATGGCGATGAAGCGCGACACGCCGAGCAGCTCCATCGCCGCGCCGATGCCGCCGAACTCGCTGACCGTGAGGCCGGCGTTGGCGACGAAGAGGAGCACCATCGCCGCGGTCGAGGCGCGCACCGGAAACTGCTCGCGAATGAGCGCTCCGAGGCCCTTTCCCGTATACGCGCCGAGCCGTGCGCACATCTCCTGCACCACGACGAGCGCAACGGTGACGAGCAGCATCAGAAAGAGGGTGCGGTACGCGAACTGTGCGCCCGCGCTCGCGTAGGTGAGGATTCCGCCGGCGTCGTTTCCGGCGTTCGCCGCGATCAGGCCGGGGCCGGCGATCGCGAGCAGCGCGAGCAGGCGGCGCGCCCCCCGGCGCGGGCGGGGGGTCGGAGCCGCGAGATCGGTCACGCTGCGGGTTCCGGCCGGCTTGTCAGCCGCAGCACCGAGGATGCGTCTCCGGCGCCGGACTCGGGGAACGCGCCGACGGAAGCCCAGTCGTACACGCGGCTCGGGGACACCTCACGCCGCATCGACGCCGGCCCGAGCCGCCGAAGCAGCGTTCGGGCGCTGACGTCGCCGCCAATGAGGCGGATGCCGTCCGGGAAGCGTGCGAGCACGAGGTCGGAGATGCGCGCGACGTCGGCGCCCTGTTCGTCGACGATCTGGCGGTCGAGCACGTCGTGCGCGAGTGCGACGTGCCACGGCTGCCGCTCCACCTGGAGGTCGCGCAGCGGGCCCTTCAGCAGCAGGCGGTCAGGCTCGAGGCCGGCGATGCCGTCGAGCGGAACGTAGGAACGCTTGCGGCGAGTCCGCACGACCGCGCCGACGAGCGCCGGACGCGTGTCCGACGGCTTCCAGTCGACGACGAGGTCGTCGAGCGTCGCGACGCGCCGGCCCGATCCGTCGAACACGTGGGAGCCGACGGCGCCCGCGACCGAGATGAGGCGCGCGTCGGTGCGAATGGTGGTCGTCCGGCGCCGCGAAAGGGGCCGGCGCCGAACGTCTCGGAGCGGAGGGCGGAGCGCGAACGCCGTCATGCCAGCCTGTACGCGACCATCGCGATCGTGAAGAACACGAGGAAGGCGGCCAACGCGCCGAGGAAGACGTCGGCGAGCAGGATCACCGGCGTCTCGTTGCTCTCGCCGACCTCGGCCACGTGCTCGAGGTCTTCGACCTTGCGTTCCACCCTGCGAAGGAACATGTGTTCAGCATCCCGCCGCAGGGGGCGTTGGGGCATCCGCGGACCGCTCGATCCGCTGCGGATTTCTCGCAGAGGCTCGGCCGTTCGGCGGATGCGACCCAGCCCACGCGGGAGCGACGATGATCTTGGAACCCGACGAGGAGGCCCCGATGACCGATGCCCCGATTCTCATCTGCTACGACGGCTCCGAGGAGTCGCAGCACGCGATCGACGTCGCCGCCGATCTGCTCGGTGCGCGCCGGGCGGTCGTTCTCGACGTCGGCGCGGTGCTGACGCAGGCCGAGAGCTACGCCGCGCTCGGGCCGGTCGTCCCCGGCGAGGCGTTCGAGGATCTGAACTTACAGGACGCGTCGCAGCGTGCCGCCGCGGGTGTGGCGCACGCGAAGGCTGCGGGATTCGACGCCGAGGCGCGGGCCGAGCTCGACGCGCCGACGTGGGAGGGCATCGTCGACGTGGCCGATGAGCTGGACGCGGCCGTCATCGTCACCGGCTCCCGCGGGCTAAGCGGCGCGCGCTCGGTGCTCGAGGGCAGCGTGTCGCGCGACGTGGCCGAGCACGCCGGCCGGCCGATCCTGATCGTCCCGCCGTCGAAGCGCTAAAAGCCGGCGTTCGTCAGCATCCTCCGGAGGTCGACGATCATCTGCTTGTCGACGTCCTTGTCCTTCGGCGGGTCGAACACCTCGGTCTCGTCGCCGACGGTCACCTCGAGCCGGCCGTTGTGATGGTCCGTCACCGTTCCGACCGATTCGAGGAGCGAGCGGACCTGCCTCCATTCGACGTTCCCGCTCGCGGGGTGGTTGAGGATCTTTGCGAGCGTGTCCTCCTGCTCGGCGTTCACGGTTGCCTCCCCGCCCATTCGAGCTCGGCCTCGTGCTCCATACGTTCGAGGCGGTCGTAGTAGTCCGGGAACTCCTTCATGTGCGCGAGCGCGATCTTGCCCGTGACGATCGGATCGTCGTGCGTGACGTCCGTTTGTGGATCGTGGGAGCCGTGCTCGAACTCGACGTCCATGCCGCCCCGGA
>WNFR01021909.1_pt1 | contig 11111 bp, 11 predicted proteins | sample 5400221 | NCBI WGS metagenome assembly WNFR01 (sample SAMN13153357, study PRJNA577476) | soil metagenome | isolation source: 40 cm soil under Madrone tree | place: USA:California | collected 2016-06-14 | reverse complement strand
TCCTCTTTCCGACTTTCTCCGCCACTGTCGGCGCGCTTTTTTCGTCTATCGCTTCGGGAGAACTGCCGCGGGCCGCAATTTACACGATCCAGTTGCTTCTGAAGGGATACGTCGCTGGATTGGCGCTCGCAGGCTTATTGACCGCTTTTGCCAGCGCCACCCGCATCGGCGCGGATCTCCTCGAAACTCTCACATCGATGTTCAATCCGCTGCCTTCGATCGCGCTGTTGCCGCTTGCTCTCATCTGGTTCGGCCTCGGCGACGGCAGTGTCATCTTCGTACTCATTCATGCAGTACTGTGGTCCGTGGCCCTCAATACTCATGCCGGTTTCCGGGCCGTCAGCCCCATTTTGAGGATGGTGGGCCAAAACTATGGGCTTTCGAAAGTCGCCTATATCACCCGCATTCTCATTCCCGGCGCTTTTCCCAGCATCCTGACCGGCCTGAAAATCGGCTGGGCGTTTGCCTGGCGGACCTTGATCGCCGCCGAACTCGTCTTCGGCGTCAGTTCCGGGTCGGGGGGCCTGGGCTGGTACATTTATGAGCACAAAAATCAGCTTTTAATCCCCAATGTCTTCGCGGGACTGCTTACTGTCATTTTTTTCGGCTTATTCGTGGAAAATCTGGTCTTCAGGACTATAGAAAGCCGGACGATCCGCCGATGGGGTATGCAGTTATGAAGACTGCTATTGATACTGATACAGACTACTTGCTCAGCCGCCAGCCGGTCTACGACTCCAAAATAAACGTGGCAGCATACGAACTCCGTTCGGCTCACACTCCCGAAACGGCGCTAGCCATCTATAACATGTTTACCAGCACTGGGTTGGACCAGATTGTTGGTGAACATGAAGGCATTATCAGCTTGATACCTGAAGTGCTGTCCGATGACCTCTGGCAGCAAATCCCCAGCTCCCGGGTGACGATTGCGTATTTCGCGGACATTGAGCCCGTGAGGGATACCATCCGGAGAGTTTTCACTCTCGCGAAGAAGGGCTACCGTATTGCGGTGTCCGATTCGCTTTCACCGGATAGTCTCGAGACACTCGGGAATGTGGCGCATATCATCAAGCTGGACATCTTAAGATACATGCCGGACGTGTTGGAAAGGCGAATCAAGGAGCTTCGAAATTTTGATGCGAAGTTACTGGCGGAGCACGTGGATTCGTATGACGAAATGGAGTACTCCAAGAGCCTCGGATTTGATTTGTATCAGGGTGGCTTCCTCTGCAAGCCCGCCGCCGGTAAGAAAGAACTGCCTGTCAACCGCCTGACGATGATGCGCTTGCTGGCAAAGCTGCAGGATCCAAAGCTGGCCATGGCGGATCTGGAGAAGATAGTTTCGCTGGATGTCACTCTCAGTTACAAGATGCTGCAGTATGCAAACTCCGCAGCGGTTGCGCTGCCGAGAGACGTGACTTCCATTGGGCATGCCGTCCGCATGCTGGGTATGGAATTGCTCAAAACCTGGTCAACCGCGCTTCTGCTTTCCTCGGTTGAAGACAAACCACAGGAGCTGATGAACCTCTCGCTTGTTCGTGCCCGTATGTGCCAACAGCTGGCCGAAGCTAAAAAGATTCCGAACAAGGAATCGTTTCTTTCCGGGGGCCTTCTGTCGGTTCTGGACGCGTTGCTCGATTGCCCAATGGAGAAGGCCGTGGCCGAGCTGCCGTTGGCCGATGAAATCAAGGACGCCCTCATCAAACAAACCGGCCCGATCGGCGAGGCACTACGGTGCACGATTGCCTACGAACGTGCCGATTGGGACAACGTCAAATTCCAGGGCCTGCCTCTCGCGTCCATCCGGGAAAGCTATATGGATGCGATCGCCTGGGCCCGCAAGTTATACAGCGGCCTTCTGACGTAGGTCGAACGAGGAACGACAAAGAAAAGAATTAGCCGCGAATTACGCGGATTACGCGAATGGGCGCATCAAGGATTCTTTAATGCGCCCATTCGCGTAATCCGCGTAATTCGCGGCTAATTCCTGGATTCGTCCTACCACACTTCAGTCTTGAGGCTCCGTGGGGCAATCCGATACTCCTTAAGCCCTCGCACGAGTTGCTCGGTTACCGATTTTCCTCCGCAGATGCGAACATGGCGCGAACCGATATCCGGCACAACATTGAGTAAAGGAGACAAATCGATTTCGCCGGTTCCGTCTTCGGTCTTGATAATTCGTTGCCGAGTATAGGGCCAGTCATCAGGCCACTCGCGGGTCAACACGGGGTGATATCGAAAGTTCTCGGGAAACCGGTCTTCCAATTCGCGGAGCTCGTCATGGCACATCAGCTGACGCGGATTTCTCACGCTGACAATAAGCACATAGTGGGCTCCGGCATCAAAACGACGGAACGCCCGCCCGAATCCAAACAGCGCCATATAGCGAATATGCGCAAGAAAAGGAGTTATGCCTGTCGAGAATGCAACGGCGACGAAGTTTTGTTCGGACCACCAGGTATCCGGCTCGAGGGCCAGGCTCTTTGATTGGTCGAGAATTCTGTGTTCGTGAACCCTGAGAAAATTCCCTTTTGGGTCGGCGTCTACACGAACACCAATCGTGTCGCCCTCATGAATTTCTCCGGTCTGCCACCACACGGTTTCCAGGCGGCGCTGCGAACTGATACTGCAATTTGAACGCATGTAGAGCTGCTTCTGATATTTCTTGTTCCCGCCGAAGGGTTCGGCCAGAAATGCGGCTCCCGGCCTCATGCCATCCTCAATAGGCTCGTCTTTTGCACCTACGCGCAAAGAATCCGGCAACGTGAGTTGTACGCCGCGCAGCTCTCCCTCATGGAGCGTCCTGACTCTGGTAATCGTCGCAGGCGCCAATATGAGTGACATACGCTTTCCTCACCTCAAAACTGCGTCTACCGAAAAACACTTACCAGTGCGTCCAGTACGGACTTTTCAACCGGCGGACCTGTACGACTTGTGGAATTGATGAATTATAAACACTTCGTATTGGCAAGCAATCTTTATCAAACGCAAAGAAGCGTTTCCTGCGGCTATTGACTGATTGCATCGCGAGCGCGTAAAGTACCACCGATCAATTCAAAGCAGAGCGTACGGTTGCAGAAAACTGAGCAGAAAGCGGCAACCAGATCACCTCTCGCCCATCCGCAGGCTGTTGCAACGGCTCCACTAGATGGTTGGTTTCGCGCCGCTTCCCCAACGCCAACTTCCGATCTCTGCCGGATAGCGGCGAGACTTCGTCGCGGAGTTGATGTGGGAAAAGACGCATTTTGGTCGTGAAACAGAGGAAGGAGAATTAAACATGTGTGATTATTCGCTTCAAGGTTTACAGAGTCGCCTTGCTGAAGAGGGTGAGGTCCTGGTCGTCCATCGTTTCTTCACAGGATCGAAAGGGCTAACCTTGCCCGAATACCTTAAACCGGCCGAACCAGCAAAGGGCTTGATGGCGGGTCTAAGAAAGATGTTTGCCGGTGGGCCCAGGGCTTGCGCAGTCTGCATTCCTGACGGGGCTCAACTCATTCTCCATCGGATCTCGCTGCCACTTCAGCAAGCTCACCGCTTCCAGGCTACCGAAACGGTAACCTTCCGCCAAATATCCGCGAATGCTGGAACCTATCGAGATGCCGTTGAGTTCAAGAACGGACTAAAACTTCGCCTGCAGGATCTGGAGGAGGGCCAGAGTGTCGAAGTACTGGCGCTCTCGTCCGATAAGGCCGGTATTCAGGAGAGAAAGTTCATTACTGCCCAGGAGGCCTAAACATCGCCAATACGCAGTCGCCGATACGCAACCGCCAACAGTGTTGGCGGTTGCGTATCGGCGAATGCGGATTTCAGATGGGGAGGGGGCCTGCGCCCCCTTCCGGCCGTCAGGCTGCAGATCGAGCAGCGATCTTGTGGACGGTGGAATTTGAAACTTCGAATGTCTGGACGCGGGGTGTTCCCTCTACCAATTTCGACAACTCTCGAACGACTTCGGAATAGCCCCCGCTGTTATAAGCTTCCGCGTGCTCCTTCTGGTCCCAAAAGCTGATTCCTACAGCCTCCATTCCGTTCGGTTGAACGAACGTAACTTCGTCACGGAAGCCTTTCTGCTTGCGCAGTATGGGCAGAATTTTCTGCTCAATCGTCTGAGTGAATTCAGCCGCGTTGTTCGACTTTAGACGCATTGATACAATTCGAGCAAACACGTAAACCTCCTTCCGAAATTCAGTCTCTAAAATTATCGGCTTGTGTCCCGCATTTTTTTAGCTTTTTTTTGCGCTCGCTGTAGCGGCGGTCTATGACCGCCGGTCAAAACCGGCGCTCATAGAGCGCCGCTACAGGAAGAATTTGCCGATAGCGGGCACGACTTCGGGTTTCTCGATGTGGACCAGATGGCCTGCGCCCCTCACGATCATGACCTCTGCGTTTGGGATGTGTTCGCGCCAGAGCTGGGCCTGCTGGACGGGAATGATTTTGTCCTCGTCGCCCCAGACAACCAGGGTGGGCATCTGCAGTCGGTGAAGATACCGCGGCAGCCTCGAATCGATCGGGTGCTCCCACAGGAGGCGAGCGACGGTTGTTGATTCACGGTAACGAGCGGCAAGGAATTCGACGTCGATGTCGGCCGGCAGACGGTTCTTCAGCACCTCGAAGTTTGAGGCCAGCATAGGGACCACCTGTTCGCCCGGGGTGGAGATGATGTCGAGCGTTGGGTGTTCGGGATCGTGCATCCCGAAGGGAGCGATCAGCGCCAGTTTCTTCACACGGTGGCCATGCTCACTGGCGAACTTTGCAGCGAGGTAACCGCCCAGAGAAAGACCAACCAGGTTGAATGTGTCGAGCTTGAGCGCATCATCTGTCCGTCCAGGCTTCGGCAAAATCGAAGCCGTCAACGGTGCCGGCGCCGTGGAAGAAGACGAGCGGATCTCCCTTGCCTGCGGTGTACAAAACAGTCTTCACGCCATCGATGGTGTATTCCTCACGCACAAGTTTGCTCATCGATTTTCCCCTTTCCTCAGGCGCGGGATCACTTCCTCCGCGAAGAGCGTCAGGTTCTTCACGGTCTTCCAGTGGGGCATGTCTGCCACATGCATCACGCTGTTCAGGTGATTCGTCTTCATCTTCTCGGTCCATTCGCCCATCTCATTCGCAACCTTCTCAGGCGTACCCACCGAAATGAAGAACGCGCCACTGATGGCCTTGAAATCGAAGGCACCGTGCATTTTGTCGGCGCCCGCGGACCGGATCTTCAACTGCTCGACGGAAATGTAGCCCGGCGGCGCCAGCCATTGCGGGGTGCTGCGCGCATAGTCCTCAAAGAAGCGTTGCAGGTGCACGGGATATTCCTTTTCCGCCTCCTCCTGCGTTTCCGCGACATAAATAAAGTTCAGCAGCGGCAACTGGTCCGGCCGGAGGGTGTGGCCGTAATGGGCGGAGCGCTCGCGAAGTTTCTCGTTCAGCTCCAGCGCCTTCTGCTTCGGGACGAACACGGACGAATAGCCGAAGCCGAGCTCGGCTGCAAGTTCGATCGTTTCCGGGCTTCCCGTCCCCACGATGTAGCACGGCGGATGCGGTTTCTGATATGGGCGCGGCCACGGGTTGAGGAACCGATAGGTATAGAACTTGCCGTAATACGTCGTCGGGCCGTCCTCTTTCCATGCCTGCAGCATGATCTTGAGCGACTCTCTGAACCGTTCCCGCGACGTCACCGGATTCACCGGATTCGACCAGTACTCCATGCCGGTGCCCAGCGGGAACGCGATTTCAAGACGGCCCTTCGAAAGGACGTCGAGAATCGCATACTCCTCGGCCAGCCGGTTTGGCAGCATGAAATTCGGCGGCACGCCCCAGACGCAGATCTTCGCCCGCTTCACCTGTGGAACCAGTGCGGCGGCGACAACGTTCGGCGTGGCCATCATGCTGTATACAGTGTTGTGATGCTCGTTCAGGACGATCGCATCGAAACCCAGCTTGTCCGCCAGCACGAGCTGCTCGAAATAGCGTTGATAGAGTTCATGCCCTTTTTCCGGGTCATAGTACTTGTTTGGAAAACTCACCCAGGTGGATTTGAACTCCTTGTGGTTTTCCGGCAGATGCGCGTACGGCATAAAGTGCATGACGTTAAACCGAAGAGCTGAACTCATGTGTTCCTCCGCTGTAGCGGCGCTCTATGAGCGCCGGCGTTTCGGCGGTCATAGACCGCCGCTACAGTTATCGTGCCTCGCAGGGTGTGGGATTCCAGCCTTTCGCATCGGCTTCCTTCTTGTAATGCGTGCTGATGACCATCGGCTGAGTCAGATACTGCGGATCCTCGATGATGGTCTGCAGAATCAGCCAGTCCACGCCATTCGGTCCGGGAACTTTGTCAAAGAACTCCGTCACCTTTGCGTTCCCGCTGTAAGGAGGACCATTCTTGCGAAGGTATCCCGGACGCATGTTTGTCGTCACAACCTGGAGGTATCCTCCGCGGCCTCCCGCAGGGATCCACTCGGCCACAGACTGGCCCTGCAAAGTCGGCTGTCCGACAGGCGCCGGTTCGCCAAAGCGGAAGAGACGAGTCTGTGTTCCGGCATCCGTGTCGACGCGCAGCGTATTGTCATTTTCCCAGGTGATATGCAGGCGTCCTGGAATGCGCATGAGGAAGGGAGGGCCATAGGCTTTGCATCGATCGCCGGCCGCCTCGTCCTTCGCCGGATCCCAGAGGTTACCCACGCGACGTCCTTCGGCATTCAGGGGAAGACTTGCAAAGTCCCCTTTTTTTGGAGTGATCATTCGCCATTGCCAGTCTTCGGTGACATAGGAGACCCAGTACCCGGTCATATCCACTCGCGCTGCCGCTTTGGGAGTTTGGGGCGGCGCAGGCGCACTGCCTCGCTGGCCCTGGGCCCAGATTGAAGCCGGCAAACCCAGAAAAACGAGTGCTGCAAGAGCGGCTGGAATTCTGTATCTCATTTCACGCTCCTGTATACGGCTTCAACGAACATGTCGGTAGTCCAGGCGCCGGTGGTGGAACCGTATAGGGGATCGTAGTCCCGAGTGGGTTTGGCCGCCTTCACCTGCTCCAGCGTCATGCCTTTTCCTTTGAGGTTCTTGATACGGTCGCGAATGATCGTCACCATGTCGCGATACTCCACAACGTCAGCCTCGTCGCAGATTCTTCCATGAGCCGGAATGATGAGCGTCCCGCCCTCCTGCTCGTGAGCGGGAATCGCGATGTCCAGAATCAGGTTCAATCCATCGATAACACCCTGGATGCTGCCGCCCTTTTGTAGATCGATGACGGGATACCTGGTCGTTACAAAAATGTCACCGGTAGCCACCACGTCGGAACGGCGGAAGAAAACGATGCTGTCGCCGTCGCTATGCGCGGATGGAACGTGAATCACCTGGATCGGTTCATTGTTGAAGTAGAGTTCTTTCTGGCCCTCAAAGAATGTCTCCGTCGGCAACGCTGCGGCCGGCGCCGGAGGCTGCTGGCCGCTCAGCGTGTCCAGCACATGTTCGTGGGCGACGATCGCCGCACCAGTCGTCACATCCGAGATGTCGCGCGTGACGTTGGCGCCGGTGATGGTGACGCCTGCTCTTCGCAGAATCTGATTACCACCCGTATGGTCCGGATCGGCGTCCGTATTGATGATGTAGCGAATTTTGCCGCTGCCCACCGGAACGACCGGCAGAATGCCGCGAATGGTTTCCGTGACGTGTACCTGTTCCCGCAGCCTCTGCGCTTCGTCCAGCTTGGCGAGGGCCGCAAGAATCTTGTCGGACATCGCAGCCGTCTGCGTGTCCACGATCACGATGCCCTGCCTGCCGACCTGCACCGCGCTGTTAACGCCGGGACCTGAGAGCATGTAGACGTTGCCCTGAACCGGGAGGATCTGAATCTCCTGAGCTTGCGCAAGATTCGCGAGAGCGGCCAGCACGACGACGGATATGAAGAGTTGCTTTTTCATCACTGCGCACCCTTCAACCTGGCCCGGAACTCCGGATACAGCGTCTCGGCGCCTCCTCGCGCGCCTTCGGCCGGAATCCCCAGCTTCGTCGTCATCTCTTTGATAAACGGGTTCTCGCCAGGCAGGTAATGCGGAACCGCACCCTTGTCGCGGGTCGTCACTTCTTCCACGTACGTGCATGGATAGAGCAGGTTTCCATTAAAATTTGTGTTTTGCACAAAATCGATGGTCCTGACGTAAGGTTCCTCCAGATATGCGGGGTCCTCGAGCATCAGAACATACGTCAGGTATTCTCCATGCCGCAGGAAATGCTCCGTGAGGACCGCCCGGTCGCTGGTTGGCGTGCCGTTGCGGCGAATCCAGCCTGTCTTGATGTGCGTGGTTGTGACGGTCAGGATGTTGTTGTTCCACTTGCCTGTCGAAAAACCCATCCAGGTGTGCTGGGCGTTTTCGGGCGGGTGAGGACGTCCATCCATCCAAATTGTGCGCCACTGCTCATACGTCGAGATGTATTGCCGAATCGCAACGAGCTGCTGCGACTCCGGGTCTCTTTCTTCCCAGATTCGAAGTACCAGCGGCCCGCGGTAGATGTAGGAGGCAATGTGCACACGGCACTGGTGCTCCTGCAGGGTCAAACGGGAGGCGTCCCAGCTTTCCGCCCTCAGGCGGGCAGCATCATTAATAGGGAGGCCGGTATAGTCACCCAGACCCACCCCCGGCCCGCGGTCCGGCTGATCCTCGTGCATCCTGGGGTTCCAAATCCCTGATAACTCGACCTGAGCCCAGGCCTGGCGTCCCGTCAACGTCGCAATCAGCAGAACCAGATAACTTAAAAATGCTTTCCGAATGAGCCTGTTCATTTTGTCCTCCGGTGGTTCAGGTCTTATAACTTTCCGGTATTTTTCCGTCAATTTCGATTTTTTTCTTTTTTCTGGACTGGACTGTATGGCCCCACGTTAAGGTGCCTCCCTGATATCGAGTCTCCTCACGACCAGGGATGGCCGGAAGAACAAGGGCATGACGCCTGAGAAAGACGATGTCTACGGAGCCGCAGATGACAATAGTTTACGCAGGTTTGGATCAAGACCTCGAGAACGCGCGCGCCCTTCTAGAGGATCTACCCTGGAGAGAGAATCCACAAAAATACCGAAAGCCCGCGGAGACCATCCTGCGAAGAGTCCTCAAGGTAGATCCCAGAAACCGGGAGGCAATGGCTCTGATGTCAAAAGCTCAGGCTCCTCTACCATCTCCGACGCCATTTGAGTTTGGATACGTTGTAAACGTCGCAGCGAAACCAGCGCCGAAAACGCAGGAACGGCAAAAGTCCGGCTACGGATTTCTTCTCGTCGCTGCAGCCGGTGTTATGGGAATGGTGATGCTGGCCAGGCACTGGACCCCACAGAAAGCGGAATATGTTGCGACAGCGTCCGCGAGTGCGCCAGCGATACGCGCGATCCCGGTTTCCGCCGAAGCTCCACCCCTTGACGCACCACTCGTGGACCTGTCGCCGTCGACGGATAGTATGCCAGTAGCTGAGGAAATCGCGGCTCCGCCGCTCGCAGCGGCAGTGCCGGCGAATACTGCGGCGGCTCCTGCTCCAAAGCCGCCTGCCCAACCGGCTGTGCTTCCTGAGAAAGGAACGCTCGCCCTGAGCTCTCCAACAACCGTGGACATCTACTCTGGAGACAAATACCTCGCTTCGCTGCCGACCACACTGGAGCTGCCGGCAGGAACGCACACGCTCGAATACCGTCATCTCGATCAGCGTAAGCTGGTTAACCATGTCGTGCGCCCCAACGAGACAACGACGGAGACCATCACGTTTGACGGTCCGAATTAATGCCAAACCGTGGGCCCAGGTTTTCATTGAGGGGTCCCCGAGGCAAGCGTTAGGGCAGACGCCTCTGAGTGACGTTCGAGTCCCTATTGGAACGGTGCTGAATTTCGAAAATCCAAATTTCTCAGGGAAAACTTATCGGGTCACCGGTACGGAATCGGAGATCCGCATCAGCTTCCCATAGAGGTCTCAGAATGTTTTCGACACGTCCTTGCCTTACTTTTGGTTTTTGCGCCGGACGAGATCAATGACGCGATCGCCCGTGCCGAATCGCTGTACTACGAAGCCAAGTTCAAGGAATCGATTCAGTTGCTGCTGCGCGTCGATGAGACGCTGCTTCAACTGGTGGACTCGTGCCATTCGCAAGCAAGTCTCGGAAATGACTTCGGATCCCTTGGTTGCTGACGAAATCCTCGCCCAGATGAGCACCTGCACGAAAAAAAGCTGCCTCAGGTGAATTCCCAGTTCGCGCTGGCTCGTCTGAAGGTGCGCGTGAATCCCGTGGTTCCGCCCGCATTCCAGGACATTGCTCGACGCTCTCAACTCACCGTACGCGTCAAAGCGAGGATCGACGAGAAAGGTGAGCTCTTCGTCCTCAGCACAGAAGGCGAAAGTCCCATGATGAACACAGCAATCCGGACGGCCATCCAACAATGGAAGTTCTCGCCCATCGTCGATCAGACCGGGCCGCGCGGCGTGGAGACGGAAATCCGATCGTGATCAAGCCTTAGCGGCTGATGATATTCTTGCAGAATGCTACGACGATACTTTCTAACGATCACCTTGCTTTTGGGGTTCGTCCAGGCCTGCTCCGCGCAACAGCGCGGAAACCCTGCTCTCGACCCTAAAAGCCCGGGCATGAACCAAACTGCGCCCGCGACCTATCAGGTTCTGGTCTCCACCAGCAAAGGCGACTTCACCATCAAGGTCACGCGCGAATGGGCGCCCAAAGGCGCAGATCGCTTCTACAACCTCGTCAAGAATGGCTTTTATAGCGACGTCCGCTTTTTCCGCGTGCTTCGCAGTCCGCGTCCCTTCATGGCGCAATTCGGAGTCAACGGCGATCCCGCAGTCACTGCCAAATGGTCGGACGCTAATATAGACGATGACCCCGTTACCCAGCACAACACGCGCGGCATGGTCTCCTTCGCAACGGCCGGACCCAACACCCGCAGTACACAGCTTTTCATCAACTACGGCGATAACTCGCGCCTCGATCCGTTGGGTTTCTCGCCCTTGGGCCAGGTTGTGATGGGAATGGAAGTGGTGGACCAGCTCTATGCCGATTACGGCGAAGGCGCACCGGATGGCAACGGCCCGGACCAGAACCGCATCGAACGGGAGGGCAACGCCTATCTCAACAG
>WNFR01014012.1_pt1 | contig 11111 bp, 11 predicted proteins | sample 5400221 | NCBI WGS metagenome assembly WNFR01 (sample SAMN13153357, study PRJNA577476) | soil metagenome | isolation source: 40 cm soil under Madrone tree | place: USA:California | collected 2016-06-14 | reverse complement strand
TCTTCGCTTTAGTGTATTGTTCCATGAAGCGCATCTGATGATTAATCGCCAGTCTTACGTCGTTCTGCTTGCACGCGTTGAGCATTCGATCGCATTCGTCGAGAGAAACTCCCATAGGCTTTTCACAAAGAATGTATTTTGCTCCCGCCTCCGCGGCAAGACAGGTGTAATAGCAATGCATAGGAGCAGTCGTCGCGACTATCACACATTCAGGCCGCGTCTGTTTCAATAGATCTGATGAGTCTCTGAAAAGTAGCTCTGGAGGGATTGCATGCTCCTGACCAGCAGTTTCAAGAGACTCCGAGCTTTGGTCGCATACGCCTGCCAGCTCCAGACCAAGCTCGCGCACCACTTGAATGTGCCGCCGACCCATTCGCCCCACCCCTATGATTGCTGCTTTCATAACTTACTGGTTGCCTCTTAATTTCCGATTAGTCGAAGTCAGCAAACCAGCTCTTCAGACGGTTCGGTTATGGCACGATAGATGGGCATGAAATCCGCGTGATAGGGAGAAGACGAGCTCAGTAACGCGGGGAGATTAATCTCATTTCGGCGACTTGGATCCAGCGAGCGCAACGCTTGCACGACGGGACGCACCCCCGGAATAGCCCTGAGTGCAGGCCGCAAGGCGCTGCGAGCAGCGGTGCCGGTTTGCGATGGCTTCAAGACCCCACTCAGGTAATGAACAAAAACCTCTTTTATTAACTTGCGCGCCTCGCGGATCTCAAGCGTCTCTCGTTCATTGAGTTCCTTAGCCAGGCAATCACGAAATCGTCCGTACTGTTCTCCCCACCCCGGGCTTGCGATCCAGTCAAAAACATCCAGCACCTCGTAGTCTTTTACAACGAAGCCCTGCCGCGCTATGTACAGACCATCAAGCTTCTTCGCCTTACCCTGAATCAACGAAAGTGCGCTGGGCAGTAACTCGCCAAAATATAGGTCCGTTTCACTTTCTATCCTTTTCAGAAAGTTTTGACGCAATTCCTCAGTTCGATGTACAGAGTAGTAAGTAGTTGAATAGTCGGAAAAGTGATTGGTCAATCGTTCTATCGCGGTGGACTGATCTATGGTGCGCTGCTCGTAACGGTTCACCTTTTCGACTGGCCCAAAAACAGCCCCTGATTCTAACTCAAAGGCCAGGGCGTCCCCGTGGGCCAAAGCATAGTCCGAGTGTTCTTGTAGAAACTGCACGGCTCGACTGACGCCGGAAGGGATAAGAAAATCATCATCGGCGCCGAGGGCCGTAAACGGAGTATCTACGATTCCCAAGGTGTCGCTTATCTTGCTCGCGTAGCTGGCGTCTGGATTGTAGAGACGGTGGTCAATATTAAGACCGCCGAAGGCACTGACAGCCTGCCTAGTCTTCGTGATGAATTCAGGATCGCTCGAATCAGCAAAGACTATTCTTGATTCGAAACATCGATCGCGATAATAAGCCAACAGCCGGGCGAAAAAGTGCGGCCGATTTCTCGTGGGGATCACGACCGTCAGCATGTCTCTAAGGGGGTTATTCACGATGCGAGAGTTCGATATCGAATTTGACATACGAATGAATCATCCGGAAGCACTCCGCAAGCAACATCCGAAAAGCAGTCCACCAGAATGTTTGTCGGCCGCCTGTGGAACCATCGTGCTCTTACAATGCTCGTTCTCACTTGATGCGCTTAATAAAGCCGCTGGGCCAATAAGTCACTCCTTCGGTGACGTTCCCTTCGTTAAAGAGAAACGGCGGCTTTTCAATTGCAAACTCCGGACGCGCTTGTACAAATTCGAGAGCCGCACGTTTCGGATTATTCCAGGACCAGTCCGGTTGAGTTCGAGGAGCGCCGGCCATTGACTCCATTATTCCGTCCATGGCAACCACGTATGAACCTTTGCTTACAAGGGGCGCATAAGCATTCAATTCGGCCAGTACGTGATCTTTCGTGTGATTTGAATCCAGCAGGACCATTACAGTCTCGCCCGGGCGAACTTGCAAGTTCACCTGCTCAACTATTTGCGGATCAATGGAACTCCCTTCAATCAACGTTATGTAAGGATGAAGCTCATGTGCTTCGATCGCTTCCCGGTTGTGCGGTCGAATCTCAATGTCAATCCCGACGACGCGCCCCTTTTCCATCGCTTTACATAAGCTGGCATAAAAAACCAGTGAGCCTCCATGAGCGATGCCAGTTTCGATAATAACATCAGGTTTGACTTCGTAGATGACCTCCTGCAAACGCACCATATCTTCCGGTAGTTGGATGATTGGGCGTCCCATCCAGGTGAAGCTGTAGACATATTTGTTATCCCAGCCTGCCCTCAACCAAATCTTCGAGATCAGCGCGAAGGCCTCGGGCGTACCGAGGCGATAGACTGCTGACCGCTCGCCGTCGATCTTTACGAGCCCCTTCTCAAGGTCGATTGAAATCAACTGTTTCTCCTGATTTGCATTTTATGGATGTGCACTAAACGGTCCATATCATCAACCACACTCATTGGCTTGAAATTAAACTCGCGTCGGATTCGCTCGATATTTATGTGTGGAAAAACTATTTTCGGTGCTCCGGGAGTTACCACAACCTCGCAACCGGTCAAGTTGCGGATTCTTTCTGTTAGCGCGAAGTTCGAGATATTCGTGCCGCTCGCCAAATTGTAGATCGTCTCGCTGCTCGCTGTCGCAATCTTTATAAGAAGATCGGCAACGCTCTCGACGCTTATGTAATCTTTCTCCGAATCAAATGACGTTTGCAGTGTGACTTTCCTGGTCGTTACAGCATCACGAATGATCGATGAAAGAAAATTCCCAGAGGAGAAATCACCGCCATAGACATTTGATAGTCTGGCGATTCTGACTTTTTTGCCTGACGAGAGGGCTAAAGATTCGCCCATCGCCTTGGAAATGTTGTAAAGATTTCCGGCCTTCGAGGGTTCAATCTGTAGAGCATGCTCTTCTCTGGCCGCGGATTGCGAATCATAAAGGCGCGTGGAAGACAGATAAAGGAGAGAATCAAACTCGGAATCTCGCAAGACCTGAAGTAGTTTGCAGACATGAGCCTCAACCGTCTCGAATGGGCGGTCTCTGAAGTCAGCGGTTAGTCCAATGCAATAGATTACATTGCCAAGCTTCTTATTCCTGACGTCCTCTTCGCGCCCCGGAGAGTAGAAGTCTAGCTGGAGCGCTTCTAGTCTTTGGACGACATGAGAACCTATGAAACCGGAGGCCCCCAGCACGGTCACCGAGCTCATTGTCTTTCACCTATCTTAACCAGCGGATTTCCGACATAAATCCCGTATTCATCGAGTTCGCCCCTTACCAGCGAACACGCACCCACGACGCAACCTCTTCTAATCAGCGTGCCGTCAAGGACCACCGTGTTGACCCCAATCCACACATCGTCTTCAATCCTTATTCCGCCTTTGTTTGGCGCAAACCCTTGGTTGATTATTCGGGTATCACGCGAACGATATTGATGGTTGACCGGGGCCAGAGTGCAGTTAGCGGCAACTAGTACGTTCTTTCCAATCCAAACGCCACTGCCGGTATAGATAACGGTTCCCGAATTAATATAGCTATCCTCACCAATTACTAGGCCACCATCACCGCCAGCTGGCTTTATTTTTACAAAAGCATCGATCACCACTCCGGCCTCAATGATGATCTTACTGCCTCTGATCGAGTCTTCTATGTCGGCAAGATTTGAAATCCTAGCGCGATCTGAAATTATGAGCATTTCCGGTTTCTTCCTACTCGACATCAACGAGGGCATAGTTTGCGTCTCGCCCGAGCATAAACGGATCGGGAAGCGGCCATCGGATCCCGAACACTGGATCGTTCCATCTTAGTCCCCGGGCATACTCCGGGGCATAGACTCCTGACATCTGATAGAAAACCTCGGTGCGGTCCTCCAGAGTTTGGAAGCCGTGAGCGCAACCTTCCGGGATATAAAACATCCGGCGATTCTCAGCCGTCAATTCAACTGCCTCCCATTTTCTGAAGGTTGCTGAATCAGGACTCAGATCAACTGCCACATCGTAGATCGCACCCGCAGTGCAGCGCACCAGCTTCGCCTGCGCAAAGGGTTCGCTCTGATAATGCATCCCGCGCAGCGTGCCTCTTCTAATATTGAATGAGAGGTTGCATTCTACCAGGTTAGGATTCAGACCGCGCTCTGCGAACTCATGCTGCGACCACGTGCGCGCGAGAAAGCCCCGCTCGTCTCCGAATTTCTCCGGCTCGATAATGAAAACTCCTGCTAGTTTTGTCTCGACAAAAATCATCAATAAGGTTGTGACCAGAGTTGCGAACGCGGAAAATCACCCGCGGCCATCAAACGATTTTCATTTCCGGAATGGGAATAATGAAGCGGCCCCCGCGCCGGCGATACTCGCCCTGCTGCGCCAGGATTTCGTCCGCAAAATTCCAAGTCAGCAGCATCACATAATCGGGCATTGCTTCCAGCAGTTTCGCCGGGCTGTGAATGGGCAGATGCGTACCGGGCGTAAACAGGCCCTGTTTGACTGTGCTGCGATCGGCAACGAAATCCAGTGTCTCTCTGCCGATCCCAAAGTAATTGAGCAGCGTACTGCCCTTTGCGGAGGCGCCGTACACTGCAATGCGTTTGCCCTTTTGCTTCAACTCGCGCAGCAGCGCCAGCAACTCTGTGCGCAGTTTTTCAACCTTCGCTCCGAAGCCGAGATAAAAATCTGCCTGACACATGCCGCTATCGCGCTCTGCTTCCAGCATTCGGCTGACATTTTCCGACTGGCCAAGTGCCTTAGCGGTGACCGTTTTCTCTACGAATATTTGCAGAGAGCCACCGTGTATTTGCGTTTGATTTACATCCTGAACGCGCAAGCCATGTCGCCGGAAAAGATTATCCAGCGCCGTGAGAGAGAAATAGCAAAGGTGCTCATGATATATGGTGTCGAACTCGCATCGATCAATCATGTCTTTCACGTAAGGCACTTCGATAACGGCGGCTCCGTCGTCCTTCAGAGCCAACGCCAGGCCCTGTACAAAACCGTTCAGGTCGGCAACATGGGCCAGTACATTGTGAGCGTGAATAACGTCTGCCGCTCGATCGCTGGCGCGGAACTCGCGGGCTAAAGATTCGCTGAAGAAGTCGCAGACAGTTTCGACGTCGCGTTCTTCCCGCGCAACTCTCGCGATGTTGACCGCCGGCTCAATTCCCAAAACGGATATGCCGGCGCGCTTGTAGTTTTGCAGTAGATAACCGTCGTTGCTCGCTACTTCCATCACCAGGCTCTTTCCGTTCAGATGACGTGATTTGATGATTCGCTCCGCCAGTTCGCGCGCGTGCTGTAACACCGTGTCGGAGAATGACGAGAAGTAAAAATACTCGCGAAAAAGCCTTTCGGGCGGCACCGTCTCAGTGATCTGCACTAAAGTGCAATCCGGGCATAATACCAACTCGAGCGGGTAGGTCGATTCAGGCTGGTCAAGCTCGTCGGCAGTGATCAAGGCATTAGCGAGCGGCGTGCGTCCCAACGAGAGAATCATTTGTAAGTTGGATTCACCGCACGAGCGGCAACGTAGACCCGGGCTCATCGAGCGGCCCCCAGGAAGTTTCGGTACCAGGCGACGGTCCTTTGCAGGCCTTCATCGAGAGTATAAACAGGACGCCAGTCGAGGATGCTCCGGGCTTTAGCGGCACTCAGATACTGATGACGGATTTCGTTGTTGGTTTGATTCAAAATGTCCGGACTCAGATCAGATTCCATGAGTGCCAAAATCCGCTCCACTAATTCGAGTACCGATACTTGAGTCTCGTTCGAGAAGTTAAAGGCCTCACCCCGCAGCTCGGGCCTTGCAGCCAGTCTCTCGGCCAACAAAACATAGGCCGCCGCACCGTCCTCTACATAGAAATAGTCTCGAATGTATTTGCCGTCTGAGCGAATTATCGGCCGCTGCCCTCGCAGCACCGAGCGAATCGTTCCCGGCACGATCCGATTCCAGTTCAGATCGCCACCACCATAGAAGTTACCGCACCGAGTCGTGGCTACCGGCAAATCGAAAGTCACGGCGTACGAATGGGCAATGAGGTCCGCGCACGACTTGCTTACGTCATACGGATGTTGACCATTGAGCGCTGTTTCTTCATCGTAAGGAAGCTGGTCATTATCTCCATAGGCCTTGTCTGAAGACGCCAGTACAATCTGCTTGACGGTCGGACTGCGACGGCAAGCTTCCAGCAAATTCCAGGTGCCCGCCACGTTCGTCTCAAATGTTGAAACCGGATTGCGGTTAGCGATGCCAACGATAGTTTGAGCCGCCAGATGAAAGACCGTGTCGACTTCGTACTCGCCCAGGATCCGCTCGATCAATTCCTGATCTTCCACTTCGCCGCGAACGACTTTGACCTTATCAATCAGGCGATCCTGGATCAGCAGGCTCTGCGGCACCCAGTCCCGGACGAGACAAACCAGGTCGGCGCCGGCATCAAGCAGGAGACGAACCAGCCAGCCACCCAGCAGCCCCGTTCCTCCCGTTACCAAAGTGGGCCGGTCCCGCCAAAACTCCTGATTTGTGAGCGGATCTAGTCCCATACTTTCCAGGGGGCCTTACCGCTTTGCCAAAGGCTTTGGAGGAGACGCATGTCGCGCATTGTGTCCATGCATTGCCAGAAACCTTCGTGTCGGTAAGCGGCCAGTTGTCGCTCGGACGCCAGGCGCTCCAGCGCGTCGGCTTCGAGACTGCTGTCATCGTCTTTGAGATAGTTAAAGATCTCCGGCTCGAAAACCATGTAGCCACCGTTAATCCAACCCTCTCCGATCTGCGGTTTTTCGGTGAAGTCTACTACCACGCTATCACCATCAAGGATCAGACCGCCGAAGCGCGCCGGCGGGCGGACGGCCGTTACCGTCGCAACGCGGCCATGCGCTCGATGAAATGCAAGCAAGTCGTTTAAGTTCACATCGCAGACGCCATCACCGTACGTTATCATAAACGTGCCGTCCGCAAGGAAAGACTCCAGTCGCTTCAAACGTCCGCCCGTATTGGTCTGCAATCCGGTGTTCTTCAAGTGTACGACCCAGTCCTCACATTCGCGGTCGTGCCTGTCGATTTGCCCGCTCGCCAGGTCAATACTGATGCTTCCGTTCAGACTGTGATAATCCATGAAGAATCGTTTGATGACTTCGCCGCGATAGCCCAGCGCCAGGTAGACCTCTTTAAATCCATGGTGCGCATAGTGCTTGATGATGTGCCAGAGAATCGGTTGTCCGCCGATCTCCACCATCGGTTTCGGCTTGACTTCGGTTTCTTCGGCCAGACGGGAGCCTAACCCACCTGCAAGAATCACAACTTTCATCGCGTATCAACCTTCGACCAAGTACTATGCGGACTCTGCTCCATCTTATTGGGCGGCTCAAAGTCGAACGACCACTCCATCATCGGACGAACCGAGCCACCGGGCCATTCGCGGGGATAGTTTCCTCGAGCACCCCCGGGCTGCAAATCATCGATAACTTTTATCGTGATCGCATCCGGCTCAATCGCATGCAAGGTATATGGGTGAGTGGCAACACCGACAAGAATACTCAGCACGCCCTCATTCAAAAGATTGCCGGGCACATGACAGATGCTGCGGTGGACCCCTACCGGGCGGGGTTTCTCCTGCCAGGTGCTGTCCTGGAAGTCGCCGGTCACGAAAACTAGAGCTCCCGACTCGTCATAAAAGTACAGCCCCGCGTTTAGCTGGTGACCTTCCGCCAATACATCAAACTCAATCTCAATACACAAGGGTTCTCTCACGTTGAAAGTACTGCTGATCAGGCTTGTCGCGTCAAGAGCACGCACCGCACGCAAACGCACCACATCGTTTCCAGGTGCTACGAATAGAACTGTGCGGCCCTCACCGGCGACCGCCTGCATCTTACGCAGGCACTTCTTTTGAAAGGTGCTATCGCCCACCGCCAAAACCTCGTCTACGATCAGTATCTCTGGATCCAGATAGGCAGCTACGGCAAAGGCCAGACGCACATACATGCCGCTGCTATAACGCTTCACCGGCGTGTCCAGGAACTTCTCGATCTCAGCAAAGGACACGATCTCGTCGAACTTGGATTCGATTTCCGTCTTCTTCATGCCCAGAATGGCGCCGTTGAGGAAGACGTTCTCTCTTCCGGTAAGTTCCGGATGAAACCCAGTGCCGACCTCAAGCAAACTTCCTACGCGTCCATAGAGTTCCGCTCGTCCCGTAGTGGGCTCGGTGATCCGGGAAAGAATCTTTAGTAGGGTGGTTTTGCCGGCACCGTTTCGGCCAATGATTCCCACCACCTCGCCCTCCATGATCTCGAAGTTCAGGTCCTTAAGCGCCCATATCGTTTCATCATCCGAAGCACCATTGCGCCGTAGACGATTGAGAGGCGCGCGAAGGGTCTCCACGAGCGACTCTCGCAGAGTCGAATACGCCGCTTCGCGCGCCCCTATCCGATATCGCTTGCCCAGATTCTTGACTCTAATAATTGGCTGCATCTGATTTTGAGAAGGATATCAAATACTCAAGACTAAAAACGCGTTCTCCTTCTCCATCACACAATGTCGGCAAAACTCTTTTCCATTCGCCGAAATGAAAATGCGGAATAAACAAGCAAGGCCAGGGAGATTCCAGTTGAAATGCCAAGCGCCGTCCAATCAAAAGCGCGGCCCAAGAGCGCGGCTCGGAAGCCGGAGATGATACCCGTCAAGGGATTCAACTCGAGCACCCAGCGCCACCTGGCCGGCAACATGCTTACGGGATAAATGATAGGCGAAACGAACATCCAGAGCTGCATCAAAAACGGTAGCGCATAACGAATGTCGCGATATTTGACGTTTAGAGCAGACAACCACATCCCCACTCCCAGCGCCAGCATCGTGGTCAGTAAGGTCAGCGGCGCTAACATCAAAACGGACCACGTGACCGCGATCTTGTAGTAGATCATCAGTCCGATCAGAACCACAAAGGCGATGGCGAAATCCACCAATCCTGCCGTTACCGCGGCGCTTGGTATGATCATCCGCGGGAAATACACCTTAGTAATCAGATTGGAACTTCCCACGAGACTATTACCGCTGCCGGTTACCGAGTTTGAGAAGAATGTCCACGGCAAGAGTCCGGCATAAGCGAAGATTGGATATGGTATCCCGTCGGATGGAACGCCAGCGAGTTGACCAAAAAAGAGCGTAAAGATCAGCATCGTTAGCAGCGGTTGGAGAATCGCCCATGCCGCTCCGAGCAATGTCTGCTTGTAACGGACCTTGACGTCTCGCCAGGTCAGAAAGTAGAGAAGCTCTCTATACGCCCAGAGGCCGCGCAGATCCAATGCCACCCAGAACCTGGTAGGCTCAACTATGACAACAGGCATAGCCGGTAAGGGCGGGCGTTCCGTTGCCTTAGGCATGGAGCCCGGCGAAACTTGCACCGTTCCGATCATTTGTGAAGTCTTATCCAGGCTCACTGCGGTTTTAATCGCCTCTTCAATTGAAGGCAGGGTTCAGTTTTCATCCGCGGCGTAAGACCATTCCTCCAATTAGTTAGGTACTAAAGGACTGCTTGAGGTTCGAGCAAGGAGTCTAGCAGTAACATTATTTGCGGACAACCGGTCAGGCCGCTTGGTAGTGCTCCGCGTGAATCTGAGTATATATAACCCAAGATTGCTGGGGGAACTATTGTTTTCTACTCACTTTGGAAAGGATGGTTAAAGTAAACCCCCTAAAGTGGGGTAATAGGCCGGGACAGATCAAAGCGATCGGAATCATCCAAATAAGGAAATAAGAGAAGTACTCAAAATCATAAACCTTCCAGTCGCGGTATTCTTTCACGTTGCGGTAGATCCGCCGTTCAGTTCTGAAAATCCCGGATAAGTTATCGATGGTTTTCACGTCATACCCTCTGACCAAATAGTCCGGCCTGATCACCTCGGGGTCTTTTTGAATCGCGGCAAGATCGCGATTAATAACTACTCCATAGTCAGGATCCGCTACCCACCAGGTGTCATTGGCTTTGTCAACCTGCGCCTCTACCACCACATGACCGTTCAGCCCAACTATCCGCGAGTCGACGCCGTTCTGGTCCAGAATCTGCGAGAGAATGATGGCGCGCTGTGAGCACAGAGCCACACCCCTGTCGATCGCCTTCCGATAGTTACAGAATTCGTACTTGCGATATTCGTCCGGGTTAAGATAACTCGCGAGGTAGAGAAGATAATTCTCATAGACGGGCACCCGGATGTGGTACTTGCTCATTCCCTCATCCTTCCAGTAGTGAACAGTGCTTTCCTGTACGAGGCGGCTTAATCTCTTAACATAATTCTCAACCGTTTCGTTTTGTCGACTGCTCAGCGCCAGAAATTGCGGTTCTGTCAATGTTGGGCCTTTGTAACGCCTTGGTTCGTGGTGCAGCTCGGGGTTCCGGAGAGGTATAAAGAGACCGATTGTGTTCAACCCGAGCAACAAGGTGCCCACACAGATCGCAATTACTCTTATTTTTGTCACCATACGTGAGAGCTACTGAATTAGAGGGGGCGGAACTAATTCGCTCTTGGGCGCGGCTTCATTCTGCTTTCAAACCCAGACGGAAGTTCCCAAGGTCACGATTCTCTGGAATACTCACCATTAAGATGGATGGCGCCCGCAAAAAGTCGAACAGTTTTCAGGCGAGGCACACGCTAACAGAGCACTACCGGCCACTTTGAGATCTGGTTCGCTTTCTACTACTTTTGTTATGAAAACTGATGGTTAATGCTCGCGCCCCGGAAGCCATCGGCTTTATCGGAACCTCGAAAAAGCCAGAACCAACCTGCGCGTAAGCGTCGGCGAGTCTTCCCGCAACGGTCTGCTGTCAATGCCAGGATGCGTCAGTCAAGCTTAAACTGGGAACGCCAATCGATCTCGTCTGCAAAAGCTGGCTGTTCTTTTTTATCTAACACGCAGTTCTCCAGCACCAGAAAATCCATTTCGGTTCGCATAAAGCAGCGGTAGCTGTCCTCGGGAGTGCAGACAATCGGCTCTCCGCGAACATTGAAGCTCGTGTTGACGACGACCGGACAACCGGTCGCCACTTCGAAGGCCTTGATAATGTCCCAGTAGAGCGGATTGGTCTCGCGTCGAACTGTCTGGATCCGCG
>WNFR01007464.1_pt1 | contig 11111 bp, 7 predicted proteins | sample 5400221 | NCBI WGS metagenome assembly WNFR01 (sample SAMN13153357, study PRJNA577476) | soil metagenome | isolation source: 40 cm soil under Madrone tree | place: USA:California | collected 2016-06-14 | reverse complement strand
GCCCTAAAGAGCGAAAGCAAGACTCGCGAAGGATCGATCTGCCGGTAAAAGTCTTCCGTTCAGTCCATACTGCCCTTGAACAGGAAGTGCGGTTAATCGCTAAACATGGCCCACAAGTAAAGTGCAAAAGGAGGTAAGAACCTGATGCGCTGATTCTTCATCGCTGGCATCCACTTAAGATACCGCCGTTTTCTCACGAATTAACTACCCTGTTTCGCGTTGGGTTTGGCTTTGACGGTCCTCGGCAGTCCTCTGCGCTCACAGGCGGTAATGAGCTGTGCCTCTTTGAAGAGCGCAGAGCGAAATCCGTTCAGCACGTGAAGAAGGAGATCTATTTTGGCGAGGCTCTGTCGTCGAACGAGAGCATTGCCGAGAAAAAACTCAAGCTGTACAGAGCGCCGACAGTCAGCAATCGTAAGCATGTAATGACCGCCTTCGTATTCACCATTGCAGCTCGATTCAACTTCAGCAAACACGTATGACGTAAAGCCAGTAGTCACCGAAGCGAGGAATAAGCGTTTGCGATAGGTAAAGGTACTCATAGTGAGGTAAGTCGAAAATAGCAAATTCAGTTGCGAGCAGATGCTCAGCTAGTTTGACAAAGTTTGTAACTCGCCGTCGTGGCGTTGGCTCGACGCTAGGCGTCACAGTTCTGACCTTCTGAGGGTCGCTCGTTGAGGTGCACGCCGCCTGGATCTTCATCAAGCGCAGTGGCCAGTTACGGATACTGAGAACCGCAATAGTTGTCTTTGCAACGCAACCCCAGAATCTCTGATCCAGCCCATTTAACCGCTTGACGATGTTTGCCATTGAATCTATTTTTCGTTTGCGTATAATAATTCCGTTTCACAATCCTGTCAACAATAAAGTTGGAATCTCATCCCGAATGCGACAAATCAAAATCCCACTACTTGATCATATTGGCGAGCAAATTAGGGATCTAAGAAAGCACTACAACAGTGGCGAAGGCATTTCTCAGGAAGCGCTCGCACACCAACTTAAAGTTGCCGCCAACACAGTCTCACGCTGGGAAACGGGCACCTATAGGCCACGTCTTGAAGATCTGGAGAAGCTTGCTCGTTTCTTCGGCGTGTCAATCATCAGCTTCTTTCCTCAAGATATCGCCGAGCCTGAGAATGATGATCTGCTGGCCTTGCTGCGGACTGCCAGACAATTACATCCTGAGGATCTGGAGGAGTTAAGAAAGTATGCAGAATTTAGGAAGGCTCGCAGAATCTATAAAGGAAGGAGCCGGCCCCAGCCCGGACGCAAAGGGGCCAAACACAAATGAACCTCACATCTGACTATTATGATCTCAAATTGCTTGCCAGGCGCGTGAGAGCGGAAAATGGCCTAACATCACCCCGAGTGCAGCAAAGTGATTTGCGGCGAATCTATTTCAAGAACGGCATAGAGATCGATTACTGGCCATACCCCTTCAAATACCTTCGCGGTGCTTTCATCTGTGATGATCTGGGAACAACTGTTATGTTGGCTCAGAATCTTCCGCAAGATCCGATGATCTTCACAATGGCTCATGAACTGAAGCATTTCCTTAAAGACCGGCACCTCGGAATTTCCTATTGCGATGAATCCAATATCAGTAAGACCATTGAAATTGGCGCCGAAGTCTTCGCGTCCGAATTTCTCTTTCCCGATCAATATTTCATCGAGTATATGCAACGGATGAAGGTCAAAAGAGGTTACTGCGACGCGGAAATGATCGTGAAGCTGAAACATCAAACAAGAACAACGCTTAGCTATGCCGGTCTCGCCATTAAAGCTGAGCGTCTGAGATATGCTCCATCTGGTTCCCTGACCCGATTAAAAGGTTGGCGAAAGCTTGAGAAGCTCTATACAAAAGAGTGCTAGACTGACTGGCTGGGCGAGCTCGCACAGACGTTCATAATACTCAACACGGTCTCAGAGTTCTCATTCAAGAGACTCATCCTTTAGTTAAACGTAATCGCGGCCGAAACATCTTCAAGTGGGCGAATCATTACTTCCTTGAGCGGCGGTCTTTTGCAGATTGCATAAAGCCAACATGAATCGGAGTGCTTGGCAACTCCTTGGGAAGGTCCTCTTCATCGTCGACGATCACGTCCAGGCATAAGCCCGCCAGCCGAGCATAACGCAGCAACACGTACAGTGATGGTTCGCGTTTATCCTTCTCGTAGTTTGAAACATTGTTTCTGGTGAGCTCTTTGCTGAGCCCCATATGCCAAACGATTTCACTTTGCGAGAGTTTTAATTTAAGCCGGATCTGGCGAAGCTTCTTACCGAGACGACGCTGCTTCCGGCGAGGAGTTCTGCCCATCAGGATACAACTCCCGATAGGCTGGCTCTCTGCGCGCTTGTCTTGTATCCAGCTACAATTGTAGCTAGAATCTGGTTGCTCGTGTACTTCGACCGGAGCGCAACTGTTTTGTGCTCCGCGACGAAAGCCATTTACTCCCGATGTGAGGTGGCTACGCGCATGCGCCGTCTTGAATCAATTAAGCCAAAGAGCTACTCGCTCCGAAGAGAAGGATCGAGACGTGAGAATTCTAGCATATTCCAGACCAGTCACGGCGCAGTGAAAGACGCCCCGGCCGTCTGACCGCCGCACGCCGCTAATGTCATGTCATCGATTTTTGGAAAAGGATTGTTTGAGGCAGATTGTAAACGTAACAAACTTGACCGCGTTGAGTCGCCACTCGTGAGGCATCGCCATCACAGCTCTGACGCAGAGCATCCTAAGGACCGAAATGTTGGACCAGCATAGAGTAGCCGCCCGATCAGAAGACAAACGAGACGACTTGTTCATGGAGCGCTACGAGCGACTGCTTTCATGGGCCTTGCGCCTTACCAATCAACATCGCGCCAGCGCAGAAGACTTGGTCCAGGATGCATTCATCCAGTTTACCCGAGGTCGCACTAGCCTTGATGCAATCGAGAATATTGATGGCTATCTCCGCCGAATGTTGAAGTACATGCACTTGGCACGACTCACGCGCCACACTCAGCAGCTGTCCGATTCTGCAATGTCAATCGCTGACTACGACTCATTTAATCTGGGCTGGCGCTCCATAGAGATCCACCGGCGGCTGCAGGCGCAGGAAGAGTTAAGGCAAATCTGCCGCTACGCTTGTCTCAGAAAGCAGACGTCGCGAGCGGGTGGCGTTTTGATTCTACGTTTCTTTCACGACTATTTTCCAAGTGAGATTGCTAGAATTTTGTGCCGGTCTCGCCATTGTGTTGATGAATTGCAAAGACTAGCACGCATTGAAGTCAAACTCTATTTAGACGATCCGCGGCGACTCAAATTCGCCGGCGCGAAGCCTGTGACTAAGACGTTTCGGACAAACCTCTCTGGTGTTGACGGTGATCTGATTACGGAGTTGCGACAAATGATCTTCAATTCGCGAGAGAGCGACTGCCTAGCGCGCGAACAACTGCAGGAAATTTATGAGTCTGGAGCCGCTAAAAAACTCACTACCGCTAAATTCGGACATATCGTTAGTTGCTACGCATGTCTTGATGATGCAAATCGAATCCTTGGGTTGCCACTCTTGGCCGAGAGGTATCAAGTTGAGAGCCATCACGAAGGCAGTCCACCAAATGATAAGAGCAGTGGCGATGGATCGGGCGGTTCCTCGACTGATTTGAAACAGAAGTTAGAAGAACGACGGCGAGAAGTTGTCGAACACCAGCCACAAGAATTGCGGGTGCTGGTTAACGGTGCTGCTGTCAGCTCGCTGAAAGTTAGCTCGGAGGGCTGCGAATTTGATCTCAACTTAAATGGAGAGAACAAGGTTAGATTTGTTGAAATATTGAGCGAACAAAACGTACCTATACTGTTCTTCAGCATCGATCAAACAGCTGGGCCAAACACCGAGCAGTGGGCGCAAATTGAGTTGAGCGAGAGACGCACAGTTGAAGCGATTTTACGACAAAACACTCTCGGCGTTATTTACAAGGCAACAGCAGATGACAAAGCAACTGCGTCAGAATCGCTAAAGCTGGTCGCAGCAGACGCGATCCAGTCAATTGGCGACCGGACGAAAGTGGAAGCATGTCTGGCAAAGCCTCTTGAATCAAGCACGCATCCGCGCACCGGGCTGTTTAGAATTATGTCGGGTCTGAAGGTGCAAATTCACAAGACTATCCTCAGGTACACAGGACATACAGCAGCTTTCCCTGACCTGAGCAAGAATTCTCCTGGCGAATCTCGGAATGTTCTCTTATTGGGCCAGGCTTCACAATTACCTATTAAGCCTCTATGGGCGCGTCTGGAGTTTCTTACCACTCTAGTCTCAATCGTTTTGATTGCCGCGCTGTTATTACTCAAAATAAGTACTGCTCCGACTCTCACTGCGACAAGACTCCTCGAGCGAGCTGCGATCGCGGAGGAAACTCAAGACCGAATTCACGCTCAGGTAACACATCGACTTATCAATTTAGAAGAACGCAGATCTGGAGGAGAGGTGAGTTCGCGGCGAAAGATTGAGACTTGGGAAGACTTTACGAACGGTGAACGCTCTGAACTCATTTATGACGAGAACAATCGACTCCTTGCTGAAAGATGGCGGACGAAGAACGGAACACGCGTCGTCTACAACCACGAGACTAAGCAGCAACCGCGAGTGGCTAAGACGGCTGAGCTACTGCTAACTCCCGAGGAGATTTGGCAATTTGAACCCACCGCGAAGAACTTCAAAGCGCTTGTTGGGAGCGCTCAGACCATGGAAATGGAAGAACATCCAGCCAGCTATCTGTTCAGCTACGGTGATGAGCATATGATTGGCGGCGGCAGACTGCTGAAAGCCACGCTCACTCTGAGTCATAAAGATCTGCACGCGACTGAGCAAACGCTATTGATCGAGCGCGGTGGTGAAGTGAGAGAGTACCGATTTGTTGAGATAAGCTTTAGCCGGTTGTCGCGGAAGGATGTTCAGCCAACAGTCTTCGAGCCAGAACTTCCAGTGAAAACGAAAGTGTTAGCCGCGGGGAATCCCACTGTTCTCCCTTCGGCTGCCTCAAACAGCCCAGTACCGCCTTCTCACCCAAAAGCTTCTGAGGAATTAGAGGTGGAAGTTGCTTATCTGCTGAACGAGGCCAAGGGCGATCGAAACGAACAAGTAACTCTCTCGCGAAACACGAACGGGTCGCTGCGGGTTGAAGGTATCGTTGATAACCGGGCGCGCAAGGAAGAATTGCTGCGCGCATTGGCCCCCGTCAGCCATAATCCTTCCGTCACAATCGATATTACTGCCAGCTCCGAGTTGACACCACAAACTCGCGGTCACTCGGCCTGGTCAGCAGTGCGGAAGGTGGCGAATACAAGCGATACGATAGCCGTTGATAGGGAGCTCCGCGACTATCTCCTCAAGAGAAGTTCGTCCCGGCAAAATAGAGACAGCGGAACGCCGTCCCGCGGGCGAAACGATCAGCTTGATGAAGCCGTCAGCTCCTTCTCTTCTCAAACAGTCAATCGCGCATACCGTGCCCTATTTCACGCAATCGAACTTCGGCAAGTAGTCGATCGATTTTCTAACGTGGACATGCGCAGTGTCAGTCCAGACGCTCGCGCCAAATGGCTCAAGATGGTGCATATTCATGGTGCGGCTTTTGAGCGGGAGTGTGCGGCTTTGCGCAATGAAGTCCAACCAGTCTTTTTCGAAAAGGACCCGTTCAGTGAAATACGTGAGAAACGTCAGATCGGTAGCGACGCGGAATTGACTCGCGAGGCTCAGAGACTAAACAAGCTGGCGCTCGGTAATATTGACGGCATTCGTGCAGCGTTCATGATCTCGTCACAAAGTTCAAGTGTTGCAATCAAGTCGGTGCAATTCTGGCGCACGCTCTTCGACGCGCAGAGCCTCGCTGCACGGATTGCGAGATATGGCGATCAATGAGTTACTCGAGTACTGGTAGAATTTTTAAGCGGTCGGGTAGCTCGAGCTGGTCATCAACAATCACATCAACTCTAATACGGCCGAGCCGCGCATAGCCCAACACGATGGGCAATGGTGCCTCGCGTTTGTTTAGCTCGAAGTTAGAGAGGTTATTCCTGCCGTACTTCCCATCGAGACGCATCCGTTTCAGCATTTCATTTTGCGAGAGGCCTAAAGCGAGACGGATCTGACGAAGCTTCTTACCAAGACGGCGCGGCTTACGTCGAGGCTTCTTGCCCATCAGGATAGACCTCCCGATTGGCAATGAAGCTGAATACTTTTCTTGCATGTAGCTACAAATGTAGCTACACTGAGGTTAGGTTCTGGATTCGCCAGGAGCTTACGTTTTTCGTGGTGCTCCCGGGCGACGCTCATCACTCGTTATGTGAAGGGGCTCTGCCCATGCGCCGATGTGAATGTTCCTAAGTGCAAAGAGCGACCCTGAGAAGGATGTTTCAAACTCAGTGAAGCCGGAACATTCTAGCATATACGGAGTTTGGTCCAGGGAGATGAGATCTAGATGCGACAGTTTGAAATTCTTAGTGGTAGGACCGGCTCAACCTTCCACTGTTCAACTGCCGCTGCTAAGGAACACAAGGTCGAGGAATAGCCCAGACTAAGAAAGTCATCGACCTATTTGGCTCACACCCTGTTCGAGTCTCGCTTTAGGTCGAACCCCGCACGCGCGTCGCGTTTAATCGCAACTGGCGTGTAGGGCTTGCTGTGTTCCTGTCAGACCGCATCCCGTTAACTTTCAACAATTTAGCTTAATTAATTCCCTGAGATCCAGCCGCTTACAACTCACATAGGGTTAAGACAAAACGCGACTCGTTAGTGTGCATACAGGGCAGCCAACGGGATCACGTTCTTAATTAACACGCGGCCCCTTATCCTGAAGGAGCGCATTGAAACGGAGAGCTTTGAGATGCCCAGAATGTCACAAAGCGGAACTAAGTTCTGTCCAACCGCTAGCACCAGCATCACCACATTTCGAGATTTGTCCAGAAACCCATCAGCTGCTTGCATTGGAGGCTCATCTCTTCAACGCCTCACGCTTGGATGCTCCGAGCGGTTCAAAACGGCAACCGGCGGGTTGCCTGTGGTTCATTATGTCCTGCTTATATGCCTTCTGGTAATCACTAATCTAATGTCAACGATTCCTGTTACGGCCCAAAACCCGACAGCTACGCTTAGTGGTACTGTCATGGACCAGAACGGCGCCGTAATACCGGGCGTTAGGATCACAGTAATTAGTATTGCTCAGGGTTTCCAACGAGAAGTGACTGCCGACGATGAAGGAGGCTTCGTCGTCTCATTTCTTCCACCGGGCAACTACACTGTGAAAACGGAGCGTGACGGATTTGCTCCCGCTGAGATAAGAGATGTGATCCTGAACGTGAATGATCGGGTGAGACTTAGTATTCAATTGAAGATTGGGAGCATTGGCCAAACTGTGGACGTTACGGAAAATGCCTCGCTGATCAATGATTCTATGGCCGTGGGCACGCTAGTCGATAGACAGTTTGTTGAAAATCTTCCACTTAACGGACGAAGTTTTCAATCACTTTTCGAGCTAACGAACGGCCTTGTACTTACCAAAACCGGTTCCGAAAAGGGGCAGTTCAGTGTAAACGGACAGCGGGGAAATGCGAATTATTTCACGGTCGATGGTGTGAGCGCGAACATTGGAACTAGCGCCAATACTACTCTGGAGCAAAGCGGCGCAGGCACACTACCTGGATTCAGTGTTTCTGGAGGTACCAACAACCTGGTATCGATTGATGCGCTGCAAGAATTCAAGATTCAGACTTCTACTTATGCGCCAGAATTCGGTCGCACGCCCGGCGCGCAAGTCTCCATTGTGACTCGATCTGGGACAAACCGCTTTTCCGGCACACTATTCGAATATTTCCGCAACGATGCCCTCGATGCGAATGACTGGTTCGCTAATCAGAAAGGCCTCAAGCGGCCACCACTGCGACAGAATGACTTCGGTGTTGTCGTTGGTGGCCCAGTCCTACTCCCAAGCTTCGGCGAAGGCGGGCGCCAACCCTGGTACAATGGTCAAAACAAAACTTTCTTCTTCTTTTCCTACGAAGGGCTTCGCCTAAGACAGCCAAGAGTAGGAATATCGCAGGTCCCTTCATTAAGTGCGCGACTAAATGCTGTACCTGGAATTCGACCCTTTTTGAATGCTTACCCAATTCCTAACGGCAAGGATCTAGGAAACAACCTCGCGGAGTTCAATGCTAGCTACTCGGACTCATCATCCTTAAACGCGACGAGCATCCGCATTGACCACGCTGCAACTAGGAACCTAACAATTTTCGCGAGGTACAACAACGCGCCGTCTGTGGCGAACGAACGGGGAAGCTTTGCTTTCGATAGCTTGAATAGGGTGGGTCGAACTCAACAAAATACTCAAACGCTCACAGCGGCTGCAACCTGGGCGATTACGCAAACCGTATCAAACGATTTGCGCGCCAACTGGAGCAAGACCACGGGCAAGACGGAAAGTGAACTAGATAATTTTGGCGGAGCAGTTCCTGTCGCTGATTCACTCATTTTTCCCGCTCCTTACTCAAGGAACAATGCGCAATTCTTTTTCATTCCATCTGGCGTCTTACTTGGCGCATTAAGTGTTGGGAAGAACGCTAGCGATACACAGCGCCAAATTAATCTGATTGATAATTTATCAGTTGTGAAGGAGACGCACGCACTCAAGTTCGGCATCGATTATCGACGGCTTACTCCTATTCTCGATATTTCGAGGTTCTTTTTTGCGCCAATCTTTTTTAACGGCATTACTGGCGCGTTGACGGGAAGAGCGGATTTGATATCTCTGTCAGCCGACGCGTTTCCACGGTTTCCGATTTTCACTAACTTTTCAGCATTTGCACAGGATACATGGAAAACTAGCCCTCGCCTCACTCTTGTCTATGGCCTGCGATGGGACGTGAACCCACCTCCCAAGGAGAAGAACGGGAATGATCCTTTCACAGTAACCGGATTGGACAGCCCAGCGACAATGGCATTGGCAACACGAGGTACCCCACTTTATAAGACAACCTACAATAACATTGCTCCGCGCCTTGGCATGGCTTATCAACTATCGCAGCGCCAGGGCCGAGAAACCATGTTACGCGCTGGCTGGGGTATCTTCTACGACCTTGGCACTACCCAAGCTGCCAACGCATTTTCCCGTTTCCCGTATAATGCCACCAGGAGCCTGTTTGGCGTGCCATTTCCAGCCGATCCTGCCGTCATCACCCCTCCTATTCCGACCCTTACTCCCCCTTTCGGTGATATCAACGTATCCAAGCCGAACCTAAAGCTGCCCCGAACCTATCAATGGAACTTAACAATTGAGCAGTCGCTTGGCTCGAATCAGACCATCACCTCTTCATACGTTGGAGCGGCGGGGCGACGGCTGACACGACTCGAGTTGCTAGTTAACCCTAATCAGAGCTTCACAAGGGTTTTCGTCACGAGCAACACGGCAACTTCCGACTATCATTCGATGCAACTCCAATTTCAGCGGCGCATGTCTCGAGGCATTCAAGCCTTAGCGTCTTATAGTTGGTCACATTCTATTGATATCGCTTCGAGTGATAACTTGCCTAACTTACCTAACTTCAGGGTTGATCCACGACAAGACAGAGGCTCCTCCGACTTCGATATACGCCATTCGTTTAGCGCAGCCATAACTTACAATCCTTGGACTCCGTCACTTGGGCCAATAACAGGTGCTCTCTTTCGAAACTGGTCGCTGGATGCAATTTACAGAGCAAGGTCTGCGGCACCCGTAAACATTGTCACAGGGCAGTCGTTGTTTGGTCTCTCCTCTCCACCTGTGGGCCGCCCAAACCTAATACTGGGGGTACCGCTGTACTTAAAGGACCCATCAGTTGGAGGAGGGAAGCGAATCAACCCTGCGGCGTTCTCGCTGCCAGCAGCCGGCCAACAAGGAAGCTTCGGACGTAACAGCTTGAGAGGATTTCCGGTTTCCCAATTGGACCTTGCCCTCAGGCGCGAATTCACTCTCAGAGAACAGGTAAAGGTACAGTTGAAGGCTGAGTTCTTCAACATTTTTAACCACCCGAACTTCGGTGACCCTGGGTTTGGCTTCTCAAATACTAACGCCCTGAATAACTCTTCATTTGGACGGTCGACTGTGATGTATGGAAGAGGTTTAGGAAGCGGAGGACTCGATGGGGGCTTCAATCCCCTCTATCAAATCGGTGGACCGCGATCAACTCAACTTTCATTGCGACTACTGTTCTAGAGTCTCCACTCATAAGTTCAACCTGGTACTCACAAAGCGAAATCACGAATTCCCTGCAGCGTAGAGCAACAGAATGAGAATTTGGCAAAAGCTGGTCACTCTGCTTTGTTTGGCGAGCTTAGCGCCACTTACTATTGCCCAACAGCGCTTGGAAAAGATCCCAATTGATGTAGTGCTGTCAGCACTCTCCTTGACGTCACACCCAATAGCTGTCTCTCCTGACGGACAGTGGATAGCATACACGCTTCAAGACCCTCGAAAAAGAAGGACACCGCCACGAAGTTTTCCTTCCTTTAGTCCTAGCGGTGTACCTCTCTTTGCGGTGGATTGCGATGTGTGGATAACCAATGTTGGATCTGGTGCAACGCAAAATCTCACAGCGGGAAAGGGCTCGAGCTGGGGACCAGTCTGGTCTCCAAATGGAGCCTGCTTGTCTTTTTACTCGGATCGGAGTGGAAGGGCGGCAGTGTGGTTGTGGCAAATTTCCACCAGGGCTTTGCATCGCGTCTCCGAAGTCGTGGTGCGGTCTTTTTCTCCATGGGAAATTGTTAGGTGGACACCTGATGGTACGAGGATCCTGACAAAGGTCTTATCGGAAGATGAGAATTCTTTGACTGTCAGAGAATCACCGAAGCAAAAACAGGACCCGGACGCCGCTGACCAGCCTACAGCCGTCCTCTTTAGTAGTCCTGCGCAAGCGACGCCAACTGATCCAACACAACCTCTGAGGAATAAGCCTCCTGATGCCTTTGATACGAGCGCCTTTTTCTCGGACCTGGCTTTGATTGAGGTTAGCAGCGGAGAAGTAAAGCGTGTTGCGCGGGCCGTTAAAGTGCGATGGTACGGTATCTCGCCAGATTCGACGGGTATCGCTTATACCTCCCTGAAGC
>WNFR01007462.1_pt1 | contig 11112 bp, 9 predicted proteins | sample 5400221 | NCBI WGS metagenome assembly WNFR01 (sample SAMN13153357, study PRJNA577476) | soil metagenome | isolation source: 40 cm soil under Madrone tree | place: USA:California | collected 2016-06-14 | reverse complement strand
CAATTCATCGTCGGCGTAAGTGTCGATGTTGAACGCAACTATCCGGTAATCCCAGCGGCCGGATTCCGTTGGAAAGCCGGCAGACAATGGGTGGTTAATGCTGTCATGCCAACTCCGCGGGTCGAGTTCGAATGGAACAAGAGCTTAACGCTTTATGGCGGGGGAGAGATTAAGTCGGCGAACTACCGCGTGGACGATCATTTCGGCGACAAACAGGGAAAGCCGCGATTGAACCACGCAGTCTTGACCTACAACGAAGTCCGCACCGGAGCCGGTTTTGATTGGAAGATTTCGCCCAACATCACTTTAACGGCCGAGACCGGCTATCAACCGTACCGAAGCTTCGACTTTTTCCGAACCAACGTGCGGTTCCACCAGGACGGCGGCGCGCCGTACGGAACAATCTCATTGCACGGCGCGTTTTAAGAAAACTTCAGCGCAAAGTTTTATCGAGCGCACCGATTTTGCGCGTCTCCGGCCAACCGAAGGCAACTGCAAGCACCACCAGAATTGTGCCGATGCCGCCGCCAACAACAGAAATGACCGGGCCGAAGAGCGCCGCCGTCAAACCGGATTCGAGCGCGCCGAATTCGTTCGAAGTGCCGATGAAAATGTTGTTCACGGCCGAAACCCGGCCCCGCATTTCATCCGGGGTCACCAGTTGCACGATTGAACCGCGAATAATTACGCTCACGCTGTCAAAGGAGCCGGCCAGAAACAACATTATCAATGAAAGCCAGAATGCCTGCGACAGACCGAAAACGACCGTCGCAATTCCGAATCCGGTAACGCACCAAAGCAATGTTTTGCCGGCATGCTTCATCGGCGGCAGATACGCGACCACCAGCGCCATGGCAAAAGCGCCGACTGCCGGCGCCGCGCGCAGCCAGCCAAGCCCGACCGGTCCGCAGTGAAGTATTTGGTCGGCGAAAATGGGCAGCAACGCCGTGGCGCCACCGAGCAAAACCGCGAAAAGGTCGAGCGTAATCGTGGCCAGGATCACGTGCTTGCTGAAAACAAATCGCATTCCGGCGATCAAACTGCGCCACGCATTTTTCTCGGCGCGCTTTCCGGTCTGGGCGCCGGGCCGGATCGGCAGGACGAGCAGAAAAAACGCAAACGCTAACAGCGCATCAAGCGCATAGACGAACGGGAATCCGAGATGCGCGACCAGGAGACCGCTGATTCCCGGACCAACCACCGATCCGATTTGGAAAACGCTGTTGTTCCAGGTCACCGCGTTGGCGAACGCGTCGCGCGGAACGAGTGACGGAAAAAACGAACTGCGCGCGGCCCAGCCAAAAGTGCGTGCGATTCCGTAAATGAAAAGCAGCGCATAAATAATCGGAATGGACGGATCATCGAAATGAAATGCCGGATGATGTCTTTCGAACACCGCGGCGATTGCGCTCAACGCGCCGTTTCCTTGGCGCAAGATCGACAATTGCGGAATGGCGAGGTGCTGCCACGAAACAAGCGCCAGCGCGACTGAGGCCAGTGCGCTGAAAATTTGCGAGACGAGAATGATTCGTTTGCGGCTGAAGCGATCCGCCAAATGTCCAGCCGGCAATGAAAACGCGACCACCGGAATGGCGATGACGAGACCGACGAGTCCAAGCGCAGTCGCCGAATGGGTGCGCCGATACATTTCCCATTCCACTGCCACTGCCAGCATTTGCCGTCCGATGATTGAAAGCAAATTGCCGATCGTGAATAAACGGAATCCACCAAAGCGAAACGCGGCGTAAGGATCATGCCGTGGCAGCGAGGGAACAACCCCAGCAACGGCCGGACGTTGACCGCGTGGCAACTCAAATTCGTTAGGCATGCTCGAGCGCGTTGATTCGAACGCGCCCGCGAGATTGTAAAGTCAGAGCGTGCCGTGGCAACTCGATCAATGCCGCGTCGAGGCTACTGAATTATAGGGGGCGCTCGCCGCGACGAGCGCCTCTACCACCCAGGGGATGTTTTTTCGCAAAGAGTTTGCGCACGATCTTAGAGTTGAGTAAAAGCGACACCTATGGCGGACAACGCAAGCAAACAGCCACAAAACGTTCCTGGACGGTGGTATGTGGACACGACCTGCACGCCGTGCCGCGTCTGTCTAGAGGAAGCGCCGAACCTTTTGAAATACAACGAAGACGAAACGGCCGTTTATTTTTTCAAGCAGCCGGAGACCGATGAGGAAAAAGCTGCCGCCCAGCGGGCCATGGAAGTTTGTCCGAGCCTGGCGATCGGGAATGACGGTTAACTTTATAGCGGCGCTCCAAGCGCGACATCTATTGATCGGGATTTGCGGCGATTAAAGATCGCCGCTACAAGACTGAGATGCCGGACGTTACAAACAAAGTTCTGCCGCCAGTGAGTCCGAGCCGGACAGGCGTAGCGGCAGCTACAACACCCAAACCAGCCGCGCCCACTTCGCCTTACACGCGGAGCAATCCGTTTCCCGGCAAGCTCGTCGTCAATCGCCGCTTGAGCGGCCCGGAATCGGAAAAGGACACGCGCCATTTCGAGATCGATCTAAGCGGCTGGGGTTTGAGCTTCGAAGTGGGTGATTCGGTCGCCGTTTATGCGACCAACGATGCTGAACTGGTTCAGGAAATCATCCATGCGTTAGGCGCGAACGGCGATGAACTCGTGCCTGCGGCAAAAACTCAAAAACCATTCCGCGAAGCGCTGCTGCGGGATTACTCCATCACCCAGCCGACGCCGAAATTTTTGAAAGCGATCACTCAGCGCGCAAACTCTGCGACGTTGCTGAAGGATTTGCTCCACCCGGAACGCAAGGAAGATCTGGATCGATATCTTTGGGGCATGGAGGTGATCGATTTCTTGAGTGAGCATCCGTCCGTAAAGTTCAAGCCGGAGGAATTCGTTGGACTGCTCACGAAATTGCAGCCGCGGCTCTACTCGGTTGCATCGAGCCTGCGGGTTTATCCCGAGCAAGTGCACCTCATTGTCGATGTTGTCCGCTACGAAAGTCACGGCCGCGTGCGAAAAGGCGTCGCCTCGTCATTTCTGGCTGAGCGCGCCGACAACGTTCCGGTGCCGGTTTATCCCAGTTCAGCCAAGCATTTTCACCTGCCGGAAAATCCGGACACTCCCATCATCATGATTGGACCCGGCACGGGCATCGCGCCTTTTCGCGCGTATCTGCAGGAACGACAGGCGCTGGGCGCGAAAGGGAAAAACTGGCTCTTCTTCGGAGCACAACGGGAGAATTGCGATTACGCCTACAAAGAAGACTTCGATCGGTTCAAACGCGACGGCCTTCTCACCCGGCTCGATTGCGCCTGGTCGCGCGATCAAGCTCATAAGATTTACGTTCAGCATCGTATTCTGGAAAACGCGGTCGAAATCTGGAAGTGGATCGATTCCGAGGGCGCGCAGTTCTATGTTTGCGGTGACGCGCGCCGGATGGCCAAGGATGTCGATGCCGCGCTGCGCAAAATCGTCCAGGAACAGGGCGGCAAGAGTGTCAATGAGGCGAACGATTACGTCGAGGAGCTGAAAAGCGACAAGCGCTACAAGCGCGATGTCTATTGAGTGATTGTCGATCTTATCGACAATCACTCATTACAATTAGCGATGAAGGCGGCCATTTGCGGATTGATTCTCTCCGTGCAAGTCGCGCACGGCGGACTCGCAAAATACTCCGCGTTTGTCGTTAGCGGAGGCGGCGGTGTCGTCCACGGGGTGGTGCAGCCTGATGCGGTACGCATCACGTATCTCGGGGTTAACGGTTACCGATTTGAAACGGCTGATCACGTTCTGCTCGTCGATCCTTATTTCACTCGAATCGGCTTCTGGTCGGTCGCGTTCAACAAACCGATCGCATCAATCCGGGAATGTGTGGATGAAGGCTATAATCATTTTCCTGGACGCGCCGATGCCATTCTGGTTACGCATGCGCACTTCGATCATCTGCTGGATGTGCCCGATTTGATGCATCGAACCGGCGCAGATCTTTTTTCCGGACCGACGGCAATCAATCTCGCGCAATCACTCGGTGCGGCGGCGAAAGATTGTAAGAGAGTCAAGCCCGGCGACGTGCAAACCATTGGGCCGTGGACGATTCGGGTGTTTGCCGCGCAACATGACCGTTTGTTTGGGTCAACACCATTTCCCGGCCGCATCGAAACGAATGTGCACCCGCCGAAAAAAGTTTCGGATTGGGTGGTGGGCGAGCCGCTCGCGTTTGTAATCGAGGCCGCGGGCAAACGAATTTACATCGACTCGGGCGGCGTTCCGGACGCACCACCCGATGCAAAAATAAAAGATGTCGATCTTGCCATTCTCGGAGTGGCCTTGCCGGACAGTCGCCGGCGCTTCACCGAAACCGTGCGCCAATTGCAACCGCGTTACACTTTACCGAGTCACCAGGACGATTTCTTCGCGCCGCTTAGCCGAGGATTCGTTTTTGGAAAGCTGACGAATTTCCCGACGCTCGTCCGCCAATACAAAAAAGAACACTTGCCGGGACGTTTGATTCTTCTCGATTATTTTCGCTCATGGACGCTGCGCTAAAGGAGGGCAACACCGGATCACTCAAACGGCACGCGTTGCTTATCGTCGCTTTCGCACCGCTCCTTCCCCAAATCGTCGGGAGCATCTTCAACACCTGGTACAACATGGTCGTCATCGACCCGCTGTTGCGCACGACGGGACTGGTGGATCGCTTCGTTCATACCGCCATTTATTGGAACGCAATCGCTTATCCAATTGCGCTCGGGATTTGGTTGTGGCTCATCCTTTCGTTGCGACCCGCGCTGAAAATCTCGTCTCGAGGCGAAACGATTCCACCGGAACGATTGGAGATACTTCGCCGCCGCCTCGTGCACTTGCCCTGGTACGGCGCGCTTATTTCCGGCGTCGGCTGGATGCTGGGTATCGTCGTCTTTTTAATTTCCTTGTCGCTTACCGGCCGACCGCTAAGTCCGCAGCTGTTTTGGCATCTGCCGATTTCATTTGCGGTCTCCGGATTCATTGCCATCACGCAAAGTTTTTTCCTCATAGAGTGGGGGGCTCAATGGGGACTGTTCCAAGCATTTTTTCACGACGTCCGGCCCGACCGGCTGAAAGGAATTCGTCCCATCTCGCTTCGCACACGTGGTTTGATGTGGGTCATCTCGGTTGGCATTTGCCCGATCGGCTCGCTTCTACTGCTCATCTTCGCGCCCGCCGCAGCCGGTGCGAATTCGCAATGGTTTGGGCTTTTCGTCGGCGCAGTCAGCATCGCCTTCGGGCTTTGCTCAGCGTTGTTAATCGGCCATTCCGTGGCACAACCGGTCGACCAGTTACGCGCAGCGGCTCAAGCGATAACCGAAGGCAAGCTTGATGTGCAAGTGCCGTTACGCAGGGCGGATGAATTTGGCGCGCTCATCGGCGAGTTCAACCACATGGTAAAAGGCTTGCGCGAAAAGGAAAAATTGCGTCGTACCTTTGGTGTTCACGTCGGACGCAAGGTAGCGGAACATATTCTGGCGCGCGATCCCGGTGTCGGCGGCACCGAGCAGGAAATTACAGTCATGTTTGTCGACATCCGCTCCTTCACCGCACGGGCGGCGAATCTCAAGCCACATGAGGCGGTTGGCCTGCTCAATGAATTTTTGCAGGCGATGGTGGAAGTAGTCGAAGGCGAACACGGCGGCATGATCAATAAATTCCTGGGCGACGGCTTCATGGCGCTCTTTGGCGTAGACAGCGAAGCGCATAATCATGCCGACAAGGCGCTGGCGGCGGGACGCGATTTGGAGCGCAGACTGGAACGCCTCAATTTGGAACTCACGCGGCGCGGCGAAGAGCCGATTCGAATTGGGATCGGCATCAATAGTGGAAGCGCCATCGTCGGAAGCATTGGTTCATCCGAAAGAATGGAATTCACCGTGATCGGCAATACAGTGAACGTCGCGTCGCGCATCGAAAGTCTTAACAAAACTCTCAACACGACGTTGCTAATCAGCAAAACGACGCGGGACGCTTTGCAACGGCCGGCTTCATTGCGTGTCTTGCCACCGCAACCAGTGAAAGGCGTCGAGCAGCCGGTGGAGATTTTTACGCTTGCGAACTGAGCACGTTTCGCGACGCGCAGAAAAATCCGAGTAAGCAGACAGCACAGCTTGCAACCGCGACCGCCCCTCCTCCGATCAACCACCACGGCCGATAAACCAGAACGAGCCGCCCGCGTGAGCCGCTCGGAACCTCAACTGCTGGGAACAAACTGCGATAAGAGCTGACCGGAAGTTTTTGATTTCCAAGATGCGCCTTGTAACCGCGAAAATACGGACGCGAAAAAGTCAGCAGCGCCGGGCGGTCGCCGCTCGGTACGTCGACATCTAGCTCGACGCGATTTCGCGAATCGTTGATTCGCGAAATCGTTGTGGAAGCAAATTGCTCGTTAGGCCGCGAATCGATGGACGTGACTGAGCGTGCGCGCGGAAACGCCGCGCCGGTGCGATGAAAAACGCGGCCCTCTTCAGTCGAAGCCACCAGCTCCCACTCCGACATTGGCTTTGGATCGACATCCGACTCCCACGCGACCACGATCCCATCGACGCCAAGTTGTGCGAGCAATCCTTCCGGAGCCGCCTGCGACCAAAGCAAATATTCCGCCATGTGCGGATTGAACTCGCCATGGATCGCGAAGTCGAATTCACGCGCGACGCCGGCAGGTCGAATTGGGCTGTAGCCGTTAACGAAACGCAACCCAGCCCACATCGACGTGCTACCCGGCCGAACAGTTTGACCGACCGCTCCGGATTTTTTCTCCACGCCATAAGTACTTTCCGCCGGCGGATAAACGCTCAAGTAAAGCCGCTCCGGATTGAGCGGCGCGGGCTCGAGCAAAGCTTGATCGAGATTGTACTTCGGCACGCCGCAATTGGTCGGAATAAAAAGATAGGTCGCAAGCAGCGCAGCGAAGGTCACACAACTCGGCGTCCAAGCGCGCAGAGATTCGTTGCGCAAAAAGAATTCGGCGAAAGTCCAAATGCCGGTGATCGCCAACAGAATCCAAACGAGCGGAAAAGCGTAAAGGCCGCCAATGCCCAACATCGACATAGTGACGGCGACCAAGCCGACAAGGAGAAGCGCGGTGAGGCCGCGGACTTGTCGATCTTGCGCGAGATCGTGGTGCAATCCTTCGGCGGCACAGAGCGCGAGAATGAGATGAAAGAATGGCAGCCAGCGAAAGCTCCAACGGAACACGCTCACGGTCGGCAGCATCGCGAGCAGTAGCACCAACAGGAGCAGGATCAGCTCCCATTTTAGTCGCCTAACGAGTTCGCGGCCGCGGCCAATCAAGCCAGCGATGACGGCGACCGGAGCAACGAGTCCACAAGCCAGTTCCGTAGCGGTGTGCGGCAGATAGCGCGTTAAAAAATCGGCCCAATTCACCGTCCAGCACGGCAAGATCAACCCAGGAAGCGCACTTGGCGGCAAAAGCCATTGCCAATGCGCATTCGCGTCCCGAATCGTCCGGGCCGAGCCGTGGACATAATCAAAAATTGCCAGCCAGGCCGGCGCGGAAAGTCCAAGACCGAGCGCGACACCGAAAAGCATCGGCAAGATCGCCAACGTGGGAGGGACCTTGGTGTCCCGAATCTGCGGGCCCAGCTCGGGATCGCGGCGCTGAGGCCGCTCCCACATTCCTTTGATCGACAACCACGCGATCAACAACGCGAGCATCAAAACCGTGTAAGGAAATCCGCCGGTCACGACTAAATAGACGAACGGCGCCGGCCAAAGAAATCGCCAGCGCGTTCGTTGTCGATCAAGCGCGCGCTCGAGTCCCCACCAAGCCCACGGCAGCCAGGCGAACGCGCCGAGCGCGCCGAACCAATCGCTTGCGCCCCAGCAAATGATCCAGCCGTTTAACGCCGCGACCAGCGCAACAAAGATCGACAATGGGAAAGAGAAGGTCCTATCGCGCGCAAGCAGGAATGCGCCAGCGGCCAGGACGAAGAGATGCGTGATCGAAAGCGCGGCCGCCTGTTGCGGAAAGGTCAGCGGAAATTTCCAAATGAGAACGACGGCTGCGTTTACGAAGATCGAAAAGGTCCCGTATTGAAATTCGCCGGCGAGATTGCTGCACACCCACGAGTACGGACTGAGCAGCGGCCAGTGACCTTCGCTCCAACTGCGCGCGACATCGGCAAACACGGGCAAGATCGACAATTCATAATCGTCGTTCCAAAAAACGAGCGGATCGTGCCAAAGCAAGGCGAGACAAAAGACGACAACGATTATTCCCGCGATGAACGCGCCGGCGCAATCGCGTCGCCAATGTGATTGGTGACTCGTGATCAGTGAATGGTCTCCGCGGTCACGATTCACTATTCACCGATCACCATTCACTAGAGCACCACCGGTTTTCCCTCGGTCATGACGAGAACCTTGTTTTCGATGCCGTGAGTGCGCGCGGACTTGATCAAACGCTCGAGTGGCTCCTCCAGCGGTTCGTAGCCAAGACGGAAACTGCCGTAGTGCATCGGCACCAGCGTTTTTGCGTCGAGCTCGGTGAAGGCACGGACTGCTTCTTCCGGGTTCATGTGCACTTCGCGCGCAAGCGGCGGATCGTACGCGCCAATGGGAAGCAGTGCGACCTCGATCTTATAGCGCTCACCGATTTCCTTGAACCCGGGAAAGTAGGCGCTGTCGCCGCAGTGAAAAACTGTGCGTCCGTTCGCGGCGATAACGAATCCGCCGAAACCACGATGTCGATCCGCCAGAAAACGCGCGCCCCAATGATGGCAAGGCGTCATCGAAATCTTGAGGGGGCCGAGCTCAATGGCCTGCCACTCATCGAGCTCATGCACAATGTTGAAGCCAAGCCGGTGCACCAATTTCCCCACCCCGACCGGGACGACAATCGGCTGATCGGCGGCAACATGGCGCAAAGTGCGCCGGTCGAGATGATCGAAATGGGCATGAGTGACGAGGACGAAATCAATTGAGGGCAGATGATGAATGTGAAAGCCGGGTTGCTTCAGTCGCTTGATCACTTTCAGCCACATCGACCAGATGGGATCGATCAGGACATTCACTTCGTGCGTTTGAACCAAAAAAGAGGCGTGACCAATCCAGGTGATGCAAATCTGGCCTTCTTCTACTTTCGGGAATAGCGGCCGCGCGCGCGCGCCGGATCGTTTTGTGAACAGCGTCGGAATGAGCACGCTGGTAAGAAAGTTGCGCTTAGTCCAGTCGCTGCCTGGGCGCAACTTGACGCGCGTCGACCTTTTCGCGCCGTCTTGAGACGCCTGGCGGACTATCTTTTGTTTTCTCGAGAAAGGAATCGGCACGTCCGCGGAACCATATAAGCTTGCGCGGGTGAATCAAAACGTTTCCCGCCGATGAGCCAGGCGTTGGACATGATCGCGCTCAAGGCGGCGTTGCGGGCAGAAATGCGACAGCGTTTGCGCGCAACGTCGGCGGAAGATCTACAATCGCGCTCCCAGATCATTCGCGACCGCGTCCTGCACCTCAACGTGTGGAAGCAGGCAAAGAGCATTGTCTTCTTCTCTCCACTGCCGAACGAGCCGGACATCGCCTTGCTGGCGCAATTGGCAACCGCGAATGCGAAAGCGGTTGCGACCATTCCAGCAACTGTGCGCGTGGAAGCGGATTTCGAGTTGCTGGAAAAACCGGACTTGATTTTTGTTCCCGGTCTCGCCTTCTCCAAAGACGGGCACCGACTCGGTCGCGGCGCCGGTTTCTTCGACCGGTTGCTGTCCGGCCGTGCCACACGGGCGTTCAAGATCGGGATTTGTTTTTCATTTCAACTCGTCGACGCCGTTCCGACCGAGCGCCACGATATCGAAATGGACATGATCGTAACGGACGACCGCGTTTTATGATTTGATGGAGGTGCACGATGTGGTCATGGATGCGGTGGTAACAAACGAATGAGTAATTTGGCATGGCGAGCGAAGACAGCTGGTTCAATTGCTACCGGCTCGCTCCTGATCGCGCATGTCATGTGCGCAGGCGACCTGCCACCGATGCAAACCGCGACCGAGGCCGTTAATGCTGTCTTTCAACCAGTGCCGACGATGAAGGGGCTGATTTCACCTTTCGCCGAAATACCGACTGAGACTTCCGTTCGACCCGTACGCAAATTGACGTTCAATCCGCTGCGCAAATATTTCAGTCGGAGACAGCAAAAGAACGTCGATGAGTTCTTGAGCGCACTCGATCGACTTGTTGCGACGAAGGCCAAAATCCCGAAGGAGGCACAGCCTGAATTGCGCAACACGGCGTATATCGGGGTAAGCGCGATGCTCCGATCAGATCAGCTTACAAATCGACCTGAATATGCGGATGCGAAAAACGTGCGAATTTCAAAAACGCGCGCCGTTAATAACACGGTTGAGGTCATCGTTAGCGAGCAGTACGAGGAGGTAGGACAAGATAGAGTTTTTGGAGTCTCGAAGAAAAACTCTAAGGTGATTCTCGTGCCAGAGAATGGCCGTTGGGCAATTGATGAAATTATTTCCACGGTTGTTTGGCCAAATGCGTGGCCTCTAAACGGAGGAACGAGTGATTCAAGCCTGTCAGCGCAACTTGCAGATGCGACGAAGCAGGTACGTGACGCAATGAAGCAAATTGAGAAATTTCGAAGTCGATTGCGATTTGAAGTCCGGCCTGCGGTCAAGGCGTCTGAGCGGTAATCAAAAATAGGATGGAGTAAGATTTATATTTGCGCGAAGAGGAGCCTGAAGCGCAACCACGAATAAGGCGCGGGCAACTTTGGCGGCAGGCAAACAAAAACTCCGTAACGCCTTCGGGGATTTTCTCGCGGATCGCGTTCGTCGTCCAAACTCTGGAAGCGTTGAAAGAGGGGATCGTCGCCAAAGAAAGCGTCTGGCCAGTTTCGCTCGACAAATTTCCGCCAGGGAGAATTTGGTGGGAAATCGTGGATGAAAACTGCGCATGGTTTTTCCGTGCGCAGAAGATCGAGCGCGAGTTTGAGCGCGCGGAACTCTTTCGGGCCGTCGATCAAAACTGCGTCGCCGGTTTGCAATCGCTGCGGCAAAATCTCGCGCGAGTCGCCGTAGAGAAGTTCAACGTTCGAGCACGGCTTCAGTTTCGCTTCCGCGGCAGCGGCGTTCT
>WNFR01007461.1_pt1 | contig 11112 bp, 6 predicted proteins | sample 5400221 | NCBI WGS metagenome assembly WNFR01 (sample SAMN13153357, study PRJNA577476) | soil metagenome | isolation source: 40 cm soil under Madrone tree | place: USA:California | collected 2016-06-14 | reverse complement strand
TTCAGGTCTCGGCCGATAGGCCTGGTGCTTCTTCAGCGCGGTCATGAACGGCGCAAACTCACCGGCCTCCCAGATGTCCTTAATTCCGGAAAGTTGGGCGGCCTCTTCCGGGCTATACATATGGCCGGTCCAGGTTTCCCTGCCGGGATTGCGCCGCGGCAGAAAAAGCACTTCGGGGATCGCGAGATTGCCAGGCAACAGCACCAGGGTGGCGCGCTCCTGTCCCAGGTTCGTCAGATAATAGAGATTGTTCTCCTGGCGGAACTGGTAGTCGACGTCGTTTGCATAGACGCGCGGCTCGCCACTGAACATTACGAGCACAGCTTTTGGCCCGACCGAGTCGGCGACGCGTTTGCGTCGCGCGGCAAGTTCATCCAGACGCTTCGCATCGCTAAAGACTGGCGCAGGCGGCGTAATGCGAATCGGGGACGGTGGTATCACCTCCGTGCCTCCGCTCGCCTGGACCAGCGGAAAGACAAAGACTGACGAGACGATGCCAAGCGCCAGAGTCAACGCCAACACTATTGGAAATCTAAATCTTCTATTCATCTTCAACCCCTCAGGTATGATCGGAAAGGCAAACTCTCACACGGAAACATCAAAGGCAGCCAACTCAGTCAAGCAAGAATTCTTCAAGGACGGTCTCTTTTTCGATTGGGTCTATCACGGGGCGGAATCACCTGGACTTCGCCTTTGGGGCCGGTGATTATGCGTGTGCCGTCCTGCTGAGTCACGATGCGTGTGCCGTTCGGCAAGACTTTGACGTTAGGCATCTGGCGGGGGCCCTGGGGATGCCCGGGTTGGCGGCCCTGCGAATTTCTTAATGGGTCGAACGGTGGATTCTGCGGCGATGGTCCGGTGTTGGGATAATAATTGCGATCAGGATTCTCTGCTCTATCATGCGCGGCTGCCGGCGGAACGGGCAGCGGCTTTGCCGGCGTCTTTTCCACTGACTGCTTTGGAGCGGCCGTTCGCTGGCCGGTAGCGATCTTCTTTTCGGTCTTCGAGTCAATCAGCTTCGTCGAATCAGCCTTATTAGAATCAACCTGCGAACCGTTTGCCGGCTGACTTTGTGCCGGCTGATTTGATTCTAACTGCGCCGGACTCGCGGTAGTATTAGAAGGATTCTGTGGCGTTTGTTTGCGGACGCGATAAGCGTAAAAGCCTGCCGCGCCCCCGGCAATCAGAATCAACAACAGCGCGGCACCCAACCACGCGCGCGAACTATTTCTGCGCGACCCTGATTGAACGCGCGTTGCGTTCTCGCCTGTTGAAGTTGGCTTCCGGACGCTCGTCGAATCCGTCGCCACCAGCGTGCGGGCTTCACTTCCCAATGGACTTGTTTGATCACCAGCGAGTTTGGTCGCGGCCTCAGAAGTAATCGTACCGGCGCCGGTGCCGGTCGCCGCTCCGGCAATCAAAACGGTTGCGGCTTCGCCGAGAGGATATTCAGCCGCCAGTCGCAGCGCGTCGCGCATCGCGCTCGCCGAAGCAAAACGGTCGTCGCGTTTCTGCGACATTCCTTTGCTGAGCACTGCGGCCACCGCCGGGCGCACCTGGGCCGTTACCTGATTGGCCGGGGGCAGCGGGTCGGGCAGACCATTAACAATTGCCGAAGCGCGACTGAGAGCGTCGGGCGGCTTAACGTTGGTCATCAGATGAAAGAGCGTGGCGGCGAGGGCGTAGATGTCACTGCGCGGATCGGTTCCCAAACCCTGGACCTGCTCCAGCGGCGCGTAATTTGGGGTATAGCCGAAGATGCTGGCCGAGGTGGTAACGACTGACATCTGTCCGGCCGGGCCCTTGGCCAGTCCGAAATCAAGCAGCACAATCTGCCCGCGCGCGGTCAACTTAAGGTTTTGCGGCTTGATGTCACGATGAATGATCTGCGGATCCTGAGTATGTAAATAGTCGAGCGCGTCGCAAAGTTGATCGGCCCAGCGCAGCACTTCGGCTTGTGGAAAAGGACCGTTTTTTTGCGCCAGCATCACCGAGAGATCTTCACCGGCAATGTACTGCATGACCAGGAACTGCCCATTATCTTCGTTAAAATGATCGCTGACGCGCGGCAGCGCCTGATGGTGCATGCGCGCCAACAGACGTGCTTCTCGCTCAAATTGTTTGCGGAGTTTTTCGTCAGTGAAGAGAGTTTCTTTCAGCGCCACAGTAGTGTCCAGACGCTCGTCCACCGCCTCATACACAGCGCCCATGCCGCCCTGGCCGAGTTGGCGAATAATCCGGTAGCGCCCCTGCAAGACTGTGTCTGCTGTCAGCATGAATCTAACCGCTTGTTACGTGCGACGAGTCTATCATTCCGCGCAACGTCAGGCCAAGATCGTCAAAAAGTTATTTCAGTAACGAAGTACTGACACCGCTCACACTTTTGCTTTGACTCCCTCTTCCTTTGGGAGAGGGATGGGGTGAGGGCTTGGGCGCGAACCTCCTTTGATTTTGAGGTTGTCTCCGATAAACACGACGGAATTGTCAAAGACAGTTCGCCTTAAGCTTTGCACCCTCTCCCTGACCCTCTCCCAACGGGAGAGGGGAAAGAAGGACGCGCCTTTGAGGCCCACGCCTTTCGGCGTATGCTAAGCGCGCATGAGCCAACCAATTTCTCTCGATCCGGGCGGCGAGATCATCGACGTCGGTCACACCAAACCGCGACGTCGTCGTTGGGGATGGTGGTTGTTGGGTGCGATTGTAGTCTTTGTCTTCGTGGCTTCCCGCGGTTTGTCCATATATATTTCGGCGCTCTGGTTTGGCTCGCTCGGCTACTCCACTGTTTACTGGTACATGTTCAAGCTGAAGATCGCGTTGTTCGCGATTTTCTTTGCCCTCACGGTGATAATCCTGCGCGGCGGCTTTTGGTTGATTGGGCGAGCTTTCGCGTCAATCTCCTTTGACCGTCGCACGATCTTCGTCAATCAACAACCGGTTAACTTCTCGCCTTCACGTGTGCTCAGGCCACTGGCGTGGGTTGTTTCCGTGCTGGCAGGGTTGGTCTTCGGGCTCGGCATGCGAGACGCCTGGCGTAGTTTCGCTCTCTATTTCCATGGTTCCCCCGGGGACTATTCCGATCCGATTTTTAACCAGCCGCTGGGGTTCTATCTGTTTACGCTTCCGGTCTATGAAGCCTTAAGCACCTGGCTGCTCTATCTTTCAATCATCATTTTAGTCGGCGCAGTTATCTACTCGTTGCTGGCTGTAACTCAGCAGGGTCTATCTTCCGCCGGTGACCTCGCTAAGGCGCGCAAGATCAGCCTGGCGACTTCCTCGTGTTCGTTGGCTGTCTTCCTGGTGATCCTTGCCTGGCGTTTTTTGCTTTCGCGCTATCCATATCTGTGGGACGACCACCAGACATTTTCCGGCGTCACCTATGTAGAAGCCAATCACCTGCTACCCGGCTTGCGCTGGGTGGCCATCGCTTTGGTTCTGGCCGCGGTTATTTCGCTGGTGAATGCCATCGCGATGCGAAAGGTACGGCTCCTGATTGTCGCCATAGCGATCCCGCTGGTGGTTTATGTGATTGGCACCGTGCTGGTCCCGGCGTACGTGACTAACTTTATTGTGAAGCCAAACGAGTTGGGTCGCGAGTCTACCTATATTGGACACAACATCACCTCAACCCGGCGCGCCTTTGGCATCGATCGCATCGAGCAAAGAAACTTTGAGGCGGACAACTCGATCGAGGCCTTCGATATCCAGAATAATCGCGCCACACTCGACAATATTCGTCTCTGGGACTGGCACGCGCTGCAGGACACGCTGAAGCAAATCCAGGCGATTCGCAAGTACTACGACTTTCCGGATGTGGACGTTGATCGTTATCAGATCAGCGGCCAGGGCCGGCAGGTGATGATCGCCGCGCGCGAGCTAAACGTTACCGAATTGCCGGCGGCGTCGCGCAACTGGATCAACGAGAAACTGATTTACACGCATGGCTATGGCGTGACCATGAACACGGCGAACGAATTCACTCCGGAAGGCATGCCTCGTTTCCTACTCTCGAACATGCCGATTGAATCGGCCGGCCCGGAGATCAGAGTCACTCGACCGCAGATCTATTTTGGACAGGAAACGAACACCGACGTCTATGTGAAGACCAAACAGAAGGAGTTCGATTTCCCGCAGGGCGAGTCAAACACCTATACCAGCTATGAAGGGTCTGGGGGGATACGAATAGGCAGCGGAGTTCGCCGGCTGCTGCTGTCATGGGCCCTCGGCGATCTGAGTAAGTTGCCCTTCTCAGACGACGTCAACTCCGAAAGCCGGGTCATGATCCACCGCAACATCCGGGAGATCGTCGACGGGCTGGCGCCTTTTCTGATCTACGATCGGGACCCTTATATCGTGGTGGGTAATGACGGCGGGCTTTACTGGATAATCGATGCTTTTACTGAATCATCGAATTATCCATATTCGCGTCATCACAAGGTCGAAAACAACGAGATCAATTATATTCGCAATAGCGTTAAAGTTGTGATCGACGCCTATAACGGCACTATTCATTTCTATGTTTTCGATTCGCAGGATCCTCTGATTGCAGCGTATCGCGCGACTTTCCCCAGCCTGTTTCAGGATGCCAGTCAAATGCCGCCTGACCTGCGCGCGCACGTCCGCTATCCTGAGACCCTCGTGCGTGCGCAGGGCGAGGTTTTTGGCCTCTACCACACTCAGAGTCCAAAAGTTCTCTTCCAGCAGGAAGACGTCTGGAGCGTGGCCCAGCAAGTGGTCCTGGATGAGCAGGAGAAGAAACAGATCCAGCCAATCGATCCTTATTATGTGCTGATGCAGTTACCCGGCGAGCAGCAGAAAAGCGAGTTTGCTTTAATTCTTCCGTTTACACCCGCCAGCCGCAACAACATGATTGGCTGGATGGCCGGTCGCAGTGATGGCGAGAACTACGGCAAACTCTTGGTTTATGACTTTCCCAAGTCGCGTCTGATTGACGGGCCGCTGCAAATCGAAGCGCGTATCGATCAAAATGCACAACTCTCAGGGCAGTTCAGTCTCTGGAATCAGCAGGGCTCGCGGGTGGTTCGGGGTCATCTGCTCGTCATTCCGATTGGGCGCTCGCTGCTATACGTCGAGCCGATCTATCTCAGGGCCGAAAGCAGCCCGATGCCCGAATTGCGTTTGGTCGTGCTGGCCACGCAAGAGCGGCTGGCCTATGGCGCCAGCTTCGAAGAAGCACTCAAGAGTCTGTTTGGCGAAGTCGCGCCAGCCGCGACGGATAAAACGAGCGAGCAAAAAGGTGAACCGAAGGCTGAGCCGCCAAAACCAAAACCTGGCGCGTCGCCCCAGCCGTCGCCAACCGCTCAAGCTGTCGGCGCGCCAAATGTCCAACAGTTAATTACTCGCGCGATTCAGGAGTTTGAGGAATATCAGCGGCTAACTGCCGAGGGTAAGATGGGCGAGGCCGGCAAGAAACTCGAAGATCACAAACGGACTCTGGAAGAGTTAAAGAAAGCCACGGGCAAACCTTAGGGGCGCAGACTTCAGTTTCTGGCGCTGCTGCATGCATAAGAATCACAGACTGAGCTCTGTGCCGCTTACTACTTGATCTTTTCCTGCAGCTTTCTAACTTCCGCAACGGCGTCGTTGTATTCCGGTTCGTATCCTGCCGCGGGTTTCATTGCCAGCAGTGTGTCGATCTGTTTGCGCGCGTCGTCATTTCGATGCGCCGCTACGTAAGCCGCAGCGAGCTGCGCTCGCAGCAGCGCGTTAGCCGGCCCCAACTTCAATCCCTTTTCCAGATACTGAATCGCCTTCTGAGTATCGCCACCTAACAGTCCGGGCGCCTCGAGATAGAGCTGGCCCAGAGCCATGTAGGCACTCGCGTCTTGATAGCGTTCATCCAACTTGATAACCGTCTCCATCTCCCGCTTGATGTCATCGAATTCCGAGAGACCCGCCAGCATGCTGGTCTTTGCACTGCCTCCGTAATTTGCGCCCAACCAGAAGTGTCCGTCGGGTTTGCTGTCCTGCAACTTCACCGCCAACTTCCCGGCTTCAATGCCATCGTGAAATGCCTTCTCCCGCTCGCCGGTATCCGGGCTATGGTCCCCGAGGTAATAGTTAAACTTTGCCAGCCGCCAGGCGAGTTCATAGTTGCCCTGGTTCTCTGCCTGGGACTGTCGCAAAGCGACGACTCCCTGGCGCACCTTGACCAGATCCTCCCGCCCGGCGAAGAGCTGGTCAGCCCGCGCAATAGCGTCCGCCGCCGGACGCATGGCAGTCGTTTCGCCAGAGATCGGCGGTGCCTGGCGACATGAAATCGCGACCAGCGGCAATGCAACCACAAGCAGGAAACCGCCTATTTTACGGGCATTCTTGAGAGAGCGGGTTTGCCGGGAGAGGCTATTGTATAGTCGCTTCATACACACGCACTTTGCCTTTCACTTCGTCACCAGAATAGGGTATATTGGCGCGCTCAAACAACGACGGACCACGGAGGGGCTTGGTGGCAGCGGCAGCATTCTACGATCTCGAGGGGACTCTAGTCAGTACGAACCTGGTTCACACGCTGGGCTTCTACGCTCGCAACCAACCGACCCTGGTGCGCAGTTTCACTAAGAGCGCCGCGACTCTCCTCAGTGTTCCGTTGTTCGCAGTCAGCGATCAGTATAGCCGAAAAGTCTTCAACGATCTTTTCTTCAAGCGATACAAAGGAGAGACGGAGGATCGGATGCGGTTCTTTGCTGACGAGTTGTTTGAGAAGGTCCTGAAGCCGGCCGTATTTCCCGGCGCGTTCGAACTGATTGAGAAGTCGCGAAGTATTGGCCATCGTCAGGTCGTGGTAACGGGCGCGCTCGAGGTTTCGGTAAAGCCGTTGATGGAGTATTTGGGAGTCACGGATTATGTCGCGAACCGTCTGGAATTCGTCAAAGGAGTGGCGACCGGGCGTTTGCTGCCGCCGGTCCTGGCTGCGGCAACCAAGGCTTCTTGGATCCGAACCTTCGCTGAGCGCGAAGGTATCAATCTCAGCGCGTCTTTTGCTTACTCGGATAGCATGAGCGATCTCCCGATGCTCTCGATTGTGGGTCATCCGGCCGTGGTGAATCCGGATTTTCGCTTGCGGCAAACCGCGCTACATCATGATTGGCCGATCTTAAATCTGAAATAGCCCGTTGTTAGTCGTCCGTTGTCAGTTGTGCATACAGCAACTGACTACTGACTACTGACTACTGACCACTGACTATGGCCCTACAACTACGAAGAAAAACACACGAATCAATCGTCTACATCGACAGCGACAGCGCGCCGCGCATCATGCCTTCGGGCGAAGACTTTATTCTGGAAGATTTGCCGGTCGGAACGCGCGTCCTTTATTCAAATCCGCCGATGAAGGGGTTGCCGAATCGTGAGGCTGCGATTCGCTATGCGTTGAACCATCCACTCGGCTGCGATCCGCTCTTTGCGCAACTTGAGCCGGGAATGAAAGTTACCATCGCGGTCGACGACATCAGTCTCCCTTTGCCGCCGATGGCGACGCCCGACATTCTCCAGACGATGCTCGAAATAGTCCTGGACATGCTGGCCGGCCATGGCGTCGACGATGTGCACATCATCATCGCCAATTCGCTGCACCGCAAGATGACGGCCTGGGAAATGAAGCGGATGGTGGGGCAGAAAATCTTCGATGAGTTCTATCCCGACCGCTATTACAACCACGATGCCGAATGGAAGGAAGGCCTGATCAAACTGGGCGAGACGCGCCACAAAGAACCGTTGACGATTAACCGCCGAGCGGCGGAGAGCGATTTGCTGATTTACGCCAACATCAATTTTGTCCCCATGGACGGCGGGCACAAGTCAGTAGCGGTCGGCCTTTGCGATTACGAATCGCTGCGCGCGCATCACGAGCCGCAAACCATACGCGATTCCGACAGCTACATGGATCCGGCGCGTTCAGAATTGAGCAACAAATGCGGGCGCCTGGGCAAGATCGTGGACGAGCACCTGAATGTCTTTCACATAGAAACATCCATCAACAATCGCATGTATAAAGGCGATATGGATTTTCTCCTTAAGAACGAGGACGACTTCAGCGCTTTCGATCGCATGAAGTTTGAAACCATGCGTTACACGATGGGCAAACTGCCTCGCCCTGCGCGACGCAAGTTGCTGCACTCTATGCCGGCGCAATACGAGATGACCGCTTGCTACGCGGGCAAGACCGAGCCGGTGCATGAAAAGATCCTCGAAAAAGGATTTCAACAGTACGCCATTCCGGTGCGTGGCCAGTGTGACATTCTGATTACCGGCATTCCTGATATTTCACCTTACAACGTTTATTCGATTTTGAATCCGTTGCTGGTGCAGGTAATGGGTCTGGGTTATCACTTCAATTTTTATCGGAATAAGCCGCTGTTGAGAAAAGGCGGAGTGCTGATCATTCACCACCCCTGTTACGACCAGTTCGATCACAACTACCATCCCAGCTACATCGAGTTTTTCAATCGACTGCTGCCGGAATCGCGTGACGCGTTCTATCTGCGCGACAAATACGAGCGCGAGTTCGCGAACAATCCGAGCTATGTCGAGATGTACCGCCGCGGAAACGCTTATCACGGCGCGCACCCTTTCTTCATGTGGTACTGGGGCGAAAACGGGCGGCAGCACGTGGGCAAAGTAATCGCCGCGGGCGCCGAGAACGCACACGTTCCCGCAATGTTGGGCTGGGAGCGGGCTGACAATCTAACCGAGGCGATCGCAATGGCGCGAACTTATATGGGGAACTCAGCCGAAATAACGATGCTGCACCAGCCGATGATCGGCATCGCTGATATGGAATAGAAGAGTGGCACCGCATGGCTCCATGGGAGCCAAATGTTTATAGCTTCAGCAGGTTGATTTGTTACCGCGCTCAGTAGGAGCGCAATGCAGAAAACGTTCCGCTCCTACGGAGCTGGGCCATTTGTCCAGGCGCGGACTATAAACATTTCGCCTCTACGAGGCGAGGGGTCCTTAATAAGACGTTTCCGAACTCTGTGCGTTAAGTGCATGAACAGCATTACCAAAAACTTCGTCGCGCGGGCGATCGCCTTCCTAGCCACGGCCTTGTTCTCGGTGGGGATCATGAACAGATTGCCCAGCGTCAAGCAGCAACGGCAGCGATCTTTTGCCGAGGCGACGCTGGACGGAAATCTCAATCGCATGCGTTGGCTTCATTTCGCCGGCGCAAAGATCGACGCGCGCAACGATTTAGGAAGTCCACTCTTTCTGGCCGCCGGCGAGGGAAAGCTGGACGCAGTTCGCTATTTGCTGGATGAAGGAGCGAATGTAAATGGCAGCGAAAAGCAGGGTCACACCTCGTTGGCTGAAGCGGCCTACTATGGCCACATCGACATAGTTAAGGAGCTTTTACTTCATGGCGCGGATATCAATGCTGTCACTGACGACGGCACCGCTCTCGACCTTGCGATCAGCAAAAAAAACACCGAAGCGGCAGACTTACTTAAGCATCGCGGCGGCAAGACCGCCCGCGAAATCCGCCCCGGCAGTTGAGGTTTTGAAGTCCCGCTTTCAAGCGGAAGACTCTTATACAGATCATGACCAAGCTTTCACCAACCGAAATCTATAAGGACCGGCGTATCTTCCTGATCGGCAGCACGGGTTTTCTCGGCAAGGTCACCCTGAGCATGCTGCTGCACCGCTTTCCGAATGTCGGGCGAGTCTACGTCACGGTGCGGGCCCGCTCGCAGGAAGAATCCGAAACCCGGTTCTGGAATAACGTCATCATAGCCCCACCGTTCGAACCTTTGCGTGAGCGGTACGGGAGCGCAATGGATGGATTCATTCGCGACAAAGTGGTAGTAGTAGGCGGAGACATCGCCGAGACCAATCTAGGCTTCAGCGATGAACAAGCTCAACGTATCGCCGACGACCTCGACATCATCATCAATTCTGCCGGCAACGTTACCTTCAATCCGACTCTCGAAAGCGGGCTGCGCACCAATGTCGTGGGCACCCAAAACGTGATCGCGTTTACCCGGCGCATGCAGCGGCCCTGCCTGGTTCACATCTCCACCTGTTTCGTCGCGGGAAACCGATCGGGCGCCATCTGGGAAAACGACGATGTAATCGGATATTTTCCACGGCGCGGCGAACTCAAAGGCGTCGAGTTTGCGGTCGAGCAGGAGATTAAAGATTGCGCGAAGATGTCTGAGCGCGCGCGCGAAGAAGCCAAGGATGCGATGAGGGTGGCGCAATTTCGCGAACTCGCGCGCAAGCGTCTGAACGAGGAAATGCGCGACGGGGATGATCCGGATGCGCTCGGGTTAGCAGTGGCGCGGGAACGAAAGGTCTGGACACGCAATCGCCTAACCGAACTCGGTATCGAGCGCGCAAAGTTCTGGGGTTGGCCCAACATCTATACTTACGCCAAGGCCCTGGGCGAACAATTGGTAGCCGCCGAAGCCGGAATCGTGCGCAGTATCGTGCGGCCCAGCATCGTCGAATCCGCGAAGAGCTATCCGTTTCCCGGCTGGAACGAGGGCTTTACGACCACGGCGCCAATCATCTTCATGGCCTTGAAGGGCCAGCGGCAGATTCCGGCCAACAAAAAGTTGATCCTCGACATCACCCCGGTCGATCAAGTTGCGGCGGTCATGCTGGCAGTCGCCGCGCAAGCCTTGGTCGAAGAACCGCGCTTGGTGCACCAGGCGGCGACCGGTGACGTTAATCCGAACAACATGGAACGCATCATCTCTCTGGTTGGTATGTACCGCCGGCAGCAGGAGCAGCAAAAAGAGAATGGTCTGAAGCTCTTCCACGAAATCAATGCGCGTATTGAACCCTGGGCCGTCTCGCCCGAACGCTTCGAAGCGGCGTCGATTCCGATGATGAATAAGACGGCAAAGAAGGCGTCTTCGCTGCTCGACCGCGCGCGTCCACGCTGGGGCGGCGGCCGTTATGAAGGTGTCATCAATCGCATGAAGCAGACCGTAGATCGCGTCGAAGAGCAAACGCGCGAAGCGAAGGAAGCGTTCAAAATGTTCCTTCCTTTCACCGTTGAGAATGCTTACGTCTTTCGCGCTGACAACATCCGCGCCCTCTTCGAACGCATTCGGGAAGACGAGCAACAACTGCTGACCTGGAACCCGGAAG
>WNFR01008964.1_pt1 | contig 11115 bp, 8 predicted proteins | sample 5400221 | NCBI WGS metagenome assembly WNFR01 (sample SAMN13153357, study PRJNA577476) | soil metagenome | isolation source: 40 cm soil under Madrone tree | place: USA:California | collected 2016-06-14 | reverse complement strand
GTGCAAGTCACTGATCCCAATGGATGCCGGTGATCAAAGCCAAAACGTGTCGAGTCTAACTGATTCATATGTGCAGGAATAATGGGCGAATGTCTTTGAGTTCCGGTTGGATTTGAATCATCACGGACGAATGATATAAGCGAAGGATTCGGGGACATGGGGCTTGCCGCTACGGTCTGAAAGGTAAGTGAGAGGCGGGGGGGGTGAGACCATGGCTCAGCGAAGGAGCGTCCTGAGGTTGGGACATGTCGCTGGGAGAGACCTGTGGGCGATACCTCTACGGCTGATGCAATGTCTCGGACTGGCGCGGGATGGGATGGGGGCGCTACCATTGCCCGAGGCAGCTCTCCGAGGATCTGGCTCAGCTTCCTGGCTTGCCTTAGCAGCCTTTGCTTCTGCTTGCCATCATGATCGACCCTTGTAGTCAGCGGTGATGCCGTAGACGCAGGTGATAAATCAGCATGGCCAAAAGAAGCTAGCAAGGAACTGGATTGCATGAGGAAGGCCGCCGGACGATGATGTCGTCACTTCCCTTTAGGTAGTTAGTAGATAGATAATTGGCACCGCAAGATAATCGCCCAATCAATTTACTGTAAGCCAACCAATCAACCACAAACGTTTATTTGCGCTCTCACCGTGACTAGATATACTTCCAACTTTTCCTGAGTGTTGAAACGTTGAAGCCTTGAAAGCAAACAGCAACCTCGCTGTTAGTTCTCAGTCCAACAGTCCCTGCCGACATTTAATTTTATTTGCAGGAAATGTGGCTCCGAAAATCATGGCCGCGGCTGACGACAAACCAAAATAGTAATTAATCCGATATTAAATCTATAATATCTGTTGGGGCTATTGGCCCTTGTCATCCAACTATTATTAGGATCCCCGATGAGAATAACCGTTTCGATTTGGGGTATAGTAACGAGTATTACAGAATCAGTACATCCGTGAGCAAAATTAATCAATTTAGCGTAGGCTTGGAAGAAAGAGTGGATGAAGAAGCATAAAACATTCTCACGAGAGACACCCGCTTGCCGCGCGGGTCTTGTTCCACTCTTCTGCCTCCTCATCTGGACCCTCTATCGCCGTGAAGAATCTCTGATGCGACGCTGGTTCAAGTTCAGGTGTCGTCTTCCCCTCGGTTTCCCGAGCAGGTGAGGATACACTCGGTGAGTCCGTCTGTGTCCTGTCCCTCCCGGAGACATAGGGGGAGTCAAGCGGCGGCCGGGGATAGTCGAGTGCAGAATGAAATGACTCGGTCGTTGACGACGACTCTGGAACACGTGAATTATCGTGACGGTGATATAGGCTCCCAGTCTCGGTCGCAGGTTCGTCAAGACGCGCTGGCCACATTCGAGAGATACTTGGTTCACGTCGACTGTGCAGACTATCAGTTGCTGCCTTCAATGCGATTTTCTTGGTACGACGCCATTCCTGTTCTTGCGCAAAAAGATCGTTCCCCAAGATTTCTTTGTGGCAAAGCCGTATTGCAAGCTCCACTCGAATCGTTTGTATCCCTTTGGATGTCTGTAAAACAACAGCCCCTAGCCTTTCGCGAGTAGCGCGTTGGAATGGTGTAAGGACTGCAATGTTGCGCAGTAAACGCACATCGGACGATTCCTGAAGTCGCAATGAGGATATTTTTGAGTCTAGTTCCCTGAGCTTGGACTGAATGTCCGTGGTGCGCGTGGACATTTGTTCGGGCTCAGACGCATCTGAACGGGGGGCTAGCCGTGGTCGTGGAGCGGATTCCAGGCTGTGCGCACGAGGGCGCCCGTCAGATCTTGCCGAAGGAGCGTCGATAGCGTCGACAAACGAGCGTCGTCCCGCAGCTAGGTCCGCCTTCACTTGATCAAAGGTTGCTTTGAGTTGATCCGCAGCGACGATATCCGGTTCAGCGGTTATATCAAGGTCCGAATCTTCGCGACCGCTAACTCCTGCTGGCATAAAGACGGACTCGGGAGCGCTAATGGAAGTGGAAAGCCGGTCAATTAGGCCATCTGAGTTTCGACCCCAGGAGCGAACACGCGAGCCTCGCGAGTCAGATTGCAAATCCCGCAAGTGGGAAGCTGCAGCTGCTATGCCCATTAACTCAACGTCTTTGCCTGAGATGCTTGGGGCACGCATCGAGATACCACTGGACTTGAAGGCGCTGGCATAGTTTATGCATGAGAGCCAACCGGTCACGTCTTCCTCGCCTGGTGCTTGGAAAAGGAACGGCCGCCGATCGCTGGATATGAAGAGAAAGGTATGGTCTTGCTAGATATCGTTGTTAACACCGTATTCGGAAGCTAGACCATAATTCAAACCTTGTCATAGGAGCGGTCACGTAGGGCCACGGCGCCCTTAAGAGGTAGCACTTCGTCCGGTTTTCGTAGCGGAAGCGGTGGGACAAGAAATCGTCTGTTACGATCTCTCAATTGTTCTTGCAAGCTAGTAGCCCACATGTGATCTCGGAACAATAGCAATTCAGAGCTTGTGAGGATGACACTCCATGAGCGCCATTTGCCTGTCTTTGGCCGCTTGCCAAGATCTAGTGTTATCTCTTTCCGATTAAGAAGACCAACCTTCGCCACCTTGAGCGCCGAAACTCGCTGAGGAGGATACGAGTGGTCCGAAATCTTATCTAGGTTGGGACATGGACTCGAGAAGCCACCGATATTGAGAGCGAAAACGGATGTGGACATGCGTCTTTCGGCGCTACTAACTTTGATTGCGCCAGCTTTGATGAATGTCTCGTGAATGTCATCTTCATGCCAAGTGCTTGACCACTCATATGAGTTTTCGAGAGGAATGTACTCCTCAACATCCACACGCAAGTGGCCAAGAAGATTCTGGACCGTTGAGTTCAGAAGGGCACATGCCAATATTGGAGGTTGCTCGCCTTTGCAATTAGGTAGTAAGGATCAATTTTGTTACTCTTGCCGAGTAGAGTCACAGAGCCGCCATTCCCGGGAAAGGAATGCTGCGGAGAGAGGCTAGATAGTAGTCGGGACGGGCCGCCATCGGAATTACGCTGTACATTCACTTCCAAGGGATCTTCTACAAAAATGAATGGAGCAAAGACAATGTTGTCATAGTAATACTGATAAAACAAACGGAGTCAGTAAGAGAAAATGTTGTATGAATCATTCTCTCACATCCAAGACTTCTGGATAAACGCCTGAGAGTCTTGTATTTCGGATGTAGTCAGCCTTCGTCATTTTCCGCTTGTTGGATTTGTTGAACGCATCAGTGTGTAGCATGATAAGGCTGAAGGCGAGGATATAGGGATGGTCTATTAACGATAAGGATCACCAGAATGCTCGTGACTCGGGAAAGACACACCATCAGAAATAAACAAACTTCGGTTGCACCCTAGGTACCTGTTTGCGAACGCTTCCATGACACGGTCGATTTGTTGTGTTTCTCGTGGTAACCCCACATCCATGAGCAACTTCCGCAAAGCGACATCTAAGGGATCGCCGTCGAATTCGAAGCGCTTAATGTATGCTTGGAGAGCGTTACTGTAGAATGTCTCTCCGCTGTGAAATTAAGGCATCATATTCTGGAAATGGAGCAAGCACGTCGGTCAACCGTACCTAGAGGCCAGTATAGAAGCGATTTCCGCTTTGCTAACCGCCCCGAGCAATCGTTCAACGTAAGCTGCTGGAGACTCTTCGTTGAGCTGCGGTTTTGTGGAAAAAGATTCTGAAGCAAAAGTGTGGGGTGAGGGTTCTGGGGGATTAACTTGAGCCTCGGTTACCCTACTGGCAGACAGTGATAACGAGGAGCCGAATGAGAAAAGGTTAGCAGAAAGTCGGTGGAGTAACGGAGGATTTGTCTGAGAGCGTGGACGCGCAGCTTGTCGAGGAATTGCTGTATCATGACGTTCCGAAGGTGCAAGTACTGGAGGAGAACGCAAAGCAGATGTATCGGGAACCGGGGTGGGTTCACAGAAAGACAAAGCACGGAGACGATTAACAGCTGAGTCTGCAGTAGCAGGTCTGTGTTTGCGACCAGGAGGCTGCGGTAATCGAACAGGCATTTCTGAATTGCTGACAGCAGGATTGGGTGGTGGGGGGTGATTTTGGTATTCATCACGCGAGCTCAACCCAGGCGGTGAAGGTGGCAATTGTTCCTCTGTTTGTGAAGAATGAGAAGAGCGTGAGATAGTGGTATCAAAGTGAAGAGGGGACATTGGGGGCAGCGAGGGCAGCATATGCGATAAATGGTCAAAGGAATTGCGTGGGGGAAGTGTTGGTACTGGCATGACGGCGGATTTCATAGAGTCGTTTCGCTTTCGACTCCAGAACGATGCTCGTCGAACAAGTGACTTTCTTGGAGGGGTTATGTGTGAGGGGATATCTTCCAAAGCTTTGCCTTTACCCTTCCCGTCAGAATCGAGAGTATTGACGGGGCCAAAGGAGATGCCGCGAGACCTTCTGGATCTTTTGACACTGAAAAGTGAACCCCGGTCATCTGTCCTGCATTCATTCAAATGGTGAAAACTTTTTGTTCGTCGTACGGTGGAAGTTGGGAAAGGGTGTCGATCGGATTGGGGTATAGGGATGAAAGCTAGAGAGTTGACGTCCGAGTGGAAAGAAGAAGCGGAAGCCCGGGGCATGCTATGGGGAAGGCTGATTGCCAAAGAGGCATGAGCTAAAGCGGCTGTAGCACGGGACGGTGAAGGCCGAGTCGCGGGAGTCACGACCGACTGCAGAGTTTGCCTGCTTGGCCGATTTGAGGGTGACTGGCCTTCGATAGGTGGTGAGTCCACGCGACGTAGATGCGCACCAGAAACGTCTTCGTTGGAAGAAATTGGGGTGGGAGGGAGCGCCTTCTCTCTAGGGTCTACCGTTTGTGTTCGGCGATGGCATTCCGAGCTCTGCTGGCAGTCCTCTGCACCAGACATGCTGAGATGCTGGGAAGGGCTTGGCTGTTGACCCTGATTCTTTCTCCAGACGGGTAGAGTGAAGAACTGAGTGGGAATGGGTGGCGCATGGTTATCTTCCTGCCTGCATGGAGGTGGAAGGTACACGTCTTTTTGAGAATATTTTATGGGCCAGCCAAACCTACCCATGCAGAAGGATAGATACTACAGTACGTACGACAGACGGAGAAAGGGCACTCGGAATAGTATGCTACCTTATGTAAGCTCGCCTAAGTTACCCGCCCCCTCCTCTGAATCTCCTTTCTCCTTTGTTCGAGCTTGGCATTCTATCCGAGACGAGACGAGACCTTATTATCAGTCTTTCCCACCTAACTGATATCCACTTACCTCCGCTTGACGCTTTCGTTCACTGTACTTGATCTTTTCGTACAACTTGCGTTGCTTGTTGCTCAACATCATCTTGTTCATGTCTTCTATCCCGCTACTCGTCTTCTGCTCTTGCTTCGTCTTCTTCTGCGACTTGGTCTTTTCTTTCTCGAATGTACTATAGTCCATCCCTGCTACCTCGGCTTGAAGCTCTGCGACTTGCATGACAGCGGGATCAGAATGAGCAGTTTCAATCGCCACCCGTATCTTATCCGTGTGACGCTCGGTCTCACTCTCGCCTGCACTCGGTTGTTCCTCTTCTGTAACTTCGTCCTCTTCTTCCGTGGCATCCATGACCATGTCTTCAGCTATACCGGCCCGTGGGTCATATGCTCCTTCACGCTCGCCGAAGGGGCTGAGGTGGGGAGGCAGTGTTTTACCCTGCAAGTAGGGCTCTTCCAGTAGAATTTTTCCCGCGTTGATGCAGTCCACAATCCACTGTGGTTGGACGCACTTTCGAAGCCTCCTACGGTTCAAGTCGGCGTCTGTCTCGTTGGCTCGTTGAACCAATGGTCTGTCGATGATAACATGTGTGATTGAATCGTCTGTCTCGTCCAAAGGGGATCCACTCCCAGACGTGCTAGACCAACCAATTCGTCCACCAAAGCAGCGTACAATGAACTCGAAAATTGGCCGGGATGTTTCTCGTGACAAGAAAAATGTGAACGGTGCGAAGAGGTTTGCCACATGCGATTGCGGATTAGATGATATCATATGAAGGGTGGGAAGGTTGGTCGCGTCCCCCGGATTTGATACTGAGGGTTTCAGAACGAACGCCTCATCTTGTTCTTTCGTATCGACACTGTGCAAGGGAGCATCACTTTCAGACTCCTCCACAACGGCAGATGTCGCGAGAGCTTTGATCGCCTGCCGGACAGCCTTACTAGATACCCTGCTACTGTTCTGCTCGACAGCCCTCTGTAGTTGCGTAGACGGCACTTTATTTTCTTCAAGGACAAAGGCACCGATACCTGCTCCGGAATCCTGTTCTTTCAGGTCCAAAGGAGGAGGATATACTAGGCCTCCGTCGGTGTATAACTTGAAGAAGACGAATCCAAGTAGTGTCTGATAAAGCTCCAAGAAGGTTAGCATCACTCGGAGGTCGACGTCCGAGGGTATCTGTGTACGTGTCACTCAAGAGACGAGAGAATGTGTGGGTATGACCAACATTTTGGGTGAATTGGTAAGGAATGAGCCAAACGACCAGTTGGTCCATGACCTCGGCTTGATAATAAACGCCTTTGATTGAAAGGAATACTTTTCGGAGAGAGTGCGTGCGCATGACATACAGATGCCATTCAGCAGCTAGGCGGGAGCAATTTTCAACTAGGGAAGCAGAAATGCGGTCGTTTGAAGGTAGAGAGGCAAACAGAAAGATCATGCACAAGGCGTCGTCGATGTCACGAATGGCATCAGTAAAGGTTGGATACCTGCGAAAAAGTGACCCTACTTGTGAGCCTTTATTCTTCTCTAGACCACAGACCACAGAGTCTCACCTTTCCTTGATAATGTGATCTAGACGATATACAGGCTTATTCTCTTCCAGACTTTTCGCACTACTCCACTCTCCTCTTCCCAATGCGCGCGCAAGTTTCTTGGCAAAAGCCTTGTGCTCCCGCAGTTTTTTGAGGACTGGTTCGTGCGCAAGGTACGCAATGTCCTTCGCATAGTAGAAAGATGTCGGGGCAGAAGAACCTTTATTGGCACGTTTCTTGTTACGGGGTTCGCGGGGGAAAATGCCTGAATGAGTGCATAGGCGGAAGTTGGTACTGTGGACATGGGTATACGTGAAACACCAGTGCACCTTTTAGTATACACAGCCGACGAAAATCAGCGAGTGAGCATTGAAGTTTCTTAATCGCCATAGATCGTGTAACGTAGGCTTTTGCAGCCCCAGCCTTTCCCTTTTGTCGTAGACGCCCCATGTCGAGAATCGGGAATACAGAATCGGGAATACAGTAGGTGGTAAAGTAAAAGATTGAGTGAGTGACAGCGCCTGATTATCGGACCGTCACGCCTCGCTCTCACCAACCACGATGAGGTGATTTCCCCACTTCTACATTGACCGTGGTTACTTACCCACTTTTTAGTCAATATGTCCACGTTCCCAAATCAGAACTAGATGAGGCGCAGCTACGTCAGCTAGAAGAACACGAAATCAGCCAAGGTCCTTTGTCGGTTCTTCAGCAAGCAGTGAGAAATCACACGCAAGTTCTCATTGCTCTGCGGAACAACAAAAAGTTACTGGCGCGCGTGAAGGCGTTTGATAGGCATAGCAATATGGTTCGTCTCTCCGTTCTGTCCTTTTCAGTAATTAAATTCTTGTCCATTCTAGGTCTTGGAGAACGTTAAGGAGGTATGTGGCCATAACTCACAGAACGATCATTCTGGACGGCATTCTCTCAGATGTGGACGGAGATCCCAAAGGGCAAAGGAAAAAAACCTGTCAACAAAGACCGGTTCATCAGCAAGATGTTTTTACGGTCAGTGCGAATATTCTGCCCATCCAATATTTGTTGACTTCGTCCAGGGGCGACTCTGTAATCCTAGGTATCGTTCCCACATTTCCTCACCGTTGACAACCCTGGCTAAGCCGGGCATCTCTACAGTGTTGCGCAATCAGGCATAACTGCGTAACCTTGTTCACGTGTCATGTTCTCCCAACAAAGAGATGTATATACAGCACAATTAGTACATCGGTCACTCTCCGGGGCGTCGAGTACAATGAAAAACACTTTACGGATCCTTCGATCTACCGTCTTGTTGAGCTTGCTTCTTGTTCGATGGCTTTTATTGCGTCAAATATCCCCCCCAAAGCAATCCACCCATAGCTGTGTGCCCCGAACCTATCTTTGAGGTGCCGTGACACCGTCCACGCGGCCCACGCAGCGGAAAGCCACTCGTCCTGTGAAGTCTCTTCGCCGCCTTCGAGGTCTTCCTGAACGGCCTTTACGAGATAATTCGTTTGCTCTCGCAATTGGGCCATCGCATCCCTCCTCCTACGCTTTTGAGGGGATTTGGCCACTATTGTGCCAACTACTGACTCCTCCTCGCTCAGCATCGCCGTTTTGTGGCGTTGAATCGCATTACAAGCGCATATGCCTTGCAATTCGATCGAGTACCGACCCAAAGATTCGATTGCAAGCTCTACATACTTGCTGTGAGGATCGATGATGATAAATTCCGCCACACGGTTCTTGACGGCTAATTCCAAAGGGTCATCCTGGCGATCCCCGATACAGAGTGCCGCAAAGACGTCGTCCAAGTCGGGTTCAGATGCGTCGTCGCGAATATGCTGCCGTTGTCGGCGCGTCGCAGTGTTGTGTACTTGAACATCAGGTAGGTCAATGGCTCTGAAGAGCCATCCAATGGCCTTCTTACTTTGATAGAAGTTGGTCGATTCATCCAAATTGACCGTCTCAGGCGCGTGCCAGTCTGGTTTATGATCGGCTCTTGGTTTCGGTACTGTGTTAATCGCCACTGGTGTACCACTTTTGGGGTAGTCCACAGCGTCGCTGTGAATCTGGCATAATTTTTGGCAGTCCTCGTGGAAGATGTCATAAAGGTCGGCTATCAACAACCAGTTGGTTGCCACCATGCCCAGAATCTGTTGAAATTGACTAATGAGAATAATGAAGGGAACTCGACAACGACGAAGCTCACGTCACTGCTGATATAATCTACAACAAAATCCGCCACATCAGACATAGTACTTGGCCGATCGAGTAGTTTCTTCGGGGCAGGGTCGTACGCGGCAGGGGCACGATTGTGCGCCGGGTGAAGATTTGTGAAAGGTGTAACGTTGTACATGTCTCCATCTAAGTCGCCACCACCTAGATATGATGGTAGGGGTCTGGTGCCTGCAGCGAGAGTGGGGAAGTGAAAGATTCAGGTCTCGGGGGGGGGGAGGATCGCCAACCTACCATTCACAGAAAATACAACAGTGTTCACGAGAGGTTCTTTCACGAAAGGTGATTCGGGAGGAGGTGGTCCAATTGCATGTACTACTTGTACATCTCCAGGATGGATGACTGGAGACCTTGAAATGAGCACGGGACCCTCAAGGTAATGAATCAAGTTGTCCTCCGGTGAACTGACGCAAACGAAGACTTCTCCTTCTAGCAGAAAGCTGTGGGTGTCAGCAACGCCGACCAAAGTATATCCATCACGGACAGGGATGCGGGCATGATACTTCAAGTCTCGTAGAATGTGATGAATTGCGCATGTAAGCATCTGGTTATAGAAATCGCCCAAGTCGGAAGGAAACAAGTCAAGCTTCGAAAGATGGCGCAACGTAGAAGCCAAACGATACGAAGTAGCTAGACCATACTGGTCAAGAGTATCGGCAGCCTCTTTTAACGAATTTGCAGCTTTGTTCACATCGCGAACCGCCTCATCCTGCAAATTCATGAACACGTCGTAATGGATACCTAGGCCTTCGAGCAGCATGATAAGGGGGCGATTCAAATAGTACTTGCTTGGTCGAACGAAGGCGTGGGCGATCTCCACATCCCTACTGTGTGGTGCATCAAACTTGATCATTGATTGTCGAAGTACCACCACGTCTCCTTGCAAACTGTGATCCACGCTCAGCATACCCTTTGCCCCCGCGAGACGGATCTGGAAAGCCCGAGGATACGTTGTGGCTCTGCGTGTTGAACGCGAATTTCTCTTCCGGAGTGCTTTCCATATTTTCCGAGCAAGTGACCTGGAAATGAGGCCGACACCGTCCGTAAAGATGTATTGACCTTTCGTAATATCTCTGGTGACAAGAATTTCTTCGGCAGGTACGAAGATAGACGAGTCAGTCGTCGTAAAGGCTTGTGATATCCTCGCCGCATACCGCGCCGGGCAGTAAATTAGCTTCTCATCGTAGGCGAGACCATCAAATTTGCCTAGACGCTCGATAATAGTGCTGGCTGTAATTTTGTCACCTTTAGCATCAACGAAGTCGCTCACAAACCACACGGTATGAGATTTAAGAGCCGACTGTGAATAGGCCAGGAAGTTGAAGGACCGGCCGGCAATAGTAATGCCGCTCCGTAAAATAGGGGAAACCCAGTCCTTTACGAAAGCCGGTCCGTTGACTTCGCGGTCGTGTTGATATTGTAGGCCGTTCTCCTCCACAAAGCTGACGCGAATAAAGGAGTTGATATTGTCGGCATATGTACGTATGACTCGATTGGACTGCTCTGGGAATGGTCCATCAAGCTTCATCGACGTAGGGGAGATGGAAACGTGATAGCAATGGAAAGCCCCATCCTTCGGGTTCCATGGATGGAGTGAGGGTGACCAGGAAAAATCATCTGCGAGGAGTTGAACGCCTGCATTGAATTCTCCTTGGTGATTGGCTATGTTCTCTAACTCTGCGGCTGCGATCACGGAGCGTAAAAATCTGGCTGTGTAATTGGGTCCCTTGTGAAGCGCCATGCTGTCAACGATGTTGCGGATGGACAGTAGTTCTTTTGCATCCGCGAAGCGCCCTTGAAGCAGGGCCTCAAGTTGAAAGGCGATTGACCAGTCAAGCTTGCTTATCCAGCGACGATATTGCTCTAATTTGGTCTCCGAGAACAGTTCTAAATGCTCTGCACGGTGAGCGAAGTCTTTTGGTGCAGGAAGACGCGCAGTCTTGCATAGATCTTTGAACACCTTCAAACCCGCGGTCTCACGACAAACGAGGCGAATAGCTAGAGTGGCGTATGGTAATACGCGGATGAGATGAGGATCTTCGGGATAAAGCGCTAGCAATCGCCGACGCTTTTCAGGAGGAGTGCGAAGACCTAGGAGTGATCGAACTTGGCTTTGGCTGGAGTCCTCCT
>WNFR01007460.1_pt1 | contig 11115 bp, 12 predicted proteins | sample 5400221 | NCBI WGS metagenome assembly WNFR01 (sample SAMN13153357, study PRJNA577476) | soil metagenome | isolation source: 40 cm soil under Madrone tree | place: USA:California | collected 2016-06-14 | reverse complement strand
CGCTCGCGCTCCCGGCCAGGCTGGTCGCTGGGCGGGACGATCTGCGCACCGGGTGGAACGACCTGTGCGACGGCGGCGAATGAAACGCTGACCATCGCCAAAGCCGCCGCGACGGCGCGTACGCACGCGACCATGCCCCAACCCTTTGACGAACGGACGGAAATTTTGCGTTAAGGCGAGGCTCGGAGGCAATCGCCGGCGCGCGCAATTTTTCCAGATGTTTCAATAAGGTCACACAGGCCGCGACGCTAAAGGTTGTTCGAAAGGCACCGTGCCGCCGCTCGAGCTTGCCAAACAGGCCGCTCTCTATCTGCGCACCGTTGCGCTGGGCGTGGAAGACGGCGACCGCAAACGTTCCTGCCGGCATTGCGCTGAATACGCGGATGAGTTCTTCATTTTGACCCAGTCAGGCGAGTGTCCTGAACGGTAGGTCGAGTCCTTCCGCTTCGACACGATACCTCCGAGCCCCATCTTGCAGGCATGGGCGAAGACGGTGGGGCCATCGCCCTCGATATGCTCGTTGAACCGGATGCCGGGCGAAGCCTTGGCCAGGATAGATGCAAGCGTGGCCTTGCGGACTTCCAGCGGGTCAAGCCGGATGTCGTCGCCGCTTAATTCGATCAAGTCGAACGCGTTTAGAAACACGCTGTCGTTAGCACGGTGATGTCGGACGAGATCGAACGAGGCCACGCCATTACATCGCAAGCGACAGCTTCGTCATCGATGATGCAGGAGCGTGAGCGCAGGCGGGCCAGCGCCCCGTGGTCGCCCCTCATCAGGGCAATAAAACCCAGCGGTCCGCATGTCGTCGCGGAACCAATGTTCCTGCTCCCAGTTGTGGTTTTGCCGGAGCCGCTCCTGGGGAGGACGTCATGGCCAAGCCGATCAACGAATTGCTGCTGCTGACCTGCATGGGCGCGTTCATCGCGAGCGCCACATACGCCGTAACCCTGCTCCACTAAGCAGAAGGGCGAACCTGGTCCGCGCCGGAGCTTCGTTTGTCGGGATCGCGTTCGCGGTTCTGGCCGCCACGAACCAGCCATCGAGTTGGTGGAAGAGCCTTCGGACGTGAGCCCGCTTGTCCTGGTGGCCCCCAACCACGCACTTCTGGGCGCTGCCCAGCGCACACTATGGCGGAGTCCGACTTCCTGCGCCCGTGCATCATCGGCTACGGCTCCCGCGAAGACGATCGGGAATGGACGTAAGTGGGCTATTTGCTCGACAGCGGGGCGTGGATCGCCCTCGCGCTGTCACGGGACCCACTCCATTCGCAAGCGCGAGAGCAGTGGGAGCTGTTGCGCGGGGCAGGCGCAAAACTTCGCAGTTCCGTTCCCGTCGTCATCCAGACATTCGCATTTCTCGATCGTAACGCCAATCGGGATGTCGCGCTGGCATAGCAGGAAGCTATCAACAAACCCGGCATGGTAAGGATTCTTCCTTGCGAGCTGCGCGACCTGGAGCAGTCGTGGGAATATTTTCGACGCGCAGATCTGCACACGCTTTCCGCCGTCGACGCCACTAGCTTTGTGATCATGAAGCGCGCGCGAATTCGGCTCGCATATGCGTTCGATCATCACTTTGCCGTCGTCGGGTTCAGGTTGGTGGCATAGCAGCTGCGAGCGCAGCGCCAATCTGGCCTGCACTTGCTTGTCACAAGGTCAGGGCTGACCGTCCGACGCCTGCTGCCAGAATTGCGTAAGCTGACCGGTACGAGCGCCGCGCTGCCGCGCGGCGAGACCGAGCGGTTCGCGGCCACTGCGACAATCAACCGATTTCGGAAAAGGTGGCCGGCCGGACAGGGTGTAGAATCTGTTCCACCACGACCTGAGCGATTCGGGAAGGATGCGCTCGTTGACCGGAACGGTCTGTATAAAATTGCTCACTTAGCCCCAAGAGCCGGTCGGGTCGGCCGACGCTGCCCACCTCCCTCCGGTCGGCCGGCCGCGCGCGAGCCCACAGCGAGCGCGTCTGCAATTGGAAGGCCGCCGCCGCGCGGGATCCGTGCGGCGTAACCGATCAAGCTGCCGGCAGCGCCTCGGAGACCTCCGGCGCTCACTCGTGTCGGCGCACTCCCGGTCACCCTCGATTCCTGAGCAATCGGCCGCGCTGCGCGAAACGCTGCTGATCAAGGTTGAGTACGCGGTTCAGCGCGCACTCGCCTCGCCCTGACTAGTTCTGGGAGCTCTTGGAGAACGGCATGAACTGGACCACGCACTATTTTATTTCGATCCTCGATTGAAACGAGATTGTGTTAGTGCAGTCGTGCGGCGCGATTCTGAACAAATAGTCATGGAATTTGTCGCATGAAATTTGTCGCATGAGATGTAGGCCGCGACGCTTGCGCAGGCCGAACCAACGCACCATTTCGTGGGTTGATGGGTGCGCGCGACGTGGGAGTCCTTGTGCCCCGGCGCGGGACGTTTCACGTGCGGCGGTAAGCGTTGGGATGTTCTTGATCTCGACCGCCAGTTCGCGCTCGGCAATCACAAGATCATAAGCGCGTTGGAGATTGATCCACAAATCAGGACCGTTGCCGCACAGCTTGCCGAGTCGCAGTGCCATCCCCGGGGTCACCGGCTGCTTCTCAGCGATAATGTCATAGAGGGTCTGCCACGAGATGCGCGCAATTTCGGCCTTTGATTTGCCGAGCGCCGGCAAGACGTCCTCGCGTAGCATCTCACCGGGATGCATCGGCCTAAGACCACGTAGAAGACGGTTCCTGCTCATCAGTGATAATCCTCCAAATCCACATCGACTGCTGCACCGACGATTTTACGCAATGGCGGATGACGGCGCGGCACCGTCGGAAGCGTTCGTGCAGCGCCTCCTCAGCGCCCGGCTTCCTCGACTTCCAGCGCCACCGATTTGCCGAGCGCCTTAAAGGCCGCCTCGATCTGGTCGAGGCGCGAGGCGTGGTCGAGCCGGAACAGGCGATCGACCGATTCGCGATTCCAGCTGAGACGGCGCATCAGCTCGGCGCGGGTGATGCCGCTCTCGCGCAGCGCGCGGTAGAGCGAGGCCTTGAGCGACGTCATCAGCGGCAGCGCCACCGACCGACCGCGCGGCCGCTGGGGTGGCGGCGGGATGTCCTCGCCGTCGGCGATGCGCGCCGCCAACGCCTCCTCGATCGCGCCAACGGCATGCGCGAGGGCATCGGCGTCGTCCTCGCCGAAGGTGGTCACCTCCGGCAGGCTCGGGCAGGTGGCGAGCACGCTGCCGTTGTCGTCCGTCTCGAGCTTGACCGGATAGCGCAGCGTCATTTCAGTCCCAGGCCCTTGAGAATTTTGTTAACCAAGCCCTTGCCCAGCTCCTTGCGGCTTTCGTGCATCGGCAGCTGGCTCTTGCGGTCGCCGCGGCGCACCGTCAGATGACCGCTGCCGTCCTTGTGGGTCTCAAAGCTGCAGCCCTTGGAGGCCAGCAGCCTCCTGAGTCCCTGTGCGTTCATGAAATATAGTCTACTCCACAGTTCTGTGGAAGTCAACATAAATGTGGAGTTCGATGCGAACCGGGACCATCTGCGCTATGTTGCCAACAGGCGTGTCTCCTGTGCGGCTGCAAGCCCTCGGACCCCCGCCACCTCGGCGCTCGCGCTGGCCCGGAGCGGCCCGATGCCCTGTTCGTGGGGTCCACCGCCTTTCTGAATATCCGGCGTGTCCAATTGGTCCATTCGCATTAGTTTCCCCCTAAGGGAATGACGTCGCACGCCCCGCCGAGCCACAAGCTCGGCTGCGAGAAACGACGAGCGAAACCTTGTCCACTTTGAGGCGAGTGGAATGCATTGTCTTGCGAATCAGGCTGATTGGAGGTTGATCTACATGCGGTGACGACCTGGGGCCTCTTCCATCAGATCGATCAAACGGCTCGCAACCAATGGCACCTCGATACGAAAGCATCCTAAGGGAGCGATTTCGTAGATCCGTAGCAGGCGCTACAATTGCCGATCATTCAAGCGCACGGACCGCCCGCTGCTTGCAAGAAGCTCTCGACGGGAACGAACCTGCATCATCTGCATTTTCCCGCGCCTCGGTTCAATATCACGCAAGCGACGACTTCCGCCGTTTAATCGCTGAGCTCAGGTCTATAATTTCACGTTCTGCAGATCAACGCGACCTTGAATTGGACAAAGAATTAGGACCGCGGCCCTTCACACCTCCCGAGCCTCAGAGGGCGGATACTGCGAGCGTGCCTTCGACTGGGCGGCAGCCAACGACCGGTGCACTGCCAAAGCGGCAGCTAACTAACCGCCATGTCGTCGTGGGTGTCATAGCAGTTGCCACTATGCTGCTCTTGCTCTTCGGGGGAATGATTCACAGAGTTTGGTTTGCCGGGTCGAAGAACGACGCACCGCGGCAATTAGCTATTGAGACAACTGCGCGCGTCCCCGCCCCGTTCGAAGTTGCCGAACAGCCACCGTCTGCCAGTGAAACAACCGAGCGAGCCGATTTCTCCAGTTCGGAATTACACGCAGTCCCGCTGCAGCAGCTCAATGATGAGCAGATCGCCGCCCTGATTAAGTTGGGAGGCGAATTGATTGCCGATGGGAAAATCCCTCTCGCGCGATTAGTGCTGCAAAGGGCAGCAAGCGCAGGTAGCGCGCCGGCAGCCTTGGAGCTAGGCGGGACATACGATCCGATCATTCTTGAACGGCTGGGCGTTACTGCGAATACCGAGATAGTAGAAAGTACCGTGATCCGTCCTGACACCGCGCTGGCACGAGCCTGGTACCAGAAGGCAAAGGACCTTGGATCAGTTGAGGCGCCAGGTCGGTTAGAGAAATTGGCTCGCCGCTACGGCAGACCGCGTTGAGGCTACTCTCGGAGCCATTACGGAAAACAATAGCCAGACGTTACTTAGTCTCTGAGGCGCAATTTTCTGAAAGAGAAATACACGCGACATACCCACTTGCAATGGGCGGAGGCTGGATTCTTGGGCTACCATTTCGCGATCGTCTCAGGAGGACGCAGCATGTGGCTAGAGGATCACTTTGGAAGCGATTCGATGTTACAGCGCAATGAGCGAGTCAAATTGGCGGCCTCGTTCTGGAATAATATAGGGGCAGGTATGGTCATTGGCGGGATGGCGGCGGCATTCTTCTTAGACAAGCCGCAAGGCACTTGGACGAAAATCGGCATTGCGATAGTGGGACTTGTGCTTGGCTGGCTTTGCTACTCAATGGCCAGCAACATTTTGACTTATATGCACACAGCGCCCGAAGAGCGCCGCTAGGGCAGTGGGTGCCACAGATGGTTCAGCTGGGCAACCTCGCGAAGACCCGAACAGATCCCGCCGAGCTGTTCGCCAAGAGTTGCCGGCGTCAATGACAGAACGGGTTTTCTTAGCTGATCTTAGCTGATCAAGCTCGCGGCTGCGAGGACGATGCCCGTGACGAATGCAGCTAGGCAGCAATACAGCAACACTTCATTAAGCAAATGGGCCATGACAGCCTCCACTCCAGGTACACTTTGACCAAAAGGTGACCGCAAAGTGTTAGGAAGTAGATAACAAGGTGAGCCTTTCTATGCCTGCCCGCGTAAATCGACCAAGCTTGCAAAAACTTATGCTTTTATTTGCGCCGATATTGCGCTGGTGATCTGATTTGTCATCTCGTCCTGGACCGCGAAAGTGTTCTTCGAACGCGCGGTCCTAGCGGTCGGCCCAGACGTGATGTCCATCGGATGCGTCAAACATCTTGCTCGGCTACAGAACTTAATCCATTTGAGGATGAGTCACTTCGGCCGTTTGGCGTCGACAAGCGCCTGAAGCTTCTCCATCTCGGCCTTCACCACGGGATTTTGCGCAACGATATTGGTACCGAGAGAAACAAAGGTCTGCATCATCGAGGCCTGCTCCTGCGGCGGCAGCTTGAGAATTTCGCCTTTGTTGGCAAGCCATAGCTCGTTTGTCTTCTGGACGTTACTGACGCCCCACGGGAATGCCTGCTGTTCGGCGACTCGGCCGGCAGCACGAATCGCCTCCTGCACGTCCTTGGGCTGTTTCTGGAACCATGCTTCATTGATCACATTGACGGTGACGATCTGCGCGAAGTTAAGGTCGGTCACGAATTTCGCCACGTCGTAATATTTAAACGCGGTGAGGATCGGCATGCCAGCAAGCATCCCGTCGAGCCCGCCGGACTGAAGCTGCGGAATGACTTCGGTGAGAGCCAGGGGAACCGGGATTGCGCCGATCGCCTTCATCGGCTCGATCTGTAAGGGCGACGCAAATGTGCGCACCTTCATGCCCTTCAACGCCTCAAGCGTAGGCGCGGGCCGCTTGGTCAGCACCACGGTCGGGCTGTTATAGATGGCGCCGATGATGCGAAGGCCACGATTGAGAAACATCGTCTCCATGTGATCGCGATAGGCGGGCTCATGGATGACCGCGTGAACGTGCTCCGGCGAGGCGAACAGGCCGGGCACGTCGAAAATCTGGAAGCGCGGATCGGTCGGCGTCAGGAAGGCCGTAGGGGTGATGAAGGACTCGATTGTGCCGAGCAGCACGCCATCCACCATGCGCGGAATGGCGCCGAGCTGGCTCGCCGGATAGACCTCGGTCGTGACCTTGTCGCCGACGCGTTTCTGCAGGTCGGCGGCGAATAGCTTTTGCCACTCATGCTGCACGTCGTTGATGGTGGCATTGGCAAGCTTCATGACGGTCTGGGCCGCAACCGGCCGCGGTGACGCTAGAACCGTGACGGCAAGGGCTGCGAACGTGGCTTGCAGCAATCGGTTGATGGGCATGGGTGTCTCCTAAAGCTTCAGAGCGCAGTGGTGAGATACAGCGAAAGTCTGGGCCAGTAGGTAATGATCAGGAGCGCGGCGATCTGCACGACAGCGAATGGAAGCACACCGCGATAGATGGTGTCGAGCGGTACGCCCAGCACTGATTGTGCGACAAAGATGTTCAACCCGAACGGCGGCGTGAACATGCCGATCGCAATATTCACCGTCATGACGATCCCGAAGTGGATCGGATCGATGCCAAGGGCCTTGACCAGCGGCATGAACAGTGGCGTGAGCACGATGATCGCCGAGGTCGGATCGAGAAAGCACCCCACGATCAGGAGGATGACATTCACTGCCATGAGGAAGCCCCAGGGCGGCAACTTGAGGTCCGTCAGCCCGCCGGTAATGGCTTGCGGCACCCCGTTGATGGTCAGGATCCAGGAGAACAGCGCGGCAGTCGCGACGATGATCAGGATTTGCGCGGTGATGATGGCCGCCTGCGTGGCGGCATCGAGCACATCTTTCCAGCTCATCTCGCGGTAAACATAGCGCCCCACCAGGATCGCGTAGAGGCAGGCGAAGCCTCCCGCCTCGGTCGGAGAAAACCAGCCGAGATAAATCCCGGCGAGCACGAAGACCGGCATCAGCAGGGCGGGCCCCGCGTCCCAGGTGGCTGCCAGGAGCCGCGCAAAATCGAATTTTCCGCGCGTCGGAATCCGCATGCGCAGAGCCATGATCACGACGTAGGCCGACATCATGAAGGCGATCAGCAATCCCGGCAGCACGCCGGCCGCGAACAGCTTTGCGATCGATTGCTCCGCCGCCATGCCGAACAGGATCATGGCAATACTCGGCGGGATCACGATATCGATTGAGCCCGAGGAGCTGACCAGGCCTGAGGCAAACCGCACGCCGTAGCCGTCGCGGATCAGGCCCGGATAGAGCGTTTTCCCGACCACCGCCACGGTGGCGGTGCTCGCGCCGGAAATCGCACCAATCAGCGTGCAGGCGCCGACGGTCGCAACCCCGAGGCTGCCCGGTATGCGACCGATCAACGCCAGAACCCAGACGATCAGGCGTTGCGCGATGCCGGAACCGCTCATCAACTCGCCGGCAAAAATGAAGAACGGGACGGCAAGCAAGGCGTAGTTCTCCATGCCTCCGAACATGATCTGGTGGAGCGCGACCGGGGGCACCGACAGAAACAACACGAATGTCGCAACCGCCCCGATTAGAAAGATTCCGAAGATGGGCGTGCCGAGCAGCAGCAGCGCTATCGGCAAAACTGCCAGCGTCCAGATCATCGCACCTTAGCCTTCGTGGCGTGGTGCCGCGTGACGAGCTCTGTGCCGCCGCTAACGACGAGCACGGCCGCCACTAGCGCCGTCCCCGCAAATCCCACGACCAGCGCCGAATGCGCGAACACCATGGGAAAGCCGATCGCCATGCTGGTCTGTCCGATGGCCGCCACGCGCCGCGCGAACTCCAGGGACTGAACGGCCGCATAGGCTGCGCCGATCGCGATAATGAGGTGATGAAACATGGTGAGCGCGATGCGCGGGCGCGGCGTCAGCCGGTTCGCAAGAAAATCGAGCGCAATGTGGCGGCGGTCGATCGTCACCAGGATCATGCCGATCATCACCATCCAGATCATGGCGAAGACCAGGAGCTCATCGGCCCCGATGAGCACCACGCTGAACAGATAGCGGCAAACCGCATTCGCAACGTTGAGCAGCATCATGCCGATGAGAAGCGTGCCGAGCAGCGCGCGCGTCGCAAAGGCAGCAATCCGCGCGATCCGAAGCGCGAGCGCAGGCGGCGCGGGAACGTGCAAATCGTTAAGCATGGTGCTGCGCGTGCCGAGAACTCGATGTGTTCAAGTTTGAAACCTGAAGATGGTCCTGTTCAAGCCCGATCTTGTATTGCACACGCGCATCCCAGCGTTGCCAGACCGTGCGTTGGTTGCAAGGATGGGACTGGCAGGAAAGTCCGCGCGGCGAGCGCGGCGAGGTGTACGAGACTCCAGGCTTGCGACATGGCAAAGATCCCAAAGGCCTACGATTACGTCATTGTTGGAGCGGGTTCTGCGGGATGCACGTTGACCAACCGGCTGACCGAGGACCACGACGTCCGCGTTCTCGTGCTGGAGGCTGGCGGCTGGGACAGGCACCCGTTCCTCAAGCTTCCGCTTGGCTGGGGCAAGGTGCTGGTCGAGCGCATCTATGACTGGGGCTATGACAGTGAGCCGCAGGAGACCATGGCTGGTCGCCGGATCGAAGTGGCGCGCGGCAAGGTCATGGGTGGCTCGTCGTCCATCAATGCCATGGCATATGTGCGCGGTAATCGGGCCGATTACGATCGTTGGGCGTCGCGATCGCTGCCTAATTGGTCCTACGCAAACGTGCTTCCCTATTTCCGCAAGCAGGAAAGCTGGGAAGGCGGCGGCGACGATCATTACCGCGGCGGAAATGGTCCTCTCGCCACGCGCAAGTCGCGCTATCAAGACCCGCTCGTCGATGCCTATTTAGACGCTGCGCAGGCGGCTGGTTACGCGTTTAACGATGATTACAACGGCGCGCAACAGGATGGCTTCGCACGCATGCAGATGACAATACGCAACGGCCGGCGCGAAAGCGCGGCCACTGCCTATCTGCACCCAGTTCTGAGCCGTGACAATCTAAGCGTAACGGTCAACGCGCATGTCACCCGCGTCGTGCTTGCGGGATCGCGCGCCGTCGGCGTCGAATACCTCAAGGATGGTGAGAAACATTTGGTCGAAGCGAGCCGCGAGGTGATACTGTGCGGCGGCTCGATCAATTCCCCACAGCTCCTGATGCTGTCCGGCATCGGTGACGCAGACGCACTGCGCGCGCACGGCATTCCGGCAAGAGTGGATCTTCCCGGCGTCGGCAAAAGCCTGCAGGACCATGTGGCTGCCTTGCTGATCTATGGCCGATGCGATGACAGTCCGCTGTTGCGAAACGTGCGCCTTGACCGGATGGCGCTTGGGCTGATCAACGGCTTCGTCTTCGGTCGGGGTTTTACCACCGATCTCCCCGGTGGGATCACGGCTTTCGTGAAGAGCGAGGAGAACGAGCCGATCCCCGACATACAACTTCTCTTCATCTCCGGCTCGTTACTGGCATCCCCCTATCTGCCACCGTTCAAGCGGCCGTTTACCGACAGTTTTGCGTGCCGCATCGTGCTGCTACGGCCTGAAAGCCGCGGCGAGATCACGCTTTCATCCGCTGATCCGCTCGCGCATCCGCGCATTTCCCAACCCTTGCTCTCGACAGAGAACGACTGGAAGAAACTTGGTAACGGCATGGTCGGAGGCAACATCAATGCGCCGGTTATCATGATTGCAGAGAAGGCTGCGGACGTGATTCGCGAAAAGGCGCCATTGTTGCCTACATAACTGTGTAGCATCGCGGTATCGCGTGGAGGACGGGAAATGATCAAGCTTAGTCTCAGGCTCGGAATGCCGGCGTTCTTGCTTTTGGCCGGCTTGAATTGCGCCGCCGTCGCGCAGGACAAATTGCGCATTGCTGGGGGACTGGCAGGGACGTGGGAGAATTCCTTTTCGGAGCTGGGGCAAAATGCCGGCTTCTTCAAGAAGCACGGACTCGTGTTGGAGATTTTCTATACCCAGGGCGCCGGCGAAACCCAGCAGGCCGTGATCTCCGGCAGCGCCGATATCGGCACCGGCGTCGGCACATTCAATACGTTCGGAGCCTTTGCCAAAGGAGCGCCGATCCGAGTGATCGCGGCAACGCACACGGGCGCGAATGACCTCACCTGGTACGTGAAAGCAGACTCACCCATCAAGGACAAGAAGGATCTCGCAGGCAAGACCGTCGCCTACTCCACAACCGGATCATCCACCTATGGTGCCGTGCAGGCTTTTCAGAAAGTGTTCGGTGTCACCTACAAGCCCGTAGCTACTGGTAGCCCCGCTTCCACCCTCACCCAGGTCATGAGCAACCAGATCGACGTCGGTTGGACGTCACCGCCGTTCGCGGTCGATCTCTTGAGGGAAGGAAAGATCAGGCAGATCATGCGCGCGAGCGACGTTCCCGAATTGCGAAATCAGACCGCGCGCTTCATGACGGCGAATGTCCACGCCGTCGAGTCGCGCAGGGCCGTCTTCGTGCGTTATCTGCAAGCCTACCGCGAGGTCGTCGATTGGATGTACGCCGACAAGGCCGCGGTGAACGCTTTTGCCGCCTGGGCCCGCATTCCGGAACAAATCGCAAGATTGGCGCCTGAAGACTATTACCCGAAAAATAACGTCTTGCCCGACCGGATCGAGGGTCTCGATCTGGCGATGGCAGACGCGGTGAGCTTTAAGTACATCGCCATGCCGTTGACGAAAGAACAGCTCGCAACG
>WNFR01007459.1_pt1 | contig 11116 bp, 10 predicted proteins | sample 5400221 | NCBI WGS metagenome assembly WNFR01 (sample SAMN13153357, study PRJNA577476) | soil metagenome | isolation source: 40 cm soil under Madrone tree | place: USA:California | collected 2016-06-14 | reverse complement strand
ATCTCTCGATTCACCGCTATCCGCAGCGCCAGAAACGTTTTTGTCGCGGGATGCAGTCTCTGCCTTCCCCATTGCGCTCGGGACCCTGCCACAACCGTTGCCAGGTGCGCCGTATCTCTGATCGGCCGCGCTCTTACAATCGCCCTGGCGATTCTTCTGGAATCGTGCTCGTCCGCTTCGCGGTACAGCAAATCGGCAAGTTCTTTCTCTTGCCAGCGATTCACAATCTCGTCTGCGGTCAGCTCATCATTTTCCACGCTGACTCCCATGCGCATGCTCAGCGGACCCGGCTGGCGGAACGAAAATCCCCGCTCCGGCTGATCAAGTTGCATGCTCGAAACGCCCAAGTCGGCCAAGACCCCGTCCACCTTCGGAATCCCCAACTCGTGTACGGCCTCCGCAATCCTTGAGAACGGAGATAAAACGCAGTTCACTTTCGACCCGAACGTCTTCAAACGCTCCCGCGCGATCTGCAGCGCCTGTTCGTCCCGGTCCAGGCTGATCAACCTGCCCGAAGAAAGTCGTTCGGCGATGGCTTCCGAATGCCCTCCGGCTCCCAATGTTGCGTCGACGTATATTCCGTCCGGTTTTATTCGTAGCCATTCCAGCACCTCTTGCAACATCACCGGCGTATGTGGCGCTGCTCCGCTCACCGCATCCGCCTTTTTGCCGCTCGCCCTAACCCCGCCCTGGTCATCCTGAGGACATGCCAAAGGATGTCTGAAGAATCTCCACCGCAGACTGCTTCGCTACTTCCCGCTCGATGATCAAATTCCCAAATCTTCCAATGCCTTGTAGTCGTCTTCCGTAAACGGTTCGTTTTTAATGTCGTCGAGCACTCGCGTATGGTTCATCACTTCCAGATAATCCAGGCCCCCGAACACATCCACTTCGCCAATCGTTTGCGCCGATTCCCGCAAAACTGGCGGAAGCAACACTCTGCCCTGGCCGTCCATTTCGACCATTTGCCCGAAATAGCTCGTTCTCATCAAAAACTTGCGCTTCGCCCGGTTCTGGCTGGACACCTTCGCCAGCTTTTCTTCGATGGCGATCCACACCTGCATCGGATAAATCCTGGCTGTTTCCCCGGTCATGCTAGTGATATAGAATTGATCCCCGAACTGTCGCAACCCCTCGAGAAACACGGCGGGTATCTTCAGACGACCTTTCTCGTCCACCTTGGCCCGGCAGTTCCCCCGAAGACTCATTCGCCCTTGACCCTCGACCGCATCGCGGCCGCACTCTGAAACGACGGAATCTGATGCCCCAGATCGCCACGTTTCCCCACTAGCTTGATGAACTCAGTGACCTTTTCTACTCGGTGCTATTGTGCCCTACTTGACTCTACTGCTTCCCACTCTGTACCACTTTTGGCCACATCTTAATCGCACCACGATTCTTGTCAAGTGAAATCGTGTGTTCGGTGCAAAGTTTTTTGAACTGGTGTTACTAAAACCACTCCGTGAAGTTCAACGCGACCTGTTGTGCCCAGTTTCGTTGCAACTACCAATATTTTGTGCCGGTGTTTTCGCTTCTGTTTCGTCACTTGCTGCGCGCGACAGGACTAGTCCGCCGCGCCCGCAAAATTCCTCTTTTCGGCATTTCATGAGGCGTGTTATTCTTTTTCTGCGTTTGAACTATACCCAAGGAGCGTTCCCCATGGAATGGACCACACCTCAGCACGAAGAGATCGACCTAAACTGCGAAATCAGCTCTTACGCCAACGCTGAATTGTAAATCGCCGCTCGCAACTGGCTCTCGGAATTGACCCAGGAATGTTTTGTAGGGGCCGGGCTTCCGCCCGGCCTTTGTCTTGAGTGACTTGCTCAGCGCGATGACTAACCGCCCTCCTGACTGCCTGCGATTGCGATGAACTCCTCCCATGCACATTAGAATTCTAGGGTCGGCCGCCGGGGGTGGCTTCCCGCAATGGAATTGCGGCTGCCGCAATTGCTCCGAACTGCGCGCTGGTACTCTGAAAGCCACCAGCCGCATGCAAACTCAGTTGGCATTCTCGCCGGATGGACTGGTCTGGTTTCTGCTCGACGCGTCGCCGGACTTGCGCTCCCAAATCGTCGCCACGCCGCAACTTGCTCCGCCTCCCCCCGATACTACCGGAACTCCAATAGGAGGCGTATTCCTGCACTCTGCCGACCTCGATTCCGTCATGGGATTGCTTCACCTGCGCGAGTTTCAATCGTATTTCATCTTCGCGACTTCAGCCATTCAGAAAATTCTCAAATCTGAGAATCGCATCTTTGATGTGCTCCATCGCGCGGATCCTCCCGTGCAGTGGCAGAACCTGACGCCTGGCGCTCGCCTTGCCTGCCGCTTCGGTGACGATCCGTCCGCTCCTCCGTCATTCGTTTGCACGCCCACTTCACTGGGCTGCAATTATCCGGACTTCATCAGCACCGAATTGCGTCGAAGTCTTCCGTCCCAGGAAGCCGTCGTAGCACTTCGCTTGGAACAAGCGGGAAAATCGTTTTGCTATGCGCCGTGTCTGTCGGAAGATTGTGCAGAGGGCATGAAAGTCGCAGCCACCAGCAGCGTTGCGTTCCTCGACGGTACCTTTTGGTCCGACGATGAACTCATCGAAATTGGCCGCGGCCAGAAAACTGCCCGCGAAATGGGCCATCTTCCTCTTTCGGGACGCGACGGCTTGCTCGCGCAATTTCCCGAAGATTCCGAGTGCCGCAAGATTCTGGTCCACATCAACAATACCAATCCGATCCTCAATGAAGACAGCGAAGAACATCGTCTTACGCGTGAGGCCGGTTTTGAGATAGCCTACGATGGAATGGAATTGACTCTGTGACCCAGCAGCACGAAAAGCTCACGCTGTCTGAAGCAGACTTCATCGCCGGATTTCACGCTATCGGCGAAGATCGCTATCACCACCGCCATCCTTTCCACAAACTCATGCACGAAGGCTCTCTCAGCCGCGGTCAAATGCAGGCCTGGGCGCTCAATCGCTACTACTACCAGAGCCACATTCCGCGTAAAGACGCCGTAGTGCTCTCGCGCTCGGACGATCAGGGCTTTCGCATGGCGTGGCGCAAGCGCCTAATCGACCATGATGGCGATGGCAGCGGAGCCCCGGGGGGCGTGGAAAAATGGCTCAAACTTGTCGAGGCTACCGGCCTTCCGCGCATCCAAGCCGTGCGCGGAGACGGCATTCTGCCGGCCACGCGCTACGCTGTAGACGCTTACGTCCAATTCGTTTCCACGCGCACCCATCTCGAAGCCGTCGCTTCTTCCCTCACCGAACTTTTTTCGCGACGTTTGATCTCGCTTCGCATGGACAAACTGCGCGAATTCTATCCGTGGATGTCGTCCGGCCTCGATTACTTCACCAGTCGCCTCACGCAAGCTCCCGAGGACGCGGATTTCGCGCTGGCTTGGGTCGTCAAACACGCTCGTACCCGCGAAGAACAGGACGCCGCCCACGCCGCACTCCGCGCCAAGTGCGATATTCTGTGGGCCATGCTCGACGCGCTCTTTTTCGCCTACGTAAATCCCGCCTGGCCGCCGCCCGGCGCTTTTCACCCTAGCCACGCCGACCTATGAGTCTCGACCCAAAATCGCGCCCACAACTGGCGCCTGGCTGCCGACTGGGAGAAAATCAGGGCCAGAGAGTTTTGCTGCTGCCGGAACGCGCACTCCGCCTCAGCGGGCCCAGCCTCGAAATCGTCACTCGCTGCGACGGCAAACACACCGTGGCATCGCTCATCGCCGAATTGCAAAAGCTATACTCAAAAGCTGCGCCACAAAAAGTCGAGCAGGACATTCTGGGCTATCTCCAACTCCTGCACGACCAACGCGCCTTGGATTTCGAACTGTAGCTCACCCCTTCTAGCCTGCGGGCCGTTTTCGTTCCTTTCGTTTCTTCTCTCTTGCCTATCGCGGCCCATGAATCGTCAGCGGCATTTTGCCCCATATGGAATCGCCCGCGCCGTCTGGGATGCCACAATCTGCCACCCGGCCTCGCGTTTCAGACAACATTCGAACTTGCGGTGGGTGCATCAAAAAGTGAGGATATCTTAAGAGGTTTTCACGATAGATGGCCACGATTTCCAGTCCGCTCGCGCTTATCGCCGAACTCACTCACCGGTGCCCGCTTCATTGCGTCTACTGTTCGAATCCACAGGAACTCGCCGCGCGTTCAAACGAATTACCTACCGACATCTGGTCGCGCACCTTTCGCGAAGCCGCCGCCCTCGGCGTCATGCAACTTGATTTCACCGGCGGCGAACCGCTCGCCCGTCCTGATCTCTCCGCTCTGATACAATCCGCTCGCGCGGCAGGACTCTACGTCAACCTCATCACTTCCGGCCTGCCGCTCGACGAAAAGCGCCTCGACGAACTACTTGCCGCCGGTCTTGATCACTTCCAACTCAGCTTGCAGGGCGCCCGCGAAGACTCCGCTGACGAAATTTGCAACACCAAAGCTCATTCACACAAACTTCGCGTACTGCAGTGGCTCAAGTCGCGCCGCGTCGGCGTCACTCTCAATTTCGTTCTGCATCGCAGGAACCTCGATCAACTCGAAGAAATGCTCGAGATCGCTGAGAATTCTTCCGCTTCGCGCGTCGAGTTTGCCCATGTCCAGTATTACGGCTGGGCTTTGCAGAACTGCGCACAACTCCTTCCGACGCGCGACCAACTCATGCACTCCCTGGATTTCTTCAAGGACGCGCAAGAACGCCTGCGTGGCAAACTCCGCATCGAGTTTGTCGTTCCCGACTATTATGCGAAATTTCCCAAGCCCTGCATGGGTGGCTGGGCTCGCAAAGTAATGTTGATCACGCCAAGCGGTGCAGCGCTGCCCTGCCACGCGGCGGCAGTGATTCCGGGTTTGCAATTCGAAAATGTCAAGGAAAAATCGCTGCGAGAAATCTGGGAATCGAGCGCGGCGTTTCAAAAATTCCGCGGCGAAGACTGGATGCAGGAACCTTGCAAGACTTGCGCTCGTCGCACACAGGATTTTGGCGGTTGCCGCTGCCAGGCGCTTCAGCTCGCCGGTGATGCCACTGCAACCGACCCGGTCTGCTCGTTGTCGCCGCAGCGTCCGCTTGTTGATGCAGTGCTCGCCACGGTCTCCTGGGCTCCTAACGCCAATGCCCCTGACCAACTCCCGTGGATTTACCGCCCTAATCCCGCCTGAACCTGCTGCGCAGCCTCTTGCGCCGAACGCAATCGCATGATCACCCATGCCGCAAACACTAAGCTCGCAACCAAACACAGCGACCCAAAAAACGCCAAGGTCAGCGGCGCGCCGATCCGCTTGGCAATTCCTCCCGCCAGCAGCGCGCCGATAGGCTGCACTCCCATGAACATCGTCGCGTACACCGCCATCACCCGCCCGCGCAATTCATCCGGCACGCGATTCTGCACCGTCGTATTGGTTGCCGCCATCTGTGAAGTTGCCGCAAACCCCACCACGAACAACACCGTGCACGAAATCCAGAAAACATGCGACTGCGAAAATCCGATCAAGCCAATCGCGCAAATCACCGACATCGCCGCAATCCACTTGGCCAATCCTTTGTAGCTCGTCCGCGCCGCGAACTGCAGCGCCCCCAAGACCGCTCCCACTCCGGCTGCGCTCATCAATAGTCCCAGCCCGCGCGCTCCGACATGCAGAACATCGTTCGCAAAAATCGGCATGAACACTGAATATTGCAGTCCCAGCAGGCTCAACATGCTCAACAGCAGCAGCGCCGACCGCGTCGGCCGGTCGCTCATCGCATATCGAAATCCTTGCAGCAAATTCTGTAGCGGCGATTCTTCACTGGGCTTGCGCTCCACCTTGGTAATGCGCATCGCCAGCAACGCCAGAATCACTGCCAGGAAACTCAACCCGTTCAGGAAAAAACACCAGCTTTCGCCAATCCAGGCAATCGCAAATCCTGCAATCGCAGGGCCCACCACACGCGCGCCATTAAATATCGATGAGTTCAACGCGATCGCATTCGGCAAATCTTCTTTTCCCACCATCTCCACAAAAAATGCCTGCCGGATCGGCACGTCAAACGCATTTACGATTCCCACCAAAAAAGTAATCGTGATCAGCGACCATACATGAATGTGATGAGTCCGCGTCAGCCCCGCCAAAATAAACGCCAGCACCATGGAAATCGTCTGCGTAGCAATCACTCCGCGGTGCCGGCTATAGCGATCTCCGACGTAACCGCCCACCGATGCCAGCACCAGCATCGGTATTTGATTCGCAAACCCAAAAACTCCCAGCAGCGCCGCCGAATGAGTCAAATCGTAGACCAGCCACAACTGCGCAGTCGTCTGCATCCAGGTCCCAATCAACGACACCAGTTGGCCCACAATGAATAATTGGAAATTGCGATGCTGGAGCGCGCGGAACCGCGTCATGCTCTCCCAGCCGATCCGCGGCCAAGCGCAGGACGCCCTTTCGTACTTGCAATCGTTAGAGACAAGAGGATTCTTTGTACCAGCGCGGCATGCTGCGCCCTAACTTGCCCGGGCGAATAAATTGAAACGTTGTCGTTCTTTTTCTGATTTACCGCGCAGGAGGAACAGCAATCACTTTTCAACAGCGCCGCCTCTAGTCGTTTGATGCACCGTTTCGACACAAGTCACGATGCCGCGAGACCGCGCCCCGCTGTCAATTTGGCCTGCGACTAATGCGCGACACAAGCGCTGTCGCGACCAATACGATGTGCAAGCGTTTGTTGCGACTCATGCGAAACACAGGCCCGTCACGACTTACACAATAACAGAAGCGCTGTCATCCTGAGGCGATCGAAGATCCGAAGGATCTCAACTTAACAATTGGCGCGAATCTTTTGGAGCAGCAAGGCGCTAGCTTGATGGCCAAGCTCGATACTTAAACCGCCTCACTCATTCCCCGGCGGATCAGGCGCTCCGCCCACATGCAGATGGCTCAACTCATGCAACGTCTGCCGGTCATCATCGCTCATTCCACGGGTAAAATTCGGATCGCTCAGCCGCCGGTTTCTCGCCGACTCCGGCATATTCTGCAGAACTCCAAGTTTCTGCTGAATCACCTGCTGCCGTTCCCAAGGAATCTGCCGCCATCTCGGCAAAACGTCGTTTTTCACGTAGCTTCGCTGTTCCGGCGTCATTCTCCGCCAGGTATCTTCCTTCGCGCGCAGGTCAGCACGCTGCTGCGGGTTCAAATGGTCCCACTGATTAAACTGCTGCCGGATCCGGCTCTGCTGTTCCGGCGCTAAATTTTGAAACGCATGGCTGCTCTGCAACACGCGATCCCGTTGCTGCGGATTCAAATCGCGCATGCGGTCCACGAACGGACGCGGTGCGCCAACACCAACCTGTTGCCTTGGCCGCAGCGTTGCTCCAGGTCCGTTTTCATAAGGTCGATTACGATTAAATTCATTCGCCCGGTTATTAAAATTGTTTGATCGCGGCGGCCCCGTCATCGCGGTTGGCGGTCGATTCGATCCATTATTTGGTTGAGGCTGCAGCGCGCTCCCCGCCTGATGCTGAGTCTGACTCGCAGGCGGACGATTCGCGTTCTGATTTGTGTTCGACCGTGTCGCAGGCTGCGATGGCGGTCTTGGTGCCGGTGCTTGCTGCCTCTGAGGTGGACGATTCGCCAGCCGTGCCATCTCAGCATCAGCCGTAACAGCGCCTAACGCCGCTACGTTGATCAGCGCCACCGCCATCCAGCCGAATTGGAATCGCTTGCTCATTCCGCTCTGCAACTCACCAGCGCAGCAATTGCCCGTGCCGTCCACGTTGCGTTACCGCGTAGCTCTGCCTTACATTTGCTGATCGCTGTCGTCCGCATCAGCCGTCGCATCCACCGGCGGCGGCAGTTCCTTCAATGGCTCAAAATTCGCCAGCGTATCGTGATCTTCCATCACCGAAAGGTCCTGCATCATTGACGCATCCGCTTCTTCGGGACTTATCGGCAGCGGCGCAACCGGTTGCGTGCGATATCCCATCCACAGCATCGCCAGCAAAAGCATCGACGCGGCAAACGCAATGCGCGGCGACGGTCGCATCCACGCCCACCATCTCTGCTTCACCGGCTCTGCCGCCACACGCGCACGTACACGCACATCAAACGCCGGCGTCGGCTCAACCATCGGCAGCTCGCCCAGCAAATCGCTCACCGCGCGAAATTCATTCGCACGCACCCGGCAAGCCGCGCAGGCCGCCAGATGCTTTTCCATCTCGCCTCGCTCGCTGTCCCTCAGCCGGCCATCCATGTACGCTAGTATCCGGCTTTCCATTTTCACGCAACTCATATCGCCCACCCTTATTAAATTGACCCGGTACCAAACCCTTTATACGTTCTTCAGTGTTTTGCCCGAGCTACCAGCGGCGCCAACTCCACCCGCAACATCTCGTAAGCCCGGAACAACAGCGACTTCAACGCACTCTCCGAACAACTCAAAATCTTCGCAATCTCCGCATAATCCAGTTCCTGATACTTGTGCAGTAGCACCGCCGCTCTCTGCTTTTCCGGCAACTTGTCAATTGCGCGCCGGATCATTTTTCTTCGCTCTGCTTCCACTAACTCCTGCTCCACGGTCGGATGCTTGTCCGCCACTTCCAATGGCCTTTCATCGCCGTCCTCCACGTCCGCCGTCAACGGAGCGTCGATGGACATTTCCAGTTTCTGGTGCCGGTGGTCACGCAGCGAATTCAGCGCAAGGTTTGTGGCAATCCGGAAAAGCCAGGTAGTGAACTTCGCCGTCGGTACGTATTCTTCCCGCGCGCGATATACTCGTATGAAGACTTCCTGCGCCAGGTCTTCTGCTTGTTCCCGGTTCTTCACCATCCGGAATAGGAAATTGACCAGTGGCGTCCGGTAGCGCTGCAGCAGAAGTTCGAACGACTGTTCGTCGCCCCCCTTCACGTCCAGCATCAGTTGGACGTCGGTCCTGGTCATTGCGACCACACCGTATCTAACACAAGCAATCTCATAAAGTTGCAGCCGCCATTTATCCAGCGTTTAATAATCTGCCCCGCTCTAACCCGCCCATTTCCTTGCCCTTAGAGCCACCCAGCCGCGCTATTTTGCACACCAATTGTAAAATCTACGTCTGTTTTGGAGTGCGGTTTACCCCTGGCCATGGCTCCCGCTGAAACCCGGACTCACGTCGTTCCCAGCACGTCTGGAGTGCGGCGGCTCGACGCCGCTTTCGACTAGTTCAGTCAGCCTCCAAACTCTCAAACTCTCATCGAAGCGCCGGCCCACTCCCGGCCAGCCCGCTCCTAAACCCCAATCAACCTCTGCAATATCAACAAAGTAGCCACTCCAGCAAACACCAGCAGCGCCATCCGCCAATTCGGTTCGCGGTTCACCTCTGGCAGCAAGTCCGTACCCGCCACATAAAGCGTAACCCCGCCCGCCAGTGGCAAGGCATATTGTAGCTGCGCCTGCATCACGCTGGTTAATCCCACACCCAGCAAAGTAGCCCCACCCAGAGCAGCCGCCGCGCGCAACGCGCGCTCTCGCCCCTGTCCGCTCGCCAGCACCATCGAAGCCACCGTAAATCCCTCCGGCAGCTTATGCAAAAACACCGCGACAAAGATCACCGCGCCCAGCCAGGTAGAAACCAAAAACCCCGCCGCGATCGCCACACCGTCAAAAAACGCATGAATCGCCAGTCCCAGCAAGACCGCTCGCCGCGCATTCCCCTTGGCGAACTCCTCCGCATGCGTCTCTTCGCCAAAATGAAAATGCGGCGCAATCGTATGCTCGAATAAATGAATCAGGAAAAACCCGGCCAGCACAAACAAAAACGCATTCTGTCCCGCAAGCTTCACCGACTCAGGGATAATGTCCATCAGCGCGACGGCCAGCATGTACCCGGCGCCTAGCGCCAAAAAATATTGCAAAAATTTCCGCGGCCACTCCTTGCGCACCACAAAATAGCCGCCCAGCAAATTTCCGCCCGCGGCCACCAGCCCCAGGACCGCCGCCCACCCCATCCTCGCCGCTTCTGTATTTTCCATCCGCCCGCTCAGCCGCTTTCCATTCTCCCGCAATCTCTTCCCTGCATAACTCCGCGTCCAATTTCTGAATTCTCTACGTAACTCTGTGTCCGCGCTCTGTGCCCTCTGTATTAATTCCTCCGCTTTTTCTCGTCTTTCTCCGCGAGCCTCAGCGCACTCTGCGTCTCAGCCTTATCTTTATTCTTTTTCCATCGTCATTTCTTTTTCTTGGTCGCTTTCCGGTCTCTGTGACTCCGTGCTGAATCCGCTTTTTCCTTTTTTACCCGCTATGTCGAAACAAAATCACATCGCCTTCCTGCACGATGTACTCTTTCCCTTCCAAGCGCACCTGCGCCTTCTCCCGCGCCGCCCCCAAACTCCCCGCCGCCAGCAAATCATTCCACCGCACCACTTCCGCGCGAATGAATCCCTTCTCAATATCGCTATGAATCGCTCCCGCCGCCTTCACCGCATTGGTATTCTTATGAATCGTCCAAGCCCGCACTTCCGGCTCGCCCGCCGTAAAAAATGAAGTCAGCCCCATCAAATCATAAGTAGCGCGAATCAATCGGTTCAGCCCCGGCTCCTTCAATCCATACGAAGCCAACAACTCCGCCGCTTCGGCGTCATTCATCTCCGCCAGTTCCGCTTCCAGCCGCCCGCAAACCGCTACCACCGCCGTATTCGGCCGCCCCTGCAAAGCGCCCAGCTTGTGCCGCTCGACGGCAGTGTCCAACTCCCCGGCCTCTTCATCGCCCAAATTCAGCACGAACAACATCGGCCGCTGCGACAAAAACAAAAATCCGCCAATCGGCTTCCGCTCCTCAGGTGTCAGAGGCAGCTCCCGCAAAGGCTTTTCCGCTTCCAGATGCGCTTTGCACTTCTCCAGAACAGTTTTCTCCAACTCAAATTGCTTGTCGGCCTTCTTCTTCAAATCTTTTTCCAGCCGCTCCAGCCTTTTGTCAATCTGCTCCAGGTCAGAAAAAATCAGCTCCAGCTCCAGATTCGTCACATCACGCAGCGGATCAACCGTCCCCTCCGCATGCGGCACGCTGGGATCGTCAAACACACGAATCACATGCGCAATCGCATCCACCTCACGCAAAGAAGCCAGCGACTCGCGCATCCGCTCCTTCTGCATCCCGCC
>WNFR01007457.1_pt1 | contig 11116 bp, 15 predicted proteins | sample 5400221 | NCBI WGS metagenome assembly WNFR01 (sample SAMN13153357, study PRJNA577476) | soil metagenome | isolation source: 40 cm soil under Madrone tree | place: USA:California | collected 2016-06-14 | reverse complement strand
CCGCGAAGCGCATGGATCGTGGCACGGTGCGCTGGCCTCGCGATGAAGCGGGTGCGGCACGCATGAGTACGGCGCAGCTGGAGCGAAAGCGTAACAGGGGGGTACTGATCTTGACTGCTGACAGAGACACGGCTCCGACGAAACGATTGTTATGAACAGTTTTGTCGCTGAAATCGGAGGGACTTTGATACTGACAATCGGGCAGAATTCGTCGACAGTTCATGGCTCATGGGCAACTCATAGAACACTTTCGCCGGGGTATTCTTCGGCGTGGTGCTTGCGCGTTCCACCATTCGAGTGACACGTATCAACGCAAATGTGAAACGCCGAAGAATACTTGAGCAGGCCGTGCTCGATGCAGTCGAACGGGAGCATAAACGGTTCGCCAGCGATCTACACGACGGCGTTTGCCAGGAACTCGCAGGTATTGCAATGATGCTCGATGCGATACTCCCTCGCGTCGCCGCAGATGCCGCAACGGAGATCAGATCCGTCTCCGACCACATACGGCGGGTGACCCTCGATGCCCGACGATTAGCGCTAGGACTCGCTCCGATCGCAGTTGAGCGTGCTGGGTTGGCTGGCGCCCTGGCTCTGCTTAGACTAGACGTCGAGACGCTCAGAGGTCCAGCAATCGTGGTCACTGTGGACGAGCGTATAGTCCGCGCGCTCCCTCTCGATATGGCGGTCAATCTCTACCGCATTGCGCAGGAGGCTACGGCCAATGCCCTGCGTCACAGTAGTGCCTCGCACATCGATATCTCGGTCGAGGTTTGCGGCGAAGGGCTTTTGCTTGCTATTCAAGACGACGGCTGCGGAATCCGAGAATAAGGGTAGTGAATTATGCGGCCTCGGGGTTAAGTCTATGGCCTCGCGGGCGGAGTGGCTCGGCGGCGAACTCAGTCTTTTGCCCAGCTCTCCGCAGGGTACGAGAGTGCAGGTCATCGTGCCGATGGATTGCTGATCTTAAGTATCGCAAGGTCCCAGCTTGCCGCCCGTGCCCATCCACTGGAATTCGAAGCCGATCTGCAATATCCGGGGGCGCCGCGATCCCGCACGGACGACGGCGGCGAGACCGTGCGCCGGCTGCTTGACGCGTACTCTCGCGATGCTGCGTTCGCCCGGTAGGGCACCGCCCGGGGAGTGCGTGAATGGATGGAATCCTATTTTGGGGAGCAAGCTCTGATTTCGCGCGTGCACCATAATTGCGTGATGACCAAACATCCACGGTACGGAAGCCTGACAGGTTGGCACTGCGATATTCGTTATTGGTCATTTGAACACGCGGATCTCATCCCAGTGTGGCTTGCATTGGGCGCGGAGGAGATTGACAACGGCGGGCTGCGGTTGGTGCCGGCGTCGCACCGCGTGGCATTCGACTCGGATCAGTATGACGAGGCGAAGTTCTTTCGGGCCGATCGTGCGGACAATGCAAAGATCATTGGCACTAGCGATTCGCCGCGACTCGCGCCAGGCGACGCGGTCTTTCTTCACAGCAATACGCTGCATTCGGCCGGGAAGAATCTCAGCGATGCCGTGAAATTCTCTCTGGTCTACTCCTATCACCGGCGTAGCAACGCCCCGAAAGCGGGGACGCGATCTAGTTCCAAGCCCGAAGTCCCGCTGGATTGAATTGGCGCGGGAGTTGCGAGTCGTGGTGTTGTCATGATGATCCGCAATCCATGGCTGGACATTCCACTTCAAGACTACGAGGGGCACATGTCACTACCCTCCATAGAAGATGCTGGCTGACCAATTTGCGGAGTTAATTGATCAACATGGGCCCGCCAGCATCGCCATCATCGGGTGCGCTGGGGGAAATGGTCTGGACCGCATTGATTCAGGCTTTTTGGGTCGAATTGTCGCTGTCGACATCAATCCCGAGTACATTGCCGCGGCCCGCCTTCGCCATGGGAGACGGCTGGAGAATCTCGAACTTCATTGCGCTGACATTCAGTCAGAGCGATTGCAATTTGATCCGGTGGAATTAATTTATGCAGCCTTGGTCCTCGAATACGTTGACATTCCATCAACGTCTGCGACCCTAAAGCGCAACCTGCGCCCCCGCGGCACGCTTGGGATCGTCCTGCAGTTGCCGCACTCCGACCAGCAAACCGTCTCGGCTTCGTCCTACAAGAGCCTAGATAAACTGGCCTCGGTACTCAAGCTGGTTGCGCCTGAGGATTTACGCGCCCATGCGGCAGCCGCAGGATTTAGCGCCGAGCGCTCAGACACAATGAGCTGCATTCAGGAAAGCCATTTCTGATGCAAACGTTTCAGCGCTGACCGGGACCCGTGGCAAATCGCCCCCGCAGCAGACACTCGGTGGCATCGTCGGCGGGGAAAGACATCTCGATACGTAATTCCTGCAAGGAGACGTCCTGTGGCGTACCGAAGGTCGTGAGCGTGGTCAAAAGCTTCAGGCAATGTCCGTGCGCATCGATTTCCATGGGAATTGTTGTCTGCAATGGAGAGTCTGCCATTTGCGCGGACTCCGGAAAATCGTCGGTGTCGAGGAGCTCGCGAAGCAGCGATTCGGAGGGCGATCCGGGGTAGGCCGCGGCCTCTCGCCGCAACCGGGCAAGCAGAGCACGGCTCGTTTGCGGCCAGCTTCGAATATGCGGCCGTAGGCCGCTTGGGGCACATAACAGGCGCAGGAAGTTCAATTGACCATGTACCGCAATCTGCGCCAGGGAGCGATCCGGCACGCAGCTTTCGATAATGCGGGCCGCTGCTTTGTTGCGCATGACTATGTTCCAACTGCCGTCCAGAACCATCGCTGGATAGGGTTCATGGTGCTCGAGCAAGCGCCTCAGGCTTTGGTTGATGGCAGCCATCTCCGCCGCGGCCAAGCCGCGCTCCGGGTAGTAAGGCGCATATCCGGCCGCCAAGAGAATTTCATTGCGCACCCGTAAGGGTATGTCGAGCGCTTCGGATAACTTCAGAATCATCTCGCGGCTGGGTTGTGCTCGGCCGGTTTCCACAAAGCTCAAATGGCGCTGCGAGATCTGGCATTGGATCGCGAGATCAAGCTGACTGACGTGCCGCGCTTTGCGCCATTTGCGCAATAGTCCGCCAGCTAGACTGCTCTCGGTCTTGGTCACGATCACTGCTTCTCGTCGAAAGGGTAATTATTACCTGCGGCGTAATTGCGCATGTTAAGGCAAAACCTTGACTATGATTGAATGAACAAGCCAAGGATCCTTGTGACTGCCGCCGCCGGGAAAACGGGTGTCGCCACCACCCTGCGGCTGCTCGAGCAAAACTATCCAGTTCGCGCGCTGGTTCGCTGCGACGACGATAGAAGCCGAAGGCTTCGCGCAGCCGGCGCGGACGTCATGGTAGGTTCACTCGAGGATATGGAAGACCTGCGAGCGGCCTTGCAGGATGTGCGGCGAGCGTACTTTTGTCCACCCCTCAATCCCGGCGCGCTCCGTCGAGCTACGCTTTTTGCCGTCGCCGCTCAGGAAGCGAAGATCGAGGTGTTGGTGGTGCTTAGCCAGTGGCTCGCGGATCCACTGCATCCTGCGGTGCACTCGCGCGAAAAATGGCTTTCAAACAAGGTTTTCGATTGGGTCCCGGGCATTGACATCGTGACGGTAAATCCGGGTTTTTTTGCGGACAACTATCTTTTCGCGCTGGAGCCGATTGCACATTTCGGTTTGATGGCCATGCCTCTTGGCTCAGGACTCAATGCTCCACCGTCGAACGAGGACATTGCCCGGGTCATCGTCGGCGCGCTCCGCGACCCCGCACCCCACATAGGAAAGACTTATCGACCGACAGGTCCACGCCTCATGTCGCCGGAGGAGATTGCCGCGACTATCGGCAAGGTACTCGGCAGGACGGTCAGGTATCAGGACGCGCCCACCAGATTGTTTCTCAAAGCAGCAAAGTCGCTTGGCATTTCTGATTTTGTGATGGAAGAGCTATCGTGGTTTTTCCAAGACTACCAGCGCGGCGCCTTCGGATTGGGCGCACCGAGCGCTGCGGTACTCGAAGTGGGGCAATCGGAGCCCGAATCCTTCGAGCTCATCGTGCAGCGCTACGCAGCGAAGTCTTCGTTTACGAATCGCACGCCGTCCTCCACCGCGAGGGCGTTCATGAACCTTGTGAAGGTTTTGCTGACTGCAGCTCCTGATCCACGGGCCATTGCCCGCACGCTGGAACTGCCGACGCTTGAGCATGCGGTGCTCGCCGCAGATTCCACCGCTTGGCGAAACTCGCACTGAACAGCGCTCAATGCACCTCGTTCCTGTTCTTGGCTGGTTTTGCCGCCGCGCTCGGCGCAACCCTGGTCGCAACCCTTCGTGCTCAACGATCGGCAAGTCGGCGTCGCCATCGAGGGCGTGCTGCGACAAGAGGCCATCGATATTGCCCAACTTGCTGTTGATACCCACGGGCACACCGACCTCGGGATGGCCGTGTCTCACGGAGCAGGCTTTGACATGTGTCCGAGATTGAAGGCACTCAAGGATCGGCATCTATTTCTGCCGCGCGCTTGTGAGGTACCCGACATTCTGAAGTCAATTTGCGAGGCCAACCTGGATTTTGACCAGGTGCCGATGTACTGGGACAAGTGGGTTCATTTGATCGCCTCCGTCTACAGTGGTCACACCAGCGCCGTCAGCGTGATGGCACGCTTTGGTTCCGCCGCACGCGGCGATCCGCTGTATGAGGTCGGTGTCGGGATCGGACGCTTGCTGCGGACGATATTTTTGGCTGATTACTTCGTCAAACCGGCCTTCAGGCGTGAGCTGCTGCGCGTGCTCAATCGCGGCGAAGCGACCAATGCCCTGAAGCGCCTGATCTACACCGGCCGCGTCGCCAATTATCAGGCCAAGAGCGAGGATGCAAAAAAGGTGGCATTTTGACCCGCCCCGGCGCCGTGCCCGTGCCTTTTAGTCGTGCTGATATGCGATCATTTGAATTGATCCACAGGCGTGGCACCTTTTTGCATGATTCTTCTTTCGACACCTTCCGCTGCTCGTCTTCGACGTTAATGAAACCCTATTATTGGATATCGATGCGTTAGCGCCGCACTTCGAGCGCAGGTTCGGTGATCGTGGCGCTCTTCGAGAATTGTTTGCCCAAGTGATTCTGTATTCCGGATTGATCACGCTGAGCGACCACTACGCTCCTTACGGCGAGTTGGCCGGCGCGGTCCTTAAGATGCTGGCCGTCATCCGGGGAATTCGGATCGGCGACGATGACCTCCACGCGCTCAAGGAGCCGATGGCGACGATGCCGCCACACCCGGATGTGCATGGCGCACTCGTCAAGCTGCGCGAGGCGGGGTTTCGCCTCTTCACCTTGACCAATAGTCCTAGAGCGACCTGCGCACGGCAACCCGAAGGGGCCGGAATCACCGGCCGGTTCGAAGGACAGTTCAGCGTCGACGATGGCGTACATGGCTACAAGCCGGCCCGCGAAGTTTATCGGGCCGTGCAGGTTTCACTCGGTGTGGTGCCCTCTAATTTGTGCCTAATCGCCTGTCAGACTTGAGATATTCTAGGGGCTGCGGCGGCGGGCTGGAAGACGTTACCCTCTGTTTTATTATCAAAATCGTCAGCTTCGTGCCGCTCGTGCAACACGCTATCGATGGCGCTGCGGCGGTTCCGAGCCTTGGCATCCTCATCTCTGCCTTGACCCTCGGCGAGACAGCCGGCCCGTCGCTGATTCCCAGCGTGCTCTCGGTCGGCGCCAGAATTCGACTCGCGAGGACTGCGTCCAACCCTCAGGCGCAAGTCGTCTCTTCAGGAAAGCCAGGATGACGAGGCCCGCTGCTTCGGATCATCCGGCTTCGCGAACACCGGTTGGGCCGCAATCAGGCACAAAATCCTCTTTTTTTGAAATAAACGTTCCGCATCGCCGGTCTGGTGCTTCACAAGGAAGTTTCCGGCGTGCCGCTCGTTCGTCGCCTGCGGCTGCGGCTGCGGGGCTGAACGGCATTGCCGCCAATTGATACTGCAGACGAAGGGCGGGCGGAGTGCTGCTCCGCCCAACTCTTCACTCATTATCCGGGAAAACGCCCAATGTCAAATACAAGGATAATCACTCTGACGTCGCTGGCGATGATTGCGTTCGCGGGAAATTCATTGTTATGCCGGCTCGCTCTGAAGCACACTGGCATCGATGCTGCGAGCTTTACAGCCCTGCGGCTGGTTTCCGGCGCGCTGACGCTTTGGCTGGTGGCGCGAATGAGGCGCGGCATACCAGCCGGCAAAGGTAGCTGGCTGTCGGCATTCGCGCTGTTCGCCTATGCAGCCGGATTTTCATTTGCCTATGTGAGCTTGCCTGCCGCCAGCGGTGCGTTGCTGCTCTTTGGTGCCGTCCAAGCGACGATGATTGGCCATGGCGTTTGGGCAGGAGAACGTCTGTTGAAGCTCCATCTCGTCGGTCTGGCGCTCGCTTCCGGGGGATTGGTAAGTTTATTGTTGCCCGGCCTGTCGGCGCCGCCGCTGCGGGGCTCAATCTTGATGTTGGGGGCCGGAGCTGCATGGGGCATCTATTCCTTACGTGGCAAGAGCGCAGGCAATCCCATCGACGTAACGGCGGAAAATTTCCTGCGCGCTGTCCCTATCGTAGTTGCTTTGAGCGTGGTGACTTTGAGCGGCGCTTCAATTGACATGCCAGGTGCTTGGTACGCCCTCGCGTCAGGTGCGCTGGCCTCCGGACTCGGCTACGCCATCTGGTACACGGCATTGCCTGTTTTGCGAGCCACTGATGCCGCGACCGTGCAACTCAGTGTGCCAGTGATTGCAGCAGTGGGGGGAATCATTTTTCTCGGTGAATCGATTACCTGGCGGCTCGTCTTGGCGTCCGCTGCCATTCTCGGCGGAATCGCGCTAGTGATTGTAAAGAAACAAGATGACGGTAGTCGACGAGTCGTTGCAGTGGACCGCTCCTAGGCTCTCGTCGGACGGAACAACTCACATGGAGCCTTTATACAAGATTGTCTGCGCACGACCACGGGATATTCATCTGCTGCCGGCGATCGAATTAGCAGCTGCTGCTCTTCTCAAGGGTTACGCGCCGGAGTCGGTTCTGAGCGAGACCACCAGCGAACAGGAGTTCCGAAAAGCACAAGGCGAAGGCCGGCTTTGGGTTGTGCTCGCGGGCAAAATTCCTGTTGGTTTCGCGCACGCGGAGTTGCTCGGACCTCACGAGGTGCATCTGAAAGAAATTGATGTTCACCCCGATCACGGCCGGCGGGGGCTCGGTACCCGGTTGGTCGTGACAGTCTGCGAATGGGCCACGCGCTGCGGCTATCCGGAAGTCACCTTGACGACCTTTCGCGACGTTCCCTGGAACATGCCCTTTTATGCGGGCCTTGGATTCGAAGCGGTTCCAACGAACGAGCTGAGCGCGGAACTGGTGCCTATCGTGGCGGATGAAACGCGCCGCGGTCTTGATCCCACGCGCCGAGTCGTCATGAGGTACCGGCTGCCGTCGTGAACACTGAAACAAGCCAGGACAAGATGTCCGTGCACATACGCCAGGTGCGCTCAGAGGATTTCGACGAGATCCTGAAGATCAATGCCGAATCCTCACCCCATGTTGCAAAACTGGATCATGAGGATGTGCGCCGATTGACAGCGCTCGCCAGCATCGCCTTGGTTGCGACGGATTCCGTCCGTGTCGTGGGTTACGTGCTGGCCATTTCAAGTTCCATTGTCTATGAGGGCGAAGAATTCCAATCCTTTCTGGCAAGATTCGATGAGCCCTTCTTGTACATCGATCAAGTTGCGGTTTGCGCCAAAGCAAGAGGCGCGAGTATCGCTTCGCAGATGTATGCGTCTTTGCAGCAAAGGAGTCGTGAACTCGGCATCTTTACCTTAGGCTGTGGGGTGAATCTGCATCCGGCGAATCCGGTTTCAATGGGGTTTCACCGAAAATTCGGCTTCGAGAGTATTGGTGAGTTGGAGACTCGCGATGGCCAATTGGTGGCCTTGTTGCGCAAGGAAACGCTACCTGTGTCCTCGGTCTTCCGCGCGATCACCAAGACGAACGAACAGGACCTGCCGCGTCTCTTCCAAGTGTGGGAGTCCTCGGTTCGAGCGACGCATGCCTTTTTGACTGAAGCCGATATCCAGTCGCTCATTCGCTTGGTCAAGACCGAGCTTGCGAATTGCAAACCAATCTATTGTTTGAGGGGAGTCGATGGAAGACTCTTTGCCTTCTTGGGCCCCCGCATTGCTTCAGCAAAAATGTTACCGATTGGGGTAGTTGCCTCAGCTGAGATGTTACCGGCGATGGCACCTGCCACCATGGCGCCTCCACTACCTGGGAGGGGCTATGGGGACCAAGATGACACACTCGGCGCGGGCAGAACTGACCAACGCTGTCCGGCGACGCTACATCGCTGCAACCGGCGCTGAGAAGCGGAAGATCCTCGATGAGTTCATCGCGGTGACCGGCTATCACGAGAAGTCTGCGATTCGCGCGCTGAACGCCGAGCCGACTGTCAAGAGGCGGCAGACCCGTGTGCGCCCCTCGCTGTATGACGAGGCAGTGCAGGCCGCGCTGATCGTGCTCTGGGAAGCCTCCGACCGGGTATGCGGCAAACGCCTGCGGGCGCTGTTGCCGATCCTGCTGCCAGCCTTGGAACGCAACGGACATTTGCATCTTGCTGAGCCTATGCGCCAAAAGATCCTGGCCATGAGCGCGTCTACCATCGACCGACAGCTGCGAGAGCCGCGGAGCGCGACACGCTTGAAGAAGGCCCGCCGCGCGATGCCGGCGGCGCGTCGGCGTGTGCCGGTGCGCACCTTCGCGGACTGGAACGAACCGCCGCCGGGGAGTTTGGAGATGGACTTGGTGGCTCATTGTGGGGAGGCTAACCGCGGCAGCTACGTCAACAGCCTGGTACTGACCGACATTGCCAGCGGCTGGACCGAGGCTGCGCCTCTGGTGGTTCGGGAAAGCGGCCTGGTCGTTGAGACGCTCGACCGTGTTCGTCAGGGATTGCCCTTTGCGCTGCGAGCGCTGGACGTGGATAACGGCAGCGAGTTTGTGAATGAGTCCTTGATCCAGTATTGCCTCAGTCAGGGGATCGAGCTCACACGCTCTCGGCCCTGGCGGAAGAACGACCAAGCCTGGATCGAGCAGAAGAACGGCGCCGTCGTGCGCAAGCTTTTGGGCTACCGCCGTTTTCAAGGTATTGCCGCCGCACAGGCGATCACCCGGCTGTACGGCGCTTCGCGTCTGTTCGTGAACTTCTTCCAGCCCTCTTTCAAGCTCGCGGAGAAGCATCGCCATGGCGCCCAGGTGTCCAAACGGTACCATCCGCCGCAGACCCCCTGTGACCGGCTGCTGCACGCTGAGAGCATTCCAGAGGTCGCTAAAATTAAATTGCGCGAGGTGGCCAGTGTCTTGGATCCGCTGAAGCTCTTGGAAGAGATACGCGCCGTTCAGGCGCATCTGGTGGCGCTCGCCGATGGAGAGCAGCTTCCCAGCGCAACACCTGAACCGCCGGATCTGTCGGCCTTTGTGGCCAGTCTTTCGAGCGCATGGCGCGGCGGGGAAGTACGTCCGACATTTTCCATCGAAGCCAAGCCGCGGTACCTGCGCAGTCTGCAGCACGTGGTCCAACGAGATGTCATGCCGCTGCTCAAGGAGATTCCTGCGGTTGTCACACCATCGGCTGCGCAGATTCTGCCGTCTGCTCCCACTGAGAAGGCGCCCGAACGACCTCGGCTGATTTACGCCAAACGCGGCACGCAGGCATTCCACGCCTTGAAGATGGTCTGGCCACTGGTGTGCTGGCGCCTCGAAGCCTGCCCCAATATCACTTCTACGCAGCTGTTCGAGGAGCTGTGCGCACAGTTCCCAGGACGTTTTCATCCGTGGCATGACAGGCGGCTGATGAAGCGTGTGAAAGCTTGGCGGCAGGAGGCACGTGCACGAGGCGTTGTGATTGGTCCGCGCAAACATCGCTACCCAGCGAAAAGGGTTCGTGGGCTTCGCGCTCCTCCCGAGCGATTTAAGGAGCACTGGCCGGAAATGCTTAAATGTTTAGAGGAGCGTCCGGACCAAACGGCTCCGGAACTGCTGGCCGAATTCCAGGTACGTTACCCGGGCCATTACAAGGCCAGCCATCTGCGTACGCTGCGGCGTCGCGTGGGTGTCTGGCGCCGACAAACCATTCAGCGCTTGATCTGCGAAATGAAGGGATTGACGCGAGATGTTACGGTTAATGCCGCAGAACAATCCGGCGCTCCCAATCAATCACCACTTCCGCACACGGAACTCCTCCCGGCGCTTCGCGCCGGGAGTCTCCCTTGTGTTGAAGACGTGAAACAAAGGCCGGAGTCGGAAATGGGGTGACCCTCTGGTAACACCCTTGATGAGGCAACCGGTAACAAAATTACGTGAGGCAATACGGGGGTCTTGGGCGTCGCAGGGTCCAAGATTGAAATGTTATTCGTTCATGCTGAGCGTGGCCACCATTCTTGATGGCGATTCCGCCTTTGGCGGTCAAGTTTCGTGATGGTTTGATCAGGATCCCGTATTGTCCAATTATACAGACGACGCCCGAGAGGCGCCGTCCGACAGCGTGGGGAGCCACGATAGCTGGCGAGCCGATATACTCGCCAGCGATGTCCCCACTACTTCAACCTCTTCACCTGCTGTTGTTGATGTTCGCTGGATGGGTCAACCGCCATCATTTGGATGTGATTGACTACCTCCAGGAAGAGAATCGCGTGCTCAAAGAACGCATTACTCGGAAGCGGAGCTTGCGAATCTGATTGCGGCGGCGGAGAAGGCGTGCGACCCAAAGTTCCGCAAAACCCCCGCAATCTCCTGGGCAACAGGGGCAGTCGGAACGCAAGTCGGGGCTAACTCGTTGATGTAGAAAAGCGAATTGGTGCGCCCGGAGAGATTCGAACTCCCGGCCTCCTGGTTCGTAGCCAGGTGATCGTCCTGAGCACTTTAATGGGTACAGTACGACTGCATTAGTTCTCGCATCCGGGTGACTACTGCAGCTGGCTCTAGGCTTTACAGATGGTGCGGGGCATCCATCCGCTCATGAAGCACTCGAATGATCGCGATACCGTAGTCCGTGATGCGAAAGTAAATCATATGCCGCTCGACATTACGGCGGCGGTACCCC
>WNFR01011939.1_pt1 | contig 11117 bp, 10 predicted proteins | sample 5400221 | NCBI WGS metagenome assembly WNFR01 (sample SAMN13153357, study PRJNA577476) | soil metagenome | isolation source: 40 cm soil under Madrone tree | place: USA:California | collected 2016-06-14 | reverse complement strand
TGGGCGAGATCGATTCCTTCGATCGTGGCGCCCAATGCCTTGCCGGTCGGATGGATCTTCATGGCTTCTCAGTCGATATGGGCACCCGAGGCCTTGATGATCGGCGCCCATTTCGCGAGTTCCGCCTTGATGAACGCGGTTGCTTTCTCCGGCGAGCTGCCCGGCGTGGGGTCGACGCCGGCCTCTTCCAAGCGCTTGAACACCGTAGGATCGGCAAGCGCATTGTTGATTGCATCGCTGAGCTGATGGACGATGGGCTGCGGCGTGCCTGCCGGGGCGAGGATCGCGTTCCACGTGTAGCACTCGAAGCCTTTCAAGCCTTGCTCCTGCAAGGTCGGCAGCTGCGGCATCGCGCGCATGCGCGTGGCCATGCCCGCGCCGATCGCGCGGATCGCGCCCGATTGTGCTTGCGGCAACGCGGTTGGCGTCGCATCGAACGCCATTGAAATCTGCCCGCCGACCAGATCCGACATCATCGGCGCCGAGCCGCGATAGGGCACGTGCACGATATTGATGCCGCCCGCGAGCGCCTTGAACTCCTCGCCGCAGAGATGAAGAATCGAGCCGAGGCCGGACGAGCCGTAACTGAATTTCCCGGCATTGTCCTTGACCAGCGCGACCAGGCTTTTCACGTCGGTTGCGGGCAGGGAAGGATGCACGCCGAGCAGCGTCGGTGTCACCCCGACCTGCGCGATCGGCGCGAAATCGCGCACCGGATCGTACGGCATGTTCCTGTAGAGACCCGGATTGATGGCATGCGTGGATACCGTCGCCATTAGCAGCGTGTATCCGTCGGGCGGTGATTTCGCGACCTGATCGGCTCCGATATTGCCGCCCGCGCCGACCCGGTTCTCCACCACGAACTGCTGGCCCAGCAGGTCTCCCATTTTCGCGCCCATGACCCGCGCGACGGTATCGGTTGGTCCGCCGGCGGAGAATGACACGATCATGCGAACCGGTTTGGACGGGTACTTGTCCTCCGCGTTGGCAGCGGCGGCGCCCGCGAGCGCGAACGCCATGACGCCTGCGAAAGCAGCCGGCAATCGCTTACACCAGCTCATGACGTCTCTCCCATACCTAATGCACAGTACCATTCCGCCGAAGCTCACTGCTGCCGCTCAGTCAATCCGAATGCTCGCGGTCTTGATGACCTTGCCCCATTTCGGGATCTCCGCCCTGATATACGCGGCATAGTCCTCGGGCGTGTTGACGAGCGGCTGGAAGCCCAGTGTTGCGAAGCGCTCCTTGAGGTCGGGTTGCGCGAACGCCTTGGCGATCTCGCGAAAGAGGAGATCGATGATTTCTCTTGGCGTGCCGGCCGGCACGACCACGCCCGTGAGCGCATCGGACTCTTGGCCCAAAATTCCGGATTCCTCCGCCGTCGGCACGTCGGGAATTGTGGCCGCGCGGGTCTTGGCCAGCACTGCGAGCGCGCGCAGGTTGCCCGCCTTGATCTGCCCCGCGACCGGCGGGAGCGCGAGAAAGCCGATCGGCGTGTGGCCGGCGACGACAGACTGCACCGCCGGCCCCGCGCCGTTGAATGGCACTGTCACGAGATCGAGCCCAAATGTGAGCTTGAACAGTTCACCCGCGAGATGCGGCGTGGTGCCGGTGCTGGGATGGGCATAGTTGTATTTGCCGGGATTTGCCTTCACGAGCGCAATGAGCTCGTTCACGCTGCGGGCGGGCACGGACGGATGGACCACGATGACGTTCGGCATCGTGCCGGCCAAGGTCACCGGCGCGAAATCCCGATATGGATCGAATGGGATCGTCGCATAGAGGCTCGGATTGACGATGAAATTGCTGCCGTGGACGAGGATGGTGTAGCCGTCCGGCGCCGCCTTCGCCGCGATTCCCATTCCCGTGTTGCCGCCGGCATGCGCGATGTTCTCGACGTAGAACTGCTTGCCCAGGCTCTCCGAGAGTTTCTGCGCGATCATACGCGCAATGATGTCGGTCGGCCCGGCCGGTGAAAACGGCACGATCACCTTGACCGCGTGTGCAGGATACTCGCTGGCCGATTGGGCCGCCGCCTTGTGGGCTAGGCCAAAGCCCGCAAGCGCAAGCCCCGCGGCAAAGAACAGTCGGCGGGCGCTCCTGTTCATGCATTCCTCCCTGGATTTTTCGGTGATGTTACCATTGCTAGTCGCCTTGGGCAGCTAACAAAAAGGCTGATACTCCATAGGCAGCGGTCACCGCCCCGCCTTGCAGTCTGTGAAGCGTCGGGCTTCACTACTAAATTCGCGAACGGGCATACAGATGACCGGAGCGCTGCCGTGAGCACCCCGAGATTAAAGCCCATGGGGCTGATGCAGGTGCTCGCGCCCTTGCTCGCAGCTTTGCTCGCTGTCGTGCTCGCACTTCTTGCCGCGTGGGCCCTGAGCCAGGGAGCGGCCGCGCAGGACGCCAACGTCAAGGTGCGCGTGTGGCGCGGCAGCTCGGAGAATGTCGTGCAACGCGCGGTGATCGAGGCACGCGGCGGCCGATACGACGCGGACGTGCTCGAAACCGGCGCGATTGCCATGGAGTCGATGCACCGCGAACGCCTGTTCCAGGCGATCAAGACGCCCGCGCTATCCGAGCTGCTTCCGACGGCCATCCTGCCTCATGGCGAATGGATCGGCACGCGCCTCAACATTTTCGTTGCCGCCTATAACACCGGGCTGATCAGGAAGGGCGAGCTGCCGAACAGCTACGACAATCTTCTCGATCGCCGCTGGAAGGGCAAGCTCGGCCTCGAGGCCGAAGACAGCGACTGGTTCGGCGGTGTAGTGAGCGCCTTGGGTGAGGAGAAGGGCCTAAAACTCTTTCGCGAGATCGTCGCTGCGAACGGCATTTCCGTGCGCAAGGGCCACACCCTGCTCGCTAACCTCGTCGTCAGCGGAGAGGTTCCGCTCGCGCTCTCGGCCTACGCCTACAAAGCCGAGCAGCTGCGCAAGAGCGGCGCGCCGATCGGCTGGCTGGTGATCCCACCCGGTGTTGGCCGCTTCGAAGGCGCTGCAGTCTCGCGCCGCGCGCCGCATCCGCACGCCGCGATCCTGTTCTTCGATTTCATGCTGACCGACGGGCAGGACATCCTGCGCGAGCGCGACTTCTTTTCGGCGCGGGCGAATGCGCAATCCTTGCCGCAGGGCGCCGACTTGCATTTTCTCGATCCCGCCAGAGCGCTCGATGAAAACGCGAAATGGAGCAAGTATTTTCGCGACATTGTCACCAATGCGCGCTGAAGGCGCCGCTGCTACGCGCCGGCACCCGCGGGCTTGACCGGTGGGTCGATCGTAAAAATTTTTGGCGAAGGGAACGGATTGCCCGGTCAAGCCCGATGCTTACGGAATCGGCAATAGCGGCTTTTGTCCCGGATGGAGCTGCATGTCGACGGCAGTGAGCAGCGCCGCGGTGCCGGCGTAGTTGCCCATCAGCATCACCAGTTCGATGAGCTTGTTCGGGCCGAACAGCGCCTTCGCCTTGGCGAACGTCTCCGGCGTCACCTTGTGATCGCGGAAAATCTGGCGGCCGAGCTCGATCACCGTGGCGTCGGTTTCGTCGAGGCCGGACGTGGACTGCCGGTGCTTGATGACGTCGATGACGCGCGGTTCGACCCCCTCCTTCAGCGCCTCTGGCTCGTGCGCCGCCCATTCGAACCGGCTGTCCATCTCGCGCGCGGTCGTCAGGATCGCGATCTCGCGGATGCGCGGGGCAAAGCCCGCCTCGAAGCGCAGGTAGCGGTTGAGCGCGCGCGCATGCTCGGCCGCCTTCGGGCTGTAGAGCCCGATCCCGCTCGGGCCTTGCAGGCCGGCGATCGAGGCGCCCGGCGCCGCGACGCGGTCGTAGTGCCGCTTGCCGGCCTCGTCCAAATCTCCGCGTTTCGGCAGCGGCAGGCGGAATCCCGATTGTGGATCGATGTCGGATGGCATGTGTGGTCCCACGGTCGGCGGCGAAGCAACCTGCGTAGCCGCAGGCGAGGCGCCGAGGATAACGGCGGCGCTGAAAACCCAAACGAAACGATAGGGCGGGCGCATGAGGCTCGCCCCCGTTGCGATGCTATGGTGGGAATTGTCGCTTATCTGAATGCGATGCGCCAGGCGTTCTTGAACGCCGGCCAGGGCCTGAGCGGGTAGCGCCGGTAGATTCCGTAATGCAGCAGCAGGCGTTGCAGGAAAAGCACGTGCTCGACTCCCATTCTGGGCATCCACTAACGCCCAACCGGCGCAATGGTTCCGATCGGTCCGACCGGCTCGCAGTGGAAAAGTCCGACGAGTCGCGGTGAATACCCGGCAAGGCTCTACAGTCAGCGTGTTTCGCTTTGATGACACCGAACGACTACTCCCAAGACGTGTGCCGGATGCGGTGCAGCGCGAGTGCGCACCGTTCGCCTTGCTCACGTTGGGCTGCACCCGGGACACACGCGGCATCGGGAGCTCAGACGGCAGGCGCGATCGTGCCGCGACATTCGCCGAACCCGATCGCCGCGAAGCCTTCGCGCCGACAACGCGCGCGCATGATGACGGTGTCGCCATCCTCGAGGAAGCGGCGCGTCTCCCCGGAGGCGAGCGTCAGCGCACGGCGGCCGCCGGCGGAGATCTCGAGGAGGCTCCCAAGCCCATCGTCCGCGGGCGCCGAGATCGTGCCGGTCCCGAAAAGATCGCCCGCTCGCAGATTGCAACCGCCGCTGCTGTGGTGCGCAACCAGTTGCTCGACGGTCCAATAGAGGTGGCGCGCATTGCCGAGCGACAAGCGTTGCGGGGGGAGCCCCTTCGCTTCGAGACCCGGTGTGAGCAACAACACCTCGAGCTCGACGTCGAGCGCGCCGGTTGCCTGATCCGCCGGGTCGAGCAGGTAAGGCAGCGGGTCCGGATCTCCTGCCGGCCGCGCTTCTTGCGCATTCCGGAAGGGCGCCAGCGCTTCGGGAGTGACAACCCAGGGCGAGATCGTGGTGCAAAAGCTCTTGCCGAGGAACGGGCCGAGCGGCTGGTATTCCCAGCCTTGGATGTCGCGCGCCGACCAATCGTTGAGCAGACAGAATCCGGCGATGTGGATCGGCGCCTCTGCAATGGGGATCGGTGTGCCGAGAGCGTTGCCGGGGCCGATCCAAACGCCAAGCTCGAGTTCGTAATCGAGGCTGCGCGACGGACCAAAACTCGGAGCACTCTCATTCGCACTTTTCCGCTGCCCGTTTGGACGGCGTAGCGTCGTGCCGGAGACCGTGATCGAGGAGGCGCGGCCGTGATAACCGATCGGCACGTATTTGTAGTTCGGCAGTAGCGGATTGTCCGGGCGAAAGAGTTTGCCCGCGTTGGTGGCGTGGTGGATGCCGGCGAAAAAGTCGGTGTAGTCGCCGATTGCGGCTGGAAGCTCCAGGCGGCAATCCGCAGCGCGGTGAAGAAGACGCGAACGCAACGCTTCGCTGCGCCCATGCTCGCGGCCATCGCTGTCGAGAATTTCGCTCAGCCGTCGGCGCAGCGCCACACGTGGCTCGCGGCCGAGCGCGAACAGCGGATTAAGCGTCGTGCCGGAAGCGGCTTCGGCGGCGCGCGCAGCAATCCCCTCGAAGAGGCCGAGTTCGAGCGCCGCGGCAAGATCGAAGATCTCGTCCCCGATTGCACTGCCGCCTCGTGCGGCACCGCCCGGCGGAGCGAACACCCCGAGCGGCAGGTTCTGGATCGGAAAATCAGGATGCCCATTGGCCGATGCGACCCAACTGCGCCGCACGGCTGAATGGGTTTCGTCGACCATGGCTTCGATCCGGTGCTGCACTTCAGCCAGATGGTTGTCATTCCGGCGCGCCGCGAAGCGGCCAGCCCGGAATCCATAACCACGGCTCGTCATTATGGATCCCGGGCTCCCTCGCTACGCTCGGGACCTGGAATGAGAGCTGCGCTTGCCGAGAAAGCGTCACACCCATGCTCCTATCCGGCGCGCTCACGGTTTTTCGCGCCGCGGATCGAAGTGCCGGCGCAGCCCCTTCCAGCAGTCGATGTAATCGTCCTGTCGCACCTCGAGATCAGCCGCGTATTTGGTCAGGCGCTGCGGGAAGCGCGTTTCGAACATGAAGGCCATCGTATCCGTGAGCTTCACAGGCTTGAGCTCGCTGTTGCTCGCGTGCTCGAAGGCGGTCTCGTCCGGGCCGTGCGGCAGCATGCAATTGTGCAGCGAGATGCCGCCCGGCACGAAACCCTGCGGCTTGGCGTCGTAAACGCCGTAGATCAGGCCCATGAATTCCGACATCAGGTTGCGGTGGTACCAGGGTGGCCTGAAGGTGTTTTCCGCCACCTGCCATCGCTCGGGGAAGATGACGAAATCGACATTCGCCGTGCCTGGAGTCTCCGACGGCGCGGTCATGACCGTGAAGATCGACGGATCGGGGTGATCGAACAGCAACGCGCCCACCGGCGAGAAGCGCCGAAGATCGTATTTGTACGGCGCGTAATTGCCGTGCCAAGCGACCACGTCAAGCGGCGACTGGCCGATCTCGGTTGCGTAGAGCTCGCCGCCCCATTTCACGAAGAGGGTCGAGGGCTCCTCCTTGTCCTCATAGGCGGCGACGGGGGTAAGAAAGTCGCGCGGATTGGCGAGGCAGTTTGCCCCGATCGGCCCGCGATTAGGGAGCGTCAAGGCGCCGCCGTAGTTTTCGCAAACATAGGCGCGCGCGGGCCCGTCGATGAGCTCGGCCCGAAAGATCATGCCGCGCTGGATCACGCAGATCTCGCCCGGCTCGATGTCGATGACCCCGAATTCCGTGTGGAAGCGAAGCTTGTTCTGCTGCGCGACGATGAGGAACTCGCCGTCGGCGTTGAAGAAATACTCGTTGCGCATCGATGCGGTCACGAGCAGCACGTGTGCCGCCATGCCGATGCGCGTCTCAGCGTCGCCCGCCGTGGTCATGGTACGAAGCCCGCTGACGAAGGTCAGTTTTGCCTCAGGAATTGGGATCGGTCCCCAACGCAGTTGGCCGATCGGCAAATCGCTCTCCTCACGCGCCGCTGGCGCGGTGCGCATGAGCCCTTTCTCTATTTTCTGGTAGCGCGCCGAATGCTTGACCGTGGGCCGGATGCGGTAGAGCCAGGAGCGCTGGTTTGTTTCGTGTGGCGCGGTGAACGGCGATCCGGACAGCTGCTCGGCGTAGAGCCCATACTTCACTCTTTGCGGCGAATTGCGCCCGATCGGCAGTGCGCCCGCGAGCGCCTCGGTTTCGAAGGAGTTCCCGAAGCCCGACATATAGCCGGGAACCATAGCAGGAACACCGGCTCTCGCTTCAAACCGTGATTGATCCTGCACGTTCATGGCGATCCTCCGTAAACTGGAGGCCCATTTGTAGCGCGGATTGAAGCGTCAGCGAAATCCCAGATAACCCGACCAAAAAGGCGCCACCGCGCCCTATTAATGCTGCGCAGAGATCGAAACAGGCGATGATCCCGGATTTCGCTTCGCTCAACCCGGACTACGCGTGTGCTGACACTTACCGCATCGTCGCCGGCAGCCAGAGCGCGATCTGCGGAAAGAGCATCAGCAGCACGGTCGTGGCCACGAGCGAGAGCATGAGGATGCTGGTCCCCTTGTAGACCTTCATGAGATCGACCCCTGCCGTCGCGCTGACGATGAAAGCGATGAGCCCAACCGGGGGGAAGACGAGCCCCATTGCCACCATCATCATCGACAACACGCCAAACCAGATCGGATCGAAGCCGAGTGAGGTAATCAAGGGGAAGGTGAGCTGCAGCGTGAGCAGGAGAAGAGGGATTTCGTCCATGAACATGCTGATGACGAAATAAGCCACCACGATCCCGATGATTACCACCCAGCGATTGAGCTCCATTGCGGTGATGGAGGTGACTACCTCCTGCGGAATGCGGCTCAACGCCATGTAATAGCCGAAGATGGTCGCGCCCAGGAGGATGAGAAATATCATCGCCGAGGTGCGAATGGTCGACATTACCGCGTCGATCGCTTCCTGCCACGTGAGGCGGCCGAACACCGCGCCGATTACGCCGGCTAGCAAGGCGCCGAGCGCGCCCACCTCGGTCGGGGTCGCTATGCCGGTATAAAGCAGCACCAGCACGAGCAGGATGAGCAGTAGGCTTGGCCAGACGCGCACGAGGCTCGCCCAACGCTCCTTCGCGGCGACGTGATAGGTGGAGGGCGCGTGCTTGGGGCTGACGACGACCCACAAATAGACCATGGCCGCGAGGAGGATGCCCGCGATCACTCCCGGCACCACGCCGGCGATCAACAGTTTGCCGATCGAGGTTTGCGTCGCGATGCCGTAGATCACCATGGCGATGCTCGGCGGGATCAAAATGTCGAGCGTCGCGCCGATGCCGATCGCGCCGGCGGCCAGTTCGTCCGAATAGCCGTGGCGGCGCATCTCCGGCATCGCGATTTTTGCCATCACCGAAGCCGCGGCGGTGCTGGCGCCAGACATGGCTCCGAAAATGCCGCAGGCAAAAACGGTAGCGATGGCCAGCCCGCCCCTGATGTGCGAGCACCAGTTGCTGGCAGCCGCATAGAGGTCGCGAGCCAGCCCGCTCGAGGCGGAGAAGAACGCCATCAGGATGAACATCGGGATCGTGGTCAGCGCGTAATCCGCCACCGTGCTGAACGGCGCCAGGCTGAGGATGCCCATCACCTTTCCCACATCCCCGGTAACAAGGTAGATGCCGAGCATGCCGGAACCGGCGAGCGCGACCGCGATCGGCACGCCGAAAACAAGCGCAACGACGAGCACGAGAACGGGGAGGGCGATCATCGGCAATGCTGCCTGTTATGCCGGCGGTGCCTCTTCCCTGAACAGATACGATCGGGAGCTGCGGATGCGCGTGAAATCGACCAACATGATCAGGGTCAGGGCGAAGAAGCCGAGCGGAACGAGCGCGTAGGCGGGCCCGACCAACAGCGGCAGCGCGCTCAGCGTGGTGTCATCGCGAAGCGCCCGCAGCGCCTGCTGGGTTGTGGCAACGAGCGTGATCAAACAGAACAGCAGCGATATGAGATAGGCGACATAATTGGCCGCGAGCTTCAGCATGGAAGGTAGGCGATCGACCAGGAACGTCACGCGGATGAACACGCCGCCCCGATAGGCATAGGACAGCCCCAAAAAGATCGCGGCCACCATCAGGTATTTTTCGGTGATCTCGTAGGCGCCGGTGATCGGGCGATTAAGCAGATACCGGCTGAGCGCATCGGCGGAGGTGAGACACATCATGGCGATGGTCGCGACGACGCCGGCATAGACCAGGACGAGTTCGCAGCGCCACAACCATTTTTCGAGTGATCTCAGGACCGTCACCGCGGCGCGTGCATGGAGACCAAGCTAGCGTAGTATCGCTCAAAGCGGACTAGTTCTTAAGCAGCTCGAGGGTGCTATTGAGGATCTCCCGCGCGTTGGCGTGCCCCTTGCCTTCCATCTTCTTCACCCATTCGCTCCAGAGCGGCTCGCCAGCAATCTTGGTCCAGCGCGCGAGCTCGTCCGGTGGAACGACATAGCGGTTGATCTCGTAATTTCCGGCTTTGGCGCGCTCGATCACCCCTTGCTCGGCGGTATCGAAGAAATTGCGGCCCCAGAATTTCGCCCCGGGAAGCCCGCTGACGCTCATGATCGCGCTCCGCACGTCCTGAGGCAGCGACTGCCATTTTTGCTTGTTGGCGCACAGCGAGAAGTACGCCACGTAGAAGGGAGCGACGGTATAGTTCTTTGCCACCTCATAAAGCCGGAATGCCTGCACCGCCTCCCATGGAGCCGCCGCGCCGTCGACCACACCTTTGTCAAGAGACTGATAGACGTCGGGCATCGGAATCAGCGTCGGCACCGCGCCCAGCGTCTTGGCCATTTCAGTCGGCGGACCGCCCAGGACACGGAACTTCAATCCCTTGAATTCATCGATCGTCTTCACCTGTCGCTTGGAGACCAGGAGATTGGCTGAGCTGGTATAGAGGAGGAGCGGCTCGATCTCGCCATATTCCTTCTGCACCGCTGGGAATTTCTCGTACAGTTTCCACAGCGCTTCGCTTCCCTTCTCGGCCGAACTGATCGGCAGGAACGGCAGCGATATGACGTCAGACAACGGCGTCTGCTCGGGCCAATAGCCCTGCACGCACCAGCCGATATCGGCGATGCCGCCACGGACGCCTTTCCACATGTCCACGCCCTTGATGAGGGTCTGCGAGGGGTAGACTTCGATTTTCACGCGGCCCCTCGTCGCATCCTCGACCTGTTTGACCCAAGGCTGGAGCGCATGCGAGGGGCCCCATCCGGTCGGCGAATTCTGGTCTGCGAGGGTGAGCTTTATCTCTTGCGCTACCGCACTCGTACAGGCGAACGAGAGGGCGATCAGGCCCGCGAGCGCAAAAATCTTTCTCTCGTGCATGTGCTCACTCCTGGCATCTTTGACGCACCTGCGAACGAAAGCGCATAGTGCCGCTCTGCCTGCGATTAGACAAGCTGACATTGCACAAATCGTGCGCGTGGCAGCATGAGCGACGCATGAGCGGATTCTTGCTTGGCCAGCCCGTTCGTATAGAGATCGTCTGCGACTGTTTCCTTCATTGAACTTGCTGCGAGCCCGCCCGCATGCCGTCGAAGACTGACTTGTGCGTGATTGCCAGCGCCGATCTCCAGCGCTTCGCCAGTCATTTATTCGTGGCGGCGGGTGTTGCGCCGGCGATGGCCGACGAATGGGCGAAGTCGCTGGTTTGGGCGAATCTGCGGGGAGTGGATTCGCACGGTGTTCTGCGCATTCCGGGGTATGTCGAGCGCCTGAAGAAGAAAGACATCAATCCTGCCCCCGATATGCGGGTGGAGAGGCGCGCCGGTGCGATCGCCGTATTGGAGGCGGATCGCGCGCCGGGCGCAGTGGCAATGGCGGCGGCGATGGCGGAAGCGATCGCGCGTGCGCGCGAGGCGCATGTCGGTTGGTGCGCGGCGCGCAATATCACTCACGCAGGCGCGGTCGGCTATTTTGCGCTGCAGGCCGCGAATGCAGGCATGGCCGGCATCGTCATGTCGGCGGCGGGGCCGATGATGGCCTATCACGGCGCCAAGGTGGCGGGCGTGTCCAGCAATCCGCTGGCGATTGCGTTTCCCGCCGCCGACCGGCCGCCGCTGCTGCTGGACATGTCCA
>WNFR01007455.1_pt1 | contig 11117 bp, 9 predicted proteins | sample 5400221 | NCBI WGS metagenome assembly WNFR01 (sample SAMN13153357, study PRJNA577476) | soil metagenome | isolation source: 40 cm soil under Madrone tree | place: USA:California | collected 2016-06-14 | reverse complement strand
GATCGCACAACAGGCTAGACCCATCGGCATCGGCCAGAGTGAATTTTTGCGCACCCAGTTCAAGGCGGCATCGAAACGTGTGAAAATCACGTTGCCTTCGATTTTTGAATCGTAAGCCGTGGGCAAGGTGTCCGGCACAGCAAAACACTAAAGTCGCGAGGTGTGCGCGCAAGAGAAAAGGCCGCCTGCAGGATGAACAACAGGTACGGACGCCGCGCTGCGGCGTCCGCTCAGCGCAGAGCACTGCCCCTGCCAAGCGCGCATTGCGGAGGGATGTTCTCAATTGTATAGAACGACTCCTGACGCAGCGATGACTTCAACTACCCGCACGCATCTCGACCAACTCGAGAACCAAAGCATTTTTATTTTTCGCGAGGCGTATCACGCTTTCAAGAACATCGCCATGCCCTGGTCGATGGGGAAAGACTCGAACGTTCTCATCTGGTTAGCCCGCAAATCGTTCTTCGGAAAAGTGCCGTTCCCCGTTCTGCACATCGACACGACCTACGAATTTCCAGAAATGCTGAAGTTCCGCGAATGGGCGACGAAGCATTACAACCTCAATCTGATCGTTAAAATCAACACTGAGGCGCGCGAACGCGGCATCGGTTATGAGACGCACGACCCAGTGACGGTGACACACGAATTAAAGACTGTTGCCCTTCAGCAGGTTCTTGCCGAATACAAATGGGACGCGCTCATCACGGGAATTCGCCGCGACGAAGATCCCACCCGGGCAAAAGAGAGATATTTTTCGGCGCGCAACGCGCAGTTCGAGTGGGACTACAAAGATCAGCCGCCGGAATTCTGGGAACAATTCGTGACCTCAGCAGCGAAAGGCGAGCATGTTCGCGTGCAACCATTGCTCGACTGGACCGAGATCGACATCTGGCGCTACATCCAGCGTGAGAATATTCCGATTCCGCAAATGTATTTCGCGCGCAACGGCCAACGATTTCGTTCGTTAGGCTGCAGCCCGATCACTGAACCGATCAAGAGCACCGCGGCAACAATCGACGAAATCATCGCCGAGCTGGAGGCGACTAAAACAACCGAGCGTGCTGGCCGTACGCAGGATCATCATGAGCGGAACGCGATGCAAAAGTTAAGGGCTAAAGGGTTCTTATAAAGACCGGATACCGGAAAGTATTCATGGCAAGTGATGAGTTTCGAAAGCGAACAGACGGCCAGAAGGAATTCTAAGATGTAACTTCATGCCAAAATCGAAATCAGATTCCCAATCTTCTTCTCCGGTTTCCGATATCCGCTCTTCGGTCTCCGCCGCGGCTGTGCCGCTAAAGGTGGTCTTCGTTGGCCATGTTGATCACGGCAAGTCTACGCTTATCGGGCGCATTCTGCACGACACGGACTCGTTGCCGGAAGGAAAGATCGACATGGTGAAGAAGGCATGCGCGGCAGAAGGGATGGAATTTGAGTTTGCTTTCGTGCTCGACGCTCTGCTCGAGGAGCAAAAGCAGAACGTCACAATTGATACGACGCAGATCCCGTTTCGAACGGAGCGACGTAACTACCTCATCATCGATGCGCCCGGTCACAAAGAATTCTTGAAGAACATGATCACGGGTGCATCACGCGCGGATGCGGCGATTTTGGTGATCGCAGCGAACGAAGGCGTGCGCGAACAGAGCCGGCGGCACGCATACCTGCTTGGCTTGCTCGGAATTCGCCAGATCCTGGTTGTCGTCAACAAAATGGACCTGGCGAATTATTCCAAAGAGCGTTTCGGCGAGATTGCAAGCGAGTACAAGAATTTTTTAGTCGACCTTTCATTGGAAGCGCGCGCGTTCATTCCGACTTCAGCCCGGCAAGGTGAGAACGTGGCGAATCGCAGCGAAAAGATCCCTTGGTACAGTGGGCCGACGCTCCTGGAAGCGCTCGACTTGTTAGAGGTGCGCAAAGCAGATGTCGATCTTCCGCTGCGATTTTGCGTGCAAGATATTTATCGTTTTGACGAACGCCGCATCGTGGCCGGCCGGATCGAAGCGGGCACATTGAGGGTGGGGGACCAGCTCGTTTTCTCGCCGGCGAACAAATCGTCGGTGGTCGCGAGCATCGAGCAATGGAGCGCGCCGGGGGATGGCGCAGCCATTGCCGGAGATTCGATTGGGATCACATTGAGTGAGCAAATCTTTATCGAGCGCGGTTATGTCGCGTCGCACGAAACGGACACTCCGATTGAGACAAATCGCTTTCACGCCGATCTTTTCTGGATCGTGCGCGAGCCGTTGCGCGTCGGTCGTCCTTACAATCTGCGGCTGGCGACTCAGGAGGTGAAATGCCAAATCGCGTCGATCGAGCAGATAATGAATTCGTCAACGTTGGAAACGAAGAGCGACAAACGCGAGCAGTTGGAGCGAAACGACGTAGGCCGGCTCATGATTGAGACACGCGGGCCGCTCGTGATTGACAATCATGATCGTATCCCGAATCTCGGCCGGTTTGTCATCGTGGACGACGACGAAATCTGCGGCGGCGGCACGATTTTCGGCGGTGTTTATACCGATCGCAGTGTGGCAAAGAGCCAAAACATTTTTTGGAGTGAAGGAAAAATTACGGCCCGCGAACGGGCGCGGCGCAGCGGACATCGCGGCGCGGTGGTCTGGTTCACCGGTCTATCGGGCGCTGGAAAATCGACAATCGCACAGGCGCTCGAGCGCGAGCTCTTCAATCGCGCCATGCAGACATACGTGCTCGATGGCGACAACGTTCGCCATGGTCTAAACGCAAATCTCGGATTTGCGCCCGAAGATCGAGTGGAAAACATTCGCCGGGTAAGTGAAGTCGCCAAACTAATGGCGGACGCCGGGGCGGTGGTGATCACGGCATTCATCTCTCCTTATCGGCTGGACCGGCGACGCGCGCGCGAGATCGCGCTGGAGGGCAACGCTGAGTTCATCGAGGTATTTATTGATGCACCGCTGGACGTTTGCGAAACGCGCGATCCGAAGAATCTCTACAAAAAGGCGCGTGCGGGCGAGATTCGCGAATTTACTGGAATTGACGCGCCTTACGAGGCTCCCGAGGATGCGGAAATCGTCGTGCACACGGATCGTCAGAGCGTCGATGAATCCGTTGCAGCGATTCTCGAACAGTTGTTGCCGCGCTTAAAAGCGAATGACTTGACGTAGCGGTGAATGATTTGGTTTCGCCCGAAATCGAATCAATCAGTCGACGGTGTGTATCTGACAATCCGAAATGAGGTTGACGCGGCTTCAGCCATCACATCGTGGACGATTTTGCCAAGCTCAGCTATTTCATAAGGCTTGGCGATAACGCCGCGGAACCCAAAGTCTTGATAGCGGCTCATGGTTACGTCGGTCGCGTAACCGCTGGAGACGATCGCGTTCACAGTCGGGTCGATCTCGATTAATTTTTGCAAAGCCTCTTTTCCGCCCATGCCGCCGGGGAGAGTTAGATCGAGAATCACGACGTCGAAGCGTTCTCCAGCTTCGAATTTCTCACGGTAAAGATTGACGCCTTGCAAAGCAGTTTCGGCCTGCATCACTTGATAACCGAGGCTCGTGAGTGTGAAATCGGCGAGGGCGCGAATGGCTTTATCGTCATCGACCACCAGCACCCGGCCGGTCCCGCCATTCGGCTGAATGATAGTTCCGGGCAAGTCGATCGGCATTTCTTGCTGGAGGGTGCCGGGAAGACTAAAAGAACTTCCGCCGCTTCGGCGAAAGGAGCCGAAAAGCCCTCGTTTTTCCTTTGCGTTATCTTGAAGCGGTTCGGACTGGCCCATTATGATTTCTAGTCTCCGTGCCCAACAACTCAGGCGGATGCTAAGAAGCAATCTCAGTACCGCACTCTGACGAGAAATAGCCCTTCGGCCGGGGCGACAAAACGCGCATGGCCAGTTCGACCGGACCCGGACGCCAGCCGATCCGTAATCTCCTCAATGGGCAATTTGCCCAGCGCGCAATGCACCAGTGAGCCCACGATCAGTCGAACCATTTTGTAGAGAAACCCGTCTCCGTCGAACTCGATCGTAACGCGGGGACCGCTACAACGGACTCGCACCGAGTTAATCGTTCGTATGGTGTTCTTTGATGGCTTGGCGCGACTCGCTGCGAATCCCGCAAAATCGTGCGTACCGACGAAGTAATTCGCTTCTGCCTTCAGAACTTCGAAGTCGAGCGGTGTGGCTACATGCCAGGCGCGGCCGAATTCAAGGGGTGGAAGGACCGGAGCGGACCAGATTCTATAGCGATAAATCTTTCCTTTGGCGGAAAAGCGCGCATGGAAATGCTTCGATACATAACGGCATCGGAGCACGCGTATGGTGGGCGGCAATATCGAATTAAGCGCGCTGGTCCAGCGCGATGCTGATAAATTATTGTCGGCGAGATCGACATGGGCGCATTGCGCGACCGCGTGAACTCCGGAATCAGTCCGACCAGCGCCGTGGATCCGGAGATCCTTACCGCCGACACGCTGGAAGGCGCGTTCGAGGTGATCCTGGATCGTGTTCCGATGGGATTGGCTTTGCCATCCGGCAAACTGGCTTCCGTCGTACGCAACGATTAATTTCAAACGTTGCGACATTCCTATTCACCGCGGCATCTTTTCAGCGGCTGCCGATTCCTGGCGTCGATCGAGGTATCCTTGCAAAATCATTTGCGCCGCTACTTGATCGACATAGCCGCGAGTCGCGCGCGTTTTCTTTCCTGCTTCTCGCAACGCCCGGTTGGCTGCCACCGTCGTCAGCCGTTCATCCCAAGTGACGACCGCGCACGGCAGATTTGCGCGAAGCTTTTCTACGAACTGAAGCGTTTCGGTCGCGGCAGCACCGATCGCGCCTTTCATCTCGCGGGGAATCCCCACCACAACATGATCTACCTTTCTTTCACGAACAATCTCCGCAACTCGCCCTGCGGCCCGATCATCGGCCGGGATCGTCTCGAGCGGATGCGCCAGCAGCAGCAACTCATCGGAGATCGCCGTTCCGATGCGCGCCCGGCCAAAATCGATTCCTAGAATTGGATTTGTCGCCCGCAATCCATTCATTGGAGTTCGGGCGGAAGCTTGCCGATCAAGTCCTTTATCTTTTCCGCTTGATGCCGGTGACAAACGAGGACGGCGTCGCCCGTTCGCACGACGATGAGATTGTGTACTCCAAGCAACGCGATAGTTGTCCCCTCCTGATCGAAAACGATGTTATTGCTGGAATCGACCGCCGTGATCGCGCAGTTCGCGGCGTTTCCGTGCTCGTCATTTTTAAAATAATTCGCCACTGCTCTCCAGCTCCCGATATCGTCCCAATCGAAGCCAGCTTCGACAACAAGAACGCGATCCGCTTTCTCCATGATCGCGTAATCGAAGGAGATCCGCGGCAGTTTACTGAAACGCTCGCGCAATACTTTTTCAAAGTTGCCAGGCGCGCGAACTTGGGAAATGAAATCCGCGAGCTCGGGCGCATGGCGATTGAATTCGCTCAATACCGTCGGCACCGTCCAGACGAACATTCCTGCGTTCCAACGAAAGTTGCCTTTCCGCAAAAATGACTCCGCCAGATCGACATTGGGTTTTTCGCGGAAGCGTAGCACGCGGTGAATCGCGTCTTTATCATTACGTGTCCGCAAAGGAATGGGCTCGCCTTGCTCTATGTACCCGAAACCGGGACAGGCCCATGTCGGTTTGATCCCAATCGTCACGAGCTCGCCTGTTTCATCTGCGGTCTCGGCGGCCAAAGCTAAGGTCTCTTGAAACGCCGCGCGATTGGCAATGACGTGATCGGCCGGGAGCACGAGCATGGTCGCGGCGTGGTCGCGTGCGGCGACCCATCCAGTGCCGAGCGCAACCGCCGCTGCCGTATCGCGCTTCGTCGGCTCTGCCACGATATTTTCCTTGGGAAAACCGGCCAGCAGCATGCGAACAGCCGCTTCCTGTTCCGCGTTGGTCAGGATGAGAATCCGCTCCCTGGGAACCAAGCCATCGAGTCTCGCTACCGTTTCCTCAAGGAGCGCTCTTTTGGATACGAGCCGGAGTAGTTGTTTCGGACGGCTGCGCCGGCTCAGCGGCCAAAAACGTTCGCCACTTCCACCGGCCAGAACGAGCGCATAGATCGGATTGGACATGTCGATTGCAAAAAAATAAGCGCTGGCCGGGCCCGCCCAGACCGCGAAGATTTTCCCGTTTCTTTTTCCAAAACGAGACGTATAAGGTAGGCGATGTCTCTCCTCTTATCCATTCCAAAAACCCCCGAGCAGCTTCCACTCGACAGTTTACTCGTCTTGACCCGCACTGCATTTGGCCTTGGGCTTGGAATGTTGGTGGCGGACAAAATCAAGCGTCCCGTCCGACAGGCGGCGGCCATTACGCTCGTTTCCATCGGCGCGCTAGCGGCCGTGCCACTGTTGGTCAAAGTGGCACTCGAGCGGATCAATCGGCCGGAATCGGAACGAGGGAGCCGTGCTCGCCTGCGTTCCATTCGCGATGATTCCGGTTATTCATCGGAGCGAGACATTTACTGATCGGCGGCCAGGGCAGTTGCGCCTCTAACGCTTGATTCAATCCCGTCCGCGGATTAAGCGTCCTTCGCGCTATGTCCCGTAGATCGACCTCTTCCAGCGATTCGTTGCACGATCGATGCGCGGCGATTTTAGAGGAAGAAGCCATACTCCGCGAAGGCGGCGGTAAGAGCGGCCACGAACGTCAACGCAAAATGGGCCGCTTGCCGGTGCGAGAACGCATCAGCCTTCTGCTCGATAAAGATTCACGGTTTTTCGAAGTGGGACTTTGGGCGGCTTACAAAATGTATGCGGAGTGGGGAAGCGTGCCTGCCGCCGGTTGTGTGGCTGGTATCGGAAGCGTCGTGGGAATTCCCTGTATGATCATTGCCAACGATGCCAGCGTGAAAGCGGGCGCGTTCTTTCCGCAAACCGTCAAGAAACTGATTCGCGCGCAGCGGATCGCTTTCGAATGCTCATTGCCCATCATTTACCTCGTTGATTCCGCCGGCGTTTTCCTGCCGCTGCAGGATGAGATTTTTCCGGATGAAGATGATTTCGGGCGAATCTTTCGCAATAACTCCATCCTTTCCGCGGCTGGGATCCCGCAGTTTGCCGCCATCATGGGGAACTGCGTTGCCGGCGGAGCTTATCTGCCAGTCCTTTGCGACAAGATCCTGATGACAAAGGGCAGCGGTTTGTATCTTGCCGGCCCGTCGCTGGTCAAAGCGGCCATTGGTCAAATTGTCGATGCCGAAGAGCTCGGCGGCGCGCAGATGCACGCGGAAATAAGCGGCACGGTGGATTTTTTTGAGAAGGACGATTCATCGTGTCTCAAACGCTTGCGCTCCCTGGTCGCGCTCTTGCCCGAAGCAGGCGCGGCCAAGGCACTGAAGATCGACAATAAGAATTTCAAGCCAGCAAAAAGCGCGGACGCAATTCATCGCCTGGTCGGCCTCGATGGCCAAAAAAATTATGACGCTCGTGACCTCCTCGCGGCGATTGTCGATGCAAACTCCATCGACGAGTACAAGGCTGCCTATGGCAAGACAATCGTGACTGCTTATGCACGAATCGGTGGTCGCGCCGTCGGTATTGTTGCCAACCAGCGGTTGCAGGTTCGCACGAAAAAGGAAGGCATTCAGATGGGCGGCGTCATTTATGCCGATAGCGCAGACAAGGCCGCGCGCTTCGTCATGGATTGCAATCAAACCGGCATCCCAATTATTTTTTTCCAGGACGTAACCGGTTTCATGGTTGGTCGCGACGCCGAAGAAAGCGGAATCATCCGGAGCGGCGCCAAGCTGGTGAACGCCGTGAGTAATTCAGTTGTCCCGAAAATCACGGTCGTTGTCGGCGGATCATTTGGCGCCGGCAATTATGCAATGTGCGGGAAGGCGTACGATCCAAGATTTATTGTCGCCTGGCCGGGCGCTCGTTACGCCGTTATGGGAGCAGCGCAAGCGTCCGACACTGTCTTTGCTATTCTCGCGCGGGCCCGAGACCGCGGCGATAAGAAGACGACGCACGAGGACCTCGATGAGCTGCGCAAAAAAGTGAAGCAGAACTACGAAGAACAAACCGACATCCGCTACGGCGCCGCGCGCGGCTGGGTCGACGCCATCATTCAACCGCATGAAACGCGAGATGTGCTCATGCAACTATTGCAATACGTCTCCCGGCCGACGCCCAAAGCGCGCTTTCATACCGGCGTTCTCCAAGTTTAGATAGACCTCCACCTCTAATTTATGCCTGTTGTTTTAATTGAAAGACAAACTCCCCAAATCGCCATTATGACGCTCAATCGCCCGGAGCGGCGTAACGCGCTCACGATTGAATTGCTGAATGAATTGACGGCGGCAATCAGAGTCGCCTCGGATGAGCCACACGGACGCGTGCTCATTCTGCGCGGCGCTGGAGCCGCTTTCTGCACTGGCTTGGACTTGAAAGAAGCGGCCGATCCGAGAAAAGCACAGATCACCGCCGATCTCGTGGCAAAAGTCCTGATCACGCTCAGTGAAACACGCTTGGTCACGATCGCCGTCATCCACGGCGCTGCCGTAGCTGGAGGCGCTGGCATCATGTCGACCTGTGATTTTGTCGTCGCCGCTGAACGAACAAAAATTGGATACCCGGAAGTGCGGCGTGGGTTAGTCGCCGGTTTGGTCATGACTTTTCTGCGACGGCAAGTGGGCGAGCGGAACATGCGCGAATTATTGCTCGGCTCTGAGTTGATCGACGCAAAGCGCGCGCTCGAAATCGGTCTCATCAATCGCGTTGTCGCGAAAGACGATTTGATGAACGAAGCGCAAAAGTTTGCCGAATCGGTTTTGCAAGGCGCGCCGAACGCGCTCACCCAAACGAAAAAGTTGATCGAGAAACTTTGGTCGACGTCGGTGCAGGAAGATGTCGATCTTGCCTTGAAACATCATATGCACGCCCGCGAATCCTCCGAAGCCCGCGAAGGCATCGCCGCCTTTAACGAAAAGCGCCCGCCGAGGTGGCCTGAATAATTGAGGGCACTGCCCTGTCAGCGCCTTATTAATGGGACGCGACGGCGCGTGTCTCTCCAGCGGGAATCTTGAATTTCTCAAGCCGCTCTTTGATTTCGCGAGCAAAATTAGCGGCACCGGCGCCGTTGACGACTCGATGATCGAAGGTCAGCGAGAGGGTGATTACTTCCGCGGTTTCGTTTTTCCTGTCGTTGGAAATCAGTTCGCGATGGGCTGTGCCTATGAATAATGTGCCGACGGACGGCGGGACGACGATCGGCGCGCCGGCCCTTACTCCGAATGCGCCGAGACTAGTGATAACAACGGGCGCATTCATCGCATCGACCCGGCCGCTACGGGTTGCCTCGACAGTATCGTCGTAAATCTTCACAAACTCGGGCCAACTTTTCTGGTTGGCTTCCGTTATCACCGCGGTTGCAAGACGGTCACCTTCAATCGCGACGGCGATGCCGAGATCAAAATCCTGGTTCTCGATGATACGATCGTCTTCGAGAATCAAGCGGCGAAAGGGCGCGTGTTTTTCCATCGCCCGTACCACAGTCCACGCGATCATGACCGAAGGCGAGGGGGCGTTCTTGCCATTTTGCTTTTTCGCGACCTCGCGCGCGTTGCGGATAGAATCCCAACGGACGTCGATCTGCAAGTTCGCGGGAATGACGCGACTGAGTTTGCGCGTGATGGTGGGCGAGAGTGCCGGCTCACGAGTTACCGCTTCAGTGGATGTCGATTTTGAACTTAGCGGCGCAGCTTCGCGGTTCGATTCTGCCGGTGGGACAGCACCAGCTACAACGGTTTCTCCGTCGGGGGATTCTTTCGTGGCAGCTTGGACTTGATCTGCAAGTGAAGCTTCTCTGGTCAGAATGGTGCCAAGTTCCTGACCGATGTCCACGGTGTCGCCGACTTCTGTTTTCCATTCGCCCATGACTCCGGCGAATGACGATTCGATGGGATAAACGGCCTTGTCGGTTTCGACTTCGCAAAGTGGATCGTCGAGCGCGATGGCGTCGCCCGGTTTTTTGAGAAGCGACACGATTTTTGCGTCGCGAATTCCCTCGCCCATGACCGGGACGGTAATGCTTTGGGCGCGACCCTTGTTCATGTCGATCTTGGGAGTGTATCGGCGCCTGTCCTCAGGCGCAGGCTCAATTTTTTTGCCGCCGGGGACGGCGGTCTCTGTAGAAACAGCGCGCTCGTGTTTTGTTGAAACGGATTTGTTGATTGCGGCGACGATGCGCTCGACATCGGGCAGCGCGGCGTACTCGTAAATCGGATTGTAGCCGATCATGACGTTTGCCTTGCTCACCAAAACCGGAGGACTGATCATCCTGTTCCAAAGCTCCGGTTGCGATGCAATGTGGGTGATGATCATCTGACCGACGCTGCAATTTTCCGTGTCTTCCTGCACGACGACGAGGCGGCCCGTTTTGTGGACCGATTGTTCAATCGCGGCTTTGTCCCACGGCACGATCGAGCGCAGATCGATCAACTCGACGCTGGTTTCGTTGTCGATTTTGGCGATCGCTTCGAGGGACTTCTCCACGGTGTTACCCCACGCGATCAATGTAATGTCGCGGCCGTCGCGATGTTTACGAGCCTGGCCAAGCGGCACGGCGCGAATCGGCTCTTTCGATTCGCGTTCTGCCCAGAGCATATGTTTTGGAATCAAAAAGATAACGGGATCTTCATGATGCATGGCGGTCCAGAGCAGACCGGCTGCATCTTCGGGCGTGCTTGGAATGACGACGGACAGACCGGGATAATGAGCGAGTACGCCCTCGTTCGCCTGGCTATGCCACAAACTTCCGCCGGGAAGATAAGCTCCATACGGCGCGTAAATGACGGCGGGACATTTCCAATTACCGAAAGAGCGCCAGCGTAATGTCGAGATATTTGTGACCAGCTGATTGAACCCGGGATAAATAAAGTCGATGAACTGGAGTTCGAAGACGGGCCGCTTGCCATACGATGCGAGGCCGCAGGCGACGCCGAGGATGGTCGATTCGGCGAGTGGCGAATTGAAAACCTGTTTTGGAAATTCGGTGGAAAGCTTTTGGGTTAAGCGAAAGACGCCGCCTTTCGGATCCTCGATGTCCTCGCCGAAAATGATTCGGCCAGGGTCTTCCTCGAGTCC
>WNFR01007454.1_pt1 | contig 11117 bp, 14 predicted proteins | sample 5400221 | NCBI WGS metagenome assembly WNFR01 (sample SAMN13153357, study PRJNA577476) | soil metagenome | isolation source: 40 cm soil under Madrone tree | place: USA:California | collected 2016-06-14 | reverse complement strand
TACAAAGCGGAATACCAGGTCGGTCCCGGGTAGCTTAACTAGTACTACTGGGTGCCCGTTTTCTATGTGCTCTTTGGAAATGACCCGAGGGTCGAGCTTGGGTAGGCTCCTGTGGACGATGCGATCCGGCAGATCCGGCAAGGCGACGTCGAGCGCTCGGACGATATTCATGGCGCGCTGGTCATCTCGAATCCGGAACGTGAACATCGGCCCGCATGCCAGGACGCAAGCCGGAAGTGTCTCCTGACAACTCGGCGAGAATTTCGATTGTGTCACTCGACGGATCGACGACGGGACTGACTTGAATGATCTTTGCGCGGTACCGGCGAATTGAATCGGTGCCCTCAGCGGGCGAAATCCCAAGCGCAACTCCGGTCTTGATCCGTCCCAGAAATCTTTCTGGGAGAGTGACCCGAATGAGCATAGGAGCCACGGCAGTGACCCAGAAGAGGCGGTCGTTCTTGGCAACATTCTGTCCGGCTCGGACATAGCGACGCGCGACTACGCCGTTGAATGGCGCCGTAATCTGGGTCTTTTCGAGTTCCAGTTCCAGAGAGCGTTCGACCTGTCGCGCGTTGGCCACAAGTTCGGTCACGCGCTTTACATCCCATTGGTCCGATTCCGCTTTGTACTTTGCGTGTTCCAGCTGCTCTTTTGGAATAATCTGCGCCTCCCACATCTTCTCGGCGCGGGCGTAATCTGAATCCAAAACCTTGGCTTCCGCTTCCCAGTTCTTGAGATCATTCTCAGTGCTGCGGGTTCTTGCACGTGCAGCTTCGAGGTCGGCTGTAATCTGGCGATTGTCCAGGGCTGCTAACAGTTGCCCTTTTCTGACTTGAGTTCCTGGTTCAGCCAGAACCTTGGCCACCATGCCGTCGCGCTGGGCTGAAACGTCAACCTGATCTTCAACAATAATTGGGCCTGAGGCAAGAAACTCGCTGGCACTGGCGGGCACTTCAGATTTCGTTGGACTATTCGGAGCGACCACAGCAGCTTCTGCCGTTGTAACTGCTACGCCAGGCGAAGTAGGCGAGCTGCTGCATGCGATATTTGTCGCGATCCACAGAGCGATCACCACGATCCCAAGAATTTTTGTTTTCATAAAAACTTCCCTTTGTGTCACCATCCGAACCAGTTCCAAAGCTTTGTCCAAATCCACATTCCGATGCCGCGAAATATCACCACTCCTGCGGGACGCCAGCCCGTCGAAATTTTCCCCTGTCCTTGCATTCCGGAACGCAGGGCACCATCGGGGTTAGTGACGCTTACTCGGGCAAAAAATATTGCTCCGCCATCCTGCAAAATTCCCCGGGGACTGACAACAGCGACTTGCCCGTGGAAGGTGCGTGTTGGGAAGCCGTCCAATTTGAGGCTTGTCTTTTCTCCTGAACGCAGAAGAGCAACATCGTTCTCGGTCACCACAACATCTACTAGCGCCTGCGAATTATCGGCGATGTCAACGAAGCTTTCGCCGACCTTCACCTTGCGGCCAACCATGTTCTCGAGCTGCGGAGTTGCTACAACGCCGTCAATGGGAGTACGAATTGTCGTTCGGTTCAGGCGTTCCTGGGCGCGCTGCACCTCAGACTCCCAGTAATCTGCTTGCGCACGTTGCATCCCGGCTTCGGTGCCATCGTTGCTCGCGAGCGCGCGATCCACTTGAGAAACGGCGGTTTGATACTTGGCTTTGGCCGCAGCTAGCCCAGCACGATACTCCCAGTCTTCCAGGCTTCCGATGACAGCCCCTTTTTTCAGTGCATCGCCCTCGCGAACATTGATCTGCTTGATAATGCCTTCGAACTCTGCTCCCACGTGGGCCATGTGCGCGGGGGCAACCACGGCATTGCCAGCGACCCGCAGAGGCAAGGGGAATGCAAGCAGAAACAGCGCCACAACTGCTGCCGCTCCAACCAGTGCCGCGCGGCGATGTTTCTCCAGAGCCAGGAACCACTTCTTTTTTTCTAAGAGCGGTTGCAGGACTCCAACGAATGGGACCTCTTTATAAAGCGAGGCGTTGCGTAAGGCCACCGTGGCCTGACTGGCCAACACCTTGATCATCTCGAGGTGTGCATCGGAGAGAAAATCAGGATCACTGCTCTCAAAAAGAAGGATGCCCAGACGTCCTTCTTCATCCGCCAGTGGGACCACATGGCACGCCCGCATTCCGGTCTCACCGAAATATTCGCGAAACTTGGCGCGCGTCTCCTCGCGATCAGAGTCGATTTCCTCGCCGCGCTGAGTGACCAACAGTGGTTCACTCAAAATCGCGCCCCACTTCAGAATGTCGCGCAGGCCGCGGTATTGTGGGTCATCAGCATTGAGCTGGGTGGTCCCCGAAACCGCCTTGAGATGGATTCCACCCCGCTGATCGAGGGCGATGCCGGCGCGCTCATAGGGAACCACGGCAGCCGGACCGTTCACAATGGCCTGCAGCACGCGGTCCAAATCCAGCGTTGAGGTGATCTCGCCGCTAGTCTTGACCAGCGCTTCGAGGATTTCAACCTTGCGCTCTGCGATCAGCAAACTGGCGTTGTGCAACGCGCCAACTGCGGTTTCCGTGAGACTTGTAAGCGCAAACAGGTCGTCCTCGTCGAATGACGCTCCCTCGAGACGATTGACCGCTTCGACCACACCCACGAGGGCGCCGCGATCGATGAGAGGCGCTACCATTAGCGAGAAGATTGCGCCTTCCTCAACACCAGCATTGCGCTTTCTGAGCCGGTCATCCTGAGGTGATTCGATCAGCACTGCCTCGCCGTTGTCTGAAACGTCCCCGGCAATCCCTTCGCCCGGTTTCTCAATCATGCCTTCATGAATAGTGGGATCGATCCCAGACTGATGCATTAATAGAAGGGACTCGTCTCCCTGCAGCAGCCAGACGTTTACAGCTTGGCACTCCAGTACTTCCCGGAATTTAGAGCCAATGAGGGGTAAGAGCTGGTCGATCTCCAAAGTGGAGCCGAATACCTTCTCCAAATCGTAGAGTTGGGTCAGGCGAGTTATGGAAGAGAGCGCGTTGTGACGTTCCTGTTCATAATCGACCGCACTGGCAAGCGCGCTGGCCGCGACGTCAGCCATCGGCTGCAATGCGTAAAGCGTGCGCTCGGTCAGTTCCGTTTCGAAGCTAACGATTTCAATCGTCCCGAAGAGCTGGCCGCGATGGGTGAGTGGCAAGTAGCCGATCGAGTTCAGAGTCCGGCGTACATGCAGGTGGGCATATTGTTCGCGGGCAAGTTCCTTGGCAGAAAACACAAGCGGCTCGGGTTTATTCGCAATGACGCCGAGAGTGCCGCGTTCACTGGATACCGTCGCTTCGGCCCGGGAAACATCTCCAACGGTCGCGTGCGGGACCCAATCTTTGCCGTGTTCGCCGTCGACCAGGAGATACACATTCACACCCGAGCCGGGCAGCAAATCCGCAACAGCTTGCGCAACGATTCGAGCACGCGGAGAGACTTCGCGATTATCCAGTAATTGGGCCGAGAATATGGCGATGTCAATCGCCAATACCGAACCCTGGGTTACCATGGCTTTGGTTCCGAACTGACGTCGAAAACACGACCAGAGGCCGTGGGCAACGGCGCCCTCTTGCAAATTTAGAGGGGTTCTTCTAAGTTGAGTGACTCTAGCAAACGAAAATTAGGCTGTCAACGCCAGAGCGGGAAGCAATTCCATCCTTGCAGAAGCGTAAGGAGCGTCGGTGGACATCGAGGTTCGGAGTCAGGAACAGGTCAAAGTGATCAAGCTGCGTGGACGTTTAAGTCTGGGCGAACCCGTTGATCGTTTGCGTGCCACCATGGAAGATCTGCTCAATGCCGGAGACAATCGCCTGGTTCTGGATCTGGAAGAGCTGGCCACGGTCGATTCCAGCGGCATTGGCCTGCTAACGCGCTTCCTTACCTCTGTTAAACAACGTGGCGGCTCCCTCAAACTGGTCAATCCCACCAAATTTGTGGTGCAGACCTTGAAGCTGGTCGGAATCCTGAACCTGTTTGACATTTTCACAGACTCGCGAGCTGCAGTGGCCTCGTTCCAATAAACTTGCGGACCCGAAAAATAGATCGGATGTCATTTGTTACCGACCATTCCCGTTTCCCCGATTGCTGACATCGTTTCGTAAATACCTTACGGGACATAGATGTTTCTCCTTTCTCCGGAAGGAGACATGCGTCCGGGCGATTTGCACGCTCAAGTTTTCCTGGAAAAACGCGTTTTGCTGGCTGACATGGACGGAATACAGCGTCTGAGTGAGGGGTCTCTGGGGAATCTTAAGGTTTGTACCGTGCTGTGACTCCGGCGCACTGGCCGCACACGAACTATCGTGGAATCACTGGGAAACTGAGGTTTTCACTCGCTGACAGTCAGTCGTGCACTTGCTCGTGCACCCGCAGTACGCGTTAGCAAATTTGGCACACTCCCGGCACACAAGCCCGGGGCAACGAGCAGGTGCTACAAGCGCGTTTATCGGACCAATGCGATGGCATTACTTCCCGATTGCCCGTGAGAACTAAGCCGCTCGTGAGCATTCGGTTTGCCCTAGCGTTTCGCTGTCGGCCGGACGGTACAAGGGTTCTAACCCAGTCTTCTCTCCGCGAGCCGAGCCGCTTGGGTCATGAGGTAATTCTGTTCCGGGATGCTCGTTGTCCGGCTTGCCGCAATTCGGTAGTGTTTGATGGCGCTTTCATAATCGCCGACCATTTCGAGTAAATGGGCGCGAACCGAGTCGAGACGGTAGTGACCAGCAAGCCGACTGTCGTTGTCGAGCGTCCTTAGCAGTTCGAGACCTTTCGAAGGGCCGTGCACCATGGCAGCTGCAATTGCATGATTGAGCGTGACCATGGGGCTGGGGGACACACGCTTCAGCAGTTCGTACAACGCAAGGATCTGCGGCCAATCGGTCTCTTCCACTCGTGCGGCTTCGTCATGGATTGCGGCGATAGCAGCCTGTAACTGATACAGGCCGACGGATCCTTTCGATAGCGCGGCGGCCAGGAACTCGATGCCTTCGGAGATCTCGGCCCGGTCCCATAGAGTTCGGTCTTGTTTATCCAAGGGGATCAATTCCTCATCCGGTCCGGTTCGTGCATGACGGCGAGCGTCGGTTAGCAACATGAGCGCCAACAAACCTGTCACCTCGGCATCTTCGGGAAGTAGAGCCTTCGCACCGCGAGTTAACCGGATCGCCTCACGCTCTAGATCGAGCCGCTGCAAGTGTGCGCCGATGCTACTGATGTAACCCTCATTGAAGATCAGGTAGAGCACATGGAGAACTGCAGGCAGCCGTTCCGCGCGCTCCTGCAGGGAAGGCAGGCGGAATGGCACCCCGGAAGACTTGATGCTTTGCTTCGCTCGGCTGATCCGCTGCGCCATGGTCGCCTCGGGAACCAGGAATGCATTGGCAATTTCCGCCGTGGTTAAACCGCCGACCGCGCGCAGAGTCAGAGCAATCGCTGAGGACGAAGTGAGGGCGGGGTGGCAGCACATGAACAGCAAAATCAGCGTGTCATCCGGGTCCATGTCAGACTCGATTTTGACGGTCAGGACGACGATGTCGGCCTCTCTGCCCGCCGCGGTTTCCCTTTCGCGACGGGCAATTTCGCTGCGCACTCGATCGGTCATTCGCCGAGTTGCAACCTGGATCAACCAGCCGCGTGGATTGGCGGGAATGCCCTCCTGCGGCCATTGCGTAAAGGCCGCAATCATCGCCTCCTGCACGGCATCCTCGGCGGAGGAGAAGTCGCGAAAACGGCGAGCGACTACGCCGAGCACCTGCGGTGCAAGTTCGCGCAACAGATGCTCGGAGGTCCTGTCCCACGACTTTGTCATTGCAGCTCTCGTTACAGCATCTCTGGTGGAGGCCCGCTCATAATTGGGCGCACTTCGATCGGCATGTTCAGGGGCTTCCCGCCGGGACCCGGCGCTGCCGAGACTTTTGCCGCGATGTCATAAGCCCGTTCCGCAGAGTCGACATCGACAATCCAGTATCCCGCGAGAAACTCCTTGCTCTCAGGAAATACGCCGTCTGCGATGGGCAGGCCATTCTTACCAGCCCGCACAAGCTTAGCCTGATCGGGAAAAGACAGACCTTCGGCTGAGACCAATTCGCCGGATTGGCGAAGCTCTTTGTTGAGACCAATCATAAATGCGATGTGCGCCTGGAGCTCTTTTTGGGGCCACTCAGGAACTCCGTGTCCGGCTCGCATCGTGTTCATCATGATGATGTATTTCATTTTTCTCTTCTCCTTTGATTTCATCGGCGCTGTTTTCCGCGTCCTCGCCGGGTTTGACGGAACGCGCACTGCATTCTCAGCCATCCGTCATTTGGACTTAGATTGCTCAAAAGACGCGAACCGCCGGACTTCAATCGGCACGTTCGTAGGTGCTCCGCCGGGTCCCGGTGCTGCCGAAATCCGTCCCGCGATGACATAAGCGCGTTCGGGAGTGGCTACGTCAACGACCCAGTAGCCCAGCAGAAACTCCTTCGACTCGGGAAAAATACCATCTGTGACCGGCATGCCATTCTTCTCACCGCGCACGACCTTTGCTTCACCCGGGCCGGCTAAGCCTTGTGTCGCCACAAACTCTCCGGATCCGGTCAGGTCGTTGGTGATACCCCGGAGGACCGCCATATGCGTCTCAATATCCTTTTGCGACCAGGCGTGATAGCTGTCAACGCCTGCCTTCGTGCCGGACATCAGCAAAATGTATTTCATATCTATCGCTCCTATGTCGTCTATTTGCGGTAGTGCGGTTCGTCTAAGACTTCTGGTCTGTTTGAAACATCCACCGCACACCGAATTTGTCGTTCAATGCTCCGTAGGTTCCGAAAAACTGCTCTTTCAGGGGGTCGGTCACTTCTGCGCCTTCTGAGAGTCTTTCAAATAGAGTTTTCAGTTCCTCGAATGTTCCTCCACTCAGATACAGGCAAACCGTGTTGCCGCGAACTGGAGTTTGGGCAGGCCGTAGCCAGTCCGACGCGGAGATCTCTAACTTGCCATTTCTGAGGCGGGCATTGACGATTTTGTCCTGCTGAAAGGCCGGCATGAAATCCTTGGCTGGCGAATCCTTAACCTTGGTCGCGGTCAGTTCTCCGCCAAAACAGGTTTTGTAGAACTCCATGGCCTGCTGGCACTTGCCATCGAATAACAGGTATGGGGTCAAAGTGGTCATTCCATTTCCTCCTATTTTCTGCATCCTAGCGTCTGCCATCGAACGAATCGGTAAAACTGCCAATGCCGCAGCGGAGAGAGCGGAACCAACGAAACGTCGACGAGATATATCAGTGACTCCGCCCACGGTCATTCTCCTTTTGTGAAGTAGTACTTGCCAGACCCTAATCTGAATTTTCATGGGGTGGTCGGAGCCGTCGCGGCGTTCTCTACATCCCGGAAATATTCTTTAAGCAAAAATCGCGTCTGGCCTGTCGATTTTTCTCGCCCAGAACCGACATACCAGTGGAGGTTGGGAAATGACGACCGACGATGTGGTAGTTGACGTTAGCCAGGACTGGGTGCTGGCCTGCGATGTCCAGCAGCAGTTTATGCAGGGACTGGTGCGGACCAGCGACTCGGCGGGCGCATTCTGCCGCCAAGTTCGAGCCCACGGCGGCGATTGCTATGAGTTCATGCCTCTTACGAATGACCGCCTGGCGCTGATCGTTGGCGATGCATCTGGCAAAGGTGTCGCCGCGGCACTCATAGCTCGTCAGGTCGATTTTCAACTCCATGGACGACTTCAACCCAGGGGTGCCAGATGGATAATGCGACATTAGCAGTTTTGCGGGTGCTCTAACCGCAGCCGATGTTGAGGACCCCTCGTAATAATTTGGAGAAAAAGGAGGGATTCAGAAATGAGGTTAGACAAGAAATTCTCAGCCAAATTACAAAAGAGTCCTCAAAAGGGTGGTTGGACCTATGTCGTCTGGCCTGATTCGGTCAAGTTTTTTGAAACCCGGGGATTGGTAAAGGTCAGCGGCAAAATCAATGGCCACCCCTTTCGGAGCTCGTTCATGGCTCTGGGTAATGGCACGCATAAACTGCCTGTACGCGCAGCCATTCGCCAAGCGATCGGGAAGGATGTGGGTGACACAGTGGCCATATCCCTGGAGGAACGGATCAGATAAATGCCTCCAACAATTAAGGAGGGATTTCCAACGTGATGACCACACTTTGGGGAGACGGCACACTGACCGACATCGGTGGCGGGAAGCGATTTTTCCCTAATAATGGTGTCCTGATGCCGCTGCGACTCGTCGCCAGCGAAATGGTGTCCACGGGGGCAGTGCTTGCAACCTACGCCCCGATAAAGGACTAGCGTTCGAGCGGACGCATGTCTTGTCGGATGTTGCGTGTCGGCGGATAGTTCCGGCAAGTCTTCCAACCGAACAAATCGCTGAATGGCGGAATGCGTCATCAACTGAGCTTCTAGCCGGCAAGTCCCGGATAGCCAAGTCCTTTGCGAATATATGCCATTTGTCCCACGTGATAGGAATCGTGGAGCGCGAAAAACGCGAGTTCATCGGCCTCCAGATTGGTACCGAGCAAACGCCCTACTGTCTTCGAATGGCGTAGTTTCCAGTCGGTCGGCTCATAAGGGATTGCGACGGTAGGTCGAGTCGCAATACCCGCCTCCCAGACGATTGGACGCCTCTTCAGTGCTCGTCCTTCATTTCAACGTCGAACAGACTGCCAGTACTCGCACCAACGCCTACGGTGCTGGTCCCAGTTGCTATTGCCTGGGTAACCGCGGGACTTGATTGGGCGTCATCCGGGTTGCCCTGGGCGTCGGTCTCGACCTTCAGTTGCACCGAGCCTGCAGTACTGTTCTTGTCGGAACCGCTGTGGGCCTTTGAGCTTGTTGATTTCTTGGCAGCTTCCCTCGCCGCCTTGGCAGCCGCGTTCATTTGTTCTTTCGCACTCTTCAGCGTTGAAGACAGCCCCAGGTGCGTCTCGGCAAACTGCGCAAGCTGCGTCGCCAGTTGTTCATCAAGTTCTTTAGGTGTGCCAGTGACGGCTAGCGGCGTGGCGACAGCGGGATTATCGCTCTGTTGGTCGGATTTGAGCGGTTTTGGGATGACGTTGACACAGAGTTCCTCGTCGCTCACCCGAGACAAGGTTAGGATCAACACCCGCTGCGACAATAGCGGCATCAATTCTTGAAACATGACATTTCCTCCTTGAGTTAAGGCGGGCTCCCCGCTTGCGATCAGCGGAATCACAAACGGGGAGGCGGTTGGTTTACGCCGGCAATTGGGACAGGAACGCACCCAGTTTCGCCGTCGCTTTAAATTGGGGAACGGGGTCGAGTTCCTTGAAAGCGCTGGTGAACGCATTCGACAGGCTCCACATCGTCCGCGGCGAGAATTCCTCGTATTGTGGTTGGAAGTACAGCCGGTGCACCTCGGAGAGAAGGCTCCGTGGCACTTCCAGCTTGCCATCCACGAACGCGGAGTAGAGGATCAGCTTTGCCCTTTCGTCGGTGATTTGCGCCTGACGCCACTCTTCTACTTGGCGACGCATTGGTTCAAAGCTTCTTTGAATCCGATCAACACCTACAGCTAACGTGTCAGCTTGAAGCTCTTGGTATGCTTCGCCAGGACAGGCGTGAAGTCGCGCAGGACAGTGTTTCAAAAGTCTGCGTTCGGCTCTCCGAATTTAACATTTGCACCGGGTCTATTTGATTGGGCGCGAACCGGTGATGAGGATATCCACCAGCCTCCTGGCGCTTTGCTGCCAGTCAGGCGTCGACGCCACGTTGGAGACACCGACGAGCGCCCGAAGTAGATCGAAGGGATCGAGGTCCTTGCGTATGTCGCCGTTCTTAATCGCGCGCTTCACCAGCGCATCAATCGCTCCTTGAATCTGAGCGCGTGAACCTTCATATAGTTTCGAGGGGCCACCGACGTATGCATTCAGTGCCGGGGCGATGATCTGCTTCGTCCCAATGTAATCGACGAATAACAACATCCATGCTCGCAGCGCTTCGATCGGAGACATAGCCGCAGCGAATCTGCGCTCGGCGGCGGCCAACTTTTCCACCTCAGTCCGATAGACTGCCTCGATCAGTGCGTCCCTGGTAGGAAAGTGGCGATACAGAGTTCCCGCTCCAACCCCTGCCTCTTTAGCGATGTCGTCGAGGCTGGCGTTCGCACCGGACCGGGTAAACGCCTCCTTTGCAACCTCCAGAATCCGCTCACGATTCAACTGCGCGTCTGTGCGCGGTTTACGAGGAGCAGTTTGTCGATTCTTGGTGGGCATGCTAAAAAAGTTGCAACCGGAGACAGTCTCCGGTTATCTTATCTACTGATTCGGAGACACTCTCCGTTTTAGTCGGAGTGGGCGACCCTGTCAACAGCGATTCCCGGTTCTTCCGGCTTCGAGAAGTGAGGAATATGAATCCACTCGCTCGTTACAAACCGTCAAGAAATTCCAACCCTCGTTGCGCCGACCTCATGACGATGGCGGAGCGAGAGTTGTCAGCATTCTTCAACGCCGTCACCCAGTTATTCGGGTCAGAACAGGCGGAACTCTCAGCAGAAGACTGGTTGCATGAGTTAATCAAGATCGATGGTCTGCCCACTTCAGCCCGCGAATGGAGGTTGATCACTGCGAAAGTTTCGACTCGGCTCGCAAGTCGAGTGAATTGCTTCGTCCCTAGAACTGAATCAGAAATGCTTAGGAGGAAGGAAATATGCGTGTTTTCGTCACAGGCGCCACGGGCTTCGTAGGTTCCGCAATCGTCCAAGAACTGATCGTTGCGGGTCATCAGGTGCTCGGCCTCGCGCGCTCAGATGCGGGTGCCAGGTCACTTGCCGCGGCAGGCGCGGAGATGCATCGGGGTTCGCTCGAAGATCTTGAGAGCCTGCACAGTGGAGCAGCGGCGGCGGACGGCGTGATCCACACCGCTTTCATCCACGACTTCTCCAACTACGCACCGGCCGCGGAGACCGACCGACGCGCCATCGAGACACTCGGCGTCGCGCTCGCGAATTCGGACCGCCCTTTGATTGTCACTTCGGGGACGTTGGTCGCTCAAAGTCAAGGCCCGCTCGCGACGGAAGAGGATGCGGCCAACCCCGGCTTTCCCCGCAGGTCAGAAGACGCAGCACTTGGGACGGT
>WNFR01022772.1_pt1 | contig 11118 bp, 11 predicted proteins | sample 5400221 | NCBI WGS metagenome assembly WNFR01 (sample SAMN13153357, study PRJNA577476) | soil metagenome | isolation source: 40 cm soil under Madrone tree | place: USA:California | collected 2016-06-14 | reverse complement strand
AGCAAAGCCTTCGTCCACAATTGCTCCCAAGCTTGAGAGCTGCTTGGGAAGCACGTCCCGCGCCTTCTCCGCACGAGCCAGGAGGATTCGTAAGTTTTCCACCCCGCCTTGCTTTTGGAATTCGCGGATGACGGCCTCAGCCACAAATTCCTCGGGCTGAAGATCGACATGGAGGCGAAAATCTTTTATTCGCTGCGCCGTGGCCGGCCCGATGGCCGCGATCTTTGCCGCGCCAATCTCTCGCGCGTCGTCGTAAAGTTTGTAAAAAATCTCGAAGAACGCGTCCACGCCATTTGGACTGGTGAAAACAATCCAATCATACCCATGCGCATCTTGGACCAGCTCGGCGAACTCGCGCAAATCGGTCGGCGGTTCGATCCGGATCGTCGGCAGCTCGAACACATCCGCACCAAGGGCTCGCAATTGGCCGCTCAACGCTCCGGCCTGTTTGCGCGTGCGCGTGACGACGATTCGTTTTCCAGACAGCGGCCGTTTTTCGTACCAATTCAAATCCTGGCGCAACGAAACGACCTCACCGAACACCGCCACGGCCGGCGCTTCGAATCCAGCATCGACAACGCGTTTCGCGATGTTTTGGAGCGTGCCGGTCAATGTCTCCTGGCGACCGGTTGTCGCCCACCGCACGAGCGCGACCGGAAGATCTGGCCGAACTCCGCGTGCCATCATCTCGCGAGCGATCGCATCAATTCTCTCCACGCCCATTAACATCACCTGTGTCCCGCCGAGCTGTGCCAGCGCGCCATAATCAAGAGCGCTTTTTGTTTTCGTTGGATCTTCGTGACCGGTGAAAAATGTGACGTGAGAATTTTCCGCGCGATGCGTCAGCGGAATTCCAGCGTAAGCCGGGCCTGCGATCGCCGATGTAATTCCCGGAACAATTTCAAACTCGATTCCGGCATCGACAATTGCCTTTGCTTCCTCCGCGCCGCGTCCAAAAACAAATGGATCGCCGCCCTTCAAACGCACCACCTGCTTTTCTTCGCCCGCTTTCGCGATCAGCAATTTGTTGATCTCGTCCTGACTCAACGCGTGTTCGCCGCCCTTTTTGCCAGCGTAAATAATCTCCGCATCGTCGCGTGCCCAAGCGAGCATCTCCGGATTCGCGAGATAATCGTAAACAATTACGTCCGCATTCTCGATGCACTCTTTCGCGCGCAACGTGACAAGGCCGAGATCGCCTGGTCCGGCGCCGACTAGATAAACTTTTCCCGATTTCTTTTTACTGGCCATTAATTTGCCCTAATAACTGCGCGGCTAAACGTTCCGCATCTTCGCTCGGTCCTTCCACAAATCCCTCCCGCGGCGTGGTCGCTTCAAGGGCGAAAACCTGGGCGCGGATTTGCATCAGCGTTCCTTCGACAATGGCCAGGACTCCCACCGGTTGATTGCAGTCAGCGTTCAGCAACCGCAAAAATTCGCGTTCGGCTCGCAAGCAGAGCCGCGTATCGAAATCATTCATCGGTTTCACAATTTCTTTCAGCCGCTCGTCATCTGAGCGGGTCTGAATCGCGATGACACCTTGTCCGCCTGCCGGCAGGAAAATCTCGCGCGGAAGAATTGACGTCGAGAATTCGCTTCCCTCGAAATTAATACGCTGCTCGCTCGGCGTGAAGCCAAGTCGCTCGAGGCCGGCCCGCGCCAGAATGATTGCGTGCCACTGGTCTTTCGCCAGTTTGCGCAACCGCGTCGGCACGTTGCCGCGAAGATCGACAATCTCCAGGTCGGGCCGCTTCCAGCGCAGCTGATGTTTTCGCCGAACGCTGCCCGTGGCGACAATTCCGTCCGCAGTCAGCGATTGCAGATCACAGGGCGAGGTTGCGACCAATACGTCGTCAACCGGCGCGCGCGGAAGAACCGCGGCAATTTCTGTTTCCGGAGTTAACGCGCTCGGCAGATCTTTCGCGCTGTGAACAGCAAGATCGATATCGCGCGTGATCAATGCGCGCTCGATTTCTCCGGTGAACAATCCTTTGCGTCCAGCGCGAACATCGACAATCCGGTTCTTGCGTTGATCGCCGCGCGTCTGGATCACTGTCATTTCGATCTTCAGGTCCGCCCAGCGCGTTTGTAATCCCTCCACGACGACGCTCGTCTGCCTCCGCGCCAACTCGCTTCCGCGTGTCCCGATCACGATTTTAGTCCGGTGAAGGCGTTTCATGAAATTCTATCGCTGTAGCGGCGGTCTATGACCGTCGCAAATATCCACGGAAAATAATGCGGCGCTCACAGAGCGCCGCTACAATTCGGACGCACGCAGCGGACTTTCGCCGACCGGTGGATGTTCGGCGTCGCGAGGCGCACGATTCAGCTGGCGCGCAATTAATTCGCCGAAATCCGCGACGTGTTGTGAAATGATCGCTTCGGCCGCGGCTATCTGTTGACGCCGGAGGGAAAGCGATTGGTCGGCAATCGATTGCAAGGAATCGATGTCGTAAAGATAAACGCCGTCGAGCTCGTTCACGTTTGGATCGACGTCGCGCGGCACAGCGATGTCGATGATGAAAAGCGGGCGATCGATGCGATCGCGCAACATCGACATAAGATTTTCGCGGCCAAGCAGCGGCGCGTCCGAAGATGTCGATGTTATCAGGATATCGATCTCGCGGCATTGCTCCGGCCATTCCTCGAAGCGAATCGCGCGTCCGGCAACAAGCGCGGCAAGATTTTCCGCCCGCTCCGCGGAACGGTTGCTCACCCGAAGATCAGCCACGCCGCGCGAAAGAAGAGCCCGCGCCGTGCGCTCACTCGTTTCGCCCGCGCCGAGTACCAGGACTTTGCAGCTGGCGAGATTGCCAAAGATTTTCTCAGCCAGATCGACTGCGACCGAACCGACCGAAACCGCGCCGCGCGTAATGTCGGTATGCGTGCGGACCTGTTTCGCGACGCGGAATGCGCGCTGAAACAAACGATGCAAACACGGTCCGGCGGCACCGGATTGTCTCGCCGATTCGTAAGTTTTCTTGGCCTGGCCAAGAATTTCCGTTTCGCCAACAACCATCGAGTCGAGACCCGACGCGACGCGGAACAGGTGCTGCACGCATTGCTCGTCTTCGTACCGATAAAACGGAGCCGAATCAGGCGGCACGTGCTTGTCGATCTTACGCGTGAGACAACGGGCGATATCCAAAGTCGATACACGCGCTTCCGCGGCGCCGTAAACCTCAACCCGATTGCAAGTCGTCAGCACCAACGCCTCGGCGCAACCGGAATTTCGCAACACACAATCCGTCTCGGAGTTTCCAGTGAAACGTTCGCGCGTCTCGACATCCGCATTGTGATGGCTCAAACCGACACAAAAAAGATTCATGGCGGCGATTGCATTTGCGCGCTGAAAGTGATTCCCCAAAGAAGTGTCAACGCCACGCTAAATCCGATAATGCAAAGCGCGGCCACGCGTTTCGGAGAAAACCGGCGCAGATGCCGGCCCTGCAAAATCGCCGCATAAAGGACCCAGACACCGATCGCGCAGACTACTTGCACCCACGGCAAGGGTTGGCCGACAAAGAAACCGCTCACCAGTCCGAGCGTGTAAAGCGCGAATCCAAACCAAAGCAGCCGCGTGATTGCCGCGAAAAGATCGGTCAGCGGCGGGAGGTGATAAAAAATCGAATGCAGCTGGTGCGTCTTGAGCTGGCGCTCCTGGACGAGAAACATCACGCCCGCAATGCACGCGAGCGCGAACGCACCGTATGCGATCAGCGAAATCGATGCGTGAAATTCCAGCCACGAGTTCGCGGGCAATCTTCCCGGATGCGGTTGGTCGATGGGCGCGATTAAAGCAAAACCTTGCAGCAAGACCACCAGCGGCGCCGTGAACGCGCCCATTAGCGAGAGCCGGTAAACCGGACCGACCACCATGTAAATCAACGCCACCGACCAGGCGAGAAAGATAAAGACCTCGAACAAGTTTGTCAGCGGACATCGGCCAAGCGCGTGGCCACGGATCGAGAGAAACGCCGTTTGAAAAATAAATCCCAGACCGATCGCGAGAAAATTAAAGCGTCCGGGCTGGAAATTTTTCGCACGCAACAAGAAGCCAGTCCGCGCGACCGCGGCCAAAAAACAGATTGTCGAAACAATGAGGAGATGTCGATCCACAGGGCCGCCAGTCTAAAATCGCATCCTCTCCTTGGCAATGCGGCGCTGCTTTAAAGAAAGCGACCCGCCGCGATGTCGACTAGCGGCGGGTCACCTCATTAGTTCGAGGGAGAAAGCCGAAGAAAGCAAGCTGGCGGGCCAGCCGCCAAAAAGTGAACCGGTGCGGCCGGGTTTCGGGCAATGCGAGTCGGGCGCGCGAGCGCGCACCCAACCTGCAGGTTGCTCCGGTCGCACCGGTGGACCTATCCGGGCAAAAAGCGTTCTCTTCTTAAAATCTGGTTTCGTAAGACCCAGCCTCACATAAGGGACTACGGCGTTTGAGGAACGAAGTTCCGGATTATTTTCATTTATAAAAGGGTTTGCCGGAACTGCAGCGGCAGCAATGCCTGTCCGGCTTGGACTGCCGGCTGCATTAATGCGGGCGACACGCCCGCCACTGCAGCGTCGCGTTGACGTTTAGTGGCAGCCCGCTAGCATCGCGCCGATGGCTTCCGACATGATCGACAAACTGCGCGCCAGCGTGCGCGACGTGCCCGATTTTCCGAAGAAGGGAATCGTTTTCAAAGATATCACGCCGATCTTGAAGGACGGCGGACTGTTTCGGGCATCGATCGATGCTTTTCTCGATCGTTGCCGCGGAAAAAAGATCGACAAGATCGTCGGTATCGATGCCCGCGGATTCCTGTTCGGGTCCGTTGTAGCCTACGAGCTCGGCGTCGGTTTCGTGCCGCTGCGAAAAAAAGGCCGGCTGCCTTACAAAACCGAGAGCGCAAAATATTCCCTCGAATACGGCGAAGCGGAAATGGAACTGCACATCGATGCGATCACGCCTTGCTTGCGACCGGCGGTACGTCAGCTTCGGCGGCGACGTTGATCAAAAAAGTTGGCGGCGAATTGGTCGAGGCGATCTTCCTAATCGAGCTCGAATTTTTGCGCGGCCGGGAAAAACTTGCGCCGACACCGGTGATCTCGTTTCTGAAATATTGATTTCTGTAGCGGCGCTCTGTGAGCGCCGCATTAATTTCGTCCGACGGTCATAGAACGCCGCTACAATTTCGACCCCGGACTTACAACTTCCATTTTGATTTGCTGATGGCTTAGTTGGTCATGAATCTTGCTGAGCAAATCGAGGGCGCGTCCTTCCGGCATCTCCGCGCAACGCAGTTCGATTCGCGCTGGTTTTTGCGCCAGCTTCGGGTCCCACTCCGCGAATTCGCCGTCCAGAAGAAATGAGACGTAGGTGTTGAATCGCTCTTGCAGTTCGTGCAAGCGCTCATCGGAGTCGTCCCACGGCCGCGGCTCGTTCATCACCAGGACGGCCTCGTCTGCTTTGGGATCGTGCGCGATCAGGTCGACGACGTGCACGCGCGATTCGGTGTTTGAACTTTCCGGTTCGATGTTCAAAACTCGACCCTAAGCAGTCCACGCTCAACTCGTCATAATGAAGGAGCGCCATTTCATCGCAACCGCGCTAATTTTCTTTGCGTTGCTCCGAGGCGCGGCCGCGCAATTCACGCCGGCGTTTTTGCAAAACAGCAGCTACTGGGGCGGCGGCAAAGCCGAGTTCGATTTCTACGACGCGCAAATCGTTCGCGAAGGCCTGCCGCGACCGTGTGAGGTATTGCACATTCTCGTGCTCGAGCCCTTCGACTCGAAGCAACTTGTAAAACCAGACGACGCGAAGCGGCCGGATCTGATCAATGTGATCAAACTAAACCAGATCCTGCATGTCCCGACCGGGATTTATTTGTATCAGCAAATGCATTCCAATTTTTGGAACATCGACAACGGTGCATTGCTGAAATTTTCGCTCACCGGCAACGACAGTTGCGGAAACACCTTCAAAGAAGGACGCAGATTGGGCGGCGAATTTGCCTACGACTTTCACACTTATTGGGATGGCATGGCGGATGGCCACGAAAATGTCTCCATCCCCGCGAACGGTTATTTTTACGACGAGCTACCGCTGCGTGTGCGCACCATCGATTTTTCAAAACCAAATGGCGAATTCGAAATTCAACTGGCGCCGACCACAATCAATTCAAAAAAGGACACGATCGTTTTCAAGCCGGCGAAGGTCAGCTTCAAATTGAGTGAGCGCACAATCGATGTCGATGTTCAGCACGATGGCGGCAAAGACCATTTCGTTCTCGACCGCGATTTTCCTTTTCTATTGCGGGAGTGGAACGCAGCCGACGGCTCGCGATTAAAAATGAAAAACAGCCTTAGGATCGATTACTGGAATTACAACAAACCCGGCGACCGGGAGCGCGCCTTAAAAGATCCGATGCTGCGCCATCCCGACTAGGTCGCTGTAGCCACGGGCCTGTGGCCCGTCGTGAACCGAAACGGCGCACAGCGCCGTGGCTACAACTGCGCGTTGAAGCGATGGCCGATCACGCGTTAATTGCCTTCGTGGCCAAAGCGAAACAACCGACTCGACTGACATTGCTCGGCAGGAGTGAAACGAAATTGCCGGCGTCGCCCGCCGAAGCGCGCCTGGAAACATTTCCCAATCCCGCGCGGAGAAATTATCGGATCCATCTTGAGACCGACGATTTCACCTGCCTTTGTCCGGTGACCGGCCAGCCTGACTTTGCCCGGATCGACATCGACTACGTGCCGGACCGTCTCTGCATTGAAAGCAAGTCGCTCAAGTTTTATCTCGCGTCCTATAGAAACGAACGCGCATTCAACGAAGCGGTCACCAATCGCATCCTCGACGACTTCGTGAAGGCGTGCGCGCCGCGCGAGGCCATCGTGACCGCGCAATTTTCCGCGCGCGGCGGCATCGCGCTCACAGTCCGCGCCGAGTATCCGGACAAAGGTTCGCAGAAAATTGGCCGCGATGGCCGATGAAACACGCGGTCGTTCTTCTAAGCGGCGGACTTGATTCGACAATCACGCTCGCGATCGCAATCGCGCAAGGTTACGAAACCTACACACTTTCCTTCAATTACGGCCAGCGTCATCGTTTTGAGCTCAAAGCCGCGGAACGGATCGCGAATGCGTTAGGCGCGAAGCAACATCGCGTCGTGAAGATCGACAATCAGATCTTCGCCGGCTCGGCGTTGACGGATGATGTCGATGTACCGAAGTCGCGATCGGAAAAAGAAATTGGCGCCGGGATTCCAGTCACTTATGTGCCGGCGCGAAACACGATCTTTCTCTCACACGCGCTGGCCTGGGCGGAAATGATTCCGGCCGGCCACATTTTCATCGGAGTCAACGCGCTCGATTACAGCGGCTATCCCGATTGCCGACCCGAGTTTATCGCCATGTTTGAAACGCTCGCCAACCTCGGCACGAAAGCAGGCGTGGAAGGCAACCGCTTTCAAATTCACGCACCGCTGATCAAGTTTTCGAAAGCGGACATCGTCCGCAAAGCGCTCGAGCTCGATGTCGATCTTTCCCTCACCCACAGTTGCTACGATCCGTCTCCGAAAGGTCTTGCCTGCGGACAATGCGATTCATGTCAGCTGCGTTTGAAAGGTTTTCGCGAAGCCGGCGTCGCCGACCCCATCAAATACGCGCGACCTGTCACGCCGTAGCTCTTAGCGAAGGCGGATGAAAAACATTTTCGTTCTGACTAAGAACGAGCAGCGCGTCGTGATCGTCGTTGTGATGGTGATGCTTGCTGCGACGCTTGCAAAACACTTTTTCGAAAGCAGACCACATCCGGTTCCGCCAACAGCCTCCTCCGTCGAAGCGGCTACGGCGGCCAGGTCGACATCTAAGCATCCGACGGCCGCGCCGTCGCCTTCAGCGGCGGAAGATGAATAAGAGCCGCCTCCCGACGCGCCTTACATCTACATCTACTCCGCGCGGACGCCGGGAACGCGTCCGTAACCGACAAAGATCGGCCCCGGTTCTTTTTCCGATTTCGAACCCAAGCGTGAAACTTTGAAATCGAAGACGCTCACCCCAGATCGCGAGTGACCCTTGTAAGCGCGGCCCTCGCTCGCGCCCACCATGATGCGCTGATTGGTCGCTTTCTCGCGGCCGAGATAAATCATCGTCTGCGTAATGTCCGGCTCGCGACTAACGCCATAGGCACTGGCCCAGAAAAGCAGATCGCCCGGCTTCAGCGCGTCGAGTTCGAAACTGTCGTCGCGTTGCGCCAGCACTGCCTGGAAGGTTCCGGCTTTGCGCACCCAGACGTATTGCTCACGCGCATCCCGCGGCACGTTCTTAATGCCGCACTGCGAGAGCACATAATAAACAAAACCCGAACCGTCCATTCCACCATTCGCCGGATCAGCTGAATTGATTTTGTAACGAAGATTTTGTGTCGCCAGGTTCAATCCGACGTCAACGATCTTCCGGGTTTCGGGCGAATAATTTTCGTAGCCGGAAATTTCAGCTGACGAAACAGTCGCGCCCGGTGTCCCCGTTTTTTTCGCCATCGGCGACGGAGTCGGCTTGGCGGTCGGCGCGGGGCTTGGAGTTGGTACCGGCGTTCGAGTCGGTGTCGCAGTTGGCGACGGGGTCGGTGTTCGTACGGGCGTTGGCTTCGGTGTAGCAGTCGGCGACGGAGTTGGTTTAGGTCTTGGCTTCGGACTTGGTGTTCGTACGGGCGTTGGACTCGGTGTGGCAGTTGGCGTCGGAGTCGATTTCGGACTTGGTGTTCGTACGGGCGTTGGACTCGGTGTGGCAGTTAGCGTCGGAGTCGGTTTAGGTCTTGGCTTCGGACTTGGTGTTCGTACGGGCGTTGGATTCGGTGTGGCAGTTGGCGTCGGAGTCGGTTTAGGTGTTGGGGTCGGACTTGGTGTCGCTACCGGCGTTGCGCTCGGTGTAACAGTTGGCATCGGAATAGGCGTAGCAATTCGCACTGGAGTTCGTCTTGGCGTGGGCTTTGGCCTGGGTCTGGAACGCGGCCCGGGACTGATCGGACGAACCGGTTCCAAGTATTGAGAGCGCGCATCATAAACTTCGGGAGTTGAAGCGGGCGCTTCAGGATTTGATTCAGGAATTGCAATCGCTCGTGCGGGCGGAGATGTCGCGACGCTCGCTTGCGGAGTTGCGGTTGCGCTTGGCGTGGGAGAAACCGTTGCGGTTAGCGAAGGAGAAGGCGTTTCCGTCGGCGGCCCGCTCGGCGATGGTGACGGCGATTCAGATACCTTGGGCGAAGGAGCAGGCGTTGGTTTTGCCTTCTTTTTTGCCGTCGATTTTTTCCGGTGCGGACGCGGAGTCGGCGATGGTCCTGTGAAAAGCCTTTTAATTTTTGTGCCTAACGAGTCCTGGTCTTCTTCAGCGGTCCGTGCCTGGGTGGCGACAGCCATCGCCAGGGTTATCGCGATCATAAGCAAAGAGCGCAGTTTCGTTTTCACGGAAATTTCTTGTTCAGCGTCAAGCGGCCAATTCCTGCAGCACAGCTTGATTCATTCGGATGCCGGAGTCGAGATTCTCCAGCGGGAAATTCTCGTTGGGCGAATGGGCACGGCAATCCGGCAAGGCCAGCCCCAGTAATAGCGTTTCCACACCAAGGATACTGCGAAAATCCGAAACGATTGGAATACTGCCGCCCTCGCGGATCAATGCCACCTCGGTCTTGAAAGCTTTTTTCAGCGCTCGTTGGGCGGCTTTACCGAATTCGCTATGCGGATCGGTCAAATACCAGGGCCCGTTGTGACCGCCGGTCATCTCGATTGTCACGCCGGCCGGCAAACTCTTTTCCAGATGTTTTCTGACCAGCGCGATGATCTCGTCTGCTTTTTGATTCGGCACGAGCCGAAAGGTCAATTTCGCCATCGCGTGACTTGGAATAACCGTTTTCGTCCCCTGCCCTTGATAACCGCCGCCTATCCCGTTGATCTCTGCGGTCGGTCGCGCCCAGATCCGCTCCATCGTGTTAAAACCTTTCTCGCCGAAAAGCGACGGCGCGCCGGTCTCTTTCAAGATTTCCGCGTCGACATCTACCGGAAGTTTTTTCCAAGCCTCGCGCTCCCAGTCCTGCAACGGCGCGACTTGATCGTAAAATCCTGGAACCGCAATCCGTCCATCGCGGTCGTGCAATGTCGCGAGCAATTGCGCCAGCGCTGTGGCGGGATTAGCGACGCCGCCGCCGAAAATTCCCGAGTGCAAATCGATTTTCGCGCCGGTCACTTTTAACTCCAATGCCGCCACTCCCCGTAATCCGTAACTCATCGTCGGCGTACGCGGCGCGATCATTCCGGTGTCGGAAACCAGAACCACATTGCATTTCAAAGCGTCGCGGTTTTGGCTCAAAAACTTTCCGAGATTTGCGCTGCCGATTTCTTCTTCGCCTTCAATGACAAGATCGACATTCACCGGCAGATCGCCGTTTTGTTCGATCGTTTCCTGAATCCCGAGAATGTGGGAAAGGATCTGGCCCTTGTTATCGGTCGCCCCGCGCGCAAAAACGTAACCGTTTTTCAAAACCGGCTCGAACGGCGGCGAATCCCACAGCTCCAGCGGATCGGGCGGCTGCACATCGTAATGGCCGTAAATCAAAACGGTGCGACGCCCGGGTTGATGTTTGTTGCGTGCCCAAACAACGGGATGGCCTGCAGTCGGGACAAGCTGCGTTTCCAGTCCGACCGCTTTCAGTTTTTTAACGAGCCAATCCGCGCACTCGTTTAGTTTTTTCGAATAATTGTCGTCCGTGGAAACGCTCGGAAACCGCAGAAACGAATAAAACTCCTCCAGGTAGGTGTCGCGCATAGTTCATAGAGCCTAGCCAGATTTTGTGCGGACGAAAATGTCGATCTTGCCCCGCGCGCACGAATGGCGCACGATTCGCGAGATGGCCGAGGAGACGATCTCGATCCAACAAGCCGAGCACGTTGATCATCAACTCGTGCGCGGCATCGGAATTTCTGCGCTCACGGCAAACATCATCAGCTCGACAATCGGTGCCGGAATTTTTGTTTTGCCCGCGCTTATGTCGAAAAGTCTCGGGCCGGCGGCGCCGCTCGCCTTTGTGTGCTGCGCGATCGCCATGGTGTTGTTCGTCACTTGTTTTGCGATCGCCGGCAG
>WNFR01012490.1_pt1 | contig 11118 bp, 14 predicted proteins | sample 5400221 | NCBI WGS metagenome assembly WNFR01 (sample SAMN13153357, study PRJNA577476) | soil metagenome | isolation source: 40 cm soil under Madrone tree | place: USA:California | collected 2016-06-14 | reverse complement strand
GTCGTAGTATTAACGAGCCCGGGGATGCTGTCGACGATCAGGCGAAAACTCTGTTCGCTCGCGCGCAGCGCCTCCTCGGCACGTTGTAAAGCGTCGAAGTTCAGCGCGTCATCCACCGCCAGCGCCACTTGGTTGGCGACGAACGAGAGAAAGCTGACTTCCTCCTCGCTATAGGCATCAACTTCTGTGCTGCCCAAAGCGAGTCCCCCGAGGCGCCGATGTACCGTCGTCAATGGAAGCACGCATACCGACCTAACTCCGCGTTCCTTGAGCATCTCGGCTACCGCTGGGAATCGAGTCTCCGAGTCCAAGGAGGGAATTATCAATGGCTGTTGATGCTGGTACACCCACCACGTGAAGGTTTCCTCCGGCGCGAATTGTGGAACCTGAAGGGGGACACCGGGCTCGCCGTACGACGTGAGATGTATCTGGTGCGCATTCTCGTCATAGATCCCGACGCCCATCACATAGAAATTCACCACCGCGCGCAACTCGCGTGCGAGAAGCCTAAAGAGTTCCTCCGAAGATCGGACCGAGATAAGGGTTTGCGAAACGCGGAAGAGGGCCTGGTATCGCTCAGTTGCCGCCGTACCGGCCCCGCTTTGGTGGGTGTCGCTCATCAGTATTCGCGGCTTCGATTTGACAGCATTTCACGTCTGATTCAGGCCCCGGAAGCGCAAAGCAATCTTCCTCAGAATTCGGGCTGTGAACAAAATACACCCGGACGGACGCCGACGTCACTCAGCCGCAAGAAGCAGTCCACCCCCGAACCATTCGGCAATCCGATGTAGGGAATAGTTGCCGTGCCAACTCACGAGGCGGACCACGTCACAATGGGAATTTCCTTAATAATGTCGACCCGCGCCCTGGGGCTGTTATCTGCTGAGGCACAGAGCTTTCTCCCTGCGCCTGTAATCAGCCGCCCTCTGAAGGGAGATGCGCCAACTGTTGATCTGATCCTCGGCTACAGAAAGTCGAACCAGTCTCCTATCCTCAAGCTTTTGCTTTCGAGATTGGACGAGTTGGTCGCTCGTGCGTCGAATAAGACCCGATAAAACTCGAAATGCACCTAGCAAATGACTATGGAGTTCTTGAGTCAGGGGGCAACCCTGATGTTGAGTGCTGTCGACTAGATGAGTACCGAGAAACGCGTCAGGGTCTAGGAATGCCATTGCGCAACAAATCACTTGGGGAATAGTCGCCATCTCGAACAAGCGACCTAGAAGCCTCTTGCGGGCTTGCCAACACAAGTAGTGAATGATAAAGGACGCTATCGCCAAGACTCCGTGACGGGAGCGCCTAGAACCTTTCAGGCGCTGTCGCTCGCGACCGAAATTCCAAGTCGATCATTCACGGCATCTTGAAGCTTCTGTTTGCTGCCGATGTACCGTTCCGTTGTTTGCACGGAGGCGTGGCCAAGCAGAAACTGAATTTGTTCCAGTTCTCCTCCACAACCATGGCACAGGCGGGCGCAAGTGCGACGAAGGTCATGAGGTGCCAAATTGGCTATGCCAGCTTGACTGGCACATCGCTTCACCGCATACCAAACAACATTGGCTGTCACACCGGCTTCTTGTCGCGTTCCCCCCTTCAAAACCCGCCTAAATACCTTTCCCTCGATAACTCCCGAATGCCGGAGCCAAGCATCGAGAAGCTCCTTGCTCCACGACGGTACTGGTATCGTTCGTAGTCGTTTTCCTTTCCCGACCAAATTGACAATGACCCAGCGCCCCTCCCTCGATTGCAACTGGTCGAGGTTCAAACCCACGACTTCCGAGCGTCGCAATCCACATCCCAATAGCAATCCAAGCATTGCCCCATCTCTCCAACCGCATAGATTGGTCTTCGAAGCGGCGTTAACTAGCTCTTGAGCCTGATTGCGAGTGAGCCAGTTGCCCATTTTCCGTCCGAGCCGCTTGACTCCCTTAACTCGCCGAATTCCAATCGCGTGTTCCGGGCTCAGCCAGCCGCTCTCTGCGGACTCATCGGCCAACCTCCGAATCGCGGAAAGATGTAAGTTGATCGTAGCTGCGGACAGCGAGAGGCGTTCTAGGAATGCGCGATACTTCACCACGACAGATCGGTTGAACGTCAATCTAGGTTCGGAGCAATACCAGGCGATAAACCTTTCAATGGCGTATTCGTAACTCCGCCGAGAGTGTTGAGACGCGAGCGTATTGAGCACCGCCGCCTTGGATTGTTCCAGTTCAGGGATGGTTAGGGTCGGAGAAAGACCGACAGATTCGGGCTGGTTTTTGTGGGGCATAGGAAGCGGCTCCTTTTAGCCGCCTCCACAGTCTTGTACTCACGAGACATTACCCTAAAAAATGGTCCTCAGGCTTCGAAGCTCAACCCCCTCGAAAGTCGAATTGGGATCATTGAAGCAACCGTCCCTTATCACTCACGATCCAGACGGACCTGAGTGCCGCCTTACGAATGCCTCAAACTGAAATCAGGCACACAACTAGCGCACAGCCAACTCGCGAATGATCAGATTTCACGTGCGGACGAGAGAGCGTTGATCGGCCGTCAGTCCGAATCTGGTACGCTTCAAGCGCTTGAAAGGGATCCGGGGTCCTGGAAACAAGTTCTCATGTCCACAGATCATGGTGTTTCACTACGGGAGAGCTGCATGGACAGCCATGAATTTAAGCGTCTTGGCGGGTCACGCGGTGCCGCTGAAGATTGCGTCCACGGTGATGTCCCACTTCTCAAGGAGCCATTCGGGGATGTAGACACGATTCCTGTTTCGGTCGCACCAGGTGCGGAGTTCACGCGAGGATGTATACATCTCTGCTGTGAGTTGCAGTTGCTTGACCTGCAGTTCGAATTCAGTGGCGAGTATGGGAGCACGCGGAATAGGACGTCCCCAATTGGGATTTCCGCGTTTGCGATTGAGACCTGGGAGAGCCGGCATCGCCATAATGCCCGATCATACTCCGCGTTGAGTGACTGTGCAGAGGAATCATCGCGGGGTGGTTTGCGGAACCCGGAGCGTGGTGGTGCACCGCCGACTTCTGCATTGCTACAATCCCGCACATGGCGATCAATATCACTGACCCGAGTTACATCTCTGAACACATGCTCGTAGCTTGCATTTCGGCACGCTGCGCCTGAGCGTCAGAGCAGCGCCGCTGTTGCGCATTCCCGCCGATGGACAGGAGCAAGGAATAGGAAAGCAAGAAGGTTTTCCAGCGCATGATCTTTTGATTGGAACGTTATCTGCATAGCGTCGCAAGTGACTTTTGGCACTTAACTGGCGAGAACAGTACCTTTGCACTCACCCCCTGCCCAGAGCATTTTGAGTGCGATTTAACGCCAACCACCAATGTAGAATGCTGCCTGTTCCGAAGGGGATCTCGTTCGATGAAGCATTCACTCGTTCTTTTACTTAGCCTGATCGCCGCATCTCTATTTTCATGCAAACGGGCCCGAGCCACGCCAGAAGAAGACTTCTGGAACTGCGCCCATCTTCAAAAACCGCGGTTTGGGAGACCGGGCGGGCCTTCGGCTGATAGTTGCCCACCTCGGTACGCATCGTGATAGCAAGGCGGTTCCAGGCATTGATGGTGGTCAGGGTGAACACCAGCGCGATCAGCTCCTGAGTGCGCAGTCGGCCGGCTAACGCCTTACCCTTGCCGAAATTCGGACATCCCAGCCCGGCTGACCTGCGCTGTGCGCCAATTCTGCGTGCTGCCCGTTCAGGAGATGAAGATCACCGACCCACTCGCCACGGTTCAATCGGTCGCGGACAAGCACTTCGAACAGTTTCCCCTTCCAGCCGTTAATTACACCTTGCAGTTGCTCGTGGCTCATCATCGGTAGCGAGTCGAATCTGAGGTGGGGATACGCCAGATGGAACGCCTCCTTCATCTGCGGTGTCATCGCCGACTGGTCGATTGTGCCGTGCTCTAGGAGAGCCGAGACGCTGAGCGCAGAGGCAGCGGTGTCGATAAGCGTGTCTTCTCTTTCGTGGACGTAGTGCGTGTAGAGCGACTCGATAGCTGCCGTGCGGTTGGTTGCTTTTCCGCTGCCGTAGTTGCGAGCTAGAATTTCAAGTGAGTGATCCACAAAGCGGCTCCACTGATCAGAGAAACTCCGGTCGCTACTGCAATGGCAATCAGATACTTACGAAATTGTTTAATGCTGGCTCTATGACTCTGCTGAATCGCCTGCATTTCCGTTCGTAGGCCGTCAATGAGACCTTGCGTTTTTGTCGCTATTGATTGGGCAGCCTCGGACAACCGCGACGCACTTTCCGCGTAATGCTTGGCTTGAGAGACAGCCGCGTCCAGCATTTCGGATTTCTTTCCGATTTCTGCTTCGGCTCGGGCTACATAGGCAAGAGCGTGCTGCATCTTCCTGTCGTGTTCAGCAACGATCGCATGCAGTCGCTCGACATCCCGGTGCATTCCCAACAGAATTTCACCGTACACTTCGGAATACCGGGAGACCTTGTCCTCAATGGCTCTGCCGCTCAGCAGTTCAAACACCTTGACGGGACTCATCCAACCTCCCTGCGGGGTGCGGCCTTAGCTACAAGCGCAAATTCGCTCAGGGCCTGCGGCACCAGATGGCCGTGTAAAAAAGCAAGCCTCTTTCCTCCAAAGCTCCCACCTAGAATGGGGGCTTTAATTTTTTCAGGCAGCTCGCCTCTAAACGTAAGTTGTTGGTAGGAAAATCAAATTCCCGCAAGCGCGGTGATTGTACCGAAACGAATACTCGTTGAGATAGGTCTGCAAATACTTTTTGCTGCCCGAATGGTACATCCACCTAAACCGCGCTTCACTAAACTCCAGAATCCTTCGATGGTATTGGTGTGCACATTCCCATAAACGTACACGCCCTGACTGTGATTGATGCGATCATGATTGAATCCATACTTCTCAAGCCCATGGTATGAAGCATGATCGTCAATGAACACAACCGATTTCGGGAGAATGAATTCTTTGGCGATGTCGCAAGGTCTTTTTGCTGGTATCGTCCGCAATGACCGCTTTCACACGACCCCCTTTTCGTTCCTGATTTTGCGCAGCCGATTTTATTATTCTCCTTCCCTTTATAAGACGGCATCAGGGTTTGCGAAGTTTCACGAAGGCGGGATGGGCGATGAAGGCTGAGGTTGGCGGCGGCCCCGACCACACCACAACATCCGCAGGCTGGTATTCCACTTCCTTCCTGCACATGGGGCAGAACGCCATAAATGCCTCCATCATTTCTTTCGCCCATTTAATTTCCGGACGGTCAGGCGTCTCGGCAAGCGTAATCACGAAGCTGCATCGTTTGCAATCGACTGCCCAGTAATAATGAATGGGCTTGAGGAAAGTGTCGGCTCGCGTGACTTCGGACTTGGCAAGGCAGCCGCGACATGTCAGTTGCGCTTTGATGCTAGAAGGAACAAATTCCGGAGCCCGGTTGAGCGTGCCGCATTTGGGGCAGTGGACAACCTCAATTAAGGTCGGTGCTCGGGGGCCAACGTTGTACTCTACCATCGATGCATCTCATAAAATGCTCTCACGACTGCCCTTCAGGCTCTTCTAGGCGTTTCCCGACCAACGCTGCGCAATATTCAACCAACTTGCGATCTTCGTCTTGAAAGGCAGCATGGGAATGGCTATCAATATCGAGTTCGCCAACAACCTTCCCCCGAACAAACACTGGAACTACAATCTCCGACTTGGTTTCAAGCGAGCAAGCCAGATATCGAGGATCGCTGCTGACGTCATCGACGACAATCGTTTTGCCACTGGAAGCTGCGGCACCACAGATTCCCTGATGCAGGGGAATCCGTGTATGGGGTGTCGTGGCCCCTTCAAATGCATCCAGCACCAGCATCGGCGGTTGTCCCTCCTGTGCCGTCTCCAGCATGTAGAAGCCTACCCAGTTGTACTTCTGCATTCGCTTGTGCAGCAGGTTGACGACTTGGAACATGAAATCCGGCGCGGACTTCGCCTCCACTGCCAGATGTTCCAGTTCTTTTTTCACTTCCTCAATTATTGGAGCAGGCATCGCGCAAGAATCTTAACTCAAAATTCAATATCTGGAACGAAGACCAGCCGCGCTTCTGGCGATAGTGCCACCTCCGCGAATAATGGAAACACGCAAATCTGAAGAGCGTCCGCCGCTATAGCGAGAATCATCGCTGCTCGAAACCGTGAGCGCGGTGAAATCGAGGTTGGCTCGTCAACTACGGGTGCGCCTTCCATGGTTCCTATTCTGCCTGATTAGGTTTGAGCCACGTGTTACCCAAAGCGGCCAAAATTGGACGCATAAACTTAATGCGATATTCGAGAGGCGCGATCACATAGTCACTTGCCAGCACGCGAAGGCCGAGCGATTCACAAAGCGCTGAGAGTTTCCGGCTATGGAAAATCCTGGCCGTCGCGAAGCGGTCATGAAGGCAAGTCCAGTTCAAAAACGGAAAGAGCCAGGGATGAAAGAACCTGGTTCCTACTTTGACGGGATGCGTCTCGAGAGGGAACAAAGCGTTTGGGACGGAGATGTAAGCGATGGCTTGCGGTTTCAAGACTCGCCGCAATTCAGAAAGTGACCTCTCGACTTCAGTGACGTGATCCAGAACCTCAACCAGGAACGCCGCGTCAACACTTTCTGAGTCTATTGGCAGATCTTCCAGAGGGCCACAACGGAAGACAACATTGTCAGGAGTGCCTGCGCCAGCTTGCTCGACATTTTTGGGCAGAATATCGATGCCAATCACCTGCTCGAATCGTTTGGCCAGCTCAACCGTATAGGCTCCTTGTCCACAGCCCAGATCGGCAGCCAAGCCGCCCGAAAATGGGCGGAGCTTTTCAAAAACACCCAAGCGCTGAAGAACGTTGCGTCCAGACGCCCCCGCGGACTGGCCGAATATAAAACCGGCTTGGGTCAATTCTTCCGGATGCATTACTCGCGGCACTCGGTGAAATTTGCTGAATTCATCTCGCGGGAGGAATTCTAAATAGGGGGCGGTACTTGATAAAAGGAACGAAAGGCGGTCGGAAGCGGCTCAACGTCAGCCTATTCCCATTGCGGGACCGGGCGAGCGATGCTGGTGCAGAATGACGGCCAACCGCCAGCGACTGCACCTTTCCTGTACAATCGCATTCTCGAGAAAAACAGGAGAGTTTATGTCCGCACCCAGCCGTCGTCCCGAAATTCGCCGCCGCCGCACTCGTAATGAGAAAATTGTAAAACTGCGCAAGCGCCTCGAAGCCGCGGGGGCAGAATCTGATCGTTCCCGGATTTCCGCCAAGCTGTCGCGTCTTTCGCGCAACTCTCCCGGGCAGCCGTTAGCAAAGGCATAGCCGACGACACCGGCTGCTGCTGAGTACCACACCTAGGAAATCGCAGCCTTCCGCTCCCGCGCTTTATTAGAGCCGCAACCTGTGACTTCTTCGTATCCGGCCAGTATCTCCGCTGCCGAGCTGTCCCAGGAAAACTTCTTTACCTGGTCGTAGCCTCGCTGCCGCATCCTTTCACGAAGGGGATGGTCTAGGAGCACACGTTCGAGAGCGCGCATCATCTCGAACACGTTTTCAGGGTTTACCAGCACGGCGGCATTTCCTACAACTTCTGGAATGGAGGACGTATTCGAAGTCAGCACGGGGGTGCCGTGCGCCATGGCTTCCAGGGGTGGAAGCCCGAATCCTTCATAGAGTGACGGGAAAATGAAGACCTTCGCGGCATCGTAAAAAATCCGCAATACTTCAATGGGAACGAATCCCATAAAGCGAACGTCGTTCTGTACTCCGCCGCGCACCACCGTACGCCGCAGGTCGGGATGTTTTGAGAGTTCGTCTCCGATTATGATTAGCTTCAGATCAGGGAAAAGGTCCTGTTTCGAAAGGTCCGCTTTCAATGCGGAGAACGTTTCGATGATCCGCACTACGTTCTTGTGCGGGCTGATCCGGCCGGCATAAAGCAGAAATGGAGACGTGACCTGATAACGCTCAGCCAGAAATTGCCGGTCGGCATCGGTGGCATGGCCGCTCAGGAAACGCTGATCAATGGCGTTGTAAACGACTTCAATGCGGTCCGGATCAATGCCGAAAAGTTTTTCCACTTCGCTTTTGGTGAATCGTGAAACAGCGAAGATCCGTGAAGCATGTTTCAGCACCCTTCGAGTAAGCTGAAAATGCAAGGAACGCTTGAGTTACTTTCTCCGGAGTGCCGAGCAGGAAATATTGGTTTTCGCGATCAAGGCGGGCAAGAGCACGGATGATGTTACGTGTGTACCTACCAACGCCGAACTCGTTCATCCGGCGAATATCGATGGCGATCTTCACAGAGAGAATTTAACCACAGCCGATGCGCCTCGGCTACGCTCAAGGAAGTACGATGAAGAGGGAAAGGTTATGCCCTGACTTCCGCCTGAGCTTTGGCCCGCCGCTCAGCATATAACGGAAATGCTTCCGCCAGTTCCAGCACTTGCCGGCGTACCCTGGCGAGAACGGAGGCGTCGGTCCGGTTCTGCAGCACTTCGGCGATCCAGCGGCCAACCCGCCTCATCTCATCTTCTTTCATGCCGCGGGTAGTCAGGGCAGGAGTGCCGATGCGAATCCCGCTTGGCTTCATCGGTGGATTGGTATCGAAGGGAATCGCATTCTTGTTAACTGTGATGTTGGCTTCTCCCAGCGCCTTTTCGGCATCACTGCCCAGCATGCCTTTGGCAAATACGTCTACCAGCATCAGGTGAGTATCGGTTCCGCCGGAAACGATGCGGAAGCCTTCGCGTCCCAGGGTTTCCGCCAGAACTTTCGCATTCGAGACAATCTGCCGCGCATAGTCGCGAAATTCTGGCTGCAAGGCTTCACGGAAACAGACTGCCTTGGCCGCAATAATATGGACCAGCGGGCCGCCCTGCATTCCAGGGAATACGACTTTGTCGACGGCGGCAGCGAACTCCTGTTTTGACAGAATCATTCCCGCTCGCGGCCCGCGCAGGGTTTTGTGTGTGGTGGAAGTAACGATGTGCGCGTGCGGAACTGGCGATGGATGCACACCGCCCGCAACTAGCCCGGCAAAGTGCGCCATGTCCACCAGGTAAAGCGCGCCAACTTTGTCGGCGATCTGCCGCATGCGGGCGAAATCGATAATCCGAGGGTAGGCGCTGCCGCCGCCGATGATCAGCTTCGGGCGCTCTCTCTCGGCCAGCTTCTCGAGATCATCGTAATCAATTGTCTCCGTCTCTTTGGTCACGCCGTAGGGAACAATGCGATACGTCTTGCCGGAAAAATTCAGGTGATGACCGTGCGTAAGGTGTCCGCCATGCGCGAGGTTCAGTCCAAGGATCGTATCGCCCGGTTGCAGCACTGCTGCATACGCCTCCATGTTGGCTTGAGATCCCGCATGAGGCTGAACGTTGGCGTGCTCCGCGCCGAAGAGTTGCTTCGCACGATCACGCGCCAGGTTCTCGACAATGTCTGCAAACTCGCATCCGCCGTAGTAACGTTTGCCGGGATATCCCTCGGCATACTTGTTCGTGAAAACCGAGCCCATGGCCTCGAGCACAGCTTCACTTACAAAGTTTTCGGAGGCAATCAGTTCCAGCCCTTCATGCTGGCGTCGGGTTTCGTTTTCAATGGCGATGGCTATATCAGGGTCGGACTCATAGAGGGGGCGCGACATGGCAGAGTTTTTCATCGGATTCTCAGCCCCTATCCTAAATGCAGCAGGTTTGAATCGCCAGGAGTGAATAGCTCAGCTAATTCTTGGAGACTCCCGCGCCTGTCCCTCAGGCGACTGAGCGTCCCCCGGATGAACCGGGCTTCTGGCTTGCGGGATCTTGGTATTCGTCCAGCACTCGTCCGGGCAGGATTTCCCGCAATGCCCAATCAACTCGCTTTACCGCGGCTTGAACCTGGTCGATCTGCTGAGTATGCCCGTGAAGGTAAGCAGAATCACTAATAACCTGGAGCGCGTTTCGCACGTGGTGATTCATTAACTCAATAGTCTTCAGCTTCTCGGTCAAGTATTTGGACCGCCTGCTCTCATAGCGATAGACAAACAGGCCGGCGATGGTGGCTCCGCAAATGTCATCGATGACCCGTTGGGATTCCTTGAGTCCGTAGTGCATCGAGAGTTGATCGGCAAGAATCAAGAACGCAAGCACAATCAGGCCGTACCCAATTGCCTGTGTGCCGGGATGGAAAAAACTCCGGTACACCCAAGGAGACTTCGTTGGGGAACTCATGCGCCCTGCTCCACTCATCCCAAATATTCTTGCACAACCTTCGCAGACTATAACAAGTGCTGAGTACTAGATGTCTCTTTGAATGCCTTCCCCAAAAATGACGCCAGGTGCCAACCGTCTATGTACTTATACGGAGTCTCGCCCATGGAATAGTGGCCGCAGGGGAGTACCGCAACTTTGTGGTCGAGATGGTGGCGTTCAAATTCAGCGACCACCTGGCGCGAAAATTTCGGTAGAAAGGTCAAGTCATATTTGGCATAAACAATGAGTGACTTCCGTTTCCAGCGCGCGAATTGTTTGAAATAAGACATCGGGCTGACCGCGGTCCATAGAGCACGCAACCTTTCAATATCCAGGTGCAGCTCCAGGCCCTCGCGTATGTGCCGCGTGGACTGCCCGTGCCAGACTACGTCAGCGACGTAGGTAGAGGCATGATTGAATGCGGCAACCTGTATTCGCGAATCGTGCGCAGCGGCCAAGAACGCATAGCACGAGCCAAGGCTGGTGCCTACAGTGCCGAGGCGCTCGTAGCCCTGCTGCTCGAGCCAGTCAAGGCAGCAGCGGATGTCTATAACTGCCTGGCGGCAGGCGTCCATGGTGCGGCCGATGTTGGCGGAAACCGCGTAGTCGGCGCGGCGAATCTCCGCTGGACGGCGAATATCGTGATACGGCGTGCTCAGCCGCAGCACGGAAATTCCCAGCCGGTTCAGGATGCGGCAAAGCGAGTTGTAGTTGAGGGCATCAGAGTTCCAATGCGGCAGCAGTATGACAGCGCTCTTCCCCTCGGCCGGAAACCAGCGGGCATTTGCCAAATTATTTTCCGGATAAGGAGTATGCACCGGCGATGTAAAACGAAGGAACTCCGCGTATGTCCCGCGAACTTTGTTTTCCAGCCGAGGTTCGGGAATCTCCCGAGTGCTGAATAC
>WNFR01007453.1_pt1 | contig 11118 bp, 9 predicted proteins | sample 5400221 | NCBI WGS metagenome assembly WNFR01 (sample SAMN13153357, study PRJNA577476) | soil metagenome | isolation source: 40 cm soil under Madrone tree | place: USA:California | collected 2016-06-14 | reverse complement strand
TGCTGCGACGTTAGTAGCGACTGCAGCGACACTAATTCTCCAGCCCGCTCTGTACGCGAGCATAAACCCAACCTCGATAGAGGCAGCGGCAACTCCAACAACGTAAACAGCCCAGTTCGATTCTTTGAGAGCACTCACCGGGGATCTGTTTCCCGGATAAGTAAAGGCGCAAACAACGCACACCACGATTCCTGCCAGGTAGGCAATGGCTGTCGCAAGGAACGGGTTCATTCCCTTTGGGATGGACTTTTGCGAGAGATGATAAAAGAGCATCCCAGCGACAGTTAAGAAAAAGGGCAAATTGAAGGGTCGCATTTCTTTATGTTGAGGTTGAGGCAGATCTACGTCAAGACTGAGAGCGATGGCAAAGCCCACGCCCTGACTAACGCGAAGAATTCTCAAATCGCCATCCGTTGATTTCCGGCATGCCCCGTGCGGCGTGCCAAAAGCGAATTACCTCGACCAAATGCTGTGAGTCGTCAAGGCGGTAAACGACGCGATACGAGCGAACAATGATCTCCCGAATAAACGGATCTTCGAACTCCGGAACGATTCTGCCAAGCTCAGGGGATTGCGCAAGAAGCCATATGCGGGAAATAAGAAACCAACCGAATTCAAGGGCTTTGTCCGGCGCATCGAAGGAAATGTAACGGACAATGTCACGAAGATCTGCTCGGGCTGAGGTCGAGAGGACTACCTGATAATCCATGAGGGAAGCTCGCGCTCAACATCCTCAATCGGGATGCGCTCACCCCGATCAAGCTCGGTCAATCCCTGTCGCACCGCAGCGATGAATTCGATCTCACGGGCGATGTCATGCAATGAGGCATCTTCGGGAATGCGCTGAAGCAAATCCTCAACGATCTGTTTGTTGCTCATGTCAGAAGTTTGCGCTCCGAAATAAGTTTATTCAAGCCAAGTACAACTCAATGAAGCAATCGCCTTGAGGATGAGATCGCTGACGTAATTGCCTTCACTAATATTAACAAACGGGGAGATCGACAGACAACCGGAACCGGGAGCCTCCGATTTGAGCACTAGTCCCGCAATTCTGCAAGGGAGGTAAGAATCTTACGGGGTTCGGCGCTGAGCTGCTCTGATAATTTCGTAGACACATTTGCAGGTCGCGGGGAATACATGCTCTTCGCTACTCCTTCATCTTCTGAATAATCGCATCGACAAACTCTGCGGTCTTCGCAGTCCCGCCGATATCGCGGGTGCGCACTTTGCCTTCCACGAAAACCGCCAACATTGCCTTTTCAATTTTCTCGGCGGCGGCGCGTTCGTCGATGTGGCGAAGCATGAGGATGCCAGATTGCAAGAGAGCTGTAGGATTGGCAATGCCCTGGCCGGCGATGTCCGGAGCTGAACCGTGCACTGCTTCAAAAGTGGCACCCAGCTCGCCAATGTTTGCTCCCGGCACGAGACCGAGCCCGCCGACAAGTCCAGCGCAAAGATCAGAAACGATGTCGCCGTAAAGATTCTCAAGCAACATCACATCAAATTGCTCGGGACGCATCACGAGTTGCATACAAGCATTGTCGATAATCTTGTCGTCCGCTTGTATCTCGGGATAATCCTTCGCCACGTTGCGAAAACAGTCGAGGAAAAGCCCATCAGACAGTTTCATGATGTTGGCCTTGTGAATCGCTGTAACCTTTTTTCTTCCTTCTCGACGTGAATACTCAAACGCAAATCGGGCGATGCGAGTTGAAGCTTTCTCGGTAATGATTTTAATGCTCTCAACAACTCCGGGTACGACGATGTGTTCGATTCCAGAGTAGAGATCCTCCGTGTTCTCACGCACCACAATCAGGTCGAGTTCCGGATAGCGGCAGGGAACATTCGGCAAGGCACGCACAGGACGCAGGTTGGCGTAAAGATCGAGCGCTTGGCGCAGCCCAACATTGACGGAAGTGAATCCTTTTCCAATGGGAGTTGTGACAGGACCCTTTAGCGCCACCTTGTTTCGCTTGATCGACTCGAGCAGTTCGGCTGGCAACGTCTCACCAAACTTTTCGAGCGCTTGCGCGCCCGCGTAGTGGGTCTCCCATTCGACATCAACACCCGCAGCTTCGATGATGCGCACAACGTTTGAAGCTACTTCAGGTCCGATGCCATCGCCCGGAATCAGTGTGATACGATGCATATGAATAGTCAGTGGTCAGTGGTCAGTTGGTCTTTGGTCTTTGGTCTTTGGTCGTGGGGGCAAGGATAAGACTTTGAGCACGAACTGACAATCGCACAAAGCACTAAACATCAAGTACAAAGAGCTACTGACCACTGACTACTGACCACTGACACTCGTTCAGCAATGCCCGCAGTAACCCAATTCTCGCCAAGGCAAACTGCCAACGTTGCCGTCATTGGCGGCGGCGTCATTGGTCTCACCATCGCCCGCGCCCTGGCGTTGCGCGGGGTGCGCGATATCTCGATCATTGAACGCGCCAGCCTGGGAACTGAAGCTTCGTTTGCCGCAGCAGGAATGCTTGCCCCTCAGGCAGAAGCCGATTCGGGCGATGAGTTTTTCCGATTCACCTGTCAGAGCCGGGATATGTATGCAAACTTTGCCGCCTCACTCCTCGAAGAGACTGGGGTTGATGTTGAGCTCGACACCACCGGCACGCTGTATCTCGCACTGACAGAACACGACCGAGGGGAGATCGATCAGCGTTGCGATTGGCAAACGCGTGCCGGCTTGCGCGCAGAGAGGCTGAGCGCCGCAGACGCGCGCGGCCTGGAGGCGTGCATCAGTCCGGCGGTGCAGGGTGCACTACATTTTCCGTTAGACGTTCAGGTGGAGAATCGACGGCTGCTCACAGCGCTCGCCAACTCCGTAGACAAACTCGGCGTCAGGACGCTGACCGAAACAAGTGTCGAATCGCTTCAGGTTGAGAAGGACCGAGTGAATGGCCTGCAAACAACCCGCGGTTTCCTAAGTTGTTCGACAGTGGTAGTGGCCGCCGGTTGTTGGACGAGCTTTATTGGCGTTTCCAAAAGCGAAACTGAGCAGAAACTGAAATCAATACCTCGGATCGAACCAGTGCGCGGTCAAATGCTTTGTTTCGACTCCCGGCCGCAAATGGCAAGACACGTTATCTACAGCCCTCGCGGTTACCTTGTACCGCGACGAGACGGACGCCTTTTAGCCGGTTCCACCAGCGAAAGAGCCGGTTTCGCCAAACAGGTTACCGCCGGTGGAGTAGGCTCAATCCTTGGGCATGCGATGGAGATCGCGCCGGCTATTGCACGCTTGCCGATGCTGGATTCATGGGCAGGACTTCGACCCCGTGCCGCCGACGGTTTGCCTGTGCTCGGGCCTTGTGGTGAAATTGAGGGGTTGTTTTATGCAACGGGACACTACCGGAATGGAATCTTACTCGCGCCGATCACCGGAGAGCTGATCGCGCGGGCCGTAATCGATAAGGTTGTTTCCCCTTTGCTGACTCCTTTCAGTCCCAATCGCTTCGATCCGGTAATGGTAGGTTTATGAATCGTATCTTTTCAATTCTTTTCCTCTGCATCGGACTACTAACCGCAGCGACTGCTTCAGGCCAATCAGCACCTGCCATAGAAGAAACTAGTTCGGTGACCGATCGACGTCCAGCGCAAACGCTGTTCGATGAGACGAATTCTTATCTCGGTAACAAGTTCACGGAGTTTAACAAACAAAAGCTGCCCTATGATCAAAAGCTCGATGCCAAAACCAAGCAAGAACAACGCGAACTTGCTGCCCGCAACGCGGCTACGCTGCATAAACGTAAATCGCTAAGCGCAGAAGACAATTATTACCTTGGTATGCTCGAGCACCTGGCAGGTAACGGGGATGCATCTCTCGCATCGATGCGTCTGTTCCTCAAACAAGATCCCGACGGAGTAAAGGCTCAGACGGCTCGTAACGTTGTGGTGCTTTATGCGGTAAGTGAGAATTTGGTCCCGGAAGCTGAGAGCGCCGTCGCTTCCTACATGCATCACCAGCCGCAAGACATTGAAGATCGTTACAAGATGGAATTGATTATTACCGATGCGCTTTATCGCGCTAAGGAATACGGCCGCATGATCACGCACGCTAAAGAGATGTGTGACGCCGCCAACAGTTTCGCCCTCACGCGCAAATCTGATGTATTCAAGCGCGACGACATGCTGCTCAAGTCGGCCTCCCTCCTGTCGGAGGCGTACGCCAAGTCTGATCAGAAAGAGCCCGCCATTAAGACCCTCGAGGAGTTACGTCGGCTGGCCCTATCGCTCCCATCTGGGACTCTGTACAAGCAGGCGACTTTTCGTCTGACCAATCTGGATCCCGGAGCCGCTCTGCGTAAACTCGAGGAGGCGAGCAGCGACGGGCATACCATGACTCCGCCTGAGATTATTGCCACGCAATGGATCGATCAGGAACCAAAGAAACTTGCCGACCTAAAGGGCCGGGTTGTGCTATTGGATTTCTGGGCGCCCTGGTGCGGTCCCTGCCGTTACACTTTCCCAAGACTCGAGCGCTGGCATGAGAGCTACAAAGATAAAGGACTCGTCATCCTGGGGTTGACTAACTACTACGGTCAGGTCAATGGACGACGCCTTACTCCAGGCGAAGAGCTCGCTTATCTGCGCGACTTCAAGAAACGAAATCGGTTGGCCTACGGCTTCGTCGTCTCGGATACGCATGCCAACGATCTCAACTATGGTGTATTTTCCATTCCCATGTCGTTCTTGATTGATCGTCAGGGTGTGGTGCGTTTCATCGCCTTTGGAGCTGACGAGTCGGAGATAACCGCACTTGGCCAGATGATCAAAAAACTTATGGACGAGCCGTTCAATGGCAAAGGCGAGGCGGAAACAAAAGCCGACGGCGGACGCGCAAAGAGGTAGAAGACTGGCAAGGTCTGTATAATGCGGCCAGGATCTTTTGGGGAAGGTAGGACCTAACGATCAAAAATGGAAGGCTCAGGCATCACACTTTTTAGAATCGGGATTTCGTTTGCCGCAGGCATACTTTCCTTTCTTTCACCCTGTGTTTTACCGCTTGTTCCCGGATACATTTCGTTAATTTCAGGCGTCAGCATAGATCGTTTGAAAGAAGGAACGAGCAGCCGGCGCGCCGTAATTCTCAACTCGCTCGCATTTAATGCCGGGCTTTCGGTGATCTTTCTTGTTTTAGGAACAACTGCCGGACTGGTTGGAGCGGCGATTACAAGTAATCCGTGGATCAGAATCATCGGCGGCATTGTGATCATCGCTTTTGGCCTGCAGTTGATTGGATTGCTGAAGATCACCGCACTCTACAAAGACACCCGTTTCTTTTCAGATGAAAAACCGCGGGGCATGCTGGGTTCCGCGGCGCTGGGGATGGCCTTTGCCGCCGGATGGACTCCGTGTATCGGTCCAATCCTGGGCGGGATTATTGGCTTAGCGGCAACCAGCGGTGGATGGCGCAGCGGACTGGTGCTCTCGGCTTTTTATTCAGCTGGTCTGGCTGTTCCCTTTCTTCTCACCGGCCTTGGCATTAATAAGTTTCTGGGTTTCTATGGACGTTTTCGCAAGCACCTGCACAAGGTCGAAGTAGTTTCCGGAATTGTATTGATCCTGGTGGGACTCCTGGTTATGACGGGCCAATCAACCTTGCTCGCAAGCTCGAGATTTATGGCTTGGGTACCTAATCCAGAGGCTTTGCTCTTGAAGGTCGAGGCTTGGTGGGGTGGAAAACAACCAGTCGCGCCGCCGCCAGCAATTTCGACGGCCAACTTTGAGTCGGTACCCGACGTCGAGTTCCAAACCCTGGCAGGCAAGCCGTTTCGTTTAAGCGAACTGCATGGACAGGTAGTGCTTCTGAATTTTTGGGCCACCTACTGTATTCCATGTCGCGAAGAAATACCTGCACTCAATGCTTTGCAACACGATCTCGAAGCCCAGGGTCTTAAGGTTGTTGGCGCTTCATTAGATGACGATGTCGCGGGCGTCAACTCCTATCAGAAGGAAGTACGCAAGTTTGATTATGAAGTCTTACTCGGTGGCAGCGATGCGAAAACCAAGTTTCAGCAATCCGTGTTGCCTACTACATACCTGATCGACCGGCTGGGCCGTATTCGGCAGAAAATAATCGGTGCGCGCGATCGAGCTACCTGGGAAGCGGCAGTTAAACCACTGCTGGCAGAACAACCGGCCACAGCCAGTGCTGGCAATTAGTCCGGGATCACATTTTCATGGAGTAACAGCAATGAAGAAATTCTTGGGTCTCATCTTCGTTCTTACACTTTCTGCACTGGCCGTTCGAGCGCAAGCCGGGCACGAGTATTCCCCGCTCGTGGAGAAGACTGTCAACTACAAGAACTGGTCCCTCGTGAATCTGAAGACGGACAAGCCGGACGATCTGCGCACCCTGATGACTGGGAAGAAGCTGGTGTTGGTCGTCTACTTCGCTCCGTGGTGCGGCAACTGGCGCAACGAAGCGCCTATCGCTGCCAAGCTTTATGAGAAGTACAGAGATCGCGGTTTCCAGGTAATCGGTGTCAGCGAGTATGGCTCGCGCGACGACGTAAAGAAGTTCTTTGGCGATGCGGGCGCGCCTTATCCAGTAGTCACTGAATCAGAATCACGCGACGACAAGCAGAAAACACCTCATTATGGTTATCGTCAGCTCACTGGCGATACGCGCAACTGGGGTTCTCCATGGAATATCTTTCTCGAACCCTCCAAGGTGGCGCAAACCGGTGATGTACTGGCGGAAAAAGCCTGGGTCGTAAACGGGGAACTGATCGAAGAGGACGTGGATAAATTCATCGGCGAACATCTGACTTCAGCAACCGCCGGCGTCATCACACCATGTAAGAATTAGAATCTCCACTTACTAACGGTAAATCGCTCAATCTCAGTAACCTCACAGGTAGGGAAGGTGGACCCTGTCCCCGCCCAAGTTTGAATGCCATTAGATTGGACTGCGTTTCACTCCGATAGGAGTGAGATGTTTATAGACCGGAGCAGTACGCCAGGAGTTCTCCGTTCGAAGGAGCGGACTAGCTCTCGAGTGGTAAAGCTCTAGTTGAATTCCGCTCCTTCGAACGGAGCCGGAGGGATTCTTGCTCCTCGATCTATAAACATGTCACCCGCTAACGGGGTGAAACCCGTTATCACGTAAGAAATGGGGTGGCACAGCTTTTAAGCAGGGAGATGAAAGTTACAAGCATGTCGGACACTTTGCGCGAATCAGATTCGGTTGCTAAGATTGCCCGCTCTTTTGCGCACCAATATGAAACTTCGTTTGCTCTATCATGGTCACTGCTTCGATGGCGTCGCCTCCGCCGCTACCTTTACGCGTTTTTACAAAGAACGCATTCACCCCGAAGCTGACGTCAACTACACCGGACTGCTGCATCGCCCGGGCAATCTGTTTGACCTGGGAATGTTTGATGGCGACGAAAACGCCATCGTTGATTTCAAGTATGCGGCCTCAGAACGGTTGACGTGGTGGTTCGATCATCACCAGTCTGCCTTTCTTACGGCCGAGGACGAGGCTCATTTTCGCGCCGATAAATCAGGGAAGAAGTTCCTGGATGCAACAAGAAAGTCGTGCACGGAATTCATCGCTGACATAGCGCACGAGAAGTTTGGGTTTGATTCTGCTCCGCTCGAATCGCTCGTGCACTGGGCCCACATTATCGATGGTGCACTCTATGAATCGCCGGCTCAATGTGTGGAGCTCAAGGAACCGGCCCTCCAACTGATGCAAGTCATTGAAGCGGATCCTGACGATCTATTCATCGAACAGATTATCCGCGAACTTACGGTCAAATCACTTGAAGAAGTTGCCACCAGCGAAGAGGTGCAGCGACGGTTTGAGCCGATTCTGCGACAACATCTCCAAACGCTCGAGACGATAAAGCGCAAGGCTTCCTTCGCCAACGGGGTCGTGCAGTTTGATCTCGTCGATGAGGGTTACGAAGGCTTCAACAAGTTCATACCTTATTACTTGTATCCTCAGACTACTTACTCAGTCGCCCTGACCCGCGGACCACAGCGAACAAAAATCTCAGTCGGCTCAAATCCCTGGTCGCCACGCCCGCGCACTCACAATATTGCCAAAATCTGCGAACGCTATGGCGGCGGTGGTCATGCCGTAGTCGGGGCCGTATCACTGAAACCCGACGAAGTTGAAAAAGGTCGTGAGGTGGTGAGAGAGATTGTTGCCGAGTTGTCGTCTTAAAGATCCATCCGCAGATTGCGCAGATTACACCGATTCAAAATATGGTCTTTGGATTTTGGTCTTTGGTCTTTGAAATCAATCGAGGTTGAGAGTAACCAATGATCAAAGGCCCAAGACCAAAATCCAAAGGCCATGTATTGCTTAATCGGCGTAATCTGCGGATGGTTTTTTAGCGAGCCATCAACGCTTCAATCTCATCCGCCTGTTTTGGAACCTTGTTCGTCAAAACTCGCGGGCCATTCTGAGTGCACAGCACATCGTCTTCGATACGCACGCCAATGCCCAGATACTGTTCCGGAATGTCCTTCGTAGCGGGCGAGACGTACAACCCGGGCTCGACCGTCATAACTACGCCCGGCTCCAGCGCTCGCGATTCCTGATCGTAGTAGTAGCGCCCAACATCATGCACATCGATACCCAGCATGTGACCGAGCCCATGCATGTAAAACTGTTCGTACTTCTTTTCTTTTATCAGTTCGTCAGTCTTTCCTTGCAACAACCCCAGCCGGACCATGCCGTCCGTTAAGACTGCAATTGAATGCTGCTTCAATTGATCGTGTGTCACGCCTGGCCGGACCATCTCGACACAAGACAATTGCGCCTCGAGCACCAGATCGTAGATTTCGCGCTGCGCTTTCGAGAAGCGACCACTAATTGGGAAGGTCCTTGTAATATCCGACGCATACCCTTTGTATTCTGCTCCCGCATCCACCAATAACAACTCTCCATCGCGCAGTTCGCCATCGTTGTTGATGTAGTGAAGCACTGTCGCATTAGCGCCTGCCCCAACAATCGACGTGTAAGCGGGAGCGGCAGCGCCTTGCCGGCGAAATATTTGTTCGATGAGCGCCTCGACCTCATATTCCTTCATACCCGGACGCACTGCTTTCATCGCCTCGCAGTGTGCTTCCGCGGCGATGTCGGCCGCACGTTGCATCAACTCGATCTCTTCCGCACTCTTCAGCACGCGCATCTCATGAACGATCGTAGCCGGATCGACAATTGTCTGCGGCGGGTGAATAGGCTTCCGATTCAATGAACGCATGCGAGCAATCTGCCGGATGATCGTGTCGTCCAGATCAGGATTGACACCAAGCCGGTAATAGAGTTTTTCGGCGCCGTCGAGAATATCCTGAAGCTTCTCATCAAACTCGTCGATCGGAAAAGACTCATTTGCTCCATACTTTGCTTTAGCGCCCTCAACTCCCGCACGGCGTCCATCCCATATCTCTCTTTCGGGATCACGCGGGCGAACAAATAGCGTGTATTTCGTCTCGTGCGAAGGTCTGATTACAGCGATCGACTCCGGCTCTTCAAAACCCGTGAGATAAAAAAAGTCGGAGTCCTGACGAAAGCGATATTGCGTGTCGTTTGAACGCGTGGCTTCGCGTGCGCTGGGTATGATGGCCACGGATTTCGGGTCCATTCGCCGCATGAATTCCTCGAGCTGCGGTTTGATCATTGACTATTCTCCTGGATACGTTCAGCTAAGATTGTGCGCGCTCATTGTACCTGAGGGATTGCCGGCTCCGGAAACGAGCAAAGCAACAGCGACAGGACAAACAGGATTCTCTGAATACGCTCAACGTCAGAACCGAGGAGCGGTAGCGACCGGGTCCAAGTAACTTGAGCATTCGACAGGCATAGTTGGTTTGGTTCGCTTGAGTGAGATGCTACCGGACCCGGTCGCTACCGCTCCTCGGTTCTGACGTTGAGTGAAGTGAAGAAAATGCTGCTATTCTGTAGGTCGTGTTAAGCCCGTCTACTCAAACGCGCGAAATCATTTCCTGCGATCCTTCGACCGGTGAAGAGATTGGTCGAGCGCCGTTGATGGGAGCCGCAGAGGTACTTAGCGCCCTCAATCGAGCGCAAGCGGCGCAACCTGCCTGGGCCAGTCTCTCTTTTCGCGACCGGGCGCGCGTTGTATTGCAGGCACGCAAGATAGTACTTGCAGAACTTGATGAGATCGGAACGTTGATCTCCCGCGAGACGGGCAAGCCGTCAGCGGAAGCACTATCGATGGAAATCGTGCCCGGCCTTGATCTAATGCACTACTTTGCCCGGCACACCGCCCGGCTCTTACAGCCACACAAGGTCGATATCGGGCAATACTGGTTGATGGGCCGCTCGTCGCAAGTTGTCTATAAACCACTCGGTGTGATCGGAATCATTTCACCGTGGAACTTTCCCTGGGCCACACCACTTGCAGAAGTTGTGATGGCTCTAATGGCCGGCAATTCGGTCGTACTTAAGCCAAGCGAGTTGACTCCACTGACCGCCCTGAAGATTGGTGAAGTCTTCCAACGAGCCCACCTTCCCAAAGGCTTGTTGGAAATCGTTACGGGGGATGGGACGACGGGCGCCGCCCTCACTGATGCCGGCCCTGAGGCAGGTCTCGCCAAGATCATGTTCACGGGCAGCGTTGCAACGGGAAAGCGAGTTGCCGCGTCGGCTGCCAAACATCTCACACCAACCGTGCTCGAGCTGGGTGGGAAAGATCCGATGATTGTTTTGGAGGATGCAAATCTTCAGAGCGCCGCGCGGGCGGCTATCTGGGGCGCCTTTTGTAACGCCGGACAAGCCTGCGCATCGGTGGAACGATGTTACGTTCACGAATCGATTGCGCCCAGGTTTATTGAGCTGGTGGTGAAGGAAACGCTCGCTCTCAAACAGGATAACCCCGCGGAAAGCGAAGTCGACGTCGGTGCAATGTCGAATGAAAGACAGTTGCGCATCGTTGAAGAGCACATCAGTGATGCCCTCGAACGGGGCGCCCGCGTGCTAGCCGGTGGCAAGCGGGTAAAGAATTCGGGCGGCTGGTTTCACGAACCGACAGTCGTAACGGAAGTGGATCATTCCATGGACTTAATGCGCGACGAGACGTTCGGACCTGTCTTGCCCATCATGACTTTCAAGACTGACGACGA